>Ga0207658_10000161_pt1 | contig 71234 bp, 63 predicted proteins | sample KBSS33metaG_FD_184322 | JGI IMG/M metagenome (GOLD analysis project Ga0207658, IMG submission 184322) | Switchgrass rhizosphere microbial communities from Kellogg Biological Station, Michigan, USA - KBS S3-3 metaG (SPAdes) (version 2) | ecosystem: Host-associated > Plants > Roots > Rhizosphere...
CGTGGGCGATGCGCGTGGCGCGCACGCCGCGCTGGGTGGCGAGCTCGCTCAGGAAATGCGCGGTGGCCTCGCCTTCCACCGTGGGATTGGTGGCCAGGATGAGCTCGCGCACTCGCCCCTCCTTGAGCAGTCCCTCGAGCTCGCGCACGCCGAGCTGCTCGGGACCGATGCCGTCGAGGGGTGAGAGATGTCCCATCAGCACGAAATAAAATCCACGGTAGCTGGCCGACTGCTCCACCGCCACCACATCGGCCGGAGACTCGACCACGCACAGCAGGGTCTCATCGCGTTGCGTTGAGGAGCAGATGGAGCAGAGTTCGCCTTCGGTGAGCATGCGGCAGCGCTTGCAGCGGGTGATGGAGTCCAGCGCCTCGCTCAGCGCGCCGGACAGGGCATGCGCCCCGGCCCGCCCTTCCTGCAGCAGATGAAAGGCCATGCGCTGCGCGGTCTTGGGTCCCACTCCGGGCAGCGCACGCAGGGCGTCGATCAGCTGGGCGAGCTTGGGCGAGTGCTTCATATCATGCGCTGCGCGCCGTTAGTATGCTGCAGCATCTTAAAATGGCAGTTTCATTCCCGGCGGCAGCTGCATGCCGCCCATGACGCTGGCCATTTTCTCCTGCACGCGCGCCTCGACCTTCTGCACGGCGTCGTTGAGGGCGGCGGCGATCAGGTCCTCGAGCATTTCCTTGTCCTCGGACACCACGGCTGGCTCGAGCTGCACGCGTTTGACTTCGTGGCGGCCGGTCATGGTGACCTTCACCATGCCGCCGCCGGCGGCGCCCTCCACTTCGATGCTGGCGATCTCCGCCTGCGCCTTCTGCACATTGGCCTGCATGGCCTGCGCCTGCTTCATCAAATTGCCGATGTTGGGTTTCATGGGATGACCGTCTTTCAGGATTTCAAGGGCCGCACGGTGTCCGGAATGAGCGTGGCGCCGAAGCGCTCACGCAGGGCGCGGGCGCCGGGGTCCGCGTCCAAGGCACGCCGGGCCGCTTCCAACTCCTCCTGCGAGGCACGCTGCCCGGCCTGGGCGGGAGTCTCGGCGGTAATGCCGGCGACCTCAAACTCGACGCGCACGGGCTCGCCGTAATACTTGGAGAGGGCCTGCGCCAGCTTTTCCTCCTGCGCGCGGGTGCGCAGCAGCTGGTTGCGGGGGTCGAGGCCTAAGCGCACCACCGCGCCGCGGCGTTCCAGCAGCACACAGTGATTGGCGAGCTGGCGGGAGGCGGCCTGCAGATCGAGCGAGCTCACGATGTGGGTCCAGGAGGCATCGCCATTCGCAGCGGATGGGGCGGTTGCGACGGCCACCGAATCCGTCGCCGCCGTTGGCGCGGGGGACCGCTCGGTCCGGGCCGCGCCCGGCGGCTGCGCGTTCGCGGCCCGCGAGGCCGGAGCCACGGACGGGGCGGACTCCCCTGCCGGGCGAAACGCCAGCATACGCACCAGCGTCATCTCGAATCCCACGCGCGGATCGGGCGCCAGATGCAGATCGCGGCGGCCGATAATGGCGGTCTGGTAGAAAAGCTGCACGTCCTCAGGCGCCATCGCTCCCGCCAGGCGCTCGAGCAGCTCCGGGGGGTAGATATCGTCCCCGTCGAAATCGCGGGCCACCTGCTTGAGCGCCACCCGCACCAGTAGCGAAGCCAGCTCATCCAGCACCTGGGCGTAATCCGGCGCCCATTCCTCGAGCGAGCGGGCATAGTCGGTGAGCTCGCGCGCGTCCGCCCTGGTGAGAAGCTCCGCGAGGCACGCCACATGATCTCGCGCCACAGTGCCCAGCATGGCTCGGGCCTCCTCCTCGTTCACCTTGCCGCCGCCGAAGGCGATCAGCTGGTCGAGCAGCGACAGGCCGTCGCGCATGCTGCCGTCGGCGGCCTGCGCCACCAGGCGCACTCCGGCGGCATCGAAGGTCACGCCTTCGGCGGTGAGAACGGCCTTGATGTGCTCGGCGATCTGGCTCACGGGCAGGCGCTTCAGATTGAACTGCAGGCAGCGCGACAGCACGGTCACCGGCAGTTTCTGCGGGTCGGTGGTGGCCAGCAGGAACTTGACGTGGGGGGGGGGCTCCTCGAGAGTCTTGAGCAGCGCGTTGAAGGAATGCGTAGAGAGCATGTGTACCTCGTCGATGAGGTACACCTTGTAGCGGCCGCGCGCCGGTGCGAACTGCACGTTGTCGAGAAGGTCGCGGGTATCGTCCACCTTGGTGCGGGAGGCGGCGTCCACCTCGATGAGGTCGAAGAACCGCCCGGCATCAATGTCGCGGCAAGCCGAGCACTCCCCGCAGGGATTGGCGCTCACCCCTTTCTCGCAATTCAGGCACTTGGCCAGGATACGGGCGATGGTGGTCTTGCCGACACCGCGGGTGCCGGTGAAGAGGAAGGCATGGTGCACCCGGCCCGTCTCAAGCGCGTTCGTCAGCGAGCGCAGCACATGCTCCTGGCCGACCAGCTCGGAAAACGTCTTAGGCCGCCATTTGCGGGCGAGGGCTAAATAACTCATGAGCAGTGGATTTTACGTCTTCCCAGCGCACTTCGCGCTGCTATTACCCTGGAGGCGGCCCGCACCAGCTGACCTCCGGCACCCGACATCACCGCTACCGTTGCTCCCTTCCGGGCCTGGCGGGGTTTACGGCTGGTCGTCGCGGAGAAACCGGTGCGGGCCACCAGAGAAGAATTTTGGATTGGCGGAAAGGGTGGGATTCGAACCCACGAACACCCGTTAAGATGTTACTGGAATTCCAGTCCAGCGCCTTCGACCGCTCGGCCACCTTTCCGCAAGGCGCGCATGATACACGCCAGCCACTCAGGCCGCAGGCTGCGGTTTCACCTTGGGCACCACATAGGCCGGCGGCTCATCCAGGCACGCCTCGCCCTTTTTACGCCGCGGCGGTGCGGGCTCATTGAGCTGCGGGATACGCAGCGCCTGGCTGGTATCCGGGGTCTTGAGTCCCGGCGGAACTTTAAGCGGCGGGCGGTCCTCGGCCCTCTCGTAGGCCGCGGGCTTGTAGCAGGCACCGCCGCCCCGCAGGAAATGGCAGCCACCAAGCGCCAGCAGGGTCGCGCAGGCTACCCCAACTCTCAACATCGACAGGCCGCGGTCGGTCACTTCAGGGCTCCCACTGTGCGTAATGTTCTCAACAAGGCGGCATGGTGCTCCGCCGCCAGCTCGGTCAGCGGCAGGCGGATGGCATGCCCGATCAAACCCATCTGTGCCAAAGCCCACTTCGCCGGGATGGGGTTCGCCTCGAGGAACAGGTCCCGGTGCAGAGGCGCGAGCAGCGTATCGATGCGCTGCGCCGTGGCGTCATCGCCCCGCGCCGCGGCCGCGATCATATCCGCCATGGCCTGGGGCGCAATGTTCGCCGTAACCGAGATCACCCCTCGTGCACCGGCCCGCATGGCCTCGCGCGCCGTGGCGTCATCGCCGCTCAGCACCGCGAACCGCTCGCCGCTGCCCGCCGCGAGCTCTGCGATCCGGGCCATGTCGGGGACGGCCTCTTTGATGCCCTGGATGCGCGGAAGTTGCGCCAGCCGGGCCACCGTCGCCGGCAGCATATCGACGGCGGTGCGGGAGGGCACGTTATAGGCAATGAGAGGGGCCCCCGAGGCATCGGACACCGCGGCAAAGTGGCGGTACAGACCCTCCTGAGTGGGCCGTACATAAGCCGGTGTGACCACCAGCAGGCCGTCCACAGGCAGCGCGGACAGCATCCGCACACGATCCACCGTGGTGGCCGTGCTAGGGGTACCTGCGCCGGCGATCACCGTCATGCGGCCTTTGAGCTGCGTGCAGGCCTCCTGCGTCAGCCGGTGCAGCTCCGCGTCGGTCAGTGTGGCCGACTCTCCGGTGGTGCCGCCCACGACGACCCCGTTGCTGCCGTTCTGACGGTGAAAATCGAGCAACCGCCCCCAGGCGGCGAAATCCACCGCGCCGTCGGGGCGCAGGGGCGTGACGATGGCGACCAAGCTTCCTGAAAACATAGGCACCCATTAAACTTCAGGTCGGCCTTCAGTACCAGTCAAGAATTCGCACCCGCATGAAGCAACACCTCGCCGTCTCGGCGATCGGCAGCGACCGCACCGGCATGGTTCACGAGCTGACGCGCGTGATCAGCGAGTGCGGCGGCAACATCAGCGAGAGCCGCATGGCCAGCCTCGGCAGCGAGTTCGCCATGCTGTTGCTGGTGACCGGCAACTGGCATGCCCTCGCCAAGCTCGAAACGGAGCTGAACCGGCTGGGCGAGACGGGCAATCTGAGCATTCACCTCAAGCGCACCGAGCCGCGCACCGCTCGCACGGACATGCTGCCCTACTCGATCGACGTGGTATGCCTGGACCAGACCGGCATCGTTTCGGGGCTGTCGGGTTTTTTCTCGAGCCGCGGCATCGACATCGCCGAAGTCTCCACCCGCAGCTACCCTGCCGCTCACACCGGCGCGCCCATGTTCGCGGTGCAGATGATCGTCAATGTGCCGAGCCGCATCCACGTGGCGCACCTGCGCGAGGAGTTCATGGAGTTCTGCGACTCGCTGAACCTCGACGCCATTCTCGAGCCGGTCAAGTCTTGACGAAGGCGGCCGGCGAAACGCGACGCCTGTTCGTGCTCGACACGAATGTGCTGATGCACGACCCCACCGCCATTTTCCGCTTCGCGGAGCACGATATCTACCTGCCCATGGTAGTACTCGAGGAGCTCGACGCGCACAAGAAGGGCCTGTCCGAGCAGTCGCGCAATGTGCGCCAGGTGAGCCGCTTCCTCGACGATCTGATGCGCGGCGCCAGCAAGGAGCAGATCGATCATGGCCTGCCGCTGCCGGCAAGCTCGCCCACCAATCATGTGGAAAAGCCGGCGAGCGGGCGGCTCTTCTTCCAGACCAAGCAGCTCGACGGCAACCTGCCCGCGAGCCTGCCGGGCGCCGGCGGCGACAATGCCATCCTGTCGCAGACGCTGGCCCTCGCCACGGAGAATCCAGACGCGCGGGTGGTGCTGGTCTCCAAGGACATCAACCTGCGCATCAAGGCCGCGGTGCTCGGCATCCGTGCCGAGGACTACTACAGCGACAAGACCATCGAAGATGCGGACGTGCTGTATACGGGCATGACCGCGCTGCCGGCGGATTTCTGGGAGGCCCATGCGAAGAACATGCGCTCCTGGAAGCAGGGCGAGCACACGTTCTATGAGCTCACGGGGCCCGCGGTGCGCGAGTGGCAGCCCAATCAGGGCGTGTACGAGGACAGCGCGCAGGGCATCGAGGGCCTGGTGCGCCAGATGTCGGGCGACACCGCCACCCTCGAGCTGCTGCGCGACTACCGCAACGAGCGCCACAATATCTGGGGCATCACTGCGCGCAACCGCGAGCAGAACTTCGCGCTCAATCTGCTGATGGACCCGGAGATTGATTTCGTCACCGTGCTGGGACCGGCCGGCACCGGCAAGACCCTGCTGGCGCTCGCGGCGGGGCTCATGCAGACGCTCGAAACCAACCGCTTCGCCGAGATCATCATGACGCGGGTGACCATCCCGCTGGGCGAGGACATCGGTTTTCTGCCGGGCACGGAGGAGGAGAAGATGGAGCCGTGGATGGGCGCGCTGATGGACAACCTGGAGGTACTGACGGCCAGCCAGGAAGGCGGCAACTGGGGACGCGCGGCCACCAACGATCTGCTGCGCAACCGCATCAAGATCCGCGCGCTCAATTTCATGCGCGGACGCACCTTCCTCAACCGCTTCATCATCCTCGATGAGGCGCAGAACCTGACGCCCAAGCAGATGAAAACGCTGATCACCCGCGCGGGCCCGGGGACCAAGCTCGCTTGTCTTGGGAATATCGCCCAGATCGATACACCCTATCTCACGGAGGTGACCTCGGGCCTGACGTATGCGGTGAACCGGTTTCGCGGCTGGAGCCACTCCGGGCATGTCACCCTGGTCCGGGGGGAGCGGTCACGGCTGGCAGACTATGCTTCCGATATTCTCTAGGAACCTTGCCAGCCCGGCCGCAGTCGAAGCGCCACCTTACCCAGACTTAAGCCCATGCGCCGCCCAGCCGCCCTCCTACTAAGCCTGCTCACCACCGTGGCCGGCGCGCAGTCCGCTTCAGACCTGCCCGATATCGGCAATCCCGCCGGGACCTCGATCTCAAGGGATGACGAGTACCGCATGGGGACGATGATCGTGCGCCAGCTGCGCGACCAGAACGCCATCATCGATGATCCCGAGGTCAGTGAGTACCTGCAGTCGATCGGCGGGCGCATCGCCGCGCAAACACCGGACGGCGGCAAGCAGTTCCACTACTTCGCGGTGCGCGATGCCGACATCAATGCCTTCGCGCTCCCGGGCGGGTTCATCGGCGTCAACTACGGCACAATACTCGCCACCAAGAACGAGTCGGAGCTTGCGAGCGTGCTCGCGCACGAGACCGCGCACGTGACCCAGCATCACATCGCCCGCATGATCCATGCACAGGGCAAACAGACGATTTCCTCTCTCGCCGCCATGCTCGCGCTCATCTTGCTGGGGGCCATCGGCGGTGGCGGCGGAAACGCCATGATGGGCGCCATGGCGGCGGGCCAGGGCATTGCGGCCCAGCAGCAGATCAACTTCACCCGCGCCAACGAGAACGAGGCTGACCGCGTGGGCATCGGCTTCCTCGCCTCGGCAGGCTTCGATCCGCAGGCCATGCCGGCCTTCTTCGAGACCCTGAGCCGGCGCACCGGCCTCTCGGGCGCCGAGGTGCCGGAGATGATCCAATCGCATCCGGTCAACAGTAACCGCATCGCCGAATCGCGCAACCGCGCCCTGCAGTACGGACGCGTGAAGCCCACCGAGTCCGCGAGCTACGACCTCATCCGCGACCGGCTGCGCGTCATCACCGCATCCCACGACACCGATGTGCTCGATCTCTACAAGAAGAACAAAACCGATGACGATTCCGCGCTGGGCCGCCAATACGGCCAGGCGCTGGCGCTCATGAGCGCAGGTAAGCCGCAGGATGCCGCGCGCATCCTCGATAAGCTGGTGCAGCAGCACCAAAGCCTGACCCTGCTGTATTCCGCGCTGGCGCAAGCGGAGATCGCCGCCGGACAGACCAACGACGGTTTCGCGACGTTCCAGCAGGCGATGTCGCTGTTCCCGCGCAACGTGCCGCTCGCCGTGCGCTATGCCGAAGCACTGATGGCCAATGGCAGGCCCAAGGAGGCCCATGCGCTACTGCTCGACGTGTTCAACAACGAGGCGCCTACCCCTGAGCAGATCCGCCTCACGGCGCTCGCGGCCAGCGCGGCCGGGGACACCGGCGACGCCTACTTCTACATGAGCGAATATCACATCTCGAGCGGCGATCTGCCGCTGGCCGTGCAGCAGCTCGAGCTGGCGCTCGCCGCGCCCAATCTCACGGACGTGCAGCGGCAGCGTTTCCAGGCGCGGCTCGATGAGATCCGCGAGGTCCTGGCCGAATCACGCAGCCGGCACGCGCAGCGGTAGGAACAGCCGGTGGGGGCTTCCTGCGCGGGGCGGACGGGCTGTTACAATGCGGCCCCTTTCTTCGCCCGGTCTCCCTCATGACGCGATACTGCTGCACCCTGCTCCTGCTTGCAACCGTGTGTCTCGGCGGCTGCGCCACCTCGCCCGCCAGGCGCGACCCCCGCGATCCCTTCGAGCCTATCAACCGCGCCACCTTCAAATTCAACGACGGCCTGGACCGCGCGGTGCTCAAGCCCGTCGCCAAGGGCTATCGCAAGGTCACCCCGCATGTGGTGCAGCGCGGCGTATCGAACTTCTTCGACAATCTCGATACCCCCCGCACCCTGATCAACGATCTGCTGCAGGGGAAATTCAAGGCGACACTCAACGACACGGGCCGTCTGCTGCTCAACACCACCTTAGGACTCGGCGGCCTGCTCGATCCGGCCACCGATGCGGGCCTCGACAAGAACGAGGAAGACTTTGGGCAAACCTTCGGCAAGTGGGGCATTCACAGCGGACCCTACATCGTCATCCCGTTTCTTGGCCCCTCGACACTACGCGACGGCATCGGACGCATTCCAGACCACTACGCCGGTCCGCTCACCTATGTCCACGAAGACAAGATTTACTACAGTCTCTACGGACTATCGGTGGTCGATGAGCGCGCGCGCCTCCTTGACGTCGAGAAATCCATTGGCGACACCTACGATCGCTACGCCTTCATACGCAACGCCTATCTGCAGCGGCGCGAGTACCAGGTGAGGGACGGCGATGTTCCCGAGGAGTCGCTTGAGGACGATACCCCAGACAGCGCCGAGCCCACATCCTCCCCGTAACTCTACTGTGCCACCCGCCTCACGAAATTGCTCAGATAAATCGTTGCCCGCGAAATCTGCTCCGCCGAAAGCCGCACCGGCTCCTGCTCGATGAACGACGGCAGCGCCTGGGGCTCGAGCACCCAGATATCGTGGCGAATGCCCGGCGGCGCCGGATCGCACCACCAGCCGGGAAACACCAGCGCGCCGCGCACCGGGAAGACCTCGCCCGTCAGCTGCTCGAGCAGGTTCGACAGCCAACGGATTTGCGCCCGCACCTGCAGGAGAGGATCGTGCCGGGGCTTGCGGCCTGCCACGAGCAATTGATCGCCGTCAAAGGCAATCTTCGCATCCCTCTCAGGCTTGGACCAGGTCTTGGTCTCCACGACCACCACCCCGCGGTCGCAGATCACCACGTGATCGAGGTTGAACCCATCCCCTGGCACATCGTGAAGGATGCTCGCGCCGATCGCGCGCAGCGCCTCGAGCGACTGCCCGACCAGGCGCTCGCCATCCCGGCCGAGGCGGATCTGCTCGGCCCGAGTGCGGGCATGACGGAATTGCCGGTAGGCGACGATGCCGCTCACCACCGCGAGTCCCGTGAACAGCCACGGTGGGCGCGGCATGCCGAAGAAGTAGCCGTACCATTCCATGACAGCGAGGATCGCCACGCAAGCGATAAAAAATAGATAGCCCCGGCCGTTGATGTCGCGCAGCCGTGTGAGCTCCTCGTCCAGGGACTGGCCGGGCGCCGGCAGGGACTTTTATCTTAAGGGGGAGCTCACGGCGGGCCGAATGTAGCACTCGATAGCCGGCCGCGTAACCGCCTTTGAGCGGTGCGTTTAGCACGAAAAGTGGATAATAACGACCTAAGCTTCGGATTTTTGGGAGGTTGCAATATGAACAGACTATCCCCTGCCACGACTGCCATCCTGGCATCGGCGCTGCTCAGCACATCGGCAGTGTATGTGCTCGCTGCCACGCCCGCCGGCAGCCCGCTCAAATTCACAGGCATTGCCTTCGTCGACTCATCGGTAACCAGCCAGGGCTCGCGGGCCAAGCTGCCGGCAGGCACGAAGGTCTATCCGTCGGGAAGCACTATCAGTGGTGCCGATGGGTGCTCAACCAATCCGTATGGCACCGATGGGCTGATTGTCGCGGTCATCGATTATGAAGGACGGCCGACGGCGGGAAGTGTCACGGTGACGCGACATCCGGCAAGCGGCGGCAGCTTCGAGAACGCACCCTACTATCTCGACATCAATGCGGGGCGCACGCTGCAGTTTCTGGGGCCGATCCGGGAGAACGGCAGCTACGACATTCGCATCGAGGCGGGATTTGGACGGGCAGGGGCGGAGCAGATGAAAACCAGCGGATCGTTTGTACTGGCGCGGAGTTGCAAGGGTCATTGAATGCTGGGCGCATACCAATTTAGTCTATGCATACAGTATTTGCTCGCCGTCGATACTGTATAAACCTGCCGGTCGGCAGAATCATCGAAGATATTTAGGAGCAACTCAGACTGGAATCCATGACGTATTTGTCCTACGATTTCCTTTATCATACCGCGCCCATGGGAGGGCATTCCGGAATTCATGAATGTGGAAGCCCAGGAATTTCTGGAAGGTTCTGCCCAGATTGCAATGGACGTCCGCCCTGCGAAACTCCAAAGGCAATCCGCTTTATGCCCTATGCTTTGCCGCGGGGAACGAAAAAGGCGGTAGTACGGCAATCAAAATAGCGGATGACATTCTGAGGAAATTCAACAATGGCTGACGGAAGTTCAATCGAGTGGACTGAAGCAACGTGGAATCCAGTCACCGGGTGCACAAAGATTAGCCCTGGGTGCAAGCACTGCTATGCACTTCGAATGGCTCATCGCCTTCAGGCAATGAGGCAACCTAATTACCGCAACGGCTTTGAGCTGACGCTGCAGCCACAGGCGCTACAACTGCCACTTCAATGGAAAAAAGCCCGTCGTATTTTCGTGAATTCGATGAGCGATCTTTTTCATCCTGAGATTCCGGAATACTATGTCACCCAAGTGTTCGACGTGATGCGTCGTGCGCACTGGCATCAGTTTCAGGTGCTCACGAAACGTTCCGAGCACTTAGCCAAGCTTGCGCCACGGCTGCAGTGGCATCCAAATATATGGATGGGCGTTAGCGTCGAACGGATCGACTACGTATTCCGAATCGATGATCTGCGTCGCACGAATGCCAGCATCAAATTTCTTTCGCTTGAGCCGCTGCTAGGCCCACTGCCCAATCTGGATCTTTCGGGAATTGACTGGGTAATTGTCGGTGGGGAATCGGGCCCTAAGGCACGACCCATGAGCGCCGAATGGGCAATGGACATCCGGAAGCAGTGCCGCCGTGCGCGAGTTCCGTTTTTCTTCAAGCAATGGGGTGGCGTGCGGAAGAAAAACACGGGGCGGGTGCTGGACGGAAAGACCTGGGATGAAATGCCGGCAGCGTGCCCTGCTTAGTGACCATTTACCGGTAAGAAAGGCGCATTTAACCCGGGCTTGAGATCGCTCCCGCGGGTCACACCGACCCGCGGGAGCTCTCGACTCTCGAGCGGGCGCTTACTTGCCCGTCGTGCTGGACGAGCTAGACGAGCTAGACGAGCTGTCTTTGCTGCTGTCCGCCTTCTTGTGGTGATGCTTCTTGTGGTGCATCGCCTTTTTGCTGTCGTCTGTTGACGACGTGCTCGTGCCGCTGCTGGCCGGCTGGTCCGCCGACGCCGTGCTGGGCGAGCCTGCGGCCCATCCCGCCGAGCTGAGAACACTGGCCGCCACACCGGCCACAAGCAGTTTACTGAGATTCATACCAGACCTCCGGGTTGAATTGAACGATCGACGGGGTAAGCGTATCTCAGCCTGCGGGCGTTAAAGCTTGTATTACACTCTTTTAATCCTGGCTTCATGAGTACCGTACATGGCAGAGGTTGAGATCCATACCGGGCACGATCACTCCGCGGACCGCTTTGGGCAGCGTGTGGGGGTCGCCGTGGGGCTGATCGGCATCGCGCTTGCCGTGGTGACCATCGGCTCCCACCGCGCGCACACGGCCGCCGTGATCCATCGCACCGAGGCGAACGACCAGTGGGCGTTTTATCAGGCCAAGAAGATCCGCGAGCAGGTGCTGACCGTGGGGCTCGGGCTGGCGGAGGTGCTGGCCACGGACCGGGCGAGGACCCAGCCGCTCGCGCAGCGGTGGACGGGCGACCGGGACCGCTATGCTAAAGAAACGGCGAACATCGAGCACGAGGCCCAGGCGGCGGAGGCGGCCAGTGGCAAGGATGAGGCGCGGGCGCTACGCCTGGACCTGGGTGAGGGGTTTCTCGAGCTGGGACTGGTGCTTTCGTCCCTGTACTTCCTGTCCAAGCGACGCTTTTTCCCGCTGCTGGGCGGGATCGCCGCTCTCGTGGGCGCAGGTTTCGGCCTCGCTTCACTGGTGATCTCCTGATGCAGCGCCCCCGCTCCCTGACCTCGGGCTCCATCTCCCGGGGTCTCCTCCTCTTCACCCTGCCCATTCTGTTTGGCAATATCCTGCAGACCCTCAACGGCTCGGTAAACTCCATCTGGGTGGGCCGATTCCTGGGCGAGGCCGCACTCTCCGCGACCGCTAACGCCAATAACGTGATGTTCCTGCTGCTGGGCGGCGTGTTCGGCCTGTCCATGGCAGCCACCATCCTCGTGGGGCAGTATATCGGCGCGGGCAACCTGCCTGAGGCGAAACGAGTGGTCGGCACCAGCACCACGTTCTTCTTCGTGCTGTCCTTTGCCCTGTCCGCTATCGGCTGGCTCGCCTGCGAGCGCATCCTGCGCGCCATGAATACCCCGCCCGATGTGCTGCCGCTCGCCGTGTCGTACATGAAGGTGATCTTTCTCGCCCTGCCCTTCATGTACCTGTACGCCTTCGCGGTGGCGGTGCTGCGCGGCGCGGGGGATTCGAAGACACCGCTTTATTTTCTGGTACTGTCGGTCGGCCTCGATATCGCCCTCAACCCGCTGCTGATTTTCGGTGCGGGGCCGGTTCCGCCGCTGGGAATCACAGGCTCGGCGCTCGCCACCCTGATCGCCCAGGTGGTGAGCCTCATCGCCCTGGTGGCCTCTCTGTACCGCCGCCGGCACATGCTGGTGCTGCACTCGGGCGAGCAGCGGCTGCTCAAGATCGACTGGACCATCGCCAGCACTCTGGTGCGTAAGGGCATCCCGATGGGCCTTCAGCTCCTGGTGATGAGCGGCAGTGGCATTCTGATGATGACGCTGGTCAACCGCTTTGGCGTGGACACTGCCGCCGCCTACGGTGCCTCCTTCCAGGTGTGGAATTACGTGCAGATGCCGGCCTTCGCGGTGGGCATGGCGGTGTCGGCCATGGCCGCACAGAATGTCGGTGCCGCGCAGTGGGAGCGCGTCAAATCCACTGCAAGAGTCGGCGTTCTATACAGCCTGCTGCTCACCGGTTCGCTGGTGCTCCTGATCGAGGTGTTCAGCAAGCCGGCACTCGGCATCTTCCTGCCGCCGGACTCGGTTGCATTGAGACTTGCCGAGCATTTGAACGGGATCGCGGCGCCGTCCTTCATATTTTTCGGGGTCTCAATGGTGCTGTCCGGTGTGGTGCGTGCGACGGGCGCGGTAATGCCGCCGCTGATCATCCTGACAGTGTCGCTGCTGCTGGTCCGCTATCCGCTCGCGGAAATCCTGCTCAGCCGCTGGCATGCCGATGCGATCTGGTGGAGCTTCCCGATCTCGACGGCGCTGTCAGCGACGCTGTCGCTGCTCTATTACAAGTTCGGGGGATGGCGCCAGGCGCATATGCTGGCAAGACCGCTCACGCCCGCACCGGCGGCCGAGTAGCCGCCGGCTGGGGTATCACGCCGTGGCGTGACGCGGCAGCGGCTCGAGCGGAAAGATCTTGAGCAGATGCCGGGCGACATTGCGCGCATGATCGCCGATGCGCTCCAGCGATTTGAGCACGAAGGCCGCCTCCAGCGTCACATCGAAATGCCGCGGATCCTCCATGGCGCGCGTCAGCAGCCGCCGCATGCCGGCGGCATACTCGGTATCGAGCTCCTCATCGCGCGCGATCACCTCCGCGGCCCGCGTCGCATCGACCGCATCGAAAGCTTCCAGCGACAACCGTAACAGGCTCACCGCCAGCTGCCCAAGATGCCGCGCATCGCCGGCGGTGGCATGTCCCGGCCGCGCGGCATGCCGGGAGACCGTCAGGGCGATCTTCTTCGCCTCATCGCCGGCACGCTCGAGCTCCGCGATACTCTTGGCCATGGCCACGATGGCACGCAGGTCACCCGCCACCGGCGCGCGCCGCGCGATCAGGCCGAACTGCTCCGCATCGATCTCGTACTCGTACGCGTTCACTGTGCGCTCGCGCTCGATCACATGCGCGGCGATGCCGGTATCCCATTCGGCGTAGGCGGCCGCCGCCTCCCGCACCTGGTCGAGCACCAGGCCGCCCATCTGGATGACGTGGATGTGCAGCGCCGCAAGCTCGCCGTCGAATGCCTTGCTGGTGTGACCTTCGATCACGGCCCGATCTTCAGCCGAATCGGCCCGTGATGTAATCCTCGGTCAGCTTGTGCCGCGGATTGGTGAACACCCGGTCGGTCTCGCCCACCTCGATCAGGTCGCCTAGGTGAAAGTACGCCGTGCGCTGCGAGACGCGCGCCGCCTGCTGCATGGAGTGCGTGACGATCACGATGGCATAGCTCTCGCGCAGCTCATCGATCAGGTCCTCGATGCGTGCGGTGGCGATGGGATCGAGCGCCGAGCAGGGCTCGTCCATCAGGATCACCTCGGGATTGACGGCGATGGTGCGCGCGATGCACAGGCGCTGCTGCTGACCGCCCGAGAGCCCGGTGCCAGACTCGTGCAGCCGGCTCTTCACCTCTTCCCACAGACCCGCGCGGCGCAGGCTGGTGGTGACGATCTCATCCAGCGCCACGCGGTCGCGCGCCATGCCGTGCAGGCGCGGCCCGTAGGCCACGTTGTCGAAAATGGATTTGGGGAAGGGATTGGGCTTCTGGAACACCATGCCGACACGGGCACGCAGCTTGACCACATTCTCGCTTTTGGCGTGAATGTCCCGCCCCTCGAGCTCGATGCGGCCGGTGACGCGAGCGCCGGCAATCGTATCGTTCATGCGGTTGAGACAGCGCAGGAAGGTGGACTTGCCGCAGCCCGACGGGCCGATCATGGCGAGTACCTGCCCGCGGCCCACGTCCAGGCTCACATTGCGCAGCGCATGCTTCTCGCCGTAGTACACATTGACATCGCGGCAGGAGAACACCGGATTTTCCACCGTGACATTGCCCACGGTGCCGGTCGCGGTGCGCGGCGCCTCGAGCGAGCTCGCAGGCTCGGCCGAATCGCCGGGCTTGAAGTGCATGGCGGGAGGCGGCATGCGCCGCTCGTGGGTCATGTGGGTCTGGATGTCGTTCATCAATGCACCTCTTAACCGAACCGTCCGGTGATGTAGTCGTCCGTCCTGCGATCCTTGGGCGTGGTGAAGATCCGCTCAGTGGCGCCGATCTCCACCAGCTCGCCCAGGTACATGAACGCCGTCGTATTGGATACCCGTGCCGCCTGCTGCAGGTTGTGCGTCACGATGGCGATGCAATACTGCTCTCTCAACGCCTGAAGCGTCTCTTCGATCCGCAGCGTCGAGATGGGATCGAGCGCGGCCGTGGGCTCATCGAACAGGATCACCTCGGGTTGCAGCGCAATGGTACGCGCGATGCACAGACGCTGCTGCTGCCCGCCTGAGAGGCTGCGACCGTCCTCGCCCAGCTTGTCCTTGACCTCATCCCAGATCGCCGCATCGCGCAGCGCCGACTCCACCCGGCCCTCGAGCTCCGAGCGGGGGGTGTGGCGCGCCAGGCGCAGGCCGAATGCCGTGTTGTCGAACACCGACATGGGAAAGGGCGTGGGCTTTTGGAACACCATGCCGACGCGAAACCTTAAGGAAGCCACGTCCACCTGGGGCGCGAGAATATTCTCCCCGTCGAGCAGCACATCTCCCGTGGCGCGATGCCCCGGATACAGCGCATACATGCGATTGAACACCCGCAGCAGCGTGGACTTGCCGCAGCCCGAGGGGCCGATGAAGGCGGTGATGCTACGGTTCAGGAGCTGCAGGCTCACGTCTTTCAACGCGCGCGTCTCACCGTAGTAAAAGTTGAGCTGCCGCACGTCGAATTTGACCTCGCCCGATGCACTGCGGGCACTCACCGGCGTCGAGGTGGCCACTTCCTCTCCGTTGACGCTCATCGCCGCCCCCGCTTGTCCGACTGCAGGCTCGAGACCACGAAGCGTGCGACGATGCTGAGAAGCAGAATGGTCAGTGTGATCAGCAGCGCGCCGGACCAGGCGAGCTGCTGCTGATCCTTGTAGGGACCCATGGCAAATAGGAAGATGACCACCGGAAGATTGGCCATCGGCGCATCGATGTTCGTGCTCCAAAATTGATTGTTGAGATCGGTGAACAGCAGCGGCGCCGTCTCGCCGCTGACCCGCGCGATGGCGAGCAGCAGACCGGTCACGATGCCGCTGCGCGCCGCCGGGTACACCACATTGGTGATGGTGCGCCAGGGATAGGCGCCGAGCGCGGTGGAGGCATCCTTCATGCCCTGCGGTACCAGGCGCAGCATGTCCTCGGTGGTGCGCACCATCACCGGGATGGCGATCACGGCCAGCGCTACCGCACCCGCGATAGCCGAGAAATGCCCCATGCGAATCACTAGCATCTCATAGACGAAAAGACCGACGATGATGGACGGCGCGGAAAGGAGCACATCGTTGACGAAACGGATCACCACGCTGATACGTGAGGTGCGGCCATACTCCGCCAGATAAGTTCCGGCGAGCATGCCGACCGGCGCGCCGATCGCGATTCCCAACAAGGTCATCACCGCGCTACCGTAGATGGCGTTCAGCAGGCCGCCGCTGCTGCCCGGCGGCGGCGTCATCTCGGTGAAGAGCTGCAGGGAGACGCCGGCGAAACCATTCTTGAGCAGCGTCCAGAGAATGGCGCCAAGACAGGCCAGGCCGATAACGGTGGCGGTGGCCGAGAGCGCGAGCGCCAGCGTGCTTTTGAATTTGCGGTATTGATGGCGGCTGATCATGGGCAGGGTCATACCGAGGACAGCGCGCGGCGGTCGAGCCGCAGCAGCATGAAGCGCGCCGCCGCGATCACCGTGAAGGTGATGAGGAACAGCAGCACCCCTAAGGCCACCAGTGATGAGGTGTAGAGGTCACCGACGGCTTCGGTGAACTCGTTGGCGATGGAGGCGGAAATGGTGGTCCCGGGCGCCAATAGCGAGGCATTCACGCGATGCGCATTACCGATCACGAAGGTGACGGCCATGGTCTCACCGAGCGCCCGCCCCAGCCCGAGCATGATGCCGCCTACCATGCCCGCGCGGGAGTGCGGCACGATCACTCGCCAGATCACCTCCCAGGTGGTGGCGCCGAGCCCATAGCCGGACTCTTTCAGGACGTCGGGTACGGTCTCGAACACATCGCGCATCACCGCGGAGATGAACGGCAGCACCATGATGGCCAGCACCACCCCGGCGGTGAGCACGCCGATGCCATAGGGCGGCCCCTGGAATAGCGCGCCGATATAGGGAATGGGGCCGAAGTGATCGATCAGCCAGGGCTGCACATGCTGCTGCAGCAGTGGCGCGAGCACGAACAATCCCCAGATGCCAAAAATGATGCTAGGCACGGCTGCCAGCAGCTCGATCGCCACGCCTACGGGACGCTTGAGCCAGACGGGAGCGAGCTGGGTGAGAAAAATCGCGATGCCGAAGCTCAAGGGTACAGCTATAGCCATGGCGATGGCGGAGGTCACGAGCGTGCCGTAGATCGGCGCCAGCGCCCCGAATTTATCCGTGACGGGGTTCCAGATCTCTCGGGTCAGGAAATCGAGCTTGAAATGCGACAGCGCGGGCCAGGCACCCTTGATCAGCGCGAAGAGCACGCCGCCGAGGAGGGTCAGCACCAGAAGCGCGGCGACGAGCGTCGCCGCGGCGAACAGGCGTTCCCCTATCAGTTGCTTTGCGGCATGCCGCGAGTCAATCACCGCCACGCTGCGTTACCTTACAATCCCCGTAAGAGCAAAAGGCGGCCGTCCGCGCTTGCCGGACGGCCGCCGATATCGCAAGAGAACCGCCCGGTCGCTTAAGAGCCCGCGACCGCCGCTCCCCCCTTGATGTCCGACTTCCAGGTGGCGCGCACCTGCTTGATCAGGGCCGCCGGCAGCGGCACGTAATCGAGCTCGGTGGCCATCGGAGCGCCGTTCTTGTAGGCCCAGTTGAAGAACTTGAGCGCTTCGGTGGAAGCGGCCTCGTCCGTCGGGGCGCCATACATCAGGATAAAGCTAGCGCCGGTAATCGGCCAGCTTTTCGCACCGGCCTGGTCGGTCAGGATCAGATAGTACCCCGGCGCCTTGGACCAGTCGGCGTTGGACGCGGCCGCCTGGAAGCTGTCCGCGCTCGGCGTAACGGCCTTGCCGGCCTTGTTGATGAGCTGCGCGAAGGTCATCTTGTTCTGCTTGGCGTAGGCGTACTCGACATAACCGATGGCGCCATCGGTCTGCGTGGTCATGTTGGCGACACCCTCGTTACCCTTGGCGCCGATGCCCACCGGCCATTGCACCGAGGTCGCAGCACCGATGCTGTCCTTGAACTTGGCGCTCGACTTGGCGAGATAGTCGGAGAAGAGGAAGTTGGTGCCCGAACCGTCGGAGCGGTACACCGGCGCGATGGCTTGGTCCGGCAGCGCGACCTTGGGGTTCAGCTTCTTGATGGCCGCGTCGTTCCACTTCTTGACATCGCCGAGGTAGATGGCCGCCACGGTGGCGCCATCGAGGGTGAGCTGGCCGGGCTTCAGGCCCTTAACGTTCACCACCGGCACCACACCGCCGATGATCATCGGGAACTGCACCAGGGCAGACTCCTTGAGGTCCTCAGGCTTGAGCGGCATGTCGGAGGCGCCGAAGGTCACGGTCTTCGCCTTGATCTGCTTGATGCCGCCGCCCGAGCCGATCGACTGGTAGTTGAGCCCCACATTGGTCTGCTTCTTGTAAGCATCCGCCCACTTCGAATAGATGGGATAGGGGAAGGTCGCGCCGGCGCCGGAGATATCGGTGGCCGATGCGGCGGCGGCCCCGAAGGCGGCGGCGGCCAGTGCCGCGAGACCCGCCCGTTTGAGAGTTAGGGAATTCATAGTGTCGACTCCTCGAGATGGAGAGATGATTTAGAACTGCACCTGGGCCCACACGCCCACTTCATCATACTTGCCATCGCTCGCACCGCCGATGGTGCCATTGCTGGTCGACACGAAGCCGTTGTCGGCTTTCTCGTGCTTGTAAGCAAAGGCTACGTCGACATTCTTGCGGGCATGTGTCACGACGCCGACATTGAAGTACTCATCCTTGAGATCCGGGTTGATGTCCTTGCTAGTCTTGGCCCAGTCGCCGCGCACGAAGGCGCCCCACTGCGGGTTGAAGTCATAGGAGGCCCAGACGGAGTAGCCGTCGGCCTTGTCTTCGGTGGCGCTGATGAGGACACTGTTCCAGTTCTTGGCCGTGAAGAACTCCGCGCCGAGGCGCAGGCCGTCCTTCGAATAGGCGGCCAGGGCGTCGAAACGGTCTGCGGTGCGGGTGTCCGCGCCACCCTCGACATCCTTGCCGAGCTTGCCGCTGTAGAAGCCGGCGGCGAGAGTCAGGCCTTCCATCGGCACGAAGCCGATCCGTCCCTCGACGTCCACTTGCTTGGAACGGCTGGGGTTCTTATAGCCGTTGCCGTTCAGCAGCGAGACCGAGTAGTTCGCCATGCCGGAGGCAAGCTTACCGTTGGCATTGAGCCCCCAGTCGGCCGAGGTACCGAACTTCAGGCGGTCGATCAGCGTGTTCTCGAGGAAGCGATAGCCATACAAGCCCTCGACAAAGGGCACCCAGGGCGTGTCGGCGGAACCGGCACGGGCCACGAAGGCATCGGAGAGCTTGGCCTGCACATAGGCCTTCTTGATGAAGACCTGGGTCTCGCCATCGTTACCCACGTAATTGAAGTCGGTGGTAAGGTTCGCAGACCAGATATCGTCAAACTTGTGGTCGACGATCAGGTAGAAGCGCTTGACGTCGATGCCCGTGCCGGTGGCAGGCGTCTTGACGTCATCGCTTTTCTGCTGGATGTTCGTGAAATCGGCATACATGCGCCCACCCACGCTGGTGGACTCGTCCGCCAGAGCGGACCCGGCGCCCAGCGTTGTGATACATGCCGCCACACAAAGGGCGACGGAGGTTTTCTTCAGCATGGATAGCTCCCGTAAGGATGTTTTTCGGCGTGCGCATTAGATGACCGTAATGTGACAATCTGATGACAAAGTGGGTTTTTAGCGCTTGCCGGCCGCGCACGCGGGCCGTATAAACGCGCCCCACATGTCACCCACCCTCAAGCTGGCTCTGGACCTCCTGGCGCGCCCGTCCCTGACCCCCACGGACGCCGGCTGCCAGGAGGCGATTGCGGCGCGCCTCGCGCCGCTTGACTTCCGTATCGAGTCGCTGCGCTTCGGCGACGTCGATAACCTTTGGGCGAGGCGCGGCACCGCTGGCCCGCTCTTCTGCTTTGCCGGCCACACCGATGTGGTGCCCACCGGCCCCCTGGAGGAGTGGCAGACCGACCCTTTCACCCCCACGATCCGCGAAGGTTTCCTGTACGGCCGCGGCGCGGCGGACATGAAGACAGGCCTTGCCGCCATGGTCACCGCCACCGAAGAGTTCGTGCGCGCCTACCCTCAGCACCGCGGCTCCATCGCCCTGCTCATCACCAGCGACGAGGAGGGCCGCTCCATCGACGGCACCAAGCGCGTCATGGAGGCCCTCACCGCCCGCGGTGAGCATATCGACTGGTGCGTGGTGGGCGAGCCCTCGAGCGAGGTCGCGGTGGGCGACACGGTCAAGATCGGCCGCCGCGGCTCGCTCAGCGGGCGGCTGACGGTGCATGGCGTTCAAGGTCATGTCGCCTACCCGCAGCTGGCCGAGAATCCCGTGCATGCCTTCGCGCCGGCGCTGCTCGAGCTCACCACGCGCGAATGGGACCGCGGCACCGAGCACTTTCCGCCCACCACCTTCCAGATCTCCAATTTCAACGCTGGCACGGGTGCGCCGAATGTCATCCCGGGGGAGCTCAAGGCGCGCTTCAACCTGCGCTACTCGCCAGTGCAGACTCTGGAGGGACTGAAGAAAACCGTCACGGACATTCTTCACCGGCATGGTGTCAAACACACGCTGGAGTGGTTCGTGTCCGGTGAGCCCTTTTATACGGGGCCTGGGACTCTGTCCGATGCCATGACCCGGGCGGTAACGGAAATCACCGGGCGGCCACCGAAGCTGTCGACGACAGGAGGTACCTCCGACGGCCGCTTCATCGCCCGCGCCGGCGCGCAGGTGGTGGAGCTCGGCGTGGTGAACGCCACCATCCACAAAGTCAACGAGTGCGTGGCGGTAGCGGACATCGATACATTGCACCGCATGTACTTCACCCTGCTGCGCAACCTGCTCGCATGAGACGCATTCCGGACGTCCTGGCGGCGGTCGATCTCGGCTCCAACAGCTTCCACATGGTGGTGGCGCGCTACACGCACGGCCAGCTGGTGATCATCGACCGGCTGCGGGAGATGGTGCGGCTCGCCTCGGGCGTGGAGGAGAACGGCGACATCGACAAGGATGTGGCCACGCGCGCCCTCGCCTGCCTGGAGCGCTTCGGGCAGCGATTGCGCGAGATGAAAGCCAATGGCGTGCGCGTGGTCGGCACCAGCGCGCTGCGCCTGGCGCGGCACAAGAAAGCCTTCCTGGTGAAGGCACGCGAGGCGCTAGGGCATCCCATCGAAATCATCTCCGGTGTGGAAGAGGCACGCCTCATCTATTCCGGCGTCGCCCACACCATGCCCACCCAGCCCGGCCGGCGCCTGGTGGTGGATATCGGCGGCGGCAGCACTGAGCTCATCATCGGGGAGGGCTTCGTCCCCCACGACCTCGAGAGCGTGCGGCTGGGGTGCGTCGCCATGAGCGAGCGGTTCTTCGGCGACGGGCGCATCACCGGCAAGCGTCTGCATCGCGCGCGCGTCGCGGCGCGCCTGGAGCTCGAGCCCCTGCAGGCCGCTTTCAAAAAGCGCGGCTGGGAGCGCGCGGCCGGCAGCTCCGGCACCGTTCGCGCGATCGGCGAGGCCTTGCGCGAGCTCGACCCGGCGCTCTCCGGCATCACTCCCGCGGGGCTCGAGCGGCTGCTGCAGTACTGCATCGATGCGGGGCAGAGCCGTGCGCTCACGCTCAAATCCATCGACGAGGAGCGCCGCGCGGTCTTTCCCGGAGGGCTTGCCATCCTGTCGGAGATTTTCGAGGTGCTGGAGGTGCAGGAGATGCGCCTCGCCGATGGCGCCATGCGCGAGGGCCTGCTTTATGACATGGTGGGCCGCCTCACGGAGGAGGACGCGCGCGAACGTACCGTGCGCGCCATGCAGCAGCGCTATCACGTGGATATGGCGCAGGCGGAGCGCGTCGAGAAGACCGCGCTCAATTTTCTCGAGCAGGTCCGCGAGGCCTGGAAGCTCGAGGACCCGCTCGCCGAGTTGCTGCTGGCCTGGGCCGCGCGTCTGCACGAGATGGGCCTCGATGTCTCGCACAGCGGCTATCACCGCCACGGCGCCTACCTTTTGGAGAACGCCGACATGTTCGGCTTCCCGCGCGAGGAGCAGCGGCTGCTCGCGGCGCTGGTGGGCGGCCACCGGCGCAAGCTCAGCCTCACGGGACTCGAGGAGCTGGTGCCGCCCTGGGACCGGCAGATCGTCTACCTGATCGTATTGCTGCGCCTGGCGGTGCTGCTGCATCGCGGCAGGGCCGCGACCACCCTGCCCCCGATCGAGCTCAATGCCACACCCAAAACCCTGCTGGCGCGCTTCCCGGCCCGCTGGCTCAAGGATCATCCGCTGACCACGGCGGACCTGCAGCGCGAGGTGGATTATCTGCAGGCGCATGGGCTGCGCCTGCGGATCTTCAGCCGCGGACGACCATAGTATCGGTGAGCTGTGGCGGAGCGAGCCCGGTCGCATACATGCCGATCAGCTCCGCTTGCGCATCGATCAGCCGCTCCCCTCGGGGGTGCTCGGCGCGGCTGTAGAGGCCCTGCGCATCGAGAATCCACGCCTGCGCATCATCGTGCAGATAGATGTCCAGCTCGCGCAGGATGCGCTCGCGATGCGAGGGGCGGCGTACCGGAAAGGCGATCTCCACCCGGCGGAAGAAGTTGCGCTCCATCCAGTCCGCGCTCGCGCAGTAAAGCTCGGGCTCCCCGTCGTTCTCAAAGCTGAAGACCCGGGTGTGCTCGAGGAAGCGACCGACGATGGAACGTACGCGGATATGGTCGGAGACGCCCGGGATACCCGGTCGCAACGCGCACACGCCGCGCACGATGAGATCGATCTGCACCCCATCCGCCGAAGCCTTGTACAGCGCCTCGATGGCCTGCGGATCCACCAGCGCGTTCATCTTCGCGACGATGCGCGCCGTGCGCCCGGCGCGCGCATGCGCGGCCTCGCGCCCGATCTTGTCCAGGATGGCCTGGTGCAGGCCGAACGGCGACTGCAGCAGGCATTTGAGCTTGGGCGTCTGCGTGAGACTGGTGAGCTGCAGGAACACCTCGTGCACATCGTGCCCGATATCGTCATCGCAGGTGAACAGGCCGTAGTCGGTGTACAGTCGCGCCGTGCGCGGATGATAGTTGCCCGTGCCGAGGTGGCAGTAGCGGCGGATGCCATTGGCCTCGCGGCGCACCACCAGCGTCATCTTCGCATGGGTCTTGTACCCCACCACGCCGTACATGACGTGCGCGCCCGCCTCCTGCAGCCGGCTCGCAAGCTCGATGTTGGCCTCCTCATCGAAGCGCGCGCGCAGCTCGACGATCACCGTGACATCCTTGCCGCCCTGCGCCGCGGCCACCAGCGCATCGACCACCGGGGAGTCCGCGCCCGTGCGGTACAGCGTCTGCTTGATGGCGAGCACGTGGCTGTCGGCGGCGGCGTGGCGCACGAAGTCCATCACGGGAGCGAAGCTCTGGAAAGGATGGTGCAGCAGGATCTCGCCCTGGCGGATGGCGGCGAAGATATCGAAGGCGCTGGTCAAACGCGATGGTAGGCCGGGAGTGAAGATGGAATATTTGAGATCGATGCGGCCGATGAGATCGTAGAGCGCCGACAGTCTGTTGAGATTCACCGGGCCTTGCACCTGGTACAGATCGCCCTCGCTCAAGGAAAACTGCTTGAGCAGGAATCGGGTGACATCCTCAGGGCAGTCCTGCGAGGTCTCGAGACGCACTGCCGCCCCATAGCGGCGCTGCGCGAGCTCGCCCTCGAGCGCGCGCCGCAAGTCATCGATCTCCTCCTCATCGACGAACAGGTCGCTGTTGCGCGTCAGCCGGAACTGATAGCAGCCCAGCACCTCGATGCCGGGAAAAAGCTTGGGCGCGAAGGCCTGCACAATGGCCGACAGCAGCACGAAGGTGCGCTGCGCCGGATCGATCGCCACCGGCACCACGCGCGGCAGCGAGCGCGGCACCTGCACGATGGCCAGCTCGCTGTCGCGGCCGAAGGCGTCCTTGCCGCGCAGGCGCACGATGAAATTCAAGCTCTTGTTTTGAATGCGCGGGAACGGTCGCGCGGGATCGAGCCCCAGGGGACTCAATACCGGTTCCACCTCGCGCTCGAAATACTCCGCGAGCCACGCTTCAGTCTGCGGCTTCCATTCCTCCCGTCCCTGCAGGCACACACCCGTGGCGGACAGCGCCGGCAGCAGCACTTCATTGAGGCAGCGGTACTGCTCCGCCACCAGCGCCGCAGCGCGGGTATGGATGGCCGTCAACTGCTCCACGGTGGACAGACCGTCGGGCACATTGGGCGCCGAGCCGAGCTCCAGCAGCTGCTTCAAGCCCGAGACGCGGATCTCGAAGAACTCATCGAGATTGTTGCAGGTGATGCACAGGAATTTCAGACGCTCGAGCAGCGGGATCGCCTCATCCAGCGCCAACGCCAGCACGCGTTGGTTGAACTCAAGCAGCGACAGCTCACGATTGATGAAATTTTGCGGCGCGCGCAGGTCGGGCAAGGGCTTAAGATCCTCGAAGGGTCGGCAATACTCGTATGATGGCGCGGAAGATTACAGCCATATGACGGCTTATGGGAGCGGGTCTCTAGGAAAACGGCGTAAGTGTCACAAAGAGTTCACATTTTCGTCATTCCATCGTCGCGTTATGGCTTGAGACTGCCCTTCCCCAAGAGAGGCTACCCCTCCACCTGGGAGTGCGTCATGACGGCCCGTTATTGGATTGACAGCTGCCTGGCCCGCATCGATGCGGCGGAATACGGTCTGTGCCGGCGGATGAACCGCGGCACCTCGAGCCATGCCGTCCGCCAGACCTTCCGCGTCGCCAGTCGCCTCGGTGACGGCATCGTCTGGTACGTGATGATCGCCGCGCTGCCTTTTCTTTATGGGGCGCGCGGCATCAAGCCGGCCATTGTCATGGCCGTGACCGGTATCGTGGGTGTGGCGCTCTATAAATTGCTGAAGCAGCTCGTGGTGCGCGAGCGACCGTTCATCACGCATATCGGCATTTCACTGGGTGCAACGCCGCTCGACCGGTACAGCTTCCCCTCAGGCCACACCCTGCACGCCGTGTCCTTCACCTGGCAGGCCGTGGCCTGCTTTCCGGAGCTGGCCTGGGTGCTGGTGCCGCTGGCGGCGATGATTGCCGCTTCCCGGGTGGTGCTGGGCTTGCACTATCCCACGGATGTACTGGCGGGCGCCGGCATCGGCGCGCTGCTGGCCACCGCGGGCCAGGCGCTCATCTAGCCGCGTGCGCATTCTCTTTGTCTCGGACGTCTACTTTCCCCGCGTCAACGGCGTCTCCACCTCCATCAAGACCTTCCGGGCGGACCTAACGGCGTACGGTGTGGAGACCGTGCTGGTGGCGCCGGACTATGGGGTGGCGGTCGACAGCGATCCGTCATCGCGCGTGATCCGCGTCGCCAGCGCCCGCGTGCCGCGCGATCCGGAGGACCGGCGCATGCGTTGGAGCGCGTTGCAGACCGCGCTGGCAGACCTTGAGAAAGAGTCCTTCGACCTGGTCCACATTCACACGCCCTTCATCGCCCACTACGCCGGGGTGAGATTCGCGCGGCGCTTAGGAATCCCCTGCATCGCCACCTATCACACCTTCTTTGAAGAGTACCTGCACCACTATGTCCCGGTGCTGCCGCGGGGCATCGGGCGCTTCCTGGCGCGGGCCTTCACCCGCTCGCAGTGCGCGCAGGTGGCTGCGCTCATCGCCCCCTCGGAGCCGATGCGCGAGGCGCTCAATGTGTATGGCGTCGAGACCCCGATTCACATCGTGCCGACGGGATTGCCTGCCGACCGTTTCAAACAGGGTGACGGCGCCCGCTTCCGCCGCGAGTTCAACCTGCCGGCCGACCGCCCCGTTCTTCTGTATGTGGGCCGTGTCGCGCATGAGAAAAACATAGACTTTCTGGTGCGCATGTTCGAGCAGGTGCGTCGCTCGCAGCCCACAGCGCTGCTTGCTATCGCCGGCGAGGGCCCGGCGCAGGAGCCGCTGGCGGCCTTAGTGCGTCAGTTGAATCTGAGCGATGCGGTGCGCTTTATCGGCTATCTGGATCGCAACACCACGCTGCTCGATTGCTACGCCTGCGCGGACGCCTTTGTCTTCGCCTCGCGCACGGAGACTCAAGGGCTGGTGCTGCTCGAGGCCATGGCGCAGGGCGCGCCGGTGGTGTCGACAGCGGCGATGGGGACGCGCTCGATACTCAAGGAGAATTGCGGGGCGGTGGTGGTTGAGGAGGACCTGGGAAAATTCTCCGCAGCCGTTGTCGAATTGTTGAACGATGCTCAGCAACGGGAGACGCTGTCAGAGCAGGGACGCGAGTACGCGAAGAGCTGGTCGTCGCTGGCGATGGCGCAGCGGATGGTGTCGGTGTATCGGGCGGCGGCGCTCGAAGCCAGCCCCAAAAAAAGTGCGGCACTCTGCGCCTAAAACAAGCGGCGGGTATTGCTCCACACGCCCGCCGCGCCCAGCCCCAGCGCGCAGATCAGTACCCACGCCGGCATAGTCAGGCCTAAAAAGATCCAGTTGACCTGCGAGCACTCCCCTCCCCCGTGCAGTACCTTGCGCACCACGTCGAAGAAGGGCGTGAATTGCAGCATCACCTCGAGCGGCGCACCGCAGGAGGGCACGCTGCCCGGCGGCAGACTTTGGATATAGAGGTGGCGGATGGCCAGACCCGCTGTGGATAGCGAGGCAATGGCGATCAACGCCGCGTAGACATACCGCCCCCAGCCGCGCGCGTTGTGCAGAGCGGCAACCAGGAATACCACCCCCAACGCCGCCATCGTCACCCGCTGGAAAATGCACAGCGGACAGGGCTCGAGCCCGTCGTGAAACTGGGTGTAGTAGGCGTAGCCCAGCAGGCCTAAGCAGGCGAGGAAGCCGGCGAAGTTGACCGCTCGCGCTTTAAGCACGCCCGGCCGGGCTTTCCTTGAGCTCGCGCTCCACTTCCTCGAGGGAAGTGTGGCGGATGTCCTTGCCGTGCACCATGTAGATCACATACTCGCAGATGTTCTTGGCGTGATCGCCGACGCGCTCGAGAGCACGTACGATCCACATCACATCGAGCGCGCGACGGATGGTGCGCGGGTCCTCCATCATGAAGGTGATGCTCTGGCGCTGGATAGACTCGTACTCCTCGTCGATGAGGCGGTCCTGATGGGCGACTCTGAGCGCGGCGGTGGCGTCCATGCGGGCGAAGGCGTCGAGGGCGTCGTGCACCATTTCCGAGACTAGGCGCGCCAAGTGCTTGACCTCGCGGTACTTGTCCACCGGGCGCTCCATGGTGGCGAGGCGCGAGGCAATGTAGCCGATCTTCTCGCCCTCATCGCCCATGCGCTCAAGGTCGGTGATGGTCTTGATGATGGCGACGATCAGGCGCAGGTCGCCGGCGGTGGGGGCGCGGGTGGCGAGGATGCGGCTGCACTCCTCGTCGATGGTCACCTCCATGTGGTTGACCTTCTGGTCGTCCATGGCCACTGCGACTCCTAAGGTGCTGTCGCCTTCCACCAGCGCGGTGACCGCCTTCTGCAGCTGCTGCTCGACGAAGCCGCCCATGGCCAGCACGCGGTTGCGGACGCGCTCCAGCTCCTCGTTGAAGCGGCGCGAGATGTGATGACCTAAGTCGGCGGTTTCCATAGGTGAGAGTATCTCCGGCGCGCTACCGCGCCTGCAAGTTAAACAGCGGCCCGCACATGTCCCGGCGCCTCGATGACGCGGTGCGGCGGGAAATGGCAGGTGAAAGTGCTGCCCTGACCCAACTCGCTCTCGATCTCGAGGGTGGCGCCGTGGCGCTGCAGCACATGTTTGACGATGGCCAGACCCAGCCCCGAGCCGCCGGTGGCGCGCGAGCGGCCGGGATCGACGCGGTAGAAGCGCTCGGTCAGGCGCGGCAGGTGCTCGGCCGGAATGCCGATGCCGGTGTCGGTCACGGAGAAGTAGCCGCCTTCGGCGTCCACCCGCCAGCGCATCTGCAGGCTCCCTTCGGGCGGGGTGTACTTGGCGGCATTGTCCACCAGGTTGAAGAAGGCCGAGTGGATCTCGGACTCCTCGCCCTGCAGCAGTGCCGGCGACTCGATCTCAATACGCACCTCGCGGGGATGGACCGGGCGGGCCATCACATCCTTGCGCAGTACGGCGAGCAGCGCGGCCACATCGAGAGGCTCGCCCTCGACGCTGGCGTCGGTCTGCTCGAGCTTGGAGAGCTCGAGCAGATCCTGGATGATGGAGGTCATGCGCTCGGCCTGGCGGCGCATCTCGGCGAGCGGCGCCGCAAGCTCCGGATCGAGCGCCGGATCGTGGCTCAGGGTCTCGAGGTAGCCGGAGATCACCGTGAGCGGCGAGCGCAGCTCGTGCGAGGCATTGGCGACGAAGTCCTTGCGCATGGCCTCGAGGCGCATCTGCCGCGAGACATCACGCACCATGAGCAGCCACTGGCCGTCGCCATAGGGGGCGAGCTGCACGGACAGGTAGGCATCTGCCCCCGCATGCTTTTGCAGGATCACGGCGCGGCTGTAATCTCCGGCTTCCACATAGCGCGCGAATTCCGGGTGGCGCAGCAGGTTCTCGATGCGCAGACCCGTGTCGTCCGAGCCGCGCAGGTCGAGCAGCCGCGCGGCGGTGCGGTTGAACCAGACGATCTCGCGCTGCGCGTTCAGGATCACCACACCGTCGGGCAGAGCGGCCGTGGAGCGCTGGATTTGCCGCAGCAGCTGCAGGAAACGCTGCTTATGGAAGCGTTTGCGGCGGTGCAGGCGCACCACGGTGGCCACCACCGAGCCCCAGATACCGCCGAAGTTGGGCGGATCGGCGTAGCTTCGATGCCGCACCCACCATTCCAGGCGAAAGAGCTTGGCGAGCTGCAGGGCGAGAAAGAGCGCGAGCACGAGGGCGAGGCCCGCCCAGACATTACCCAGCAGCCACCCCGCGGTCAGGCCGAGCGCGACGATGCCGAGCAAGCGCCCTGCGGCAAACCACCAGGCCTGTGTGGCCACGTCCATCGCCGAGTCACTCCCGCGCGGAAAACCGATATCCCGAGCCGCGCACCGTCTGAATGAACTTATCGTACCCGAATTCCTCGAGCGCCTTGCGCAGGCGGCGGATGTGCACGTCGATGGTCCGCTCTTCCACGTACACGTTGCCACCCCAGACGCGGTCCAGCAACTGGTCACGGGTATAGACTCGCTCAGGATGAGTCATGAAAAACTCGAGCATGCGGTATTCGGTAGGCCCCAGCGCCACGGTGCGCTCGCCCACCAGCACGCGGTGGCTGCCCTGATCGAGCGCCAGCCGGTCGAACTCGATCAGCTCATCGGCGGCATGTGGCGAGGAGCGTCGTAGCACGGCATTGATGCGGGCCAGGAGCTCGCGCGGTGAGAAAGGTTTGGTGACATAGTCATCGGCGCCGCCCTCGAGCCCCGCCACTTTGTCGGTCTCCTCGGCGCGTGCCGTGAGCATGATGATGGGCAGCTCACGCGTCTCGCGGTCGCGCTTGAGCGCCCGGGCCAGCTCGAGGCCGCTCATGTCCGGCAGCATCCAGTCGACCAGCAGCAGATCCGGGCGCTTGTCGGCCAGCGCAGCGCGCGCCGTGCGGCAATCCTCGGCCTCGCGCACGTCAAAGCCGGCACGCTTCAGGCCGAAGGCGATCATCTCGCGGATGGGCCGCTCGTCCTCGACGATCAAGACCTGTTTTGCGGGCATGCGTCAGCTAAAGTTTCTGTGGCGGGCGTATTACAGGGGCGCTGTGTTACAGATTCATGACGGCGGACGGGCCACATCGTCGCGAAGATACACCGGAACGGCCTCGCAGGGCGGTAGGCGCGGCGCATTCACGGCCAGACGCGCGATCTCCGCCGCACGTGGCAAGAGACTGTCATATACGCGGTCCACGCACGATGCGAGTTGCGGGTAGACGCGAAAACCGCGACCGGCCCCTGCAAAGACTCTGTCATCGGAAAGGCACACATCGGATGCCGGGCCCACGTGCTCCGCGCCGGCGGGGAATGCCCGTCCCGCCGCATCGCGCTCGAAACAGGCCCAGTAGACCTCCTGCATGCGCGCATCGTTACATACCAGCATGCGATCTGCGGACGTATCGAGATCGAAGGCGCGCTGCGCCACGGCGGCGAGGTCGGATACCGGGATGACGGGCAGATCCGCCCCAAACGCCAGCCCCTGCGTGACGCTCGCCGTCAGGCGCAGGCCGGTGAAGCCGCCGGGACCACGACCGAAAGCAATGGCATCGAGGGTGCGCAAGGTGGCGCCGGCCTCGCGCAGCAAGTCATCGATCATGGGCAGTATGTGCTCCGCGGCGCCACGACCCGTATCGCTCTCGTGCTGGCGTGCGAGCACTGTATCGCCGATCAGCAGGGCCGCGGAGTAGAGCTCGGTCGCGGTGTCGAGCGCCAGAATTCTCATATGGCGAGGGAGACGGCCTGCGCAGCGGGCGCATGGCGGTGCAGGAAGCGCAACGCCTCCTCGTTGTCGCGAGTCGCGGGCATGGCCGGCAGCGCCGCGATAAACACCCGCCCATAGCCGCGGCCGGTGAGACGCGGATCGCAGATGACCACGACGCCATAGTCCTCCTCGCTGCGAATCAAACGTCCCACACCCTGTTTGAGCGCCAGCGCCGCCTCCGGCAACTGGTAGTCCTTGAAGGCATTGCCGCCGTTGGCTTGAACATGCTCGATACGCGCCTTGACGATCGGATCCTCCGGCGAGGCGAACGGCAGCTTCTCGATGACCACCAGGCGCAGTGCCTCCCCTTTGACGTCCACACCCTCCCAGAAGCTGGCGGTGCCGAGCAGTACGCCATTGCCGTCTTCACGGAAGGCCTGCAGCAGCTGCTCGCGCGGTGCCTCTCCTTGTATATAAAGCCGGTACGGTGGGCTGTTCCCCCAACGGGCGCGCAGCAGCGTGGCGGCCTGCGACAGCGCGCGATGGCTGGTGAAGAGCAGGAAGGCGCCGCCGCGCGCAGCCTCGATCAGCGGCAGCGCGGCGCCGATGACGGCCAGGGTGTAGTCTTGAGAGGACGGCTCGGGCATATCGCGGGGCAGGTAGAGCAGGCTCTGCCGCGGGTAGTCGAAGGGGCTGTCGATCTTGAGCGTCTGTGCCTCCTGAAGTCCCAGACGGCTGGTGAAATGGCTGAAGTTCTCGCCCACACACAGCGTGGCAGAGGTGAACACCCAGGCGCAGGGCCGCGCCTGCACCAGCTCGCGGAAGCGCGCTGAGATGTCGAAGGGAGTCACACTCAAGTTGAAGCTGTGCGCGGCGATCTCGACAGCCCGTGCCCCCTCGCTGTCATCTGTCCCGCCGATCCGCCTCAGGGCCGCGGCGAGTTCCGTGACTTTCCCGCCGAGCGCCGCAAGTGCGGTATCACCCTCCACCGCCGCGAGCTGCTCGCCCAGGGCCTGCAGACTCTCTGCCAGCTCATCGACCGGCCCGGAAAGTGGCGATGGCATCTGTAACCAGGAGAAGCGTCCCATGCGCGCCGGTAGATGCGCGGCCAGCGCCTGCACGCAGTGCTCGGCATCTTTGAGCACCGCATTCACCCGCTCGGAGGGCACCCTCGAGAGCTCCGCCCGGACATCTTTCAGCACCTGCTCGAGGCGACGGCTGCCGACCGCCGCACCGAAAAACTGCGTCGCCAGGTCGGCGATCTGGTGTGCCTCATCCAGGATCACCGCATCCGCCGAGCCCAGCAGGTCGCCGAAGCCGTCCTCCTTCAGCGCCAGATCGGCGAGCAATAGGTGGTGATTGATGATGACGATATCCGCCTCCTGCGCCGCTCGCCGCGCGGCCACCACATGGCAGCGCGCAAATTCCTCGCAGCGCGCCCCCAAGCAGTTATCCCGCGTGGAGGTCACCTGCGGCAAGAGCTCATGCGAGTCGGCCAGCCCTACCACCTCGGCCAGATCGCCGGTCTGAGTGACCTGCGCCCAATGCTCAATGCGCGCGCGCAACGGGTCGCCATCCCCCGGGACGGGCAGAGAGAGCTGCGCGGCGCCCCGGCCCATTCGATAGCGGCACAGGTAATTCGCACGTCCCTTGAGCAGCGCGACATGCGCCGGCCGACCAATGGCCCCCGCCAGCAGCGGTAGGTCCTTGGCATAGAGCTGGTCCTGCAGGGTCCGGGTGCCGGTGGAGATAAACACCCGGGAGCCGGACAGCAGCGCCGGCACGAGATAGGCGAAGGTCTTGCCGGTGCCGGTACCTGCCTCGACGGCCAGGGTGCCACGGTGCTCGAGCGCTGCCGCAATGCTCTCGGCCATACGCAGCTGCTGCCGCCGGAGCTTGAAACCCGGCAGCGCGCGTATCAGCGGCCCGTGGCGGCCGAAAATGTCGGTGAGGTGGTTCATGGCAATGTGGTGCACATATTGGCAAATTCGCGGGCTAAAGGGGTGGAGCGGACGCGTATAATTCATCCCTCCCAGAAGCTGCCCCGAGATCTTTATAGACATGGCCACTGCCCCGCACCTGCTTGCCCCCCTCGCCAAAGTGAGCCCCGATGTCGCCGCATGGGTCGAATCCGTGGCCGGGCTCACCCAGCCTGCCCAAGTCCACTGGTGCGAGGGTTCGCAGGTGGAAATCCGTGATCTGACACGGAAGCTGGAGCGTAAGGGCGAGCTCAAGGCGCTCAATCCGGCCGAATTCCCCGGCTGCCACCTGGCACGCTCCAACCCGAGCGATGTGGCGCGGGTCGAGCACCTCACCTTCATCTGCACGCGCTCAAAGGAAGATGCAGGTCCCAACAACAACTGGATGGACCCCAAAGAGGCCCACGCGAAGATGCGCGATCTTTTCGCAGGCTGCATGCGGGGTCGCACGCTCTATGTCGTGCCCTACTGTATGGGCCCCATCGACTCGCCCTATTCGCGTTGCGGAGTCGAGATTACGGATAGCGCCTACGTGGTGCTGAACATGGCGATCATGACCCGCATGGGCCGTGCGGCGCTCGAGCGCATCGAGCGGGACGGCAAATTCGTCCGCGGTCTGCACTCCACCGGTGAGCTCGATCCCAACCGCCGCTTCATCGTGCACTACCCCGAAGAGCTGGCCATCGAGAGCTTCGGCTCTGGATATGGGGGCAACGCGCTGCTCGGTAAGAAATGCCACGCGTTGCGCATAGCGAGCTGGCAGGCGCGCACCGAGGGCTGGCTCGCCGAGCACATGCTCATCGTCGGCCTCACGAACCCAAAGGGCGAGAAGCATTACGTGGCCGCGGCATTTCCTTCCGCCTGCGGCAAAACCAATCTCGCCATGCTCATCCCGCCGGATTCCATGCCGGGCTGGAAAGTGGAGACCGTCGGCGACGACATCGCCTGGATGCATCCCGGGCCGGATGGCCGCCTGTGGGCCATCAATCCCGAGGCGGGCTACTTCGGAGTCGTGCCGGGCACCAACCGCGACACGAATCGCAACGCCTTCGACATGATCCATCACGACACGCTGTTTACGAACGTGGCGCTCACGGCAGATGACGAGCCGTGGTGGGATGGCCGCAAGAAGAACACGCCGGTGCTGGACTGGAAAGGCCAACCTTACGATCCGAAAAACGGTCCAGCGGCGCACCCGAACTCGCGATTCACCGTCTCCGCAAAGAACAACCCCATCTATTCCCCGCATGCCGATGACGCGGCCGGCGTGCCGATCAGCGCCATCCTCTTCGGAGGCCGGCGCCGCGAAGTGGCGCCGCTCGTTTACGAAGCGCGGGACTGGCCACACGGCGTGCTCGTCGGCGCCTCGGTCGCTTCCGAGACGACCGCGGCCGCCGTCGGCCAGGCCGGCGTGGTGCGCCGCGACCCCATGGCCATGCTGCCCTTCTGCGGCTACAACTTCGCGGACTACTGGGGCCACTGGCTGGATGTCGGCCGCAAGCTCAAGAACCCGCCGCGCATCTTCCACGTAAACTGGTTCCGCCGCGACGCGGATGGCAAGTTCCTCTGGCCGGGTTTCGGCGACAACCTGCGCGTGCTGGCGTGGATGCTGCAGCGCACCGCAGGCTTGGCTGGCGCCGCCGCCACGGCGATCGGCAACGTCCCCCGTCCCGAGGACCTGAACGTTCAGGGGCTCGACATCACGCCCGATGCGCTACGCGCACTGCTGGCAGTTGATTCTGTGCTGTGGCGCAAGGAAATCGCCGACGTACGCACTTATATGGGACAATTCGGCGCGCGGCTGCCGAAGGAGCTGCTGATGCAGCTGCAGGTCACGGAAACAGGATTGCAGCACTGATGACCGAACCGGGTGCCTCCAAACCCACCATCGTCGCCATCGACGACGATCAGCTATTGCTGGACCTGATCAAAGAGACGCTCGACGCCGCCGGCTACGACACCCAGTGCACGGCGCAGGGCCAGCAGGGCCTGCCGCTGATCCGCGAGCGCAAGCCGGCGCTGGTGCTGCTCGACATCACGCTGCCCGATGCGGACGGCATGGAGATCCTGCGGCAGATCCGTCTCGAGCCGGGGTTTGGCAACATGCCGGTCGTCATGCTGACGGCGCGGCGCACCGAACAGGATGTGATCGGGGCGCGCAGGCTGGGCGCCAACGATTATCTGATCAAGCCGTTCAAACCCGAGGATCTGGTGGCGCGGATGGCGCGGTTGCTGCAAGGCAACACATGAGATGAGTGCCAAAGGCCCTGGGGTGTGGCGGCGGTCGTGCGTGAGGCGGGAAGATGATTCGAGCTCAATATCTGTTTTTATCGGCCTGGCTCCTCGCTGCAGCCGTCGCGCACGCCGCGGACAGCGAAGACAGCTGGACCATGCCCGCCAAGGATTACGCTGCGACGCGCTACAGCGCTCTCGCGCAAATCAACGCAAAAAACGCCAAGGGGCTGCATCCCCTGTGGACCTTCTCGACCGGTGTGCTGGGCGGCCACGAGGGCCAGCCGCTTGTGGTCGACAACACGATGTATGTAGTGACGCCCTGGCCCAACACCCTGTACGCCTTCGACTTGACCCAGGAGGGCTATCCGCTCAAATGGAAGTACCGCCCGGACGTGAGTCCCAACGCCATCGGCATAGCGTGCTGCGACACGGTCAATCGCGGCGCCTTCTACGCCGACGGCAAGATCGTCTACAACCTGCTCGATGGGCATACCGTGGCTGTCGATGCGGCATCGGGACGGGAGATCTGGAAGACCGAGGTTGCCGATCTGCGCAGCGGTGAGACGACGCCCATGGCGCCCTTTGTGGCGAAGAATATCGTGATCGTGGGTCCCTCGGGAGGCGAGTTCGGCATTCATGGCTGGGTCAAAGGTCTCGATCTGCAAACCGGCAAGGTCCTGTGGACGGCGCGCAACGCCGGACCGGATGCCGATGTGCTCGCTCAACCGGAAAGCTTCCATCCTTTCTACGACAAGGGAGCCGACCTCGGGCAGCGCAGCTGGCCCAAGGATAGCTGGCAGACCGGCGGTGGACCGGTGTGGGGTTGGATCTCCTACGATCCTGAGCTCGACCTCATCTACTACGGTACCGGGAACCCGGCGCCCTACAATCCCGAGCAGCGCGCAGGCGACAACAAGTGGACCTGCAGCGTGCTCGCGCGCCGTCCCGTGGATGGCTCGCTGATCTGGGCCTATCAGTTCACGCCGCACGACAATTGGGACTATGACGCGAATGCCACCCTGATCCTCGCCGACGTGAACATGGGCGGACATCCGCGCAAGGCGCTCGTGACATTCAACAAGAATGGCTTTCAATACACGCTCGACCGCGCCAGCGGGGAGTTGCTCGGCGCTCATCCGTTCGCCGCGGTGACCTGGGCCAAAAGCATCGATTTGAAGACCGGGCGGCCCGTGCTCGAGCCCAATCAGCAAACGGGCGCGTCTAAGGGCAAGGTGAAGGACATCTGTCCGAGCCTTGAGGGTGGGGTGAGCCCCGCGTCGCCGGCGGCCTATTCCCCGCGCACACGGCTCTTCTACACCTCGACTAACAATCTTTGCATGGACTACACGGCAAGTCCGGCAAGGCACCTGAAGGGTACGCCGTACATTGGCGCGGACTCACCCTACCACGCCGGTCCGGGCGGGAATCTGGGCAGCTTCATTGCCTGGGATGCGGTCAATGGCCGCAAAGTCTGGGAAGTGAAGGAGCCGTACCCGGCCTGGAGCGGCGCGCTCGTGACCGGCGGCGATGTGGCGTTCTATGGCACGCTCGATGGCTGGTTCAAGGCGGTGGACGCCAGGACGGGAGCTGTACTGTCCAAATTCAAGGTCGGCTCAGGCGTGGTCGGCAATCCCATCACGTTCCGGGGGCCGGACGGCAAGCAATATCTGGCGGTCTATGCGGGCATCGGCGGGGACTGGTTTCTGCTGGCGGGTGATGTACGTTCCGACGATCCGGCGGATGTGCGCGCACCGGCGGACTACATCAAGACGATTGGACGGCACACGAGCCAGGGCGGCATCGTGTGGATTTTCGGGCTCTAGGGCGATGTAGCCGGAGGACTGACCATGGCGCTCGCATCCAGGTTTGTTCTGACGCTCGCCCTGTTGGCCGCTGTGGCAACGGCGTCATGCGATCGGGCTCGGAATGCCGCGACTGCTCCCGCAGGGGCGTCAAACAATCAAGGCACCGTGCCGCCCGCGATTCGTTATGAGGATCATGTCTGGGCGGGCGGTATTGCGCCACCGGGAGGCCGGCTCGCGAATTCTCATGGGGACGATGCGGAAAGCGCCAAGAACGGGGAGAGGCTTTTTTCCTCGATGAATTGCGACGGTTGCCACGGCGGCGCGGGCAGCGGCTGGGTGGGACCCAGCCTCGCGGATGGACGCTGGCGCTACGGCGGACGGGATGAGGAGATCTTCAGCTCCATTTTCTACGGGCGGCCCAAGGGGATGCCGGCCTATGGCGGGGTCATCGGCAGCGATGGGGTGTGGCTGCTCGTGAGTTATTTGAAATCGCTGGCGAAGCCCGACGCAGTGCCGACGGAATCGTGGATTGCCACGGAAAAGACCGTGGCGGTGGCGGCTGCCTCAGCCGCAACGGCCACGCCAACGGAATTGAGACCTGCGCCCGCAGACTTCGGTCTCAACGCCTTGCTGCAAAAAAATAGCTGTACAGCCTGTCATGCGATCAACCGCAAGGTCGTCGGGCCCGCTTATAAGGATGTCGCGGCCAAATACCGCGGACATGACGGCGCGGAGCAGAAGCTCTTCGCGAGCGTGAAGAACGGCAGCACCGGCGCGTGGGGGCCGATACCCATGCCGCCGAATGTCGCGGTGAGCGATGACGATGCTCGTCGCATCGTCAAGCAGATCCTGTCGCTCAAATGATCCAATCCAATCAGACGGACTGACTCGGAGCGCGCCATGAGAAATTTCAAAGAGTTGTCCGCGGGAGCGGCGGTTGTCATGCTGGTTTTGAGCGCCTGCTCAGGATCCGTCTCCGCGCCGGCTGATGCCGGCCGTTCGGCAGATGAGCTAAAGGGAGCGTGGCGCACCCAGATCCGCTTCGCGAACGGGGCTTTTGCCTCGATGAAGGACCTGGAATTCATGTACGTCTTCAACCAGGGCGGCACGATGACCGAATCATCCAACTATGACGCGGCACCGCCGGTGCCGCCGGCCTATGGGGTGTGGAGGGCCACTGGGCCTCGCCAGTTCGAAGCCAAGTATGTTTTTTACGTTACGGCGCCGCCGAAGAAGCTCGAGGAACTCACGGGCGGCGCAGGCTGGGGGCCGGCGGGATTTGGCGAGTTCAAGGAGCGCATCCAACTGTCGCAGGATGGACAGACTTACACCTCGACAATCGAGTATTCGCCTTTTGATACCCAGGGCAAGCCGACGGAGGGGGCGGGACGGGCGCAGGGCAGCGGGAAACGAATCGCGTTTTGACCCCCGATCGCATCCGGACGAATCGCCGCAGGGGACGCGTTACACTGTGGACATGCCCGATGAAAATCGTTTGCCGCAATTGGTGCTGCTGCCGGGCCTCGATGGCACGGAAATTCTCTTCGGTCCGCTGCTGGGCGCATTGCCGTCGGGGTTGACGCCCCGCATCGTAACCTTCCCGCTCGACGGCCCGCACGACTACACGGAGCTGTTGCCGATCGTTGCGCAGGCCGTCGCCTCGATTGGGGACTTTTACGTGCTGGGGTGGTCTTTTTCCGGGCCACTCGCCCTCATGCTGGCGCGCCACCTGCCCGATCGCGTGCGCGGCATCATTCTCGCGGCATCCTTCGTGCGGCTGCCGCTACCCCACCTTGCACGGCTGCGCTTCGCCGTAACCGGGCCCGCGGTGGCGGTAGTGCGCGCGATCCGCCGCTCGCCGCTGGTGCTTTTCGGTGCTGGGACACCGCAGTTTCGCGAGGCCAAGCGCCGGACCTGGGCGCGCATCAACTCAAATGTGCTGGCGGCTCGCGCCCGATCCGTCTTCGATGTCGACGCCCGCGAGCTGCTGCGGGACTGCCGTCAGCCTCTGCTCTACATCGCTGGCACGGAGGACACGGTGGTGCCCTTCCACAACGCGGCGGAGATTGCGAAGGAGCAGCCGCAGACGCAAGTCGTCCGCATCGCCGGTCCTCACCTGGCGCTCTTCACGAATCCTATGGCAGCGGCGGATGAGATCGCAGGTTTCATCGCCCGGCAGAAACGCAACGCATGAAAAATACGGTGAAAACAGGCGAATTTGCCGAAAATCCCGCTAGTTCTCATGTCGCCAGAATCTCCGTTGCGCCTATGATGGCCTGGACTGACCGTCATTGCCGCTACTTCCTGCGCGGCTTCTCTGCGCACACCCTCCTCTACACCGAGATGATCACCGCGAACGCCATCCTGCGCGGCGACCGCGACCGCCTGCTGGCCTTCGATCCCGAAGAGCATCCAGTCGCACTGCAACTGGGCGGCAACAATCCCGCCGATCTTGCCAGCGCCGCCCGGGTCGGTCAGGAATTGGGCTACGACGAAATCAACTTGAACTGCGGCTGCCCCAGCGACCGGGTGGTCGGGGGCTCCTTCGGTGCCTGCCTGATGCGCACACCGGAGCGCGTCGCCGAGTGCGTTGCCGCGATGAAGGGAGCCGTGCGCCTTCCGGTTACCGTCAAAATGCGCATCGGAGTAATTGATGGAGATGCCCGCGCCGCCGTATCGGAATTCACCGAGGAGGACTTCCAGCACCTCGCCGGCTTCGTCCGTGGCATCCGCGACGCCGGCTGCGATGTGACCATCGTGCATGCCCGCAAGGCGGTGCTGGGCGGCCTGTCCCCGAAGGAGAACCGCGAGGTGCCGCCGCTGCGCTATGACATCGTCCGCCGCGTGAAGGAGGCGTTTCCCGCCCTGCCCCTGGTGGTCAACGGTGGCCTGCGCGAGGTGCAGCCCGTCCTCGAGGCGCTCACTTGGTGCGACGGCGTCATGCTGGGCCGCGAGGCCTACCACCGCCCCTGGGTGCTCGCAGAGCTTGAGCAGGCCCTGTATACCCAGCCGCCCACCCCGCCTCTCCTGCGCGAGGCGCTGCTCGAGCGCATGGCCCGCTACGCCGAGCGCGAGACGGCCCGCGGCGAGCGGCTGCACTCGATCACCCGCCATATGCTTGGCCTTTATAGCGGCGAGCCCGGCGCGCGCGAGTACCGGCGGCGCCTGAGCGAGGGGGTCCGCGACCCCGGCGCGGGACCGGCTTTGATCCGGGAAGCGCAGGTTTCGCACGTAAGCCTCTGATTCAGTACACGGAAATGGCTGGCGGCGGGGGGGCAGATGCGTATAATCATGCGCAATTGGGGCTAGGCATTCGCCGCATGGGCAAAGATATCGAGCTTGCCATTCTGTTCGCTGACGTGGTGGGCTCCACCCGCCTCTACGAGATCATGGGCGATCTGCGCGCCCGGGACATGGTGGCCATCTGCATCGATGTGATGCGCGGAGCCACCGAGCAGCACAACGGCACGGTCATCAAGACCATGGGCGATGAGGTGATGTCGACCTTTCCGACCGCCGATGATGCCCTGAATGCGGCCGCGCAGATGCAGCAGCAGATCACCGAGCATGCGCAGCTGAAGGTGGACGGCCAGCCCGTGTCCATCCGCATCGGCTGCCATTTCGGGCCGGTGGTGCTTGAGAACCGCGATGTGTTCGGCGCCACGGTGCACACCGCCAACCGCATGACCAGCCAGGCCAAGGCCGGCCAGGTGATCACCACGGCGGCGACGGTGGAGCGGCTGTCGCCGGAATGGCGCGCCTCGGTGCGGCAGATCGACATTGCGACGCTCAAGGGCCAGGGGGCCGAAGTGGTGCTGTTCGAGGTGCTGTGGGCCACCGAGGACATCACCAGCATGATCCCCTCCATCGGCATGGCTGGCCGCAGCTCATCGGCCATGCACCTGCGGCTGCGCTGCCAGGACCAGGAAATCGTGCTCGATGAGCAGCATCCCAACATCACCATCGGGCGGGCCGAGGACAACACGCTGGTGGTGAAGGGCAACCTGATCTCGCGCCTGCACGCCCGTATCGAGATCAGCCGCAACAAGTTCGTGCTGGTGGACCAGAGCACCAACGGCACGTTCGTGCAGGGGACGGACGGCGAGGAGGCTTTTGTGCGCCGCGACAGCCTGCAGATCAAGGGCGAGGGGATGATCGGCCTCGGCAAGCTGCCGGACGATGACTCGCCGCAGACCATCCGCTTCGTCTGCGAAGAAACCTGAGCAAACCTCAAGGTTTTCAGGTATATTACCGCCCGGCTCGTGATTCTAAAGCTCTGCCAGCTCAACGTCCTCGAACCTAAGCGGCAGGTGCATTGCCTGCCAGTCCTTCTCTCAATTGCAGGTAATGTTCCGTGACCAAATTATTTGTCGGCAATCTCTCCTTCGATACCACCGAAGACTCCTTGCGCACGCTCTTCAGCCAGCACGGCGCCGTCGAGTCCGTGAAGCTCATCTCCGACCGTGACACCGGCCGCCCCCGCGGCTTCGGCTTCATCGAGATGTCCAACGCCGATGCGTCGCGCGCTATGCAGGCGCTCAACGGCAAGGACTTCGAGGGCCGCTCGCTCAAAGTCAACGAGGCGCAGGAGCGCTCGGCCGGCGGCGGCGGTGGCGGTCATCGCGGTGGTGGCGGCGGCGGCAATCGTCGTTATTGAGCTCGATGCAAGCCCGCAAAGCCGTACCCTACGGGCGTGACAAAGGCGCGGCGGACAGAGCCGCCGCGCCTTCCATCCGCTTAGCTTACCCCAAGGTCTCGAAGCTGCGCATCGCCTTTGCCTTCGACGACGGCTCGGCGCTCGCCCCGTCAAGCCAGGTGCACACCATGCACCCGCCCTCACAGGCCTATTTCAGCTTCCCCTGCCCCGGCGCCGGCTGCAACGGCTCGTTCGAGTTGGGCACGGTCATCGAGCAGCTGGTACACCGCGGCCAGAGCTGGTCGGCCGACCAGCTGCGCTGCAGCGGCGTGCGCCCGGAGCACCGTGCCTCGGGAAAGACCTGCGACCTTCAGTTGCGATATCAGGTGGACGTCAGCTACTGACGGCTTATTTGAGCTTCCCGACCGGCTGCGGCATGGCGAGGAAGTGTCCCTGGGCGTAATCCACTCCGAGCTGCTCGAGCTGCGCCAGCACCTCGGCGGACTCCACGCATTCGGCGACCGTGGCGATACCCAGCGCCCGCCCCACCTTGGCGATCGACTCCACCATGCTACGGTCCACGGCATCCTCGACGATGTGCTCGATGAACTGGCCGTCGATCTTGAGGAAGTCCACCGGTAGGTTCTTCAAGTAGCGCAGCGAGGAGAGGCCACTACCGAAATCGTCCAGCGAGAACTTGCAGCCGCGGGACTTGAGCTCGCGCATGAAGTGGATCGCATCGTTGAGGTTGGTGACCGCTGCGGTCTCGGTGATCTCAAAGCACAGCGCGCCGGCGATGGCGGCATCGCCCACCGCCTCGAGCACGTGGGAGATGAAGGACTGCTCGTTGAGCGAGGTGCCGGAGATGTTGACGGCGATGAGCGGTAGCGCACCACCGCGCCGCTCGCGCAGCAGCGCCACGGCTCGACTTACCACCCACTGGTCGATGATGCACATGACGTTGTAGCGCTCGGCGGCGGGAATGAACTCGATGGGACGCGCCAGAGTGCCGTCATCGGCGCGCATGCGCACGGTGAGCTCGTAGAAATGCTCCCATCCCAAGCCGCCCCCGCTCGGCGGCGCCGCGGCCGCGGCCGGTCCCGCGAGCGCGACAATGGGCTGGAAGAAAAGCTCCAGGCGGTTTTCCTCCACCGCGCGGGTCACCTGCGCCACCCAGTGCATCTCGCGGTGCCGGGCGGACACGCCGCTGGCATCGTAGACATGCACGCGGTTGCGCCCGCCGTCCTTGGCCGTGTAGCAGGCGATATCCGCCGCGCTCATGATGCTCGCGACATTCTCGGTATCGCGGGTGATCGCCACCACGCCAACGCTGGCCCCTATGGACAGAGTATCCGCGCCCCATTCGAAGCGGTAGTCGCGGATGGCCTGGCGTACCCCGTCGGCAATGCGCGTGGCCTGCTCGAGCGTGCATGACTCGAGCAGCACGCCGAACTCATCGCCCCCTAAGCGCGCTATGGTGTCGCCGCCGCGGACCCGGGTCTGAAGCAAACCTGTGATATCGCGCAGCAGCCGGTCACCCGCCTGGTGGCCACAGGTGTCGTTGACCACTTTGAACTGGTCGAGATCGATGTACAGCAAAGCGCGTGCACCCTCGCCGCGCTGCGCGCTCGCCACGGCCTCATGCAGGCGGTTGTCGAACTCGCGCCGGTTGATGAGGCCGGTGAGCGCATCGTGGCTGGCCTGGTAGGAGAGCGCGCGCTTCAGGCGCCGCTCCTGCGTCACGTCGTGGAAAACGATCACGGCGCCTATGAGCTGGCCCTGCCGGTCGCGGATCGGGGAGGCCGATTCCTGGATGGCGATCTCCTGGCCGGTGCGGGTGACCAGCACCATCTGGTCGCTGGCCATCGCCGGCTCGCCGCGCCCGAGCACGCCCAGCACCGGGTTGGCAATGGGCTCGCGGCTCATCTCATGGATCAGATTCAGTACGGAAGCGATGGGGCGGCCGCGCGCCTCCTCGAGCCGCCAGCCGGTAAGCTGGCTCGCCACCGGGTTCAGGTACTCGATGCCGCCCTTGGCGTCGGTGCTGATTACGGCGTCGCCGATGGACTGCAGAGTCACCTGCGCGCGCTCCTTCTCGGCGAAGATGGCCTCCTCCGTCAGGCGCCGCTCGATGGCGATGCCGGCAAGCTGCGCGGCATGCTCCAAGCCCTGAGTCTCCTCGATCTGCGGGGTCCAGCCTTTCTCGCTCGCGTAAATGCCCAGCACGCCCAGGGCCTTGCCGCTTGAGGCCATGATGGGAGTCGACCAGAGCGCACGCGTGTTGCGCAACGCTTCCGGCACCCGCGGCGCGATCACCTGCGCGAAGCTCGCGCCGTCCTCGGCGAGCACGCTCAATGCGCTAAAGGCGCCGCCGCACACCGTCTCCGCCAGTCCCACGATGGCGGCGAGCACATCGGTCAGCGGCGCATTGGCCGTGAGCTTGCGCAGCACCTCACGCTCGGCGGCCGATGCGGCGTCGGCGCGGCGACGCTGCATCGTGTCCAGCGAGGGGTCCTGTGAGTCAGCGACCAGGCGGATTTTTGGGGGAGTTGCCATAAGGCTCGGGCAGCCCGGTGCCCGCGATGATGGGAATGGAGAAGCTGCGCGACACCGAGTCGCTCTGCGAGTCGGTGAGCACCACGGCTGTCAGGGTGAAAATGCCGTCCCGCTTGGGGACGACCGTGAGCGTGTGCATGATGGGCGTGCCGGCCGCCGGCCGGGCGATCTGGTCGGTCTCGCCGCCCTTGATGAGATCGAGCTCCTCGGCGGGCTGGAACCTCGCATACAGCCGCTCGAGGCGCACGTTGGGAATCAGTGCCACGGAGACCTCCACAGGCTTGCCGACCTCGGGGCGCTGAGTGAGCTCGAACTTGAGATCGACGTCGGGCTGGCCTTCGCCGATGCGCACCGCCTTGACCATATTGGCTTCGAGCCTGGCGGCCTCGGGGCTCGCGGCCTTGCGCAGGCTCTTGCCGGCGGATGCGGCCGCGCCGCCGTCACCCCCGGCCGAATCGCAGCCTGCGGCCAGGGCCAGCGCCGCCGCCAGCAGGCAGGCTCCCAGGGAGTGAGGTCTCGGCATGGGGGGCTCCGGGGTATTCACAGGTCGCGTACGCTAACTCCAAGCTCAGGAACACAACAAGGGCGGCGTGTCGATTGCCGCCATCTGCTCAAGCAGATCGCCGATATGCGCCTCCCAGTACCGTACCTCGCCGAAGCCGGGGAAGGCCCGAGGGAAGGCCGGATCGGCCCAGCGCTGCGCGATCCAGGCGGCGTGGTGCATCATACGCAGGGCCCGCAGCGGCTCAATGAGGAGCAGCTCGCGAAAGTCGAAGTCGGCGAACTGCCGATAGCCCTCCAGCAGCTCCTGCCACTGCCGCTGCTGCTCCTCAGGCGTCCCCGACAGCACCATCCACAGGTCCTGGATGGCCGGCCCCATGAGACAATCGTCGAGGTCGACGAACACCGGCCCGTGCTCATCCCAGAGCAGGTTGCCGAGATGGCAATCCCCGTGGACGCGCAGCAGCCGCGGTGCCCCGGCGCTCTCGAACACTCGCCTTACCCGCTCGAGCAGCGCGGCGCTCGCACGGCCATAGGACTCGTGCAGGGCCTGCGGCAGAAGCACACTACCCAGCACCGCCGCGCGCGAGGCCTCTCCCAGCCGCTCCACACTGAGTCGCGGACGCGCCTCGAAGGGACGCATGGCGCCGATCCGGTGCAGCCGGGCGATAGCCCGCCCCAGAAGCTCCCGGGCCCCCGGTGCATCGAGCTCGGGGGCGCGGCCCGCCTTCCACGGAAAGGCCGCGAAGCGCAGGTCCGCATGCCGGTGCAGCGTACACCCGCCCACGGCGAGCGGCGCCGCCACGGGAAGCTCGGCCGCGGCCAGCTCCGCGGTGAGCTCGTGCTCCTCGAGGATCTGCCGGTCGGACCAGCGCTGCGGCCGGTAGAATTTCAGTACCCAGCGGTTATCGAGCTGGTAGACGCGGTTCTCGTAGCTGTTCAAGGCGAAAAGCCGGCCCTCGCTGGCGAGATCCAGCGAGGCGGCGGCATCGAGCACCTCATCGGGCGACAGGCCTGCGAACGGCGTCGCATTCGCGGCCGGTCTTTTCTTTATGATGCGCCTTGCGCGCTTTTTCGAGGACACTGAAGGTTTCCATCTATGGATCGAGGCACGATTCTAGTCACCGGCGGCGCCGGATACATCGGCAGTCACACCGTACTGCAGCTGCGCGCGCGCGGCGAGCGGGTAGTGGTGCTGGACAACCTGTACACGGGCTTCCGCCAGGCGGTGCTCGATACGCCGCTGATCGTCGGCTCTGTCGGCGACCGCGAGCAGGTGCTCAAAGTACTGCGCGAGTATGGCGTGGACACGGTGATGCATTTCGCCGCCCACACCATCGTGCCGGAGTCGGTGGCCGACCCGCTCAAGTACTACGGCAACAACACCTGCGGGACGCGTACCCTGCTGCAGTGCTGCCTCGAGGCGGGCGTGCGCCATTTCATTTTCTCCTCCACCGCGGCGGTCTACGGCATTCCGCCCGACCCTTACGCGGATGAGTCCTCCCCCACCGCGCCGATCAATGCCTACGGCACCTCCAAGCTCATGTCGGAGTGGATGCTGCGCGATGTGGCGGCGGCCTCGCCGCTGCGCTATGTGGCGCTGCGCTATTTCAATGTCGCGGGCAGCGACTCGCAGGGCCGCATCGGCCAGTCCACCCGGGCGGCCACGCTGCTCATCAAGGTGGCCTGCCAGGCGGCGGTGGGCCTGCGGCCTCAGATCTCGGTCTACGGTACGGACTACGACACCCCCGACGGCACCGGGGTGCGTGACTACATCCACGTGGAGGACCTGGCCACGGCCCACCTCGACGGCCTCGATTATCTGCGCCGCGAGGGGGCCTGCACCACTTTGAACGTGGGCTACGGGCATGGATACAGCGTGCGCGAGGTGCTGGCCAGCGTGCGCCGGGTGACGGGTCAGAACCTGAAAATCGTCGAGCAGCCGCGCCGTGCGGGCGATCCCCCCATCCTGGTCGCCAAGGCCGACAAAATACGCTCGATTCTCGGCTGGCGCCCCCAGCTGGATGACCTCGATGGCATCGTCCGCACCGCTTTTAACTGGGAAAAGCAGCTGCAGCGCAATCCCTGGTAACGCTCAAGCCGGCAGCAACGCTACAATGAGCCTCTATGCGTTGGCCTCGCCCAAAATCCTTGAGCGGCTTGATGCTGCTGGGGCTGGCATTGATCGCCGTCCCGCTGCTGCTCGCGATCGTCTATGCGGGGCTGCAAATGCGGTCCCTGGCCGATACCGGCCAGAAGCTGGTGGTCGAGGGGGTGACCTCGGCCCGTGCCAGCCAGGATCTGTTCGGGGAGATCGCCTCCCTGGAGCGCACCGCTGCCCTCTATGGCGTGCTCAAGGATCCCAAGCTCATCGATGTGTACACCGGCCAGGATGCGCGTTTGAGCGCGACGCTGGCGCAGCTGTATCGCCAGTCGCGCGGCGCGCCCGAGCACCGCACGCTCGATGAATTGCGGCAGCTGCAGGGAACCATCCACCAAACCCTGCTGTCCACGCCCCCGGTGCCGGTGGCCACCGATCGCTTTGTCGAGCTTTCTGCTCTGGCGGACCGGGTGGCGCAGCAAGGCAACGCACAGATCGATGCGGAAGTCGCCTCGCTCGAAGCGCAGACCCGGCGGGCCAACCGGCGGCTGCTGTGGCAGACCGCGCTGCTGCTGCCGGTGACGCTGATCGCCATCCTCGGCCTGACGCTGGCTGTGGGCCGCCCGCTGCGCAAGCTCGACCGCGCGATCAGCGAGCTCGGCCGCGGCGCGTTCTCGCGGCCCATCGCGGTGGCCGGTCCCGTGGACCTTGAGCGCCTGGGTGGACAGCTCGAGTGGCTGCGCAGCCGTTTGCTCGATCTGGCGCATGAGCGCAACCGTTTTTTGAGGCATATGTCGCACGAGTTGAAGACCCCGCTGGCCAATATCCGCGAAGGCACCGATCTTTTGATGGACGGGGCGGTGGGCGAGCTCGACAGCAATCAGCGCGAGGTCACCGGCATCCTGCGCGAGAACAGCATCAAGCTGCAGCGGCTGATCGAGAACCTGCTGTCCTTCAGCGCCTGGCAGACGAGCAGCATCGGCCTCGATCCGAGCGAGTTCCGCCTGCGCCCGGTGGTCAAGCAGGTGCTGGAGAACCAGCAGCTGACTCTCTTATCGCAGCGCGCGCGACTCGACGTTAAGATCGAGGATGTCACGCTGGTCGCCGACCGCGGCAAGCTGCGCCTGATCCTGGAGAATCTGCTGTCCAACGCCATCAAGTACTCCCCCAAGGGCGGCGCTATCCACATCGGCGCGCGCCGCTCGGGCGACAATCTGGTGCTGGATGTGGCGGATAGCGGACCCGGTATCCCCCAAACAGAGCGTGCCCATATCTTCGATGCCTTCTACACCAGCCGCTCGCCCAGGAGCGCCAGCGTCAAGGGCACGGGCATCGGCCTGTCCGTGGTGCTGGAGTTCGTCTCGGCTCATGGGGGTACGGTTGAGATCGTCGATGGCCAGTTCCCCGGTGCGCACTTCCGCATCACCATGCCCGTGCGGCCGAGCCAGGAGCGCGCGCATGCGGCGTGAGCTTTGTCTGATTCCGCTGGCGGCAGCCTTCAGCCTCACCGCCTGCGATCCCACGCTGCTGCAGCGCGGCGCGCGGCAGAGCAATGCGGCACCCGTGATGGATCGCGCCAGCACCTCGGCAGCGGCACTGGCGAGCGACGTCGAGCTGCTGCAGAAACTGGCACAGTCCCCGCCGGCCGCGCAGGCGGAGATGCTCACCGCCACGCAGCGCGAATATGAGCTTGCGCCCACGCCACCGCATCAACTGCGCTTCGCGCTGGTACTGGCCGCGCCCGGTCATGCGGCGACCGATCTGCCGCGAGCGCAGCAGTTGCTGCGCGAGTTGATGGCCGCGCCTGAGTCCCTGCTTCCCGGGGAACGCGCCCTGGCCTTCCTCGAGCTGCAAAAGGTGGACGCGCAGCTGTCACTCGTCTCCGAAAACCGACGCCTGCAGAGCAGCGCCTCGCACGAAGACCGTGACAAACTGACCTCGATCAACAAACGTCTGCAAACAGAGACAGAAGAAAATGCGCGTTTGCACAAAGAACTGGACGAAGCCCGCGCTAAACTCGATGCTATCACCAACATCGAGCGCTCCCTGAACGAGCGCAAGCCGAGCACCGAAGGACATACGCCATGAGTTTGACGTCTCTTGGAATGCTGACGACCGAGCACAGAAGGACACCGAACGTGACTACGACGGGCAAACGCAAAGCGCGCATCCTGGTCGTCGACGACGATCCGGGACTGCTGCGGCTGCTGACGATCCGCCTGCGGGCGGAAAACTACGATGTCGAGGCGGTGGAAAGCGGGCCGCTGGCGCTGGCGGCGGCGAGCCGCTTTCGGCCCGACCTTGTCATCACCGACCTGCGCATGGATCCGATGGACGGCATCGGCCTTTTGAAAGAGCTGCAGAGCCGCTGGCCGGGATTGAAAGTGATCCTGCTGACGGCGCACGGCACCATCCCCGATGCGGTGCACGCCACCCAGATGGGCGCCTTCGGCTTTCTCACCAAGCCTGTCGACAAGCAGGAGCTGCTGGATCAGGTGCAGAAGGCACTGCGCATCTCGGGCTTCGGCTCATCGGATGAGGACTGGCGCGCGGAGATCATCACCCGCAGCGCGGTCATGGAGGAGAAGCTGGCGCAGGCGCACATGGTGGCCGGCACCGATGCGCGCGTATTGATCACGGGCGAGAGCGGCACCGGCAAGGAATTGCTGGCGCGCGCCATCCACAAGACCAGCCCGCGCAAGAACAAGCCCTTCGTCGCCATCAACTGCAGCGCCATGGCGGAGAATCTGCTCGAGTCGGAGCTCTTCGGTCATGAGAAGGGCTCGTTCACGGGTGCGACACGCGCCCACCGCGGCCTGTTCCACGCCGCCGACGGCGGCACGCTGATGCTGGATGAGATCGGTGACATGCCGATGCGCCTTCAGGTGAAACTGCTGCGCGTGCTGCAGGAGAACATGATCCGCCCGGTGGGCACCACCGATGCGGTGCCGGTGAACGTGCGGGTGATCTCGGCCACGCACCGCGACTTGCAGCAGCTGATGAACGGCGGCCTGTTCCGCGAGGATCTCTACTACCGTTTGAATGTCGTGCACATCGAGATGCCCGCGCTCAACAAGCGGCGCGAGGACATTCCGCTGTTGGTGGCGCACTTTCTGGCCTCGATCGCCAAGGAGAGCGGCGTGCGCAAGATCTATGCGCCGGAGGCGGTGGAGCTGCTCGCCACGGCGGACTGGCCGGGCAATATCCGCCAGCTGCAGAATGTGGTGCGCCAGAACGTGGCGCTGTCGCAAACCCCGATCATTCCGGTCGAGCTGGTGCAGCAGTCGCTCGGCGGGGGCCCTGGCCGACTGCCCTCCTTCGATGAGGCGCGGGATGAGTTTACGCGCAGCTATCTCTCGCAGATCCTGCAGATCACCGGCGGCAATGTCAGTCAGGCGGCGCGGCTCGCCAAGCGCAACCGCACGGATTTCTACAAGCTGCTGTCGCGGCACCAGCTGACGCCGGAGGAATTCAAGCAGCGGTAAGCGCCGGAAACTGCTCCTCGAGCGAGACCAGCATCACCAGCGCGCGATAGAGGTCCACTGCCTTCTTGCGCCCGAGGCCCGCATCGTCCGGACCGCGCATGGCGCGGCGGATCTTCAAAGCCTCCGGCATCATCAGATGCTTCAGCACACGCAGACGGCTGACATGCCGGTCGACGGGCAGCACTGGCCGCTTTAGATGCTCGAGCCAGCCGCGCTCGACCGCCGCGGGGTCCACCCATTGCGATACCGCGCTACGCGCCAGCCTTTGGCGGGTGAGAATACCGCTGAACACATCGCGCAGGGCCGGCTTGTAATGGATATCGTATTCCCAATCAGGAAGGCCGCTGCTGATATTGATGCCCAGGCCGCGCAGCTCGGGAAAGCGGTCATGCAGCACGGAGCGGAACAGGTTCTTGTGCCAGCGGAACTGCGGCGGCATCCGGCTCATCACTTCTAGGAGGCGCCCGGTCAAAAACGGCCGGCGGATCTCGGTCGCGAGTTCCTTGTAGTAGCCCAGCGAGAAAATAAAGCGCGGCACGCGTCCCTGGATGTAAAGGTAGTCCTTCAAATCCTCAGCCGAGGTATTTTCCGCTCCGGCCACGACAGATTGCAGACTGGCCGCATATCGGTCGCGAAAGTCATCGGCGGTCGCGGTTGGAGCCAGCTTCAGTAGGTATGGGGAGACCTCGGCAGGCAGGTTGATGGCAATCGCCCGTTCGCGGCTATCGGGTCTGCCCCCATAACCCCAGGCCTCATCACCCACCAGACTGAACGCCATGGAGGAATCGTAGTTCGCCGTCAGGGCCGGCGCACCCTCGGCATACCAGCCCATGTTGTCGGTTGAGAGCTCCGAGATATAGCTCCAGGAGCGCAGGTTCTGTACAAACTGCCCGGTATCGTATTGGAGAAAATCAAAGCGCTGCTTGAACCGGCGCGCGATCCGCGCGGCGATCTCGGGATCCGAGTACGGAATATCGGGCCGCATGCCCCAGCCGAAGCAACGCTTGGGCACGCGCGCCGCCCGTATCGCGCTCGCGAGCATGCAACGCGAATCGTAGCCGCCCGACAGCAGCACATCGAAGGGTGCATCGGGGTTCAGCAGACTCTCGTGCGATGCCGTGATCGCCTCATACAGGACCTCGACCGCATGGCGCCGGTCGCTCAATGATTTGTCGGGACGATAGATCAGCCGCCAGTAGCGTGTGCAATCAACGGCCAGCGTGTCGAGGTCGATGGTGAGCATCGATCCAGGCTCAAGATAGCGGATACCCTGAAACAGCGTCTGATCGCCCAGACAGTAGCCGGCGGTCACGAAATTTATGACTCCGGTCGCGTCATAGCGCGGCTCGATGCCGAGCGTGGGGAAGAGCGCCTTGGCTTCGGGGGCGAAGGCAAAGCCGTTGGCGGTCCGCGCGTACAGCAGCGGCAGCGCACCCAACCGGTCGTTGCAGACTTTAAGCCGCCGGGCATTGAGGTCGACGATACAGCAGATGAACCCGCCATCCACTGAAGCGGGATCGAAGCGGCCCTGTAAATAATCCTCCAACACCCCGGCGGCGGTAACGTCGCCGTAGGGCTTGGCAGAGCGGCGCGTGTGGCCGGTAAGATGAACCGCCACGCGGCCATCGGGCGAGGTGGCCGTGTGGCCCGTGGTGTCCTTGCCCTGCCGCGTAACATGGCCGATCTGCACGCCTTCCGCGTGGGCATAGCGCGCGGTTTTGTAGCTGGCGAAGTGCTTCAGTTTCTGGAGTGCGGGTTCGATGTCAGCCGCACCGGCCGCCATCGCGATATGGCCTGCAAGTCCTGGCATGGACTCAATCTTACAGGAATGTGCGCGGATTTAGGTATCATCCGCGCGCATGCAAAGAGCAGTTGCAGAACTTGCACAGCGGGAGTACGACATTCTCGTGGTCGGCGGCGGCGCCTCGGGCGCGGCGACGGCGCGCGAAGCGGCGCTGCGTGGCTTTTCCACGGCGCTGATCGAGAAGGATGACTTCGGCGCCGGCACCTCCGCGCACTGCTTCAAGGTGGTGCACGGCGGGATCCGCTATCTGCAGCACGCCGACATCCGCCGGCTGCGCGCCTCCTGCCGCGAGCGCTCGGTGTTCTTGGCGCTCGCGCCGCACCTGGTCTCACCCCTACCCTTCGTCATTCCCACCTACGGCCAGGGCAGGCACAGCAAGTGGTTCCTGGGCGCGGGCATGAAGGTCTACGACTTTCTGAGCGCCGATTGCAACCGGCTCGTGAGAGACCCGGCGCGGCGCGTCGCCAGGACGCGTTTTTTCGGGCGTGGCGAGACCTTGAGCCTCTTTCCCAATATTGAGTCCGCCGGCCTCACGGGGGCCGCCGCCTTCGAGGACGGCCAGATGTACAACCCGCCGCGTCTGGTGTGGGCCTTTGCGGCGGCGGCGGCCGAGCGCGGGGCCGCGATCGCCAATCATGTGGCGGCGCAGAAGCTGCTGATCCGCGATAAAAAAGTCTCGGGCGTGTCCGCAACCGACCTGCTCACCGGCGACCGCTTCGATATCCGCGCCAGGATGGTGATCAATGCCTCCGGTCCCTGGGCCGAAGGCCTGCGCGATTCCGGCGCGCTGCCGCGACATGCCGCCGGCGCCTACTCTCGCGACACCTGTTTCGCCATCGCGCGCAAGCCTGCGCACCGCATGGCGCTCGCCGTGCAGGGCAAAGCCAAGGATACCGATGCGGTGCTGGCGCGCGGCGCCCGGCACCTGTTCATCGTGCCCTGGCGCGATATCACTCTCGTCGGCGTGTGGCACCGCGTGGTGCCGCGCGCGCCGGATGAAGTGCAGCTGCCGCAAGAGGAGTTGCGCAGCTTCATCGCGGAGATCAACGCCGTCTATCCCACCCTTGGCATCCGCGAGTCGGAGGTGTGCATCAGCGGCTTCGGGTTGGTGCCCTTCGGCGACGAGTCACATCAAAGCGAGGGAGGATTGAGCTTCGGCAAGCAGTCCCGCCTGGTGGATCACGCCACGACCGACGGGCTGTCGGGGCTCATCACTTCCATCAGCGTGCGCTACACCGTGGCGCGCATGGACGCCGTTGCCGCGCTCGATCTGGCCAGCCGGCACCTGTCGGGCGGTGCGTGTAATGGCCATGACCACGGCTCGGAAACCCAACCTCTGCCGGGCGGCGATATTGAGGACTTTGCGGGCCTTGAGAGAGAGCTCATGGCACGCCGCATCGAGTGGCTGCCGGCGGCGGGGCGTAGCCAGCTGGCGCGTAACTATGGGACTCAGCTGTCGCAAATTCTGGCGCTGGCCGAGCGTGAGCCTTCATTGCAGCAGCTACTCCCCGGCAGCTCCATCAGCCTCGCTGAGGTGGCGCACGGGGTCCGCGAGGAGATGGCCATCACCATGGCCGATGTGGCCTTCCGCCGCACCGAACTCGGCACCGCGGGGCATCCAGGCGATGCGGCGCTTGATGCGCTGCAGGCTTTCATGACACGGGAGCTCAACTGGAATGCCGCGCGGGCGACGGCCGAGCGCTCAGCGGTGCAGGCGCATCTGCAACGCTATCTGGCCATGCCCCGGCCACCTTAAGTTTTTCAGGAGCATCGATCGTGGCACGTATCCTTCTTACCGGCGGTTCCGGCTTCATCGGCTCGCAGCTGGCGCAATATGCCGCCAAAGAAGGCCACACCGTCACGGTGACCACCGCCATCAACAATGACACCGAGCGCCGGCGCTGCGACATGCTGAGCGCTGCCGGCGTCAAGGTCCTGGTGGCGAAGCTCGATGACACTGGCGCTCTGAAAACCGCGCTGCAGGTCCAGGACACCGTGATTCATCTTGCCGCCGCGCAGCACGAGGCCGAGGCCGGTGAGGACTACTTCCGCCGCGTCAATGTCGAGGGCACGCGGCGTTTGATGGAAGCCGCCATCGACGCAGGCGTGGGCCGGTTCGTCTACGGCAGCACCATCGGGGTCTATGGCCGCGCAGCGGGCGAAGGCGTGCTCGATGAGAACAGCCCGCTGCAGCCGGACAATCCGTATGGCCGCACCAAGGCCGAGGCGGAGAAAGTGGTGCGCGAGCTCGGTGCCAAAATCCCCGCCGCCATCGTCCGCATCTCGGAAACCTACGGTCCCGCGGACATGCGGCTGCTGAAGCTATTCAAGGGAATCAGCAAGGGCCGCTTCGTCATCATGGGCTCGGGGCTGAACGACCATCAGTTGATCCATGTGGACGATCTGGCGCGCGGGTTGCTGCTCGCGGCAAGCCATCCTGCCGCGGTGGGTGAGACCTTTGTGCTGGCGGGCGCTGCCTATATCACCACCAATGAAATGGTGGATGCGGCGGCCAAGGCGGTGGGGAAAACCCGCGGCGTGCCCCATGTGCCGCTGTGGCCTTTCGATCTTGCGGCCATCGTGTTCGAGGCCACCATGCCGCCACTGGGGCTGCGTCCGCCGCTGCACCGGCGGCGGCTGGATTTTTTCCACAAGTCATTTCGCTTTTCGACGGCCAAGGCCGAAAGGTTGCTGGGCTTCAAGGCTCAGATCCCTTTCGCGGAAGGGGCGCGGCGCACGGCGGAATGGTACCGGGCGAATGGGTTTCTCGGATAACGGAAATCGGCGGCAGTAGCTGTTCCGGCACGCCTCCGCTGCGCGAATCCTCCGGCGATTCTGGCGATGTCAGGAGCTATCCGCCCGAGGCTGCCAGCGTTTGAATTTCCGAGGCGCTCAAAACCCGCTTGTAAACACGTACATTATGAATTGCACCGCTAAATCCCCGCGCCGCATCGGACTGCCGGTTGCCTATTTCAAACGGCGTGCCGGAATCATCCAGAACAGGCGATCCTGATCCATTGGTTGCCGTGCTATCGACGTTGACTCCGTTCACGTAAATGTGAATATTGCCCGCATTCGTTGTACCGTCCCATGTTGCAACGACCGATTGCCACCTATTCAGCGTTACAGCTCCGGTCGAAATGCGCTGAGCGGACGCCGTCGGAAACTTATCGCCGCCGAAGACCAGGGAATTGGCGCTATTCATCGCGAAATACCAACCGACATCATTGTTATCCTTGTCCACGATACGGCCCTTGCCTCCGCCGCCGGCTCCCGCAGGCTTGATCCACGCGGAAACGGTGAGTCCACCGCTGGGTAGGTTCGCGAGGCTCGCGCCCGCCGGCACGGAAACATACGAATTGGTTCCATTGAAACTCAGCGCTTTGTCATCGCCGACATGTCCGGTAACCCAGGAGGGTGAATTCACCAACGTCCCGGTGTTTGTGTACCCGGACGTATCCACAGCGGTACTGCCGGAGCCTGCGGCAAACTGCCAATAGCCGTGCAAGCCCGCCGCGGTTGCAGAGATCGGATAGTCCAGATACACGCTGCCGGCCGAGCCGGTAACGGTAGCCCGGATCTTCTGACTTGAAGTTGCATTGCTGGGCACGGTGAAAGTGATCGAAGATCCGCTACCCGTCGCGAATGCAGGCAACCCATCGCCAATGCGATCGATTGACCAACTCAGGCTCGAGCCAGAGGCGGTGGCAGTCACGGTCTGACCCGGCGCGAGCACAATTCCAGGCGCCGGAGATACAAAGACCGGGATTCCGCTGCTGACTGTGAAGGTCGCCCTGGCGAGATTGAACGAATCCATATTGGGCCCGGACCCGGTGTGATGACCCGCGAATTGCATCCATAAATTTCTGCCGTCCGCGCTAATCCAGGCCGGCGCGATGAAAAGGCCCAGATAGTCCCCGAGCGTAGCCGCGTCGAAACCACCCCAGTCGGTAGCAGGAGGCTCGTAATACGCGACGGTCCTCCACGGACCCCAGGGGTTCGCCGATTCGAAGATGCCAAGCTTGCCGGCGGACGCGGTCGAAAAGTCACCAGCTGGGTCGTGACCCACGGTGGCGATGAATCGTCCGATGCCGAAATCGTAAGTGACGTGGAAAGGCGTGACGATGTGATTGGCGTCTGCAAACATCGGCTGCGCGGCGGATGCGGACGTCGACCAACTGGGATTGCCACTGCCGTCCACGGCTGTCAGATATTGATAATTTCCTGAAGTCGCCGGATCAGAAGTAATGTTGGACGTTGCGACCCGTTTCAGGCAGATCTTCGTATTGGAACTAGGACATTGGTAGGTCAGATACGCGTTGCTGTCGAGCGCGCCAGCATTATCTCGGCCGAAGTTGATGAAATCACCGACGCTGGAACTGGACCACGAAGAGACCGTCCAGGTATGACCCAGGTTCGTGGAATATATCAGTTTGCCCTGGCCACCGAGCAGCGCGGGATCCCCGAACTGCTGCGTTGGACCTCCTCTGCACGGAGCCATGCAGTTGCTCGAGGTGATGATGGCGCCTGTGGCGTAGAGCGTGCCGCCGATCGATATGATGGATACTGATTTTCCACCGATATTCGCCGCAGACTCCGCGCAGGGAGCGGTGCCCGGAGGACAGGAGGGACTCGTACTGCCAAAGACATTCTTGCCCGCGTAGCTCGCAGTCACGCCGGATACGGGCTTGCCGGTCAAGCGCGCGATACCTAAACTGACTTTACCCTGATTGGCCTCTGGATTCCCCGCGGTGCCGGCGCCGTCGAATCCGCCGCCGTCTCCCCAGATGCTGTATTGATTTCCGTCAGAGGCCCACGTGACCGGCCAGATGTCGCTGCCATATGCCCTGGTCAGGCCGTTTGTCGCGGGAAAAACCCAGGTTACTCCTGTGACGATCGTGCTTGCTGGATAAGGCGGGGCTGCAAACGCCCCCGCGGAGCACAAAGCCAACACTGCGCAGGAAAATGATCCAAGGTGCTTTGAAACGGATGCTGGAAATCGCATGTGAACTCCTTTATCACTTAAGACGCCTAAGATACCGTGGCGAATGGCTGCACCTGGCGATGCGCTAGCGGTTGATGGTCAGATTATCCTCAAAAGTTATGGGCAGCGCAATCAGCCCGGCGCCACCCCCACCGCCGCCACCTTCTTGCTCAGCACCCGTACCTTCTTCCCATACAGCATGAATACGATACGCATCAGAAATTCCAGCGTTCCGGTCACCGCGAGCCCCACATAGTTGAGCGGATTTTTCCAAAATACATACAGTTTAAGCGCGAACACCCGCACCTGGGCGAAGCCCGCGAGCTGCAGGATCTGTCCAAGGCTGTATTCCGTCACGTTGTAGAAGTGATCGATGTTGTGCGACAGGTTCTCGGAACCGACCAGCGGGTTCGCCCCGTTCATCGCATACACCACTACCTTGCCGCCCGGACGCAGCGCCTGGCGGCACAGCTTGAGAAACTCCACCGTCTCATCGAGCGTCAGGTGATTGAGCTCCTGCTCGGGGATGATCACGTCGTACTCGGCCTGCCTCCCGGTGAGGAAGGGAAACGCCCGCGCCGTCTCGCATGGCAGACTGTGGCGTTTGGCGACCTCGACCTTGGCGGGGTCCGAGTCGATGCCCAGGACGTTCCGGTAGCCGCACTGACGTAACATATTCACGAGATAGCCGGGCCCGCAGCTCACGACCAGAATGCGCGCCTCGCGGTCCGCCGGCATATGCGGCAGGTAATTCGCCTTGTAATACGCCGTAAAGGAGCTGAAACCCTTCTCGACGTCCTTCGGCGCCTGCCAATACGAGTCGAAGGGCTCCAGGCGGGCCGCCAGGAGCCGCTCGGCGGGCGAAATGCCCCCGCCTGGTGCGGAACTGGCCCCGGGAGTGGCCGCCGGCCGGACATTCGCATTCATCTTGAGAACTCCGCAACAAAATCCTGTTACTTCAGGGACTCGCGCCGGGCAGAATATACCATCCACATGCGAATTCTCCTGTGCAACTACGAGTACCCGCCCCTGGGCGGCGGCGGCGGGGTCGTCATGGCCGCCATGGCGCGCGAGCTGGCCCGGCGCCACGAGATCACCGTGCTCACCTCCCGCGCGGCCGGCCTCCCGGCCGAGAGCGACGATGCCGGGGTGCGGGTGGTGCGCGTGCCGGTGTTTTTCCGCCGCGAGCTCGCGGTGGCGAACATGCCCTCAATGGCGGCCTACCTGCCCATGGGCCTGTGGCGGGGTCTGGCGCTTGCCAGGCGGCAGTCCTTCGATGTGATCAATACCCATTTCGTGGTCCCCACCGGACCGCTGGGTGACTGGCTGTCTCGCCGGCTCGATATCCCCAATGTGCTCTCGCTTCACGGCGGCGACCTGTACGACCCGTCCAAGGCCAGTTCGCCCCACAAGCACGGCTTCCTGCGGCGCCCCATTGCCAAACTTCTGCGGCGCGCCGAGCTCGTCATCGCGCAGTCGCGCGACACCGCGGGCAATGTGCGCAAGATCTACGGCGTGGAGCGCGAGGTGGGATTGATCCCACTCGGCATCGACCGTCCCCCGCAGCATATCCGCGGCTCGCGCACTCAATTTGGCATCCCGGAAAATGCCTTCGTCCTGGTGACCGCCGGACGCATCGTCGCGCGCAAGGCCACGACCCAGCTCGTCCAGATGCTGACCACTCTCAAATCAGCCTCGCCTGAGGTGCATCTGCTGGTCGTGGGCGATGGACCGGAGGCCGATCCCGTGCGCCGGCTCGCGGCGGAGCTCGGCGTCAGCGAGCGTCTGCACATGCTGGGCTATGTGTCCGATGAGGACAAATACAAAGCCTACAGTGCCGCCGATATCTTCGTCTCCACCAGCCAGCACGAGGGCTTTGGGCTGGTGTTCCTCGAAGCCATGGCGTTCGGGCTGCCGGTGGTATGCTACAACCGCGGCGGCCAGACCGATTTTCTCGCGACGCCGGCCACCGGCGCCGTCGTTCCCCTCAATGATCTGAACGCTTTCACGGCCGCGGTACGCGAGCTGCATGGCTCGGGCGAGCGGCGCGCGACGATGCGCCACCACAATCTTGCGCTAGTGGAGAATTATTTCATCGACCGCTGTGCCGCACAGTACGAGGCCGTGTTCGAGCGGGCGATCCGCGAGCGCGGCCGCGTCGTCTCACAGCCCGCCACCGACGCGGGATAGCAAAGGCTTACGATCAAGCGATATGTGTGGCATTGCAGGCATCATCGGCGAATCGGGCGGCTTGACGGAGGGCATGGCGCGGATGCTGCACGCCCTGCGCCACCGCGGACCCGACGGCGAGGGCACGCAGCAGGACGATCTGGCCATCTTCGGGCACCGGCGCCTCTCCATCATCGATCTGGCCGGTGGACGCCAGCCGCTCACCAATGCCGACCGGTCCATCTGGCTGGTGTGCAATGGCGAGATCTACAACTACCGCGAGCTGCGCGCCGAGCTTGCGGCGGACGGCTATCAATTTCTGACCGAAAGCGACTGCGAGGTCATCATCGGGCTCTACGAGCGTCATGGCGAGAAGCTGCTCGAGCGGCTGCGCGGCATGTTCGCTTTTGCGCTGTGGGACACCCGCAAGCGCCGTCTGCTCGCGGCGCGCGATCATCTGGGACAGAAGCCTTTCTACTATGCGCGCACGGCCCGCGGCTTCGCCTTCGCCTCGGAAATCAAAAGCCTGCTGGCCTTCGATCCGAAGCTTCAGACTCTGGACCTTCAGGCATTGGATCAATACTTCGCGCTGCGCCTCATCGCGCCGCCCCTGTCGATGTTCCGCGGGATCCGCAAACTGCCGCCGGCGCATCTTCTGATCCTGGAGGAAGGCAAGCGCGACCCTGAGATATACCCCTACTGGGATTTGCAGTATGAGCCTAAGCTTGAAGGCTCGGAGGACACCCTGCTCGATGAGCTCGAGGCCAGAGTCGAGGAGGCGCTGCGGCTGCACCTGGTGAGCGATGTGCCCGTGGGCGCGTTCTTGAGCGGCGGCCTCGACTCGAGCATCCTGGTGGCGATGCTGGCTAAAAAAATCGGTGTGAGGAACCTGCCTACCTTCACGGTCGGACTCGATTACGCGCGCTTCGATGAGGCGCCCTATGCGCGCGAGGTGGCACGGCTTTACGGCACCGAGCATCACGAGCGCTCGCTCTCGCCCTCGCTCATCGCGCTGCTGCCCGACCTCATCTACTTTCTCGATGAGCCTTCCGACCCGCTGTCCCTGTGCACCTACCACGTCGCGGAGCTGGCGCAGAAGCATGTCAAGGTGGCGATCGGCGGTGACGGCGGCGATGAGCTCTTCGGGGGCTACGACCGCTACTACGGCAATATCTACGCAGGCCACTATGGCGCCGTTCCCGCCGCGCTACGGCGGCATGTACTGGGACCTGCCCTGTCGCTCATCCCTGAAGCCGGCTGGTACAAGAGCGCCGGTCACCAGCTGCGCTGGCTGCACCGCCTGTCTTTCCTGCAGGGTGGCGAGCGCTATGCGGCAAGCTTGAGCTATTTCTACTTCGACCGCGATAAGCGCGCTACGCTGTTCACCGCCAAAACAGTCACCGAACTTGGCGATACACGCTCGGAGGACGCCATCCGGCTGCCGTTCGAAGCGGGCCGCGGCGACACCCTCGACCGCATGCTATACGCGGACAGCAAGGTGCGCCTGCCCGACCATCCGGTGATGATCAGCGACCGCATGTCGATGGCGCATGGGCTCGAGGTGCGCAGTCCCTTCATGGACCACCGCCTCGCGGAGTTCACGGCGCGTCTGCGCTCGAGCCTTAAAGTCCGCGGTCGCTCGCTGCGCCATATCCAGCGCCGCCTGGCCGCGCGTTATCTGCCACCCGAAATCCTGAACCGACCCAAGCAGGGTTTCTCCTCCGCCCTCCCCTATCTCCTGCAGCGGGAATATCGTGTGCTTTACAACCGCTTCCTCACCGATTCGCACCTAGTGGCGAACGGCATTCTCGAGAGGAAGCCCATCGATGCGCTGCTGCAAACGCATCTTACCGGCAAGGCTGACCACGGCAATCGCCTGTGGCTGCTGATCAATGCGGAACTATGGTACCGCATGAAGATCGAAGGCCACGACCGCGAATCGCTCCGCGCCGAACTTCTGGCCGCATCCGAGTCAACCGCGGCCGCGTGACCGCGTTCACCGTCCGGACATGCAAACGTGTACATGACTGAAGCTTGGCCGTACAGTGCGTGGCGATAACAATAAGGCATCCACATGAAACGGCTGACCAAATTCCTTTTGAAAAGGTTTGCCGGCGCCGCGCGCCCCTATTTGCAGTCGTACGGATTGCTGCGCACCTCCATGGCCTTCAACCGCTCCGCGCTGGTGTTCGAGCCGGGACCCGGGCGTATCCTGGTGCTGGCGCCGCACATGGACGATGAGATCCTGGGCTGCGGCGGCGCGCTCGCGCTGCACTTGAAGGCCGGCGCCACGGTGCATGTGGCCTTCATGACGGACGGACGTCACGGCAGCGGCGAGCTGGGACGGTACAGCGGCGGGGCGCGCCGACAGAAAGAGATGGAGCTGGTGGCAACGCGCAAGGAGGAGGCGAGGCGCGCGCTGGCGCTCTACGATCTGACGCCCGCGGACATCACCTTTATCGATGCCGAGGACGGTCACCTGGCCGACACCGCATGGGCGCCCGCCAAACTGCGCGAGCTGCTGGAAAAATTCCGGCCCGACATCGTGTATTTTCCGTTCTTCCTCGAGCAGCATCCCGACCACATCGCCACCGGCCAGGTGCTGATGGAGGCAACCCGCGGCACGGGTATCAATTTCCAGTGTCTGGCCTACGAAGTGTGGACACCGCTCTTTCCGAACTGCCTGGTGTCCATCGATTCGGTGGTCGAGCTCAAAAGACAGGCTCTGTCTCAGTACGTGAGCCAGCTGAAGGACGCGGATTACCTGCACACGGGCTTGGCGCTCAATGCCTACCGCTCGGCGGGCATCATTGCCCGCGAGAGCCGCTACGTCGAAGCCTTCACCTCAGTGGGCCTCGAGCAGTACCGGCAGATGTTCGACGACTACCGCCGCGGCCACTGAAAGCGCACCCATGCGGATCGGTATCATGCTGCGGCACTATGCCCAGCACGGCGGCGGCGTGAAAGTCTATACGCATGCCCTGCTGCGCGAGCTCATCGCGCAACCGCGCGGCCATGAGCTGGTGCTGTTTTTCAACGATCCGACATTGCTGGGTCAGTACCGCGGACAACCGCATGTCACCGAGGTGGTCGTGCCGAAAGGTCCGGCGCCCTATTGGGATCAGGTGCGTCTGCCACGCGCTGCCCGGCGGCAGGGCGTCGACGTGCTCTTCAATCCCAAATACTCCATCCCCCTCTTCGCCCATTGCCCCTCGGCCTGGGTGTGCCATGGCCTCGACTGGTATGTCATGCCCTGGGCCTCGCGGCGCATCGACCGGCTGAGCCACAAATTTCTGGTACCTCGCTATGCCGCCAAGGCGCGCGCCATTGTCGCGGTCTCGGAAATCACCCGGCAGCATGTGATGGAATATCTGCAGGTACCAGCGGAGCGCGTCCACACTGTCTATACCGGCATTGACGATGTGTTCCGTAAGCCGGTAGACGCTAGCACCATGGCAGCGGTGCGCGCCCAATACCGGCTGCCCGAGCGATATTTCCTGTATGCCGGCGCCGTCTATCCACCCAAGAATTTCAGGCGCTTGATCCAGGCCTACGCCCGGGTCGGACCCAAGCTCGGTATCCCGCTGGTCATTGCGGGTGGCGAGAACCGCTTCCTGTCGGAGGATGAGCTCAAAGAGCCCGAGCGTCTGGGACTCGGCGATTGGGTGCGCTGGGCAGGCTGGGTCGAGAACACCACGCTGCCGGCCTTCTATCAGATGGCGCAGGCGCTGCTGCTGCCCTCGCTGTTCGAGTCCTTCGGCATTCCCATCCTCGAGGCTATGGCCTCGGGCTGCCCGGTGGTCACTGCAAACTGCTACGGCTCGAAGGAAATCGCCGCGGACGCGGCCATTCTGGTTGACCCGCTGTCTTTGGAGTCGATCGCCGCCGGCATCGAACGAGCCGGCACCGACACGACGTCGCGACCGCGGCTCATCGAGGCCGGCCGTCATCGCGCCGCCGAGTTCACCTGGCAGCGCTGCGCGGCGCAGACTCTCGACGTACTCGAGCGTCTCTAAGTTGTCGGAGTTCTTTACAGAATCTGTCGCGAGGGCGTCGATTAAAGATGCCGCATCGTAACCATCAAGGCAGGGGCGAACCGTCCCCGTGTCGGTGCACTTGGCCGGACGTGTGCCGCAGACCCTGATAGCTATACAGCCGGTTCGGCGGCAGCCTGAAGAACCGGTAGATGCGCCGCGAGTGCAGCGACAAGTTCGTATCGAGCACCAGCTCGATGTCGGCACCGAAAAGTCCATGATTGATCTCGTGCACCAGCCGCGCCTCCCCCGTCAGGCGCGAGCTGAAATTGAGATTGTCGAGATCGTCGAAATAGATCACGCAGCCGTTTGGAATATGATCGATCAGCCGCTCGAACACCGTCCTCGCCGAGGAGTAGTAATCGCAGTCCACCCAGATGAGGATGGGCGGGGTCACAGCCAGCGCGCCTAGTAATTCCGCGTCGATGGACTGCTCGAAGTAGCCGCGGTGGATCTGGAAATTGCTGTAGCGAGCCGCGCAATAGGCCTGCAGCGCCGCATAATCACCGCGGAATTCCCCCGGCACCCAACTGTCCCCGCTGACCCATTCCTTGTCCTTGTCGTCCGCCGCCTGCGGCATGCCCTCGAAGCTGTCGAAGGTATGCACGGTGATGCGGTCCGTCAGCTGCAAATAGCGCGTGGCGTAAAGGAGTTTGATGAAGGAGTAGCCGTCCGAGGTACCGAATTCCAGAATCGAGAATTTACCGGTCCACGCCGCGGCGCACTCGCGCAGCACGGCATATACGTGATCGTAGCGGTAGAAGGAGAACATCACCTCGCGCAGCATGCGGCGCGGCCGGTCGATGCAGTTCAGATAGAACGCGGTCTTCAGGTACTCGCCGGGCAGCAGCGTGGAAAAAACACGCAGCAGACGGACCAGGGGTGAGCGATTTCCCGCATACGGCTCGCTCCCCTGCTCCGCTTCAGTAGGCATCGCATTTTTCGTCGTCGCCACTGTAGTGAGCTTACGCCGAAGGCCCTCGCAGGCAAGAGCGTGCCGGGGACGGATGTCGATTTTTTTTACAGAATACCAGGACGCTTTGTCGGCAGAATTTATAATTTGACTATAACAGGGTGATTTACATAACGTTTTTTCAACATGGCACATTACCTGCTTAGGCCCACGCTGCCGCGAAGCGCACACAGATACTGGATTGAAGGAGCGGGCGTTGACTGTGGGAATTGTTGCGGGTCGCGTAAACGCGGCCAGGGCACCGATGTTACTCGGGGCCGTGACACTGTTGTGGCTCATCGTCATCAACACGGGAGAGTTCGGGACCGACGACACCGACCTGCGGCTGCGCATGGCGCATGCCTGGTGGAGCGGCGCGAGCGAAGTGTCGCCGAACGTGATGCCGCCCATATCCCGCGAGGATACCGATCAAGGCGTGCCGGGCGCGCACGGCAAGCGCTACATCGCTTACGATCCGGGCCAGGCCTTGCTCATGCTGCCGGGCGACTGGCTGGCATCGAAAATGGATCATCGGCTGGAGGGCGCCGAGCGCAAGGGCTTTCGCACCCCGTTCGTGAACTGGATCGTCTTCGTGCCGCTCAATCTCGCCTTGGTCCTGAGCGGCTTCGCCCTGATGCGCCTCTTCGGCTTCGGCGAGGCGCTCGCCGCGGTAAGCAGCCTGGCATGGCTCCTGGGCACCACGGTGCTGCCCTATGCGCAGACGGCGTTTCAGAACAACCAGGTGCTGCTCTTCGTGCTCTTGGCGCATGCCGCCATCCTGGCCTGGCTCAAAAAGCCGCGCCTGCTCTTTGCCGCCCTGAGCGGCGCGGCCTGTGGCGCCGCCCTGCTGATGCGCACCACCTCGGTCATCCATCTATTCACCACGGGACTCTTTCTCCTCGTCTGTCTTTTCATCGCCCGCAGCGGCTGGCGCGAAAGCTCGCGGGTGCTCGGATACTGGCTGCTGGGCCTCGCGCCCTTTGTGGTGTTCGGCCGGATATTCGACTATCTGCGCTACGGGAGCCTGTGGACCACGGGGCAGTCGCAATGGATCCGGCAAATCGGCAGCGATCCGCGCTTCGCCGGGCTGCCGCAGTTGCCCCCCCACTTTCCTTTCACGAACGAGCCGCATGTCGGGGTGCTCGGCGTGCTGTTCTCCTCGGCCAAGAGCATCTTCATCTACGATCCGCTGCTGCTGCCCTGCCTGATCGTGGGATTTGCGGCATGGCGTCAATTGACGCCACAGCTGCGCTGCTACGCGGCGCTCGCCGTATTGAACCTGGTCCTGCACATCGCCCTGACGAGCCGGCTGGATTTCTGGCACGGCGATTGGGCCTGGGCGGCACGCTACCACCTCACTTCCGTGGACCTGCTGCTCGTGGCGCTGATCCCGGTCACGCTGCGCCGCGCGCTGGCGCCGGCCGACCTCAAAGCCTGGCTGCTGCGCGGGGCGATCGGCTGCGCCATCGCGGTTCAGCTGCTGGCGGTATCGATGCCAACAGGGGTGGAGATGGAAATGGAGGTGCTGCGCAATCCCAGCTACTGCGCCAGGGAAACCTGGAACTATCCGCGCTACTTCCGACTGGGAGAGCGGGCCAGGAACCTTTACTGCCTGGCGACTCACTCAAGCTCGCCGCAATGTCCGGCCGCGGTTGCCGCGCGGCCTCCGCCGGGGAGCGTCTGCGTGCCACACATCGAGGGTCTCAAGGAAGCCAATCGCCTGGCGTTTTTTCCCTTCGATCCGACGCTCGATAGCCGCTCCGCCTCGTGGGCCGGAGTGCTTTGGGGCGCGGCGCTGCTGCTGGCGCTGGCCTCGACGGGCGCCTGGTTTTATTCGGCCTGGCGCCGCCGTCCGCTAATGGTCCGTCGCAATCGAGGTGGCGATGGCGCGCGCCGCACGGGCCTTGCGCCAGCGCGCGGCCAGTCCCCGTCCACGCTCGCGCAGCGGAGTCTCAAGCAGCCGGTAGGACGCCTCGCTGGTCACGGCGATGAGTGACAGCGCCACCAGTAAATAAGGCAGGGCGAAGCGGTCATCGGGCTCGGTATGCGGATACAGCCGGTGAAACAGCTCGCGCGTCGCCCAAAAACACGGCACATGTGTCAGATAGACGGCGAAGGAGCGTGAGCCCAGCCACATGAGCCCGTTTCGGGCCGGCTTCCATGGGACGACGAGATTGGCGTCGAAACTGGCCAGCCAGACGCACGCCGCCGACAGCAGCGCCAGCACTCCGACCGCCGGGCGCATGGTGGACTCGGCCGAGACCGCGCAAATCGCGGCCAGCAGCGCCAGCGGCAGCAGCAGCGACCACCGCGGCCATGCGGCCAGCACCGACGGCAGGCGCGATGCGATCCCGTGATGCCGCGCCAGCGCGATCAGCACGCCGAGCGAGATGGCATCCGTGCGGAAGAACCATAGTCCGCTTTCAACGGGCCTAGGAATGAAAAACTGCACCAGGACAATGCCGACCAGCAACCACCACAGATGTTTCGGCCGCATCCAGAAGAGCAGCAGCGGAAACAGCAGGTAGAACTGCTCCTCGAGCGAAAGGCTCCAATACACCGACTCTTTGCCGCAATCGTGATGGCACACTACGAAGTAGGCGTTGGCCACCTGCAACGCCGCGGCAGTCGCATCCTTGATCTCAAAACGCGTGTGCCCGAAGACGCCGCTGCTATTGAAGAAATGCGCGGCCAGCACCGGCACCAGCAGCCATAGCAGCGCCACCGGCCAGATGCGAAAAATACGCCGTATGTAGAACGGCGTCGCAAGGTCGCGGAACTTCTCCGGCCGCGGCTCGCGCAGCAAGGAGCTGGCGACGACGAACCCGCTGATCGCGAAGAAAAGGTCCACGCCGCCCCAGAATCGCAGCGGCTCGAGCAGGGCGTGCGCCCGGCCGGGCCAACTCACCAGCTGCGTCGCGATGTGACAGACGACGACCAGCAGCACCGCGATACCGCGCAACACCTCGATGTCGGCATTGACCGCATCGCGATGTGCGGTTGCGGGCGTAGACTCACTGTTGCGGCGATTGGCCATCGTTATTCTTGTTGGACGGAATCCGGCGTCATAATCCGTCGCGAGTCACAGCAATAAGCTCGAGTCTAGCGCCTGGCGCTTTTTCTTCAACGCGGCAGCCCTCATTTACGTACTGTCCACAGATTATGTCCAGGTGAGGGTCAAGTCCAAGCTTAATCGTAGCCTTCATCGCGCAGCAATGCGGCCGCAGCGTTTACAGGTATCATTCGCCGCCGGTTTCCCGGTAAGCGAACACGAAAACCGACGCTGAAAGTCTCAAGCTGATGCATTCCCACACCGCGCCGCGCGGGCGGCTTCTCTGGCACATCCTCGCAGTGGCGCTGCTGCTGCTCTTCCCCGCCATCCTCTTGAAGTCCCCGATTCTCTCCGCCCGGCCGGCCGAAGCCTTTGTCGTCATGGCACTGGCGGCAGGCTATGCGCTGTCAGCCCTGCTGCTGGCCATTGCCCGCCGCGGCGGACGCGAGCTGAAGTTCGTTCCGGGCCTGTCCATACCGCTGGCGGTGTTCGCCGCGGTGTTCTTTCTGTTCCTGCTGCACCACCCGCCGGATGGCTACTCGCGCGCCGTGCTGATCGCGGTGTTCGCCGCCGCGATGATATTGCTGTACGCCGAAGTGCTGCTGCGCAGCTGGCGCGTGCCGCTGCTGACCGCATTGGGCGTGGCCGTGCTCGCCGCGACGGCGCTCAACATCCATCAGCACCGCCAGATACCGCTCGCGCTGCGCTTCCAGAGACAGGAAGCCGATATTCCGACGGGATTTTACACCCTGCACGAGGTCACCTATCACAATGCAGTGCCCAAAACCGACGTGTACGGCGGTGGGATAGCCAAGCTCGGCGATCTCTTCGTCCTCGCCACGGGCGACGGACGTCTGTTTGACTTTGGCTGGAATGACCAAGGCCAGCTCGGACCATTCAAGGCACTGCCCTACCATGTGCCGCTCAACACTCAGGAGTTCATCGCCGCGGTCAATGCGCCCGGCGGCCTCGGCGCCCTGGGCAATACCGAGGAGGCGGACCGGCAGCGCGGAGTGCAAATCTGGCAGTTCCGCACCGCCGATATTCTGATCCAGGAGCGGGGCGAGCGCATGCGCCTCTTTGCCTCACACCACTACTGGAACGGCCCGCAGAAGTGCTTCCTGGTGCGGGTCTCCATGCTCGAGACCACCAGTGCGGATTTTGCCGCCGGCAACTCGCATGAGCCCTGGCAGACCCTGTTCGAAACCCATCCCTGCCTGCCGCTTCAGGGCGAGAACGCCATTCACGCCAACAATCCATTCTCCGGCATGGAGATCGGCGGCCGCATGGCGCTACGCGATGAAAATACTCTGCTCCTGACGCTGGGCGACCACAACTTCGCCGGCGTCGAATCCAAACAACTCCTTTCACAGGACCCGTCGGCTTCCTATGGCAAGACGGTGCTGATCGACCTGCGCGATAAAAGCTCGAGCCTCTTCACTATCGGCCACCGCAATCCGCAGGGTCTCTACATCGACAACACCGGGCTTGTCTGGTCCACCGAGCACGGTCCGCAGGGCGGCGATGAGCTCAACCTGCTGTCGCAGGGCAAAAACTACGGCTGGCCGCTGGTCACCTATGGCACCGACTACGGCGCGGCCGGCTGGCCGTTGAGCAAGCACCAGGGAAGTCACGAGGGTTACGAGCTGCCGGTGTATGCCTGGATGCCATCAGTGGGCACCTCAAGCCTGCTGCGCGTGGAAAAGGATCGCTTCCCGGTATGGAAAGGCGATCTGCTGGTGGGCTCGCTGCATGGCAAAACCCTGTTCCGCCTCAAACTGGAGGGCACCCGGGTGGCCTATGCCGAGCCCATTGTGCTCGGCAAGCGGATCCGGGACATTCTTGAAGACGATGAGGGACGCCTGCTGATCTGGACCGATTCGGCGGATGTGATCACGCTCGCTCCGGCAAGCGGCACGGGAGGCGCATACCTTTTTGCGAAATATTGCGCCGGCTGTCACAAGGCGGTGGATGGGCACACGCACACTTTCGGTCCCGACCTTTACGGCATCGTCAACCGCAAGGCCGCGACGGCGAGCGGCTACGATTCGTACTCGCCCGCGCTCAAGGCGTTCGGAAAACCCTGGGACGGCAAGCAGCTCGATCGTTTCCTTGAGAATCCACAGATCACCGTGCCGGGAACGGCCATGAGCTTTCAGGGCGTGAAGAACGCGGAGGAACGCGCGGCGGTGATCAAGTATCTGGCCGGACTCAAATAACGGTGAATGGTGCCAGCGGAAGGGAATTGAACCCCCCGACCCTCTGATTACAGTTCAGATGCTCTACCGCTGAGCTACACTGGCACGTCCTTCCAATAGCATAGCAGCTGCAATGCAGATCCGCCTCATCACTTCCGAGCAGGAATTCGCCGAGCTTGCGTTCGTCTGGCGCAAGCTGTTCGCGGCCAATCCCGCGCACTCGCCATTCCAGAGCTGGGAGTGGAATTACAGCTGGTGGCAACACCATGGTACAGCCGGTCAGCTGCGGCTACTGATCGGCGAGCACGACGGCGAGATCGCAGGTCTCGCGCCCCTGTGCCTGCAGCGCTCGTTTCGCGGCCTGCCGCAGGCGCATCTGTCGTTCATCTCAAGGAAACGCGGCGATTATCTCGACTTTCTGACCGTACCGGGCAAGGCAGCTGAATTCTTCACCGCCCTGTTCGCCTACCTGAAGGAGCAACACGGCGGCTGGTCGTTCCTCGACTTGAGCGATCTGCATCGTGACTCGCCGAATGTGCTGCAGGTGCTCGCCGCTGCGAATCTGGTATTTCCCACCGCGACGGTGGAAGCGCGCGAGATCTGCGTGACGGTGCCACTGACATCGACGTGGGAAGCCTTCCAGGCGGGATTGGGCAAGAACGCGCGTCGCAATATCGGCCGCTACGGACGCGCGCTCGAAAAGGATTTCAAAGTGGAGTTCAGAGTACCGGTGGGCCGTGAGCAGATGCAGCAGGGCCTGAGCGACTTTGCCGCCGTGTATCACAGCCGCTGGCAGGGTGAGCACGGCAAGACCTACTTCGACGACGCCGACGCCATGGCCTTTGAGCGCCAGCTCTGCGAGCTTGCCACCGGGCAGAGCTGGTACCGCCTGTACCTGCTGTACGCCGATGAGCAGCCGATCGCCGGGTACCTGGGCTATATCTGCAACAACAAATACTATGCCGGCCTGCTCGCGCACGTGCCGCAGTTCCACAAGTATAGCGTCGGCACGGTACTCATCGGCAAGACCGTCGAAGATTGCATCGCGCAGGGCTGGACCGAGCTTGACATGACGCGCGGCAATGAGCCGTACAAGTTTCAATGGAATGGCGTTGCCAAACGCAATTTCCACGTGCGCATTTTCGCCAGTCGCTTTGCGTTGCTGCGCGTGGCGTTGGTGGACTGGATCTACTGGCGCGCCACCGAAATGACCTGGTTGCATCGACTGCGCGCGGCGCTACGTCGCGCGGCCGCTCCAAAGTCAAAGGACGCTACACCGCCTCCGGCCGAGTGAGCGGCGCGACAACGACCCGGCGGTGATCGAGCAGGAACAGCGGTCCGGCGATCGCGACGAACAGCGCGATCGCCGACAGCGCGCACAGCCAGTATGGCCAGCCGGCGGAAGTGGCCGCCCAGGCACCCACCACCGCGGCGATCACACTGGCCGAAAAACTCAAGAATACCCGCGCCAGATTGGCAAGTCCCAACCGCCGGCGCAGCGTCACACTGTAGAGCGCCACGATCACGCCATAGGAGACAATGCCGGCGTAGATCGTGCCGCTGATGCCAAAGTGCGGAATCAGCACGATATTGAGAATCAACGCCGTCACGGCACCGACCGCGAACACCACGGCGCGCGCCACCTGCAGATCCGCGGCCAGCATCAGCCGTCCCATGACCACCTCACAGGCCTGTATCAGCGCCAGGGCTGCAATGATGCGAATAACAGGCTCGGTGCCCGCGTACTTAGGCCCCAGCACCGGCACCAGCAGCATGGGTGCCACGTAGTAGAGGCCCCAGGCGAGAAAGCCGCCGATACCGGCGGTCAGCCACAACAGATCGCGGCCCACCCTGCGAAACGCCCGCGGATCGCCGCGGGAAAGCTGGCTCAGGCGTGGGTAGGCGGCCACACCCATGAACGACAGCGGTAGCAGGCCGACCTCAGTCAGCCGCAAGCCCGTGGCATACAGACCCGCCGCCGATTCGGAAAGCTTCAGGGTCAGCGCGATCACACCGACCCGCGTGAACAGCTGCGCGAAAAGCTCGATCGAGGCGAACGACCAGAGCACGCCGCTTAATTTGAACAGCACATGGTGCGAGATCGTAATACTGAGGGGACCGTTGTAGCGACGCGCGGAGCCGGACGACAGCGTCAGCAGCACCACACCCGCCACCGCAAACCCCAGCAGCGCCGTCGCTATGCTGGCATGCCCGAAATAGATGCTGATCCCCGTGATGCCGAAGGCGACGACCCGCGTCAGCAAGTCGAACACCGCCGGTCCCATCATGCGCTGATGTCCCATGGCCGGGATGAAGAGCGTAGCGGCGATCGCCGCGCTCATCTGGTAAAAACCTAGCGCGGCCACGATGGTGAC
>Ga0207658_10000167_pt1 | contig 70202 bp, 67 predicted proteins | sample KBSS33metaG_FD_184322 | JGI IMG/M metagenome (GOLD analysis project Ga0207658, IMG submission 184322) | Switchgrass rhizosphere microbial communities from Kellogg Biological Station, Michigan, USA - KBS S3-3 metaG (SPAdes) (version 2) | ecosystem: Host-associated > Plants > Roots > Rhizosphere...
GCGGCCGGCCAACGACGGCGTTGGAGCCGATGTAGGCCGCCTTGCGGCCGCCATAGGTCCAGTAGTCGTCCTCGCCGTCGCGCCCTTCGTGGTGCTTCGGCGCGACGTCCTTGAACTTCGAAGGGATCCGCCCTTCGTACATGTTCGGCGGTTCGATGATGTGATCATCGACGCTGAACAGGACCATGTCTTCCAGGCGCATCTCAAATCTCCCTACCAAATGCGGGTCGCGGTCCGAGCCCGCGAAATCGATCGTGACGCGAGCGCCAACTGCCGTCGCTTCGCGATGGCGTCCTTAGCGCAGTAGGAAAGTTCTGGAAAGTGGAATCGCATCCTAAATCGGCGATCAAACACCGGAATAAGCAAACTTCTTTGAAAAATGGGACGTTTGGCCGCCGAAACGCCGCCTATCTCTCGCATTGTGGCTCCGAGAAGCGCGCCTTAGGGTCGCATTTCTCCCGCCGCCAGCTCCATGGGAGGCCCGGGAAGGGGAGGCGGCGGCGCTTGTGCGCTGTGTGAACGCTGCGTCGTTTGCTTCAAGGTTGGCTCGCGTCGCGCCGACGAGGCTGCGGAAGGACCCCAGAGCTTTGCGGCGACCGCCTCGAACGATCGAGGGAGGTATAAGTTAATGGAATTACTCCCATTTCTAAGCAAGCGTTAGGAAACGTCCTAGCCCCCAAGCTCGGCTGCAAGCTGAGGCGCCCTAGTTTCGGATGGTTTGGTCGGCGCGCGTCGACATCCAAGATGACCATCTCACCAAGGTCGATCCCTCGTCTCCCTGCTGCCCGGCAGCGCCGCGCTCCGCATCGCTTGAGTTCGGGTCGGTTGAATATAACGCACACTTTAAAGGGCACATTCCGACGTAGCTTGCGGAGGTAGCTTGTCGCCACGGTGGGGCGGGGAGTGCGTCAGTAGTCGGCGACGGTGGGATGGTCGAACTCCGCGTGATCGCGCGAGGCGATGGTGGTCGACAGCACGACGCAGTCGCCGGCACCCCGGCGAACTCCACGTCGCGGGCCACCTTGCGGAACGGGCCGACGGGCGAGAAGCCGGTCATCGACTCGCCCACCAACCCGGGCCACCCGATGCGATCACCTTTATATGGCTCTTTCATATGACTTTGCCCGATGTCATTTACATTCGGCTATCAATCGAACACTATATTTGACCGGGCCCGTCGACGTGCGCGCGCTCGTGATCTCGCGCCTGCCGCATCGATCATCGGAACCAAGCCTCGAAATGAAAAATCCGTTCGGACCAGCCCCTCGCTCGACCGCCGTCCTGGTCTCCGCTCTCGTCGGCGCCGCCACGACAGCGGCGCTCGAAACCAGCATGGTGTTCACAGCCGTGAAGGTGCTGCTCGATGAGTACGGCCGCCCCGCCGCCATCGGATGGCTCCTGAGCGGCTATCTGCTGGTGGCGGCCGCAACGTCGGCGATCGGCGGGCGGCTCGGAGACCTGTTCGGGCGGCGCCTGGTCCTGATGGTGCTGATGGGCGGCGCTGTGATCGGCTCCTTCATCAGCGCCTTCGCGCCGACGCTAGAGGGCGTCATTATCGGCCGGTCGATCCAGGGCCTCGCGGGCGCGACGCTGCCGCTTGCGCTGGGATTGGCGCGCGAGCACATCGCGCCGGAGAAGCTAAACATCAGCGTGGCGATCATCACCGCATCCGCAGCTCTCGGGTCGGGCCTGGGAATGATCCTGGGGGGCGTACTCGTCGACACCGGCAACTGGCGAAACCTCTTCCTGGCAAGCGCAGCCATTGCGGCGGCCTTCATGGCCTACGGCTTCTGGGCGATCCCCAAATCGAATGCCGCACAGGCGGTCGCGCGGCTCGATCTTATGGGCGGCCTGCTCTTCATGCCCGGCGTGGCCGGCGCGCTGCTCGCGGTCAGCAAAGGGACGAGCTGGCATTGGGATGGGCGGGTCTGGGGCCTGCTCGCGGCGAGCCTCGCGGTGCTGGCCATCTGGGTCCGGCACGAGTTGCGCCACCCCGATCCGCTGATCGACGTGCGGCTCTTTAAGAACCGCCGCATCGCCCTCACCAACCTAACATTCTTCGTCGCGGCCGTCGGCGTGCTGCAGTTCTCGCAGCTGATGCTGCTGCTGCTTCAGCAGCCGTTGTGGACAGGCATCGGTCTGGGTCTGACCGCGACGATGGCGGCGATGCTGAAGGCGCCTGGAAACTTCATCGCCACTTTCGCCGCGCCGTTCTGGGGGCACCTGGGCGACAAGTATGGACCGCAGCGGGTCATCGTCGGCGGCATGGCGGTCGTCGCGGTCGGCTGCCTAACGCTCATGTTCGTGCACGACCTGCTCTGGGCGACGGTCACGATCGCGCTGCTGGGGTCGTTCGGCGTGGTTGCGAGCTTTACGGCGGTGCCGATGATCCTGGTGAAGGCGGCCCCCCTTGGGCGGACGTCTGAGACCATCGGCCTCGCAGACGTCCTGCGGTCCGTCGGCATGGCCGTAGGATCTCAAGGCATGCTGATGATCCTGGCGACCTCGACCGTCTCGGAACCCAGCCGTGGCGCCGGCGAATTCCCGACCGCCGGAGCCTACCAGCTGATGTTCGGAACGATGGCGGGCGCTTGCTTCCTGACGATAATGCTGGCCATGGCGATCCCGCAGGAGGCCGAGCCGCGCGCGAGGACGCGGCCCTCGCCGGCGACGGCGCGCGGCGACCTCGCCAGTCGTGCGCTCGACTGACATGACAAGAAGCCCCCCGGCGCCCCGAGGGGTTTCCGCGCATGAACAGAACGCCAAGAACGCCTTGAAAGATCGGCGACGGATCTCAGCTCAAAATAGCTGGATCCGCCCCTCCATAACGGGCTGACCGTCTTGCATTCGGCGCAGGACCATCACGTCCGGTCCCTGTAGACCTCTGTGATTGTGAGGACTGAAGCCAAGACACGTGCGCGGACCGCCGCTCGCTGCAGGCAGCATCTGAACCAGCTCGAGGCCGCGGCGGATGCCATCGCGCGTAAGGATCGGCGCTTGGATGATCCCTTCAATCAGGGCTGTCAGGCCGTCTCTGCAAACCGCGATCAGTTCCCGTTTCGGGGCCTCGGCATCAGGATAGCGAACGCGATAGTCGTCGTAGACCTTGGACGCGACTTTGTTGTCGTCGTCCCACGTGGTCACACCGACCCAACCTTCGGGCCACGAAACGCGTTCAGGCGAGGCGGCGTCGCCCATGATCCTGGGCGCCGTCCAGCCCGAGTCGTTGACAAAGTTCGCCCAGTGGTCGGCAATCCGACCCGTCCCGAAGTGGGCGAGCGCGTCAGGCTTCAGCGTCCAGAACTGCGCGAAAATCGCCTCGAATATCCCCGACAGCTCCGGGCCGACAAGCTGGGGCAAACGGACATCGACCAGGATCTGCAGACCCGCGCGTTCCACGGCGTTGCGGAAATGCAGCAGATATTCGGGGGTGTCGTCAGCCCGATCCCAGGTGACCGCGATCCGCTTATGGCCCTGCTGCTTGAGCCAGCTCGCCATTGCATAGGCGTTGTGCGAGACGCTGCTGCGGCAAACGGAAAAGGTCCAGTCAGACATGCCGCGAGCCGTAGCTCCCAGAGAGATCAACGGCACCTTGCGGGCGTCTGCATGGGCGGGAATGGCGATGCTGCTGCCAGAATGACTGCAGCCGATCACTGCGAGGCAGTCCTTGTCGCAGAGCTCGTGGAAGGCTTCGATCGTAGCGTGGATCGAACCAGCCGGAGGTCCACAAGGGTCGGCCCTGACGAACTCGAAACCACGCTCGAAGCGTTTCTTCGCTACATACTGTTCGGCTAAAAGATTGTAGATTCCCTCAGCTTGATCGCTGCAAGCCCGGGGCATGTCTAATAGAACGCCGATCTTTATTGGATCTCCAAGCGCTTCTTGTTCGTTTTTCATGATAACGATAGTTCTCTTCTACAATTTCAGAATAATTCTATATGGCCTTCCATGATCAGTTCGCCGTTCTTGACCCGGCGAAGCACCATGACGTCTGCGCCTTGCGTACCCCGGTGCGCATAGGGGCCGAACGAGATACAGGTGCGCGGACCGCCTGAGGCCGCGGGCAGCAACTGCACCATCTCCAGCCCTTGCCGCACTCCCTCTGGGGTAAGGGTGGGGGCCAGGATAATTCCTTCGAGCAGCGCCGCGATTCCATCGCGAAAAAGAGAAACCCGCTCGCCGCTGGTGAGCTTGATTTCAGGGTAGCGCTCGCAATACCGCTTCATGAGATCATTGGTGACCTCGTTGTCGGGGTCCCACATGGTCGTACCGACCCACCCCTCGTATGACGGGGCCAGAGCTGGATCGCTCGCTCCGAAAAATGCGTCGTTCATCACCCGTGGAATGCCCCAGCCGGAACGGGTCACATGGCCGGCCCACCGGCCTGCGACGGGCCCAGTGCCGACGTGCGCGAGCGCATCAGGCCTCAGAGACTTGAGGTCTTCCACCGCGCTGGCGAATATGTCTTCTAGCTCCGGGAGTTGGATCTGCGGAAAGCGCTCATCGGCGAGAATTCGAATACCCGCACGGGCGCACGCCAGGCGAAAATGAATTAGGTACTCTTCGGCATGGGCGGCACGGTCATAGGTGACAACCACTCGCTTGTAGTTGTTCCGCCTCAACCAGCTGGCGACTGTGTAAGCATCATGCGGGATGCTGCTCCAGCAGATCGAGAACGCCCATTCCGCCATTCCATCCACTGTAGCGCCCAGTGCAACGACCGGAACTTTGCGTTCGTCGGCGACAGTTCCGATGGCGATGCTGCTGTCGGCGTGGTTGAATCCGAGGACCGCTAAGCAACCCTGATCGCAAAGATCGTGATAGGCATTGATAACGGTTTGGATGGACCCCGCCGGAGGGCCATAGGGATATACCTTGATAAACTCGATATTACGCTCCAGACGACCCGACTCAATATAGTCGTCCATTATCATACTATAAATTCGATCAGCTTCGTCTCGATGCCTGATCTTATCCAGCACAAGGCCAATTTTGACAGGACCATCCCCATCATTGTAATGTTTTTGCATCGTAAATCTGTTCCTCCGCGAGCGGGAGCATTTCGTCCGCCACAGCGTGCGCTGGAAGATCCGGAAAGGCCGCCGCAGGATCAAGCAGCTCCCACCCCGCGACCTCGTAAGGGATACTAAATCTTATACGCGCGTCGGATCCAATCCCGCAAGAGGCATCTAGACTGAGCGCTCCGCCTCAAAGGGCCCGCACGGTTGCGCACAGAAGGACGCTCCTGAGTTTCAGTCTCTTCACACCCTTGGGGCCGCTCTGCGCTGTCAGATGGTGCTATCACGTCAACAACCCGCGCACGCTGAGTGAATGCGACGACGGCGCTATCCGCATACTATTGAGCGCGCCTGCGACCACCACGCTCTCGAAGAAGCCGCTTCAGTGAATCTGCGCTGAACGCGCCACCGGCAACCACCCTCGCGCGCGAATTGACGAGCAGCCAAGTTCGCGAAGCTTGGAGGCGCTCGTCTCGGCGAGCTTCGGCATGAAAACGAGCCTGGCTCGCCGCCACGCCCCCTCCCCTCAAGATTTTCATCGACGGCCAAAACTCAGATCGATGCGCTCAGTCGCATCTACTCGGCCGTCGCCATTCCTCATGCGCCCAGCATGACTGAGCCACCGTCCACCGAGAAGGTCTGGCCGGTGATGTAATCAGAAGCGCCGGAGCAGAGGAACGCAAGCAGGGGCGCCACCGCCGAGCCAGGGCGCAGCCCCCCGGGAACGATTTGGGTTGCGCCGATCCGCTGCCGATAGGTTTCCCGCTGCTCCTCCGGCAGGAAGGCGATCGCAACATCCACCATCGGGGTGTAGGCCATCGGCGCGATAGCATTCACCCGGATGTTGTACTTCCCCCAGTCGTGGGCGAGAGCGCGCGTCCAGCCGGCGATCGCGCCTTTAGACGCGGCGTAGTGCGCCGCATTGTGCTTACCCCGGATAGAGGCCGCGGACGTGAAATTGATGATGGAGCCGCCCGCGTCTTTCATGAATCGCCAAGCTTCCTGGTTCGTATGATAGGTGCCCATCACATTGATCTCGAACATCCGCCGCATGTCCTCGGGCGTAAGCTCCTCGGCAACGCCTCGGCCGTTTATTCCCGCCGGATGGCAAAGCGCGTCGAGCCCACCAAGGAAAGCGGCAGCCCGGTCGAACGCTTCGCTGACCTCACTTCTGTTGGTGATATCGCAGCGCAACCGGCAAAGACGCGGGTCATTCGACGGGGGCTGATCTTTTACATCGATCGCGGCGACCGTCGCGCCCGCCCCCACGAAGTAGGACGCCGCAGCCTCGCCAATCCCCGTGGCGGTTCCCGTCACAATGATCTTGCACCCCGTCAGGTCAACTACCACCGGGCATCCCCTTCCCTAATGACTTGAATTTGATTTCTCATTGCGCCAAATATCGGCCGTCAATCCGCTCGACAACAGAGCGGTTATGATACCTAATAAGTCGCCGGCACCGCCAATATTTGCTCCGCTGTTACCTTCACATTTTATGCACGTGGACCACGCGCACTCACTCACCGAGCACATATTGCCGGATCGCCTTGTGAAAGTTCGAGATCGCCGCTTCCTGGACTGGGTTCGTGCGCGCAGCTCGGAAGCCCAACGACTTCATCCCCTGCTGAACCGCCTCCATATTTGAGAGGTCCTGCTCCAGGAAAAGGTTCTGACCGCGGAATTCATCCGGTCCCGCAAACACCTCGTGTTTGAACTCCGGCGCACGGCCGGGCGGGAATCTTTGCAGGCACCAGACATCGAAGATACAGGAATTCGCGTCCACCCCGTTTGGCCTCATCCGGTACCATTGAACTCCATTCAGAGCCGGCAGAACGATGGTGTTAGGAAAAATGTGCCAGTTGGTGCCTGCCGCGGCGATCACTTCAGGCGTGAGATTTTCTGGAAGCTGGATGCCGTCGGATGTCATCTCCTCGCGGTAAAGTGCATCGAGGCGAAGTCCCAGCTCCGCTTGCGACAAGCCTTCAGGCTCATCAAGAAGGCGCTTGGCGGCCCGGACGGCGTGCTCGGAAATGAGCGCGTTGAGCGTCCGATAGCTCTCTTCGATATTTCTGTAGATCAGTTCACGTGGATCGAGGCCCGTGAACTTGCGTGCGAAGGGCGACGTCTCGCCCATATCGATGGCGGCTTCGGGTTCCGGCTCGGCCGTAGCGGCGATGTTCCGCTCCCCGCGATCGGGAAAGTAGAACATTCCGTGAGGGCCGACGGCTCTCGAACCTGATTTCCGAGCGCCGTACTTCAGCATCTGCGCGTGAGTAGCTTGAGAGTGGTACGCCTCGTTGAAGGCGTCACAGGCAACCTTCCAGCTGCAATTTATCGTGACGGTCTTATACCAAACGTATCTCATATTCTCGATCTCAAAGGGATCGAGCAACTCAGGCAACGGTGACAGATATTCCCGGAGAGGTGGCGCCTCGGGGTTCATCGAGATCCAGACCGCACCAGCCCAGGACTCCACCTTAACGCTCTTCAACGCGAGGTCGGAATCCTCAAAGTTGGGACATCCGCCCCAATCCTCTGACCAGACCACCTTTTCGAGCGAGCCGTCGATCTTCCAGCGCCACCCATGAAAGCGGCAAAAGATCGATCTGCCGGTGTTGCCGCAACCTTCCTTGAGGCGACGTCCGCGATGCTGACACACGTTGTGAAAGGCGCGGATACTATTGTCGGGCTGCCGCACCACAAGGATGGTTTGATCCGCGATGTCGAAGGTGATGAAATCACCGGCGTCTGGGATTTCCTCTTCCCGACAAGCATTCAGCCACACCTTTGGCCAAAGGCGCTCTCGCTCGAGTTTCTCGAACTCTTCGGCGACATAGGACTCCTTGGGAACGAAATCCGGCCGAACAACTGCTTTGTCGCTCACGAAGCTTCCTCCGCACTTCCTCCCGACGCCTTGGCCCTGCCACCTCGATAGGGGGCAGCAATCAAGCTCCACCGCGCCCATGCGGACGCCATCGGTGAAGCGTCCGCCGCCCAGATAGTGGCCGGGCACGGCACCAGCGTCAAGGCGGCGCCGACCTTTTTAGTGGGTCATTGAGCGCCTCATTTCCCATATCCACGGCATGATGCCTCGCGCTGCGGCCGTTACAGTGAGCGTTATATTCAATGGATCCGACCTCACGGATCCAGACCGCCGCGCTGCCGGGGAGCACGCAAGGGATACGAGGGATCGACCTTGGTGAGGTGGTCATCTTGGACGTCGACGCGCGCCCGACCGAGCCGCCCGAAACGTGGGCGTTTCAGATTGCACTCGAGGTTGGTAGCTGAGACCGTTTTCCTAGCGCGTGCTTTTAAGTCCGCTTTAAGTCAGTCACTTATCACCACCATCATTCATTTTGGACGGTCGCCGCAAAGCGAGGGGCGCCTTCCGCAGCCTTGTCGGCGCGGTCCTAGCCAAGCTGGACCCAACGGCGCAACTCTCGCATATCGTACAATCGCCGCCGCTTGCCCTTTCAGGGCCTCCGATGAAGTTGGTGGCTGGAGAAGCGCGACCGTACAGCGCGCTCGCCGGATCACAATGGAAATATATAGGCTCCTCTTCGAGAGGTCGGCACGGCCATTTCTCGTCACATCCCGCATACGCCACCTTTGGGCGGCCTATTTAGCATCCGATTCCGCTTTCCAGAACATTCTAACTGCGCTACGGACGCCGTAGGTGAGCGCCGCGGCAGTTGGCGCTCGCGTCACGATCACTTTCGCGCACCCAAACGGCGCGCATGGGGGAGGGAACAATGTTCAAGGTGAAAATCCTTGCCACAGCTTGTGCGGCGGCGCTGGCGGGTCCGGCGCTAGCGCAACAGGTCAGTCCGCACGAGGACGGGGCGAAGCTGGAGGAGATCGTCGTGACCGCTCAGCGCCGGTCCGAGAACCTACAGAATGTGCCAATCGCCGTGAGTGCTTTCACCCCCGCTTTGCTGGCCGAGAAGATCATTACCAACACCAGGGATCTTCAGCAAGCGACCCCGAGCATGAGCGTTGGCAACCAGTTCGGTGCCAGCACTTCCGCGGTGATCAACTTGCGTGGGCAGGTTCAGGACGTGTCCGCAATCACGGTAGACCCATCCGTGGGCGTCTACCAAGACGATATCTATCTTGGCCGAGTGAACGGCCAGCTTGCTGAATTGTTCGACATTGAGCGCATTGAAGTCCTGAAAGGGCCGCAGGGCACGCTTTACGGACGAAACACGACGGGCGGAGCGCTACGGATCATCACCAATAAGGCAAATCCAGAAGGTCGTGTTTCTGGTTACGCGACGGCAGCTTACGGCACCTACAACGATCTGCGGCTCGAGGCCGGCGCCAATCTCCCGATCATTCCGAACATAATGGCGCTCAGGCTCTCCATGTTGCACCATTCGCATTCGGGGTACACGAAAAGCTATATCACCGATGGCGGGGGGGTCGGGCGCGCCGCTGCGCTGACAGGGCGGGTTGTCGATAGCGACGATCGACACTGGAATGCCGGGCGCGGCGATTTGGCCTGGAACGTAAACGACGAGTTTCGTCTGTCAGTTTCGGCCGACTACACCGAGGACCGCAGCAACGGCATTCTTTCCCGCAACAGGTTGGGCGATGTCATTACAGGCAACGCGCTCAGCGCCACCGGCCGCACGGTCACGAATTCTCCTGAAGCCCAGAACGACTTCTGGTCTGGCCGGGTAAGTGAGGTTCCATACGCCAATTTACGGCAGTGGGGTGTGGGCGGGACCGCGCTGTATACACTGGGTGCCACGACGGCCAAGCTCGTGCTGGCTCATCGCTATGTTGACGCGCACCAGAGGGTCGACACGGACGGGACCGATCAGTACCTGCTCAGTTTTGAGTACGCGCTAACCGACAAGCAAAACTCAGCCGAATTTCAGCTCAATGGTACGGCGATGGACGATCGCCTCCATTGGCTGTACGGCCTCTTCTACTTCAAGGAATCCGGCACGGAGACAACACTATCCAACGCAGCTTACGGAGCAAGCAGCCGCATCTTCGGCGTCGGGGCCACGAACCGTAGCTATTCCGCTTTCACCCATCTTGAATATGACATAACAGGTCAACTTACCGCGACGCTCGGATACCGCTATACCTGGGACCGCAAGGACATCAGGGGGTTCAGCCGGGCTGGCGGGCTCTGCGCCTACGTTCCCGGAACTCCGGGGCTCGTTCAAACGAGCTCCACGAACTGCACCCTATTTAAGGGCTCGAAGGCGAACTTCCCATCGTGGACGGCGGGACTAAGCTACCACATCAAGCGGGACATTCTGACCTATGCGAAAACCAGCCGCGCGTCGCGCTCGGGTGGTCAGCAGGCCCGCGGTATCGGCTTCATTCCCAGCACGGCATTGGACACGAACACGCCGTTCCAACCGGAAACGGTCACTGACGTGGAGGTCGGCTTGAAAGCTGAGCTCTTCGACCGAGCGCTGCGCCTCAACATCGATGCCTACCACAGCTGGCTCTCGAGCGCCCAGAAAGGAATCATCGTGACGACGCCCGGGGTGGGATCGCTTAGTTTGGTCGCCAACCTGCCGGGCACGACCAAAATCAAGGGCATGGAGATCGAGTCGACGGCGGTGATCGACCGCTTCACCTGGGATTTTGCGGGGAGTTTCACGGAAGGAGAACCCAGCGACCCGCGTTTCGTCATGTCTCTCACGCCCAAGTACAAGGTGTCGACGACGCTCGCATACAAGCAGCCGACTTCTTTTGGCTCAATCACGGGGAGCGTCACCTATTCCTACTCCAGCAGTCAGTACGTCTTGACCGAGGCTACGTTTAGGCAACTCACCCAGTTTGATAGCCGGAACATCGTCAATGCGCAGCTTCGAGCGGAGCTGAACAACGAAGTGAGCATATCTCTGTGGGGCAAGAATATCTTCGAGGACAAATATTGGAACCACGGTGCGGCATTTGCACCGTTCGGCTATCCGATCGCTCCCTCATTCGTAGGCGAGCCGCGAACTGTTGGCGCGACGGTGACTACGCGCTTTTAGCCGGAACCTGCGGGCCATAGCGCCGGTCGCGCCCAATAGGACGCGACCTAGCCGCAAGCCACCCCCACTTAGATTGGACTTGCCGTAACCGCGCTCAGCAAGATGACCTCGTCGACATCGACACCCACTTCACTGAGCCGCCGGATCTCTGGATCCTCACGTGCGCCGGCCAAGTTCAAGGGCGAGGTGATGCACACCGCGCGCGACGCCTACAACCATGATGCCTGGGCTGTTCTGCGATCGCCTCTTGGGATATCGACGCCAGCGTCAAGGTGCTGGTCCACTGCCGCGAAGAGCTCGGCCTCACCGGCATCGCCATGAACGCCGCGCCGCAGGCCTTGCGAGCCGTCGCTAGCGGATGCGAAGTGGGATCGGTTCTGGGCGACCTCCAAAACAGGAAGATGCCAGTGAATTTCCACATCGGCACCGCCTCCTCTGAGGCGGTGATCGCCAATTGGTGGGCCGACAGGCCCCGAGAATGGCGTCTTCGCCTCCTACATGTCGGCCTCGCTGTTCCTAGGCCGACTTCCCGCATCCCCAGTCGCTGCACCCGGACTTGCGCAGCAATGTCGATCAGACGTTGCGGTCCGACGAGTAGGAAATCCAGCACAAGATCCTGTATCGCAACGCGGCGCTGTACGACCCTGGCGGTCTGAGTCCGGCGAGGGGCGTCCGCTTGCATTGCGCCGCCCCGCTGACCCACGACAGGGCGGCTGCAGGTGGCGAACCCTGCGCCGCACTGTTAAGGCCGGCAGCGCGAATTGCGCGGCCTAATCCGATGGCGCGCCCGCCGCCTCAGTCGGCGAACCGCGGCCTGCGCTTCTCGAGGAGGGCCGCGACCCCTTCGGCATGGTCCTCTGTGACGTGGCTGATCGCCTGGGCGGCGGCGCTCATCTCCATCAGCGTCTCGTAACTGGCGGCCTGGCCGTGCTTCAGCAGGCTCTTGCCGAGCCGAAGGGCATGGGACGGCTGTTCGGCGATGCGGCCAGCAAGCTCCAGCGCTGTCGGCAGCAGCTGATCCGGCGGCGTCACTTGCGAAACCATGCCCCAGCGCTCCGCCGTCGCCGCATCGATGACGTCTCCAGTGTACAGCAGCTGGCTGGCGCGGCTCATGCCGATCGTGCGCGGCAGCAGCCAAGCGCCGCCGTCGCCGGGAATGAGCCCGAGTTTTAGGAACGTGACGCCAAAGACCGCGGTTTCTGAGGCGATGCGGATGTCAGCCATGCACGCCACGTCGCACCCCAGTCCGATCGCCGCTCCGTTGACTGCGGCGATAGACGGAATCTCCAGGTTGTAGATGGCGCGAACGATGCGGTGAATGCCATTGCGGTAGCGCTCGCGGATCTCGGCCGGCGAGCCGGCGAAGGCGCCGGTGCGATCGCGCATCGCCTTGACGTCGCCGCCGGCGGAAAAAGCAGATCCGGCGCCGGTGAGCACGACGCAACGGATGTCATGATCGGCGTTGATGCGCGTGCAAGCGTCCGCGACCTCGTCGCCGTCGCCAATCGCACCGAGTGCGTTGCGGGCCTCCGGACGGTCGAGGGTCAGCAGCGCCACCCTGCCGCGCCGCTCGATCTTCAGAAGAGGCATCTCTTCATCTGGTTATGAAATAAGTACGGGCGGGCCGGCGGTTCAGGATTTCAACGCCTCAGCCCGCAGGTCGACCTTCTTGATCTTGCCCTGGGGTGTTCGCGGAAGCTCATCGACGATCTCCAGCCGCTCTGGCGTCTTCAACTTGGCCATCCCCAATTCTCGAAAGTGGGCGCGCGCGATGTCGAGCGTAAAGGTCGCCCCGGCGCGCAGCGTGACGAACGCGCAGACCTTCTCGCCGTAGAGAGGGTCTGGAATACCGACGGCTGCCGCCTCCATGATCGCGGGGTGCGCCGCCAATGCGTCCTCAATCTCCTTCGACGACAGATTCTCGCCGCCGCGGATGATGATGTCCTTTTTCCGGTCGACGACGGTGATGTACCCGTCCGCGTCGCGGACCACGATGTCGCCGGTGCGATACCAGCCGCCGGGCAGGAAAGCTTCGGCGTCCAGACTCTCGTCGCTGTAGCCCACGAAGAGCTCCGGCCCTCGGGTGACGGCCTCACCCGCTTGCCCGTCGGGCACGTCGCGACCATCGTCGTCCACCACGCGCACCTCGACGTCAGGCATTGCGCGCCCATCGGTCGTAGCCCGCTTCTCCAGCGGATCGTCAATCATGGCGCCCGAGACCGTCGGGTGCTCGGTCGAGCCGTACCCGCGGCTTCCGCGTATGCCGTATCGTTCGAGCAGGTGAACGTGCGCGGGGCTGATGGAGGTCGCCCCCAGGCTGAAGGATCTCAGGCTGGATATTTCCCCGACACCCTGGTCGACGAGTTCCAGCATCGTGAGCATCTGGAACGGAACGCCGGTCATGGTGGACGGCCGATAACGAGCAATGAGTTCGAGGCAGATGCGTGCATCCCAGCGATCGCGGACAATGGTGCTGACACCCGTCAGCGGCCCACGCGCGAGGTCCAGCACGCTGCCGATATGGCCGTAGGGGGCCGTGACGAGGATGACCGGGTTTTCCGGATCGACCCGTGCGCCAAAGGTCCGGCACTCCGCGATAATGGTGTTGTGCGAGTGCTTTACGCCCTTCGGCTTCGAGGTGGTGCCCGACGTGAACATCACCACGCACACGTCGTCAGCGTTTATTTCGGGCGGATCGAAGTCGCCGGCAGAAAGCTGCAGGAACTGATCCCAGCTCAAACCGCCGCCTCGCACGTGCTCGCCGATCACGAGGACGCGTTCGAGATCCGGCAGTTCGCCGAGCGCGTCCAACCGAGCGAGGTAATCGACCCCCATCGCCCGCTCCGGGACGATCAACATCTTCGCCCTGGCGTGTTTCAGGATGAAGGTGACGTCTGCGGGACCGTTGTGATGCAGGATCGGAATGAGCGTGGCGCCGGCCGCGATGATCGCCTGGCTGAGGACCGAGGCCTCCCACCAGCCGGGCATCTGGATGGCGACGGCATCGCCCTTTCCAATGCCGAGCCGCTGAAGTCGCGCGGCAAGCGCGCGCGCGAGCTCGTTCCTCTCTACCAGCGTCAAGCGCCGCTCCGGCCGCTCGCCGGAGAAGAAGATCTGGAAACTCTCGGGCCACCGCTCGGCGCCCTCACGCCATATGTCGTTCAGGGTCTGCTTTCCAAACAGCCCTTCGGCGTGCCACCGCCGCCGCAACGCCTCTCGGTCATCGCGAACGCCGCGGATCACCTCGTCCAAACCACGCGCTTCAATCATGGGGTCCGCTCACGTGAATTCGTAGCGATCGGCGAACTCCGCCCGTACGGACGCCCTTGCGATCTTCAGCGATGGCGTGCGCGGCAAGGACTCGAGGTACTCATAGGCCTCGGGCGCGAAGTAGGCCGGCAAGTACTGACGCACAATTCCGTCGAGTTCCACCTTGTCCGGTTTGGGGGTCCCCTTGCGAAGCTCGATCACAGCGATCGGCGTCTGACCCAGGCGCGGGTGTTTCACTCCAAGCACCAGAGCGTCCTGGACGGCTGGATGCAGCCGCAGGATCTCGGCGACTTTGTCCGGTAGGATCTTGAAGCCGCCGCGGTTGATCGCCTCGTCGGCGCGGCCGCGGATGAAGACGAAGCCGTCCTCGTCGACGCACGCAAGGTCGGTGGTGTTCACCCAATCGGGTCCGAACCGGTCCGCCTTCGCCTCAAGGCGGCCGACAACGCCGACCGCCGCCTCCTGCCCGCTCTCCGGATCGATGATGCGCACGCCCACGCCCGGCTTGGGCCGGCCGACGCTGCCGAGCTTCGCCGTCCCCCATTCGCGGTGATCGCGCAGGGTCCAACCGGTGATCCCACCAATGAATTCGGAAGCCCCGTAGTCGATCAGTACGGGAATCCCATAGCTGGCTTCGAAGGCGCGCTGCCGTTCCGGGTCCAGAGGCGCCGTCCCCGTGCGGATCGCCAGCAGGGATGCAAGCTGATCCTTCGGGATCTCGGCGTCGAGAACCATGTTGATCATCGCCGGCACCAGGGAGGCGGACTTCGGCTTATACTTGCCGACGTCGGCGGCCCAGGTAAGGGGATCGAACTTCTCGTGCAGACTGATTGACCGCGCGAAATAGAGCGCAGTCACGATCCCCATAAGTCCGGACGAGTGCGCAAAAGGATTATGCAGGATCGCCGTGTCCTGCGCCGCCAGCAGCCGATGATCGGCCGCCGCGCGAGCGACGTCGCGAGACGGTGCTGCGGCCTGCAGCCCCTGCTCCAGACTGGCCGTCAAAACCGGGAAGCGCTTTGGCGCCCCGGTCGTGCCGCTCGTCATCCGCTCGATCGCGTATCCGTGCATCGGCGACTGGTGCGGCCCCGGGCCCACCCGCTCGAGGCCCGCACGGAGCTCGACGCGCCCAGACGGGAATTCGACCTCGAGGCCTACGCCGCCCACGCCGGCCACGGCATCCGCCAGCCCCGCGATCGCCCAGTCGGCCGACGAACCCACAACCGCCGCGAGACGAAGGCTGGCGACTTCGTCGGCCAGCTTCGAGGGGGGTTGCAGCGGATTAATCGGCGAGACGAATCGTTCGGCCTGCAGGATGCCCAGGATGGCGGCGACCGCTTCCGGGCCATTGCGCGCTATCCAACCGACCGGGGCCGAGGGAGCGACACCGGCTTCGTCCAGCAGGACGCGCACCCTATTGGCCGTCTCTCCGATGTCGCGCCAGGTGAAGGTGGTCCCGCAAAATTCCACGGCCGGGGCGTTGGGGGCCAGGTTCGGTATCGCCGCAAGCCGCTCACTCAGCTTCATGACTGACTCCGATGCATGTCGCTCAAGCGGCCGGCAGGCCCAGCACGCGCTGGGCGATGATGTTGCGACGGATTTCGGAGGTCCCGGCCGAAATCGTCTTAGAGAACGAGTTCAGATAGAGCTCGACCCACCGCTCGTTGGTCCCCGAGCGATCGAGGGCTTCCGGGCCGAGGATTTCGATAGCGGAAGTGAAGATCCGGCGCCGCAGTTCAGTGTTGAACAGGGCGATGACGGTGCCCTCCGGCCCCGGGACGTGGCTGCGCGCGGCTCGCGAGATGCTGACGTAGCTCATCGCACGCAGCGCCGCGACGTCCGCCCGCAAGTTCGCCAAATTGGAAACCACCGCGTCGTCTTGGATCGCCATTCGTCGGCCGTCCGGCGCACACGTTCGGCCCGCGAGCTCGATCAGTTCCTCGACAACCCGCGACAGCTCGATTTGATCGGCGAGCGCCGCCGTGCCGCGTTCGAAACCCAGCGTCGCCATTGCGACGCTCCAGCCGCCGTTGATTTCGCCCACGACGTTCGCCAGCGGGATCCTGACGTCATCGTAGAAGACTTGGCAAAACTGCTCTCGGCCCTCCATCGTCTGGATCGGACGCACCTCCACACCCGGCAAGCGCATGTCGCCAATGACCCAGGTGATGCCACGGTGCTTCTGCGCATCGGGATCGGTGCGGACGAGCAGCTCCTGGTAGGTCGCGTATTGAGCGCCGCTGGTCCAGATCTTGGTGCCCGATACGACCAGATCGTCGCCATCCATGCGCGCGCGGGTCTGCAACGAGGCGAGGTCCGAGCCTGCGCCCGGCTCGGAGAACCCCTGGCACCAGGAGGTGTCGCCCTGGAGGATCAAGGGCAAGTAACGTCGCTTCTGCTCCTCGCTTCCACGCGCCATCAGCGTCGGCCCTGCGTGATTGAGGCCGATGAAGAAGAGGCCCACGTGAGGCGCCTCGGCACGTGCGTACTCCTCGTGCCAGATGAGCTGCCGGGTGAGAGACAGACCGCGACCGCCGTACTCTTTTGGCCAGGCGATCCCGGCCCAGCCGTCCTCGAACTGCCGCCGCTGCCAGGCCCGGTCGAAGGCGAACATCTCGGGGCCGTCGCTCGGCCGACGCTCCTTAGGGACATTGTCTGCAAGCCAAGCGCGGACCTCTTCGCGGAAGCGAAGCTCGTCTGGCGTGAATTCTAGGTCCAAGCTTCAGCTCCTTCAGACGGCAGAGAGAACAAGAAGGGCCGTCTCTTGAGCTCGCCGGGCGCCTCCAAGCTGGTCCAGCACATGCATTCGCTTCTGGAACCAATGGGCGTCGCACTCCGCCGTGAAGCCCATCGCACCGTGCAACTGGATATTGGCCGCGGCGTTGGCGAAGCCTGCCTTCGACGCGGCGATTCGCGCCGCGCGCGCCTGGAAGGCCGCATCGGCTTGACCGTTCGCCACGCAGACCGAGGCGAAGTCCACCAGCGCCTGGGCCGCTTCGGAGCGCACTAGGCTGTCGGCGCACCGGTGCTTCACCGCCTGGAACGAGCCGATCGGTTGACCAAACTGCTCACGCAGCTTCACATAGTCGACCGCCATTTCGAGCGCGGCGCGACTCATCCCCAGCATCATCGCGGCGACTAGGAGATTCGCTGCATCGACGACCGGCGCTTCCTTCTCCACGACGCTCGCCACCCTGAATGACACGAGCGACGCACGCGAAATCAGCAGCGAATTGTCCAACCCATGCGCGGCGCGCTGCTCCCAGACGGCGTGGGTCAGGAGAGAGAGGCCGCTAGCCGTCCAGATCAGCCAGTGGCTAGCCAGCCGACCATCGACGAGGAGAAACTCACCCTGCGGCTCGGCGAGCTCCGTCGCAACGACAGGAATGGCGAATCCGGCGGTGCGCTCGCCTCCGGCGAATTGGGATGCGAGACGCGCATCCCCGCTGCCCGCCGCAATCTTGGCTGCGAGACAGGTGGCCAGAAGGACAGGACTGAGGAGCGCCCGACCGGCCTCGCGCATGACGATCTGCTCCTCCAACAGCGAGCCCCCGCCCCCGCCCGCCGCCTCGTCGAGGCCGAGGGAAAGCCAACCGAGCCCGGCCAACGTTGGAAGCGCGGCGGCGTCGGTGCGCCTCGGATCGCGCAGGCGATGGAGCGGAAGTTCGGTCGCGAGATAGCGCCGCGCCGCTTCTGCGATTTGCTCCTGTTCCGGTGTGTGAAGCAGGTCCACGCCAACCCCATAAGCCCTAGTTTAGGCCACTATAACGGGCAAAATCACGCTACGGAAGCATAATACTTCTAGAACTCTCACCAATCGCACACCTTATATCGCACAGCGGGCGTGCTGAATGGGCGGCTTTCACCGGGAGAAGCGGACAGCTGCGACGTGGGTTCGGCGGCCGGCGGGCGGAACGCCGATCAATCGGCGTGCAGCAGTTCCGCCTCGCCGGTGAGGTAGAGAGTCATGTTGCGGCGCGCCAGAGCGCTGTCTCCGGCAAGGACCCCCTCCAGCGCGGAGACGAAGAGCGCCTGCAGTTGCGGGGTCAGCGCGCCCTCCCGCACGAATGTGTTGAGGATGGTGGCGAGCAAGCCAAGGACGCGATTGCCACACATAGCAGCCAGAAGATCGTAGGTCGACTTGATGGCATGTAGACGCGCTGCGTCCGTGGCCCCCGACGCCAATTGGTGAAGCGCACGCGTCAGACGGGCCTTTTGCGCCTCATCGCCGCGTTCGGTCGCAAGCTGCGCCAGTTTGCCCATGAGGTCGGTCCGCACGGCGACGACATCGGAAAGCCTGACGTTCATGCTCCTGAGGTATGCGACAGCAGAGCGCACGGTATAGTCATTGCTCGGGAGGCCCACGAACAACCCGCCTCCAGGACCACGCCGCGTACGGACGAGGCCGTGCGTCTCGAGCACCCGCACAGCCTGACGCAGCACCCCGCGGCTGGCCCCGTAACGAGCCTGCAGTTCGGGCTCCTCGCCGAGCTTTTCGCCGACCGGCAGCACGAGCCGTTCCAGGTCGTTGGCGATGGACATGGCAACAATTTCGGCCCGCTTTTGCGGCGTGTCGCGCAGCAATGGGCCCGGGCTGAGATCAGGACGCACCACGCCGAGTCGCAAAGAGGTCTGCTCCCGACGTTCCAGCGCCCTCGTTGCGAGCTGGCTGGCCAGCGCCACGTCGCCCGCTACAATAGCTTCGACCATGTCGACGAGCTCAAGGGACATCTTGGTTAGCCAGGAACTACCTGCACCTCGAACCCGCAGGTCAGGCCGGACGTACACGGTCAGCACGCGCGCGAGCGACCGCATGAACAGGCCCATGACGGGGTTCTCGGTGGCGTCAGCGATCGCGAGGCGAAGCGCCATCGTCTCATGTTGCGTCGCATCGGGATGCGCGAGCAACGCCGCCGCCATCTCCCGCAACCGCCGACAGTTCTCGGGACTGGCCTGGAGCGCGGCGACTTCGACGGCCCTAACCTCAATCAGCCTCAACGCCTCGTACTGCTCCTCCACGCTGACGTTGCAGAGCTCGAGGTAGGTCGAGATCGATCGAGAGACCGCTTTAGCGGGCGAACTTGTGACCACCAGCCCTCGCCCGCCGCCGCGGCGCATCAGGGCGACGCCGTGGCGCTCCACCTGCCGGACCGCTTCGCCGATAATCGCGCGGCTGACGCCATACCGCGCCATCAGGTCCGCCTCCGACCCGATCAGTTCCCCGACAGGCCACCCCCTGGAAGCGATATCGGCCATGATCTTCTCGGCGATCACTTCGCCAAGCTTTCGCGCGCGCTCCGCGCCAACGGCCTCAGGCGCGTAGCTTTCGTCCGGCGCCGCGGCTCGCCGCTTCCTGGTCAGGCTTTTCAAATCATCTCTACTGGCGAAGCGTCTTTGGCCGTCAGCCTAGCCGAAGACGCTTCGCGCATCGAGAGCCGCCGCCTTGGTCAATTGACAAAGTTGTCTCTCGGTAGGCCCAGCGCCCGCTCAGCGATGATGTTGCGCTGGATGTTCGAAGTGCCTCCGGCGATCGTCAATCGAATCGAAGTCATGTTGTGTCGCGCCCAGATGCGGTGAGAGGCGTCGCCGAACCCGCCCTTGCCCGGATCCGCCAGCAGGAAATCGTCCCCGATCAGATCGCGGCCGATCAGATACATCTCACGCGCCAGATTGCTCCCGTTCAGTTTCATCATCAGCGGGAAGACGCCACCAGCGTCGCCCGCCGCGGTCATGGAGAACTCGCGATAGGTCGAATAGCGCGTCGCAAGCACCCAGCCCTGCAGCGCCGCGAGGCGGCGACGGATATCGGGGTCCTTGATCGCCGGCTGGCCGTTGCGAACGGCGTCCTTCGCCAGGCGCACGAGGCGGTTGAACATGGACTCGGCATAAATGATGCCATCGAGGTTGGACCGCTCGTGCTTCAGGGTCGTGCGCGAGACTTCCCAGCCACGGCCGCGCGGACCTACGATCAGGTCGGCGGGAGTCCGGACATTGTCGAAGAACACCTCGTTGAACTCGGCGTCGCCGGTGATCTGGCGCAGGGGCCGAATCGTGATTCCCGGCCGTCGTAGGTCCACCAGCAGGTACGAAATTCCCGCGTGCTTCGGGGCTTCGGGCTCGGTTCGAACCAGCATGAACATGTAGTCGGACTCGTGCGCCTCCGAGCTCCAGACTTTCTGGCCGTTGATCACCCACTCGTCGCCAACCAGGTCAGCACGGGTTCTCACGGCGGCCAAATCACTGCCGGCTCCTGGTTCGCTATAGCCCTGCGCCCAGCGGATCTTTCCCCTCAGGGTCGGCGGTATAAATCGGGCCTTTTGGGCTTCCGTACCCCAGGCGAGGAGCGTCGGGGTGAGAAGGCCGACCCCTCGCTGGCGAAGCTCCATCGGCGCGCCCGCCGCAGTGAAGCAATCACGGATGACCTCTGAGCGCAGCAGGTCCGGTTCTTGCTCCGAACCACCGTATTTGCGCGGAATACTTCTGTACAGGTACCCCGCTTCCGTCGCCTTGACGCGAAATTCTCGAATCGAATCGGAATTCACGCCGCTATTCGGTGGCCAATTAATAGATAGGAAGGCCTTAACTTCTTCTTTGAATTTTTCGTACTTCGGACCGAAACTCAGATCCATAGAAACCTCATCACCAAGAGCGTCCATAGCAGCGATGCGACGGGCAAAACAGAATGCAGCGGTCCAGCCGATTACGCCCCCTGAACACGAGGATCCGCAAGTTGGCCCGCCCGATCGCCGTTTCCGTTTTCACCGCGCCGGACGCATCACTCCCGGCTCGGCAGCAATTTACTTTCGAAGTCCGTTTTAGTATGCGATTTAAGCGGCGACAACAAGAACCTTTCCGCACTCGCCGACAGGGGCTGTGAATGGACTTTCGCTTATCGGAGCAGCAGCTCCAACTTCAGGACTCCCTCACGCGCGCCTTGGACGACGTGTTGGGCGAACGTCGCCTTCATGAATTCATCGAAGGCGAATCGAGCTGCGACCCGGCGGTCTGGCGACTGCTCGTCGATTTCGGCGCCACCAGCTGTTGCGTCCCCCAGGTATACGGCGGTCTTGGGCTCGAGATGATCGACCTGGCCCTCATCGCCGAAATCCTCGGATGGCATGGCGCGCCTGGGCCATTCATTGGCCACGTGCTCGCCAGCATGGCCATCGCCGCGGGCGGGAACACGGATCAGAAGGCGCGTTGGCTGCCAAGCCTTGCAAGCGGAGAACTAGTCGGTACGGTCGCCCTCCCCGACCGCGAGGACGCCTGGCTGCCGAACCACTGGTTGGCCGATCCTTCGTCGCTCCTGACCGGGAAGAAACTCTATGCTCCGGGCGGGCGCGACGCGAAGCTGATCGTGGTCGGCCTGAAGGGCGGCGACCTCGCGGTGGTCGAGCGGAGCGACGTGGAAGTGACCGTCAAAGATATGGACGGCATCGATCGCACGCGCAGGCTGGATCAGATCCTGTTCAATGAGGCGCAGGCGCATCGCCTGGGATCCGGTAACAATCTCGGCCAGACCGTGCTCGACGCGGCGCTCATTCTGCTGGCGGCGGACGCCTTCGGCGGCGCGCAGCGGATGGTGGAAATGTCAGTCGCATACGCCAAGACGCGCGAACAGTTCGGCGTACCGATCGCGAACTTCCAGGCCCTGCGGCATCAACTCGCCGATATGGCGCTTCAGACCGAGCCCTGCCGCGGTCTCTATTGGTTTGCAGCGCACGCGTTCGACCACTTGCCCGAGCAGGCGAGCCATGCGGCGGCGCTTGCGAAGGCGCACAATACCGAGATGTTCCTGCAGGTCGCCCGCGCGGCGATCGAAGCCCATGGCGGCATCGGATACACCTGGGAACACAGCGCCCACGTCTGGCTCAAGCGCGCCGTCTTCGACTGGACGTGGGCGGGCCCGCCGCGCACGCACCTCGCCCGAGCGGCCGATCTGGCCGACTGGTAAAGGCAGTCCCTCGCTAAATGTTATTTGTTCAAGGACATAGGTATGGCGGATTATTCCGAATTCCCGGCGGTGCTGGTCGAAAGGGCCGGAGAGGACGGGAGCATCTTCATTGTCTCCATCAACCGGCCGGACCGGATGAACGCCATCGATCCGCAGAGCCACACCCAACTCGGACGGATCTGGCGCGTCCTGGATCGGGACGATGAATGCAGGGTGATTGTGCTCACCGGCGCCGGCCGCGCCTTCTGCGCCGGTATGGACTACAAGCGCGATCGAGGCGGGGAGGCCGGTCCGATCCGCTACAGTTCGATGCGCGCCCGCCCCGGCGCATCCAAGCTCGTGGACTACGTCCTTGAGGTGGAGAAGCCGATCATTTCGATGATCAACGGCCCGGCGATCGGCCTCGGCCTCATCCTGGCGTTGCTGGGCGATATCACCGTTGCAAGTACGGGCGCCAAGCTTGGCGACACCCACGTCAACGTCGGGATGACGCCAGGGGATGGTGGCGTGTTGCTGCTGCCGATGCTGCTTGGCATGAACCGCGCCAAGGAGATGATGCTCACCGGAGACCTGATCACGGGGGAAGAGGCGGCGCGTCTAGGCCTGGTGAACCACGCAGTTTCTCCTGAGGAACTTCGGCCCTTCACCCTCGCGATCGCCGAGAAGCTCGCCAGCAAGGCGCCCTACGCCCTAAAGACCGCCAAGGCGTCGCTGAACATGATCCTGCGGCGCCGCGCCCTCGACGTGCTCGACTTGAGCCACCTATACGAGCAGCTCGCAATGCGCACGGACGACTACCGCGAGGGGGTCAAGGCTCTTGCGGAGAAGCGCCGGCCGAAATGGACCGGCCGCTGACCAATATCGCCGGTCCGAGCGGGCGGGATCGCGAGCCATATAAGCGGGCTAGGTGTCTGGTCCCGGTGTGTGAGGGACTCAGCTTGGCTGAGTGCTCACACCGGGAGGAGCTATGGGCCAGGTACTCCACGGCAGCGCCACGACCACGCACGCCATCCGAGCTGCGATACAGCGATCGAAAGCTCCGATCCAAGAGCTCGCCCAGCAGCACGGACTGAACCGCAAGACGGTGCGCAAGTGGCGCGGCCGGGACTTCGTGCACGATGCGCCGATGGGGCCTAAGGCGCCGCGCTCAACCGTGCTGACGCCCGAAGAGGAGGCGATGGCGGTCGCCTTCCGGAAGCACACGCTGCTGCCGCTGGACGACTGCCTGTACGCACTCCAGGCGACGATCCCACACTTGACCCGCTCAGCCCTTCACCGCTGTTTCCAGCGGCACGGCATCAGCCGGCTGCCCGAGATCGAGGGCGACAAGACCTCGAAGAAGGCCTTCAAGCGCTACCCGCTCGGCTATTTCCACATCGACATCGCCGAGGTGCGCACCGAGGAGGGCAAGCTGCACCTCTTCGTGGCGGTGGATCGGACCTCCAAGTACGCCTTTGCACGGCTGGTGAAGCGCGGCACGGGCATGGCGGCCAGGACGTTCCTCGACGAGCTCGTCGCGGCCGTGCCCTACAAGATCCACACCGTGCTGACGGACAACGGAATCCAGTTTGCCGACCTGCCCAAGAACCGGGACGGCCCGACCGCCATGTGGCGCGGGCATCCCTTCGACCGCGCCTGTCAGGAGCACGGCATCGAACACCGGCTGACCAAGCCCAACTATCCTTGGACCAACGGCCAAGTCGAGCGGATGAACCGCACGCTCAAGGAGGCCACCGTCCGCCGCTACCACTACGAGACGCACCAGCAGCTCGAGGATCACCTCGCAACCTTCCTCGACGCCTACAACTTCGCCAAGCGGCTGAAGACCCTACGAGGCCTCACGCCCTACGAGGCCATCTGCAAGGCCTGGGCAGAAACACCCAAGCGCTTCATCCGCGATCCCGTCCACTTGACCTCGGGACTGAACACCTAGCCCCGCACATGCCGGACGGGCGCAGGCCTCAGGCTTGGGCCTACCAGACCGGCTCCCGCTTCTCCAGAAAGGCCGTGGGCCCCTCCATCGCGTCCGGGTGATCGCGATGCCTTGTGAGGATTTCGTAGCCGAATTCGTAGGCTTGCTCGATCGGCATGTCGAACGAGCTCCACAGCGCGCGCAGCGACTCCGACGCGGCGCGAGGGGAGCATTTCGCGATGATCGAAGCCATCTCCAGAGCGCGCTCCAGGAGCCGATCTTGCGGGAGCACTTCGCTGACCATGCCCGCCGCCAGGGCTTGGCTCGCATCCAGCCGCTCCGCCTTGCCGAGCAGCACCATGCGCAGCACGGCGCCCACGTTCATGCGGCGCGCAAGACCAATCGGCTCCAGTGCCGTGACTTGGCCGACATTGACGTGCGTGTCGGTAAACTGCGCCGCCTCGCCAGCGATGACGATGTCGCAATCGGCGACGAAATGCAGCCCCGCCCCCGCGCAGATCCCGTTCACCGCGCAGATCGACGGCTTGAACACATTGCACATCCGCGGCGTGAAATAGGGCCGCGTCGCAATCCTCTCCTCGAGCGATAGCCTGTAGAAGCCCACGGGATCGTTGCCGTCGAGCTTTACACCGTCGATGCCGTAGCCTGCGGCGCGGGAGGCGAAATCGCGACTAGCCGTGTAGTCCGGGATTGGCGTGTATTCGGATATCTGATTGTTTTGACACATGAAAATGATCGGCAGCTTCCAGACGCCGGCCAGATTCATCGCCTCGTGCACCGCACCGATGCTGGTCGCGCCATCGCCGAAATTGACGATCGTGATCCGCTCGTCGCCGCGCATCTGCGCCGCCAACGCCAAGCCGTTGGCGATCGGCGCACCGGCGCCCACGATGGCTGTCGTCAGCATCGAACCCGAACCGGGGTCCGAGATGTGCGGAGAGCCGCCCTTCCCGTTGTTGAGCCCGCCCTCGCGACCAAGCGCTTCCGCGAACAACCCCTCCAGGGGAACGCCTTTGGCTACCAGTTCGTGGATACCCCGATAGTTCGTGACCAAGTAATCATTTGGTCCGAGCAGCTCAGCGAGCACGGCCGGGATTGCTTCCTGTCCCGTCATCGGCCAATAGGTAAACTGAAGTTTCCCGCTCGATAGGCCGCTCTGTATCGCACGGTCGACTTCATGAATACGCGCCATCGAGGAATAGATATTTCTCAAATTTTCTGCGTCGACCATCGAATTTACTGCTCAGCTCTGCTTAAAGCCCAAATCGATTTTCTCTGTGGCGTCATCCGTCTCGTAGGCCGGATTGTCTTTCCCTGTGGACACCAACAAATCGGCATTCGACACCCGGCGCCATCACGCACCGGCTGTGACGGAAAAAAGGCGAGGCCTCAGCGCCTCACTGGCGCTTTGACCCCGGCCGCGCCCGCTTTCGCTCACTATAAATGGGGTGAATAAGGGATGACAACGCTAATAATGGGATTTATCCATTCGAATATGACACTTTAATTTGACGCGCAGCCAGCGCGCCGGCTGGGGAGGAAGTCAGTGGAGTACGTCAATCTCGGCAAGACCGGCCTGAAGGTGTCGCGGATCTGCCTGGGCGCGATGAGCTACGGCGATCCGGCAAAGGGCTGGAACCCTTGGATCCTGCCGCCTGGTGAAGGGATCGGCTACATCCGTCAGGCGCTGGAGCTGGGCGTCAACTTCTTCGACGTCGCCGACAGATACGCCGAGGGTTCCAGCGAGGAGTTCCTCGGCACCGCTCTGGGGCAGCTAGCCCGGCGCGACGAGGTGGTGATCGCCACTAAAGTCGGCGGGCGGGTCGGCGCGCGGTCCCCCAGCGAGAACGACGTGGGCTGGCCAACCACCCATGGCCTTTCCCGCAAGCACATCTTCGACGCGGTGGACGCGAGCCTCAGGCGTTTGAAGACCGACTACATCGACCTTTATCAGATCCACAGCTTCGACCCGACCACGCCGATCGCGGAGATGCTCGAGGCGCTGCACGACCTGATCAAGATCGGCAAGGTCCGCTACATCGGCGCCTCGAACACCGCGGCCTGGCGCATGGCGCAGGCGCTCTACACCGCGGACCTCAAGGGCCTGACCCGCTTCGTCTCCATTCAGCACCACTACAACCTGATCGCCCGCGAGGACGAACGCGACCTGACGCCCCTGCTCGCCGACGAAGGCGTGGCCAGCATGCCCTGGTCTCCCCTCGCCCGCGGCTTCCTGGCCGGCAACCGGGCGCCTGGCGGAGAGACGACGCGCGCCGGATCCGACCCGACCGCAGCGCGCCTGTATGGCTCGCCCAATGATCACGCGATCGCCGCCCGCGTCTCCGCCGTTGCCAAGGCGCGCGGCGTCGCGCCCACCCAGGTCGCGCTCGCCTGGCTGCTGGCCCGCCCAGCGGTGACCATTCCGGTGATCGGCGCCACCAAGCCGCATCATCTGCCCGACGCCGCGACTGCGGTCGATCTGCGGCTGAGCACCGAGGAGCTGACGAAACTCGAGGAGCTCTACGAGACACGCACGCCCGTGAGCCCCCGATGAGCGGGGCCGCCGCACGGCAACCAAGCGGCGGTCGGGTGGGCGGTCGCGCCGGACGAAATCTCGAACTCGACTAGATCAGCCGGCCCCCGTGACCGGCGACCAAACGGAGGAACATCAATGATCAACGGCGTTCACCACATCTCGCTCGCCACATCGAACCTCGAAGCCTTCCTGCATTTCTACTGCGACCTGCTGGGGGCCAAGCAGCGTAAGCGGGGCATGTCCGAGCTGAAGCCGGGCGAGAACCTGCCGCTCGAGACCATCGTCGGCATGAAGAACATCGAAGGCCGCGCCGGAGGGCTGACGCTGGCCAACATGAACATCGAGGTGTTCTGCTACTCGAACCCGAAACCGAAGGCCGGCGAGCGGCGGCCGGCTTGCGACGTCGGCATCCGCCACATCGCATTCGACGTGACGGACATCTTCGGCGAGTACGAGCGGCTGAAGGCCGCCGGCGTCGACTTCATCTCGCCGCCGCAGAAGCTCGAGGCGGGCTGCGCCTCCTGCTACATGTACGATCCCGACGGCAACATCGTCGAAATGCAGGAAATCTTCCCCGGCAGCGTGGTCGCGCCCGCGCCGGGTCTCGCCGCGCAATAGAGGCGGTCGGCGCGAGCCGGGTCGCCTCAGCCGACCGGCTCGCGTGCGCCCGGCGCCCTCTCCTGGACGCCGGCGAACGCCTCGCTGACCTCGGCGATGAGGTTGTTGAGCCAGCGCAGCGCCGGATCCTGGTCGGCCTCGCGCCGCCACAGCGCCGAGATGGAATATTCGGACTTCGGGCCGGGGACTTCGACCTCGGCCAGCTCGCCGCGTCGGATGTGGTTAGCCCGCCAGAGGCTTAGCGCCCGTGTCGACCTTGATCCCCGGCGTGATCCCTTGACCGGCGAGCACGTGCGCTAGGGGAGCGCCCGTAGAGGCTGCCTGCCGGATGGTCTCATCCTGGAGGATGACGCCGCTCATGCACTCGGCCAGCCCTGGCGCGGTGAACAGCATCTCCCGATAGGCGCGGCGGCTATCGGCAGTCGAGACTATGCCGAGCGCTTCGAACCGGCGCGTGAGCGTATGCGGCGTCTCGTCGGCGGCGAGGACGCCCTTGCCTCTCTTAACGAGGCCCTGTGTAACCGATTGGAGCAGGCTCGCCATCGTAGGTTGCCTGCAAAAGGGACGCATGTCTCCGGCGCGGCGCAATGTACTGTCGCCTTGTGGAGCGACCATCGGGTGAATTCCTGAGGCTGAAGTCCGCCCGCCCGAACACGGAGTTTAGAGGAAGGCCGGGGTCGCGCAGGGTCTCTCTGAACGAGCTGATCAAGCGCTCACCCTGCCTCCTACTCGCCGGGCCTGTGGCCGGTCATTGCAATGGAGCTCCGTCCTCTTGGCGTAGAAGGCTTCCCTGGCCAGTCTCCTGATTGCGCCGGAGTGAACCTGCTGCCGGGCTCCGGCAGGCTGAGCGCGTCCAGTGGAAGGCCCATGGCGCGTTACTGTCGCTTCATCGCACTAGGTCCGATGTTCCTGATGCTCGGTGCTGCGGGCGAGCCCATTTCCATTTCAAGGGCCTTCGGTAACACCATCGTCTCGACGTATCCGGATAATCGCCAGGCGAAGCTGTGGTTGGCGCCATCAGGCTCGTACACGGCCCTTGGGCCAGCGGGCGATCACTCGCGCGGTCGATGGAAGATCAAGGGGTCTAAACTCTGCCTTAAGCAAATCAAACCCCCGACGCCGCCATTCTTTCACTACTGCACGCCCATCCCTTCCCGAGAAGAGTGGTCCACCAAAGCTGTCACGGGGGAGACGATTCAAGTGCGCATTGTGCGAGGATCCCAAGCATCGAGCAGATGATGCCTTTCCCAAGCTACAGACCTGGCGCCCGCGTGCGCCGATGAAAGTTCGAAGCTTGGCCGACGAATGCGCGCTACTTAGCCGCCTGTGGCCCATCCTCGGCGCGCCTTAGGGTCAGGCCGGCAATACCAGCGGCGACATTCAGGCCTGTGCTGCCCTCGATGCTGAGCGGCTGCAGAGCGATGCTGTTGTTGAGGCCGCCGACCAAGACGTTTGCGCCTAGCCCGACTCCGGCCGTCGCACTGGCCGTTGCGCCGCCGTAGTGGCCGGCGAGCGCGCCCGGGCTCATGTCACTTGTCGGTGCAAAGACGGTCCAGACGATGACGCCAACCGCGAGCGGATAGCTCCCCGTGTCGGTTTCGATGAGGCCGGAGCCAGTGATCTCACCAGTTAGTGGAACGCTGGCCCCTGTCGGAACAAAGAATGTGGCGAACGCCGCCGCGCCTAACACCGCAATCGTGAGCCCGAGCAGCCCCGTATTTTCGGTGAGCCAGTATTTCGCGATGGCCAGTTTGGAAGGTCCGCGCACGTCTGCATGCTAAGCGACGCGCCACCTTCCCACCAGCGGACCTCCGCAATGGCGCTTCGGGGTGGCTCCAAGACCGTTGTCGAAGGTACAGTGGAGGCGTCCGTCCACCGCTGCCCGGTGCCGATACCGTGAAATTTGTTGTCACCACTGTCCGGGGCGTGCCGCCCGGGATGCAAACCGTATGGGTGTCGCGCACCGAGGGTGAGCGGCGTGCATCGTCGTGCGGAAGAGCGGGTCATCCCTGGCAAGCTGCCTCTCACGCCCGGAACATCCACTGAACGGAGCCGTTCCGTAGACATGACCAGGATCATGATCACCTGCCCGTCGGGACGCGGTGCCGTTCCCACGGGCTATCGCTCTGGCGACGTCGATCTGACGATAAGATCTCATACCCGCTCATTCCGCTGCTACTGCGGACAAATCCACATCTGGAGCGAAGAGATGGCATGGGCGGAGCAGGGGCTCACCGCCGCGGCCTCTCGGAGCTACGGACTTGTTCCTACGCTTGGCTCTTCGGGCGCGCAGCCTCGGCAAAACCGGTGAGGCACGTCAGCTACAGCTTGAGACGAGCCTTCTGGTTCGTCTGGCGCTGGCAGACCGATTACAATTGGGGTCTTCAGAGCGATACCGGACTGAGCCTCGGGCGCGGCGCCGCCCGGAGGAAGGCGCGGACACGTCTCGGGGAAGGTCGCAGAGCGATCGAGACGGGGGCGGCGCGTCTTCCGACAACGGCGGCTGCCCTGGAAATGGAAGGCCGCCAGAGTTCAGACCCTCCCGGCTCTGAGAACAATCAGAGGCGCTGGCGAGAGATCCGCCGCTGCTGCCTAACCCGATTGGGCCGGCAATGTGCCGCACAGTAAGCTGCGCCCTGCTGACCCGCGGTTGGTGCTGGCAGTCTAACGCTAACTTGTCTCCGGTCGTCGGAGGCATGAGTTGCATCCCATCTCGTTTAAGCGTCACCGGTTCCCGGCGGACGTCATTCGCCAGGCGGTCTGGCTCTATTTCCGGTTCACGCTCAGCCTCCGGGACGTTGAGGAACTGCTGGCGGCGCGCGGCGTCGAGGTCAGCCGTGAGACCATCCGCTGCTGGACGATCAAGTTCGGCCCGCAGATCGCGCGCAATTTGAAGCGCCGGCGCTCGCCCCCCTCGCCTCGCTGGCATCTGGACGAAATGGTCTGCCGCATCGGCGGCCGGCGCATGTACTTGTGGCGGGCCGTGGACGACGAAGGCGCGGTCCTGGACCTCGTCGTGCAGCAATCACGCGACGCCGAGGCTGCGCTGAAGCTCCTGAAGCGCCTGCTGCGCAATCAGCGAGTTGCGCCTGAAGCCATCGTCACCGATGGCCTGGCCTCCTACCCAGCCGCGCTGAGGGAACTCGATCTGCTCCACCTGCACCGGCCCGGACGATTACGGGAGAACAATCGGGCCGAGAACAGCCATCTGCCGATCCGGCGTCGCGAGCGGAAGATGCAGCTGTTCAAGAGCCAAGCCGCAGCCCAGCGCTTCCTCACCACCCACGCGGCGGTCTACAACACCTTCTACACCCAACAGCATCTCGTCAGCCGATCCACGCTTCGCCGCTTCCGCGGCGAAGCTATGCAAGCTTGGGCCCAGGCAACGGCGTGATCCTGCCACCGCGGCGGCGCCCGCTCGTCCTACCGAGTTAAGTTGCCAACGCTGTCGCCACCGCGGGCGCACTGGGAAAGCTCCCTCAAGCACGTCGACCGAAAGTTTTGGGTGATCGTCTATCTAGCTCTCGGCTGGATGGTTGTCGTCGCCCTCAAGCCGATGATCAATCACCTGGCCTGGTACGCGCTTCTGCTCCTGCTCGTCGGCGGGATTCTCTATTCGACGGGTGTCATTTTCTACGTGAACAAGCGGCTGAAGTTCGCCCGTGCGATCTGGCACGGCCATGTCGTGGCAGCCGCCGGCGCGCACTGGACGGCGATCCTTCTCGGGGTTGTCCTCACCAGCCACTAGCCGCCCCGCCGCCAACGGCAGCGGGGTGACAGACCGGTGAACTAGCGCTCTGTACCGGGGATCGGTGAACCGAAGCCGCCGCTCGACCGCCGATCCGGGTGATCTGACTCGGCCTCGTACGGCTCGCTTCGGTCGGCTTCGAACGAGCGCCCCTCGGCGTATCGCCGACGCTCAGCGGCGATTTGCTCAGAGCTGTAGGGCTGCGAGCTCGCATCGAACTGGCTCCAGCCCTGCGCGCGGTAATCATCGCCGCGCACGGCGGCGTCGACACCGCGCTGATCGTCCAGAATCTGCTGCACACGAGCGGCATCGTCGTCGTCGACTCTGACGCTCACCAGCGTGCCCCCCCGGCGAACGCCTTCCGAATAGACGTGAGCCTCCGCATCGGAGTGCCCGGCTTCCTTGAGTGCGCCGAGCAGCCCGCCCGCAGCGCCGCCCGCGGCCGCTCCGGCTGCGGCGCCGACGGCCGTCGAGGCCAGCCAACCGGCCGCGACGACCGGGCCCAGCCCGGGAATCGCCAACATGCCAAGACCTGCAAGCAGTCCGCCTGCCCCGCCGAGTAAGGCTCCAGTCGTTGCGCCCTTGCGGGAGCCGTCGGCCACGTCGTCCTCGCCGTCACCATTCGGGTCGCCAAGCGGCCCTTGGCTGGAGCCGGCGTGCCGGTGTCCCTCGTGCCAGTTGTCGGTGTTGTTTGAGACAAGGCTGATGCGATTGTGATCGACACCGTTCCGTTCGAGATCATCCAAAGCACGGAGCGCTTCGGTATGGGTGTCGAACAAGCGGGTGATGGTTCTCGTCATTGTAAAGTTCCTTAATGTTGAAGCTCGGCCTACTTGGCGGTGACCGCGCCCTTGAAATCGACCGACACCTGAACGGTGTTTCCGCCCTTCTTGGCGCTACCCGTCCACAGGCCTTCGGCCGTCTTGGTCAGACCGGAGACGTCAGTGTAGCCAGCGTTCTCGATGTGACCCTTCGCCTGTCCCTCGGTGAACGAGTTGGAGCCCGGCGTCTGGGTTGCTTCGGTCTTGTTGGCGTCAGCGTTGATCGCGTCATTCTGAGGCGAGCTGGGCGGGGAAACCGCGCCGCCCGCATCCATGGCTCCACCAGCCGCAGCGGACGTTGCGTTTGCCCCGGCGGCCGCAGCATCGCCAGCGGCGACTTCTGCGTTGGCGGCGGCTTCGGACGCAGGCTTGGAGCAGGCTCCCAGCGCACCGACCATCATGACCATGCTGGCGAGCACGGCCGCTTTCGTTTTCATCTCGAAGTTCTCCGATACAGGCCGGCAGAAGCGTCCCGCTACCCGATGCGTTCCAATTGCTGAGCTCGCCAGACGGGGCGTGGTCGGCCGCGGCGTCGAAAGCGCCGTCTCGGGATCTCCGGACATGGTAGATTTTGCAATGCACCAAGACGAACGGAAGATCCTCGCCGCTGAACGAGCCCATCGCTACGCCCCCAAGCCAACAGGCGGGGCGGTCATGGCGGGCGTCTGCGGCGCCGTTGTCGCGCTGCTTGTCGATGTGGCGGCTTCGGGATTCTACGGCTGGCGTGTGATCGAACATGTTCGGCTGACGGCCGTCGCCATGGCCGCTGGCTTTATGCTCGTGACGCTAGGCTACCTGCGGGCGAAGCGGCTCAACCGGACTGCACGTCATGAAGAGCTGATCCAGATCAACGCCGATGAGGACGAACCGCAGTAGCTCGCGCGACCGTCGGCGATTCAATGATCTCCCCGTGCGGTGGCGCTGGAACGGCGCAGTCCGCCCGTGGGTTAGGCTGATGAATGTTGCCCCGCAACATCCGCGGCTCGCCCATCCACCGTTCACAGACGCCTTGTGGGTGAGTTCAACCAAGGAAATCGCCATGCCTGAAACCCAGACCACGGGAACGCCCGGTGCTGCGCCCAAGCAGGGAGCCGCCGGCGATCCTACCCATTACAACAAGCGCACGCCCGAAGCCGCCGATCGCGAACAAGTCGCTCCAGCAGCAGAAGAAGCTACGATCAATCGGACCGCAGAGGCGCAGAAAGACGCCGCCCGCGCCAATCAGGAATTCCTCAGCTCCAATCTGGACACCGCGCGTGACGCCCTGCGCAGCGGCGTAGAAGCGAGCGCTCATGCGTTTGAGACCGTGACGACGTCGTTGACGCGGACCTTTGGCATGGCCGCGCCTAACGGAGAGGTCGCAGAGCAAACCGCTCAAAATGTTCGCGCCGTATCGCAGGCGAACACGGCGCTCGCACGGGGCGCCCAGGAGGCGTCGCGCGCCTGGTTCGGCTTTATCCAGCAGGCTTCAAAGGCCAACCTGGAAGCGATGTCGCAGTTCGCCAAATGCCGCTCGATGCAAGATATTGTCGCTGTTCAAAGCGACCTCGCCCGCGCAAGCCTGCAACAGGTGATCGAGGGCGGTGAAACAATCGCGCGCTCTACTTCGGCCGCCGTACAAGAGGCAAAACAGGCGATGCAATCGTTCGAAATGACGAGGTAGCGATCCCTTAGTGGATCTGCTCCGCAGTCTCGCGCGACGAATGGGACCCCGGCGGTAAAGCCGCCGGGGTCCCCCTCAAGGCCAGATTGGCGCGGGCGCCTAGGGTTTGTGGGTCTGGCGGGTTAGTCGCCGAAATGAGGCTCATAGGGATCGATGCGTTGATCCTCCGGCGCGGCGACCACACGGGACATGGCGCCGCGCTTGTTCGCAGCACGGGCGCCAAAACAGGCGGCGCGCACTGCGTCGCCGCGGGTCTGGAAGTCGCCATACAACAACTGGCCCTGCGAGACACGCCACGCGCCATCAACCTCGGAGACCCGGAATGTACTCTCGCTCGTTTGACTTTGGCCACTGCCCCAGGTCAACTCTACGCCCCCCGACGAAATAAAGAAAAGACCTTAGGCAGAAGGAGGACGGTCACGACGCAGACCGCCGATGCAATAATGAGTGGGGACATTTTATTCGCTTTTTGCCGCCGCATCTGGCATGATCAACCGCTTCGGTGGTGGCACATGACCAAATGGTGCTGCTGTTTATATGGAGAGCTCGGCGTCGACTTGCGATGGGGCGCAAAAAATTAAAGCATAAGAAAAGGTGCTGGCAGTCTAACGCTAACTAGTCTCCGGTCTGCGGAGGCGTCTTTTGCACCCCATTTCGTTCAAGCGTCACCGCTTCCCGGCTGATGTCATTCGCCAGGCGGTGTGGCTCTATTTTCGGTTCACCCTCAGCCTCAGGGATGTGGAGGAGCTGCTGGCGGCGCGCGGCGTCCAGGTCAGCCGCGAAACCATCCGATGCTGGACAATCAAGTTCGGCCCTCAGGTTGCGCGCAATCTGAAGCGCCGGCGCTCCCCGCCCTCCCCTCGTTGGCACTTGGACGAGATGGTCTGCCGTATCGGCGGGAAGCGCATGTACCTATGGCGCGCGGTCGATGACGAGGGCGAGGTCCTGGATGTTGTCGTGCAGCGATCGCGGGACGCTGAGGCGGCGCTGAAGCTCCTAAAGAGGCTGTTGCGTAATCAGCGGATCGCCCCCGAGACCATCGTCACTGATGGCCTGGCGTCATACCCCGCCGCTCTCCAGCAGCTCGACCTCCTACACGTGCATCGACCAGGGCGATTGCGAGAAAACAACCGGGCTGAAAACAGCCATCTGCCGATCCGGCGTCGCGAGCGGAAGATGCAGTTGTTCAAGAGCCAAGCCTCAGCCCAGCGCTTCCTCGTCACCCACGCAGCGATCTACAACACCTTCTACGTCCATCAGCATCTCATCAGCCGAGCCACACTTCGCCGCTACCGCGGCGAAGCCATGCAGGCGTGGGCGGCTGCCACGGCATAACCAGGTCGCCGCCGGCGAGATTTCTCGCCCGACCGAATTAACCTGCCAATCCTCCCAGTCCCGCGACGCGGAACGATCTCTCGGAACTCTGTTGGGCGGAGCGCCGCCAAGGAACGTCGCCACCCGCGAGACGTTGGTGCGGCCCCGGAGGCCGCCGCATGCCACTTCTCGGATTTGTTCGATTTTTCACGACCTTGCTGTCGCTCGCGATCCTCGCGGCGGCCGGCTATCTGCTCTGGTCCTGGTATGAGGGGCACTTGGTCCGTACCGTCGCGGGCGACCTGGTACGGGAACGCGACGGATGGCGGCTCTGGACCAGCCTTGGTCTCCTCGCCTGGTCGTTCCTCGGGTCCCGCTTGATCCCGCTTCTGATCGCCAAGCGCGACACGCGTCGCACGATAGCGCAGCGCGGCGGTGGCCAGATGATCGCAAGTCCGACTGGATCATCCCTCTACGTGGAGACCCACGGCCCCATGGGAGCGCCGATGATCATCTTCACACATGGCTGGGGAATGGACTCGACGTTCTGGCACTACGCGAAGGAGGACCTGGGCGACAGGTTCCGCCTCTTGCTATGGGACCTGCCGGGCCTCGGCCGTTCCAAGGCGGCCGACCGGGAGGCGATCGGCCTCAACGCCTTCGCGACGGATCTCGCGCACCTGGTCAACTTCGCCGGCCGCCCCGCCGTGTTGGTGGGGCACAGCATAGGCGGCATGACCATCCAGACTCTGGTGCGCGAGTTTCCCCTACTCCACTCGCGGCTCGCAGGAATCGTGCTCTTGAACACGACCTACACCGACCCCCTGAAGACGATGATATTCAGCTCCCTGTTCCAAGCGCTCCGCCGCCCGGTGCTGGAGCCGATGATGAAGCTGGTCATCGCGTTGCAGCCCGTCTTCTGGGCCCTCAAGTGGCAGAGCTATCTCAGCGGCTCGTCCCATATGGCCAATCGTCTTGGCTTCGGAAGGTTCGCGACGCGAAGCCAGCTCGAACACACGAGCCTACTCTCAACGCGTAACCCGCCCGGCATCCTCGCACGGGGGAATTTGGCGATGATGCATTGGGACGCGACCGACGTGTTGACCCGGCTTCGCGTTCCCGCCCTCGTGATCGGCGGCGACCTCGACATCATCACCAAGCTAGAAGCGAGCCGAGAGCTTGCCGGCGAGAGCGACCTCGCCACGCTGCAGGTGGTAGCCGGGGTCAACCACATGGGGCCGATGGAGCGCGCAGACCTTTACAACCGCGCCATCGCCGAATTCGTCCTTCAAGTACAGCCAAGCGCCACGGAGGATGTTGCGGCGCGCGCAGGGGATGACGAAACAGTCGGAATTCAGCGGGATGGAGATGATCGTCCGATCGACCGGTCGATTCACTAATGGCGCCGCGCGGGTGAGAGTCTCGGTACCCGCGCCGCCGCGCACTCGCCCTATCTGAGTGTCCCGCCCTGGCATCACGCTCGCGGCGGATCTGCGGTCGCTGTAGCTCGATCCAGGTCGGGGCATGATCGCTAGCTCCGTCCTCTCCCCTCGCGGCCCGGCTGACGCCTGCGGCCAGCAGCCGCTCAGACAGCGCTTGGCTCAACAGAAGGTGATCAAGCCGCATACCTTTGTCGGTAGGCCAGCGATGACGCAGGTAGCCCCAAAAGGTCCAGAGGGGCTCCTCAGGATGAAGACAGCGCAAAGCGTCGGTCCAACCTTGAGCAAGCAGGCGCTGGTATGCAGCCCGGATTTCTGGCCGAAGCAGCGCGTTTTGCTGTTCGTGATGGCCCGGCCAGATGTCAACTTCAGTGGGCACCACGTTGTAGTCGCCAGCAAGCACAACGGGGATTCCCGAAGCTATCAAGCTAGCCGCGTGAGCGATTAAGCGCTCGAACCAGGCCAGTTTATATTCAAACTTTGGCCCTGGTTGAGGGTTGCCATTGGGGAGATAGATCGAGGCGACCAGAACCCCGTTCACGGCCGCCTCAATATAGCGAGCCTGATCATCGGCAGGATCGCCAGGCAGGGCCGAGCGCGTGAGTACGGGCGTCGCGCCTCGCGCCAGGATCGCGACACCGTTCCAGGCGCGTTGGCCGCGCCAGACGGCGCCGTAGCCGGCAGCCTCGATAGCCGCGAGTGGAAACGCCCGATCCTCTGCCTTGAGCTCCTGTAGGCAGAGCACGTCCGGCCGGGCCGTTTCCAGCCAGGCAACAAGGTTGGCGAGGCGCTTGTTGACGTTGTTGATGTTGAAGGTCGCAATCCGCACTCGCGGACCTCAGACGGCGCCGAGGCGCTGGATCGCGTTCGCCAGGGAACGTTCCCCGTCGCAGTAGTCAGACCAGGCCGTTAGCTTAGCGACGAGGGCTGGGGCCGTTCGGACAGTGTACTTGGCTGGATCAAGGCCCTTTTTCACCTGGCTCCAGCTCAAAGGCATGGAGATGGGTGCGCCCGGCCGTCCGCGGGGCGACAGGGGCGCCACGGCCGTCGCCATACGGTCATTGCGGAGGTAGTCCAGGAAGATCCGGCCGGTGCGCTCCTTCTTCGCCATGTTGATCAAGTAACGGTCGGGCGCATCGGCGGCCATCACCTTACAGACGTCGCGCGCGAAGGCTTTGGCGACGGCCCAGTCGACGCCCTCGGCCTCCAGCGGAGTCACGATGTGCAGCCCCTTCCCGCCCGTTGTCTTGCAGAAGCTAACAAGGCCAAGCTCCTTCAGACGGTCGCGGATCTCACACGCGCCTTCGATCACATCCTCGAAGGCGACGTCCGGCGCAGGGTCCAGATCGAACACCAGTCGGCCTGGCTGCTCTGGCGAGAACGGTTCGGAGTTCCAGGGATGGAGCTCCAGCGCGCCCGTCTGCGCGGCGGCCACCAGCGCCTCGACCTTGTCGAATTGAATGTAGGGCTTGCGGTCGCCCCAAACCTCGACCTCGGTGATTAGCGCCGACTGACCCTTGGCGCTATGGCGCTGGAAGAAGTTCTGCTTTCCGTTGATGCCGTCCGGCATGCGGATCATCGAGCACGGGCGGCCCTTCACGTGCGGCAGCATCCATTCACCGACTGCCTCGTAATACTGCGCTAGCTCCAGCTTGGTCACCGGCTTCCCGTCGTTGGCGTCAGGCCACAGCGGTTTGGCGGCATGGCTGATCGTGATCCCCATGACCGGGATCGACCCGCGCGCCATCACCGTCTTCGTCCGTATCGTCGCCGGGCCCGGCTCGCTGAGCTCGGTCGCCGCCGCCGGGGCCGGCGCTTCGGTCTCGACCTCGGCCGCGGGCTTGTCTTCCCGGAGGCCTTTGAACGAGGCTTGGCGCAGCGTGCCGTCGCCCGTGAAGCCGGCGTACTGAATCTCGGCCACCAATTCCGGCCGCACCCAATGCACACCCGCGGCCTTCTTCGGGGCGCCGTTTCCCTTGAACGGGTTCTCGTCGGTCTCAAGGGCCTTCAGCTTGGGCAGGATGCGATCGACCGTCTCTCGGCCAAATCCCGTGCCGATGCGGCCCACATGGACCAGCTCGCCATTACGGTTCACACCAGCGATCAGCGAGCGGAAATTGTCCCCCGTCGTCGTCCACCCGCCAATGACCACCTCGTGGCCTGCCCGGCATTTGGACTTGCCCCAGCTCTCGCTGCGGCCCGATTGGTACGGCGCATCAAGCCGCTTAGAAACGATGCCCTCAAGTTCCATACGGCAGGCCGACTGCAGGACTGCGTCGCCTGCAGTAATGAAATGGTCGACGTAGCGGATGATGGGCGGCGCGTTCTCGACATGGGCCTCGAGCCGCGCCTTGCGCTCGCTGAGCGGCAGCGGGCGAAGGTCTTGGACGCCGTCGAACATCTGGTCGAAGACGAAGAACACGAGGTTCTTCGTTCTACCCTCCGAAATCGCCGCCTGGAGGGCGGAAAAATTTGGGGCGCCAGTGTGGTCGAGCGCCACCACCTCGCCGTCGATGATGCCGTCGCTGAAACCCTGGCCAGCGACCACGATCTCAGGAAACTTGGACGACCAGTCGAGGCCCTTGCGCGAGAGCAAGGTGGCCTTGCCGCCGACGGTGCGCAGCTGCATGCGGTAGCCGTCAAACTTGATCTCGTGCGCCCAGCCGGATCCTGCCGGCGGCTTGTCGAGAAGTTTGGCCAGTTGCGGCGCCACGAAGGCGGGGAGGCTGGCGACGGTCTTGGCCTTCGCTGACGATGCCTTCGACCTGGTCGGCGGAATCACGCCGGCGGGCGCGCTGTCGTCGCGATTGCTCTGCCAGACGGCTCCCGCGGGCGTGCCCTCGGAGGTCATGAACGGCGTCGCCGCCTTCCCCTTGCCATTGGCGATCTCGGCCATTGTTCGGCCGGATGCGACGGAGCGGTCGTTGTCAGTCGGCCCGGAGACATTGCCCTCTTCCGCCCCCTGGTCCCGATGCTTGATCAACAGCCAGCTGGCCCTGCCCTGGCTGTCGCGCTTGGTGCGTACGATCACCCATGAGCCGTGCATGCGCTCGCCTTCCATGACGAACTTTAGTTCGCCCTTGGCGAGGGCCTGGCCAATCTTCTCGAAGCCCTTCTCTGGCGCCCAGTAGCCGCGGTCCCACAGCATGACCGTGCCGCCGCCGTACTGACCCTTAGGAATCGTGCCTTCAAAATCGCCGTATTCGAGCGGGTGGTCCTCGACCTCCATCGCCATCCGGCGAGCCTTCGGATCGAGCGATGGTCCCTTCGGCACGGCCCAGGAGCGGAACGTTCCCTCGTACTCGAGTCGCAGATCAAAATGCAGGTGGCTGGCTGCGTGCTTCTGAATCACGAACCGCAGCGCATCCGATGGCGCTACTTTGGCGTCCTTCCCCGACGGCTCTGCGGTCTGCGAGAAGTCTCGCATTTCCTGATATTTGGCGAGCTTGGTCGCGGCCACGTCTGTGCTCCGACTCAGGGTAGGATCTTCAACGAACACCCGGTTCACACGATCCCAGGTGACGGCGGCGCATGATCCATTGCGCACCGTGCAGCCGGAGCACAGGAGACTTCATTGGCCCAATCCTCAGGCGCCCGCCGCTACCGCGTCCACGCACGACACATTGACGCCCACCACGCCCGCACGCTTGAGGAACGCTCTTTCGAAGCCGCAGCCGTCGCCTACCTCGAAGACTTGCATGATCTCGGCGCGCAGCCAGAGATCAGCATTGTTGTCCGCGACGTCGAAAGCGGCCATGAGCACTGCTTCAAAGTGGATCTGGAAAGCGGCGAGACCTCGTCCTGCAGCTGATAGTCAGAAGCCAATTCCCATCGCGTTTATTTTACTGCGGTATGGCGGTCAAACGCAGGCAAAATCCGGCACTCCGGCGTCGGCTCGACCGGCTCAGCCAGTAGAACTTGCACCTGTGATGTCCTGTTGGCGTCGCAAGAGGCCAGCTTCATCACCGGCGAGGTCTTGCGCCTGACGGCGCGCCGCACCGGGACGTAACAGCGGGTGCATCGAAGAACTCCTCGAACGAATCGGCAGCCAGATTGTTGAGTCGCTGCGGCTGAAGCGCCGCCTGGAGAACCTCGATGGCCTACCGTCCGACCTGGCAAGGACACCTGAAATTGTCGCTCGTGACCTGCCCGGTGGCGCTCTACACCGCCACCAACTCGGCAGGCGACGTCCACTTCAACCTTATCAACCCCAAGACAAACAACCGCATCAAGATGATCACTACCGATCCCGATACCGGACCGGTCGATCGCTCGGAATTGGTCAAGGGCTACGAGGTTTCCAAGGGCGAGTATATCCTCTTGACCCAAGAAGAGATCAATTCGGTCAAGCTGGAAAGCACCAAGACCATCGAGATCGAGCGGTTCGTAGCGGAGGACGAGATCGACCGTCTTTACTGGGATAACCCCTACTTCATGGCGCCGGATGGCAAGCTCGCGCAGGAAGCGTTCGGCGTCATCCGGACGGCGATGGAGCAGTCCGGCCAGATCGCGCTTGGACGTGTGGTGATTGGGACGCGCGAGCGGATCCTGGCATTGGAGCCGCGTGACAAGGGCATTCTTGCCTACACCATTCGCAGCAACGCGGAGGTACGGAAACCCGACGAGATCTTCGCCGCCATCAGCGACAAGGCGGCTGACCCAGCAATGATATCTATCGCCGAGAAGATAATCGAGCAGCAGGAGGGGCCGTTCGACCCCAGCAAATTCGTCGACCGCTACGAGGAAGCCCTGAAGCAGCTGATCGAGGATAAGAAAAAGGGCCATAAACCGGCCAAGGTCGCGGAGCCGGAGGACACTAACGTGGTTGACCTGATGGAAGCGCTCCGAGCCAGCTTGGGCGCAAAGGGCAAGACCGCGCCAAAGGCCGCCACAACTTCCAAAAGCAAGGCCGCCAAGACGCCTCCTACTAAGGCCCGCCCGCGCAAGGCCGGGTGAGCGCCGGCCGGCCATCGCGGGAGGAAACCGCTAAGCGCGGCCGAGGCCCTGCGCGCAGATAGCCATCGCCGCGCGATTTCAATTGAGGCGGGAGATGGAAGACAGCTTCGCCATATGCGGCCGGTATCGGTTTTGACCCGTCCGGTGCGGCCAGCGCCGCAGGGTGCTTTTCGCAGGCGATGGAGGAGGTCCGACGCAGAGCGGCGCCTGTGCAACGCGGTGCGTCACACGCCTGGCGGCTTCTGGTCCTCGACGGCGCGGGCCGGCTCGACGGTATCCTCTCGCTTGGCGACGTCGCGCGGGAAGCCCCAGCGAAGAAGGTGGGCGTTAGAACAATGCCTTCAGCCGCTCAGCGTCACGCGGGGCGGCGCAGCCGATATCATTGTCGAAGTAGGCGAAGACGGTGCGGCCTTCCGCACGCCACGCCGCGATCCTGGATGCCCATTGAGCAAGGACCGCGTCGGAGTAGCTGCCTGAGTAGCGGCCCTCCAATCCGTGGCCGCGGACGTAGGTGAAGGACGCTGTCGCCAGCCAGGGCGCGAGGGATCAGGAAGGGGCAGGTCAAGTTCACCCGCTACAGGTTGTCGGGGTGCGGCGAGCAACGATCATCGGACCGTTGTTCGGTCGCGGTGGATTGAATCTTTCGAGCGGAACACGCCTCAGTTCGATTTTCTGCACCTCAAGCACGCGGTTGCCATGAGCGCCCTCCGCGAAGAGCGGCAGCCCGCCTGCAAATCCGTTGGCCACATCATGTAAACAGACATGCGCATCTTTTTCGGCGCGGAGGGGCCAATCTACGCTGATGCTGGTGAGGCGGCACTTCATGCCCTGGTAGCTTTTTACCGGATCACTTGAATATGCGGCCTGTGCGAAGGCCCAGCCAGGCAGGCCAGCTTGGTCTAGGAGCCGCTGCAAGGAAGTCCGCGCCACTTTTCTAAGAGGTGGCTGCACCGAACCGACCGGAAAGCCGTATCCCCAACCCTCGTCGAGATTTCCGACTATTGCATAGCGCCGGGTGGGGCCTGAACTCGTGTACTCGATCCTCACGAGCGAGCGATCTGTCTCCATCGAGTACGTCGCCCAGTCGCCGCGAGAGGTACGGACTTTACCCTGCGCGACAGCACTGACGTACTGGAAGGGGACGCACGCGAAGGCCGGCGTGCAAATCAACGAAAGGCCTGCTGCAGCAACAACGCTGTGCCGGAAATGCCTTAGATGTCGCTTCATCGACGTTCCAAAGTTCGTGATGCAGAAGCCGCAAGGTACGAGCCGCGAGCACCGCGGCAGTCGCCCTCATGGGAGTTTGAATCAGTCTGACTAAGGGTCTGCTAAGGGGCGCGGGCCCCTGCGGCTCACCTCCAGCAAGCTGACGTTCGCATTGGCGCTTGAGGGTGGATTGCGGACGTCAAAGGCCCGCGTCAAGCGGCTGCCCGATCTTCATGTCGCTCACATCCCACTCGAACACGCGCCCGGATGATTTGCGGATCGCAAACCAGCCCATGTTGGTGCTGCAAATGCCATCGCAGTCGGGCCTGCGGCCGTGAAGGGCCATGACGTAGTAGCCTTTCGGGCTGCCATTTCTGCTGAGCATGTCGCAGAAGGCGATCTTCCGGACCTCGACTTTGTAGCGTGCCGCGACTTGGACCTTGACCCGATCAAAGGCGGCTTGCGGGTTCCTGACGGGCTCAAGATGTTCCATCGCCGCCGATGAAAGCGCAGTCGCAGCCCAAAGCAGCGCAACGAACGTAATGAACGTAGTTGCTCTCATGCACGAGAGTTTCGCGTATCAGCCCTAAGGGTCTGCTAAGGGAACGCTTAAGGGCGCGGGCAAGGCCACCCGGACGTCGCACATGCGGACGTCCGAGATGTCGCTACAGGGTGGAAGAGCGACCTTTTCGGGGAGCCTTCCATCCGCAGATGGAGGCTTGTGCTGGCGCGCGTCTCATTGGTCCTGGAAGATGGCCTCGATCGGTTGGCCGAAGAGGTGCGCGATCTTGAAGGCGAGCGGCAGGCTGGGGTCGTACTTGCCGTTCTCGATGGACACGACGCTCTGGCGTGAGACGTCGAGCCGCTCGGCCAGCTCGGCCTGGCTCCAGCCGCGCTCGGCCCGCAGCGCCTTGAGGCGGTTCTTCATGGGTCGGCGCCGCTAGCGCTTTGTCGCCCACCACACGGCCGATGCGATCCACGAGCCGAGCAGTTGGGCGAAGACAAGTCCGAACCATCCCATGGCGAAGTAGGCGCCCGGCGTGCCGCGGGCGACAAGCCGGGTGAGGAACGCGCCTCCGTTCAGCAGCCACAGCAGCATGATCGGCGCGGTCAGCAGGATGGCTCCCGTAGCGCCGACGAACCAGGAAGCCTTGCGCGCCTCCTGGGCCATCTCGTCCAGTCTGCGCCAGGAGACCATCCAGCCGAACCCCGCCGCCCATACCAGGCTGGCGAACTTCGCCAGCGCCAACCACGGCACCGCCGCTGGCGCGTGGCGGCCGAAGATGGCCAGTATTATGGCGGCCGCGCCGATCCAGATGACGACGGCACCGATGACGGCGACTGCGACGGAGCGGATGAACGCGAGCTGTCGACGACTGAGCATGGGCGTGATCCGCGTCGTGGAGAGACAAGCAAACTTGTCATCGGCGAGCGTTGACGTCAAGCTTCCTTGTCATGCGGCGAGACCGAGATCGCGTCCATTGGCCATCGAAGGTCCGAGTTGGGTCGTTCAGCCCCGTGGGCTTCTGGCGCGAACGTCCAGATTCTGGAGCGATCCCAACGTCTGCTTGTGGTGCGACCCGGACGGTAGCCGGCTGGGCCGACTTCGCCGGCGAAGCGGACGGCCGGGGAGGATGGAAAACGGTTGGCAGCCGCCGGGACGTGATCGCCCAGGCCCCCCGCGACCGCTGACGGGCTGCGCGCCTTGGCGCGACGCCCTGCCCCACAGGGCTCGCGCCACCGGCGCACTTCGAATAGGCTCCCTTTATTCCTCGTGTGACGCCCCGGAGAACGTCATGATCTCGGTCGTCGCGCGCAACAATGTGAAGGTCCGTGGAAGCGGCCAGCGGGTCATGGTGTTCGCCCACGGCTTCGGGTGCGACCAGAACATGTGGCGACATGTGGCGCCGGCCTTCGAAGACAGCTTCCAGACTGTCACCTTCGACCACGTGGGCGCCGGTGGCTCCGACCTGTTGGCCTATGAGCCTGCGAAGTATGCCACCCTGTCGGGCTATGCCGACGACCTGATCGAGATCGTGCGGGAGCTGAACCTGACACGCGTCGTCTTCGTCGGCCATTCGGTGAGCGCGATGATCGGCGTCCTGGCGTCGTTGAAGGCGCCCGACCTGTTCTCCAAGCTGGTGCTGGTGGGCCCGTCGCCGCGCTACATCGACGATGTCGGCTACACGGGCGGGTTCGGCGCGCCGCAGATTGAGGAACTCCTAACCTTCCTGGCCGACAATCCCATGGCCTGGTCGGCGGCGATGGCGCCGGCGATCATGGGTAATCCCGATCGCCCGGAACTCGGCGAGGAGCTCACCGAGAGCTTCTGCCGCACCGATCCGGCGATCGCGAAGGACTTCGCGCGGGCCACCTTCATGGCCGACAACCGCGCCGACCTGCCGCGCGTCGCCACGCCGACCCTCATCTTGCAGTGCACCGACGACATTATCGCGCCGGAGGCGGTGGGCGCGTTCGTGCACGAACAGATCGCCGGAAGCGAGCTCGTCGTGCTCGCGGCCACCGGCCATTGCCCGAACCTTAGCGCCCCGGCTGAGGTCGTCGATGCGATCCGGGCCTTTGTCTGAGGACGGGCCCATCGCCCAAGCGGCCTCGGCGTCGGAGGACCTCTTCGACACCGCGCCGGCCGGCTACCTCGTCCTGGCGCCGGACGGCGCCATCGTGCGCGCAAACGCCACCTTCGCGCGATGGCTGGGTGTGGCGTCTGAGGCGCTGGTCGGGAGCCGTTTCCGAGATTTGCTGACCGGGCCGAGCCGGATCCTCTACGAGACCAACATCGCCCCACAGCTTCGCCTGCAAGGCGGCTTTGAGGAGGTGGCGCTGGACTTCGTGGGCAGGCGCAGCGCGCCACTTCAGGTGCTCGCCAACGCCATCGAGCAGCGGGACGCCCAAGGCGCGGTGAGGAGCGTCAAAGTCGTGGCCCTGCGCGCCCGGGAACGGCGCGGCTATGAACGCGCGCTGCTGGGGCGCGAAGCCGACGCGGTCCAGCGCCTGCACGACGAACAGTCCACCGCCGAGCTCCGCGAGCAGTTCATCGCCGTCCTCGGGCACGACCTGCGCAATCCCCTGGCCTCGATCGTCGGCGCGGCGCGCTTGTTGCGCCGGGAGGTTCAGTCGGAGAAAGCGCTCAAGGTCATCGCGATGATGGACGTCAGCGTCGACCGCATGGCCGGCCTCATCGACAATGTGATGGATTTTGCGCGGGGAAGGCTGGGTCGCGGCATCGACGTAGAGACCAAAAGCGTCCCGCTCGAGCCGGTGCTTCGCCACCTCGTAGCGGAGCTTGAGGCCAGCGAACCCAGCCGAGACTTCATCTGCGACTTCGATCTGCCGGAGCCGGTGCGGTTCGACGCCACGCGACTGTCGCAACTGGTGTCCAACCTGCTCACCAATGCGCTCACCTATGGCGACCCCAAGCAGCCGATCCGCCTCCACGCCGACACCCACAACGGGGTCCTCACGCTGTGGGTCTCCAACAGCGGCGCGGCGATCTCGGCCGCAGCGATGCAGCGGCTCTTCCAGCCTTTCTTCCGGGGCGAGGTCAGGCATAGCCAACAGGGCCTGGGCTTGGGCCTTCACATCGCCTCGGAGATCGCTCGGGCACATGGTGGCGCGTTGATCGTGTCGTCTAACGACACTGAAACCAGGTTCACCTTGACGATGCCGAGCACCTAGACGCCTGTGCGCCAAGATAAGGTTGGACGCACTGATGCCAAGCAGACTCGGGATCGGATCTAGGGTCGGCACGACGTCGGCAACGTTTAAGGCACTCCACCCGAACGATCCCGTTCGGAGTGCGCCAGGGTCGAAAGCCGCCTTATCCATCACGCCGGAAACCGGACCTTCAATAGCGCTGTCTCAACGCGCATGTCGGAATGGTCCGCAAGGGGTCGTTCAGCCCCGTTGGGACGCCGTCGCCAACGTCCGGATTCTGGAGCGAGGCCAACGTCTGCATTTGGCGCAGCTTCGCCCTCGGTGCGTCCCGCCCTGGCGTTAAATACCGGCGCGGCGACGGCGTCGCCCCGCGCCGCCCGGTTCGACTTAGGCCGCGGCCAGCGATTGCGGCGGTCCCAAGTGGGCGAGGAAGTCGGGCTTGCCGACCGTGACGCGCGCCGCTCGCAACAGGGCGTAGGCCGTGGTGACGTGGAATAGGAAGTTCGGCAGGGCGAAGCCAGTCAGGTAGTCGCCGCCATTGAAGCGATAGCCCTGGCCGTTCGGGAACTTCAGCACCACCTCGCGGGTCTCGGCGCCGGCGAAGGCTGCAGGATCGACGTCCTGGATGAAGTCGATGGTGGCCTGGCAGCGGGCCTTCAGCTCGGCGAAGCTGGTCTCGGTGTCGGGCATGGAGGGCGGGTCGATGCCGGCCAGGCGCGCCACTGCGCCCTTGGCGCTGTCCGAGGCCATCTGGAACTGGGCCGAGAGGGGACGCATGTCGGGGGCGAGCCTAGCCTCCATCAGCGGGGCTTCCGTTTTGCCCTCGGCGAGGGCCTTGTCCAGCCAGGCCTGCATGTTGGTGAGCGCTGCGACGAAGATCGGCGCGGACGCGTCGTAGATCGAAAAACTCATGAAGCCCTCCATGGGAATGGTGCCACGCGTCACCTGCGCCTGGCGTGCCTGCACATGGTGAGGCTTTCGCCCCGGCGGGAGGGCTGACGGGCGCTCTAACCAGCTCGCCCGCCGGTACCAACGTCCACAATTCGGAGCGATCCCAATGTCGGCTGGTGGCGCAGCATCCGCGTTGACCACGCTGGTGAACCGGCCTGAAAGGTTGCGCATCCATCCTAGCCGGGAGGGACGTGTCCTGGAGATCAGGAGATGGCCCAGCTTGACTTCTTCCGCCCGCCGCCCACGCCGTGGAATGCCTGGCGCATTATCGGTCCCAAGCCACCACTAAAGCCGAAGCATGTCTGGGCCATCCGCCAGCAATTGAAGAACACCAGGCGCGTTCGCGACCTTGCGCTCTTCGCCTGCGCTATCGACGCCAAGCTGCGCGGATGCGATCTCGTGAAGCTTAGGGTCAGCGACGTGGCGCCGGGCGGATCGGTGCGCGAGCGAGCCACCATTATCCAGCAAAAGACCGGCCGCCCGGTCCCGTTCGAGATCACCGAGGCCACGCGGAGCGCGCTCAATTCGTGGCTCGCGCGCCGCGGCGACCGGCATGATGACTGGCTTTTCCCCAGCCGAAGTCGGCCCGGCGATCACATCAGTACGAGGCAATATGCGCGACTGGTGAACCGATGGATCGGGATGATCGACCTGGATCCACGTGGGTAGACCGTCCAGGCTGTAACCAGCAAAAGGTGCAGCCCGAAGACGGTGTTGAACTGCGCGCGCCAGGGATGGGCCAGATCGCCGAAGAACACGTCTCCGGCCGCGCCGAACCCCATCTGCCGGACTGCCCGAACTGAGACGTAGAACAGCAGCGCCCAACCAAGCGCCAGCAGCACACGAAGAATGTTCGGCGCGACACGCATAACTGATCCCCCCTTCTATTTCGGTTAGCCCGCCTGGCCGGGCAGGGTCAGCGCGCCTTGCGCGTCCAGAGGCATGTGCGGGCTCCAGACGACTTCCCAGCTGTTCCCCTCGGGATCGGCGAAGTAGCCGGTGTAAAGGCCGCCGTCGCGATCACGCACGTAGCTGGTCTGCCTCGCTCCGGCCCCCACGGCGCGTTGGTAGATGGCGTCGACCTCGTTCTTCGACCCCACGAAGACCGCGAGCGACGTCTTGGACCCCTCGCTCAGACTCTCACCCCGTTCCTGGGCGAGGTATCCGGCGTTGAGGAACACCAGCACGGATTGTCCCACCTTGTAGAGCACCGAGGCGTCGTTCGGCGGCATCCATGGTGTCCAGCCCAGGCCGTCCTCGTAGAAGGCGCGCAGCTTGGGAATATCTTGTGCGCCGGTCATGATCATACTGACCCGTTGATCCATGGGCTTGCTCCCGCATGTATTTAACCGGACATTGACCGGCGAAATGAGCACACCACCAGCGGATGAAGTCAAGCCGCGTCACTGGACCCAGCGAAAAGACAGCGCGCGGGCTCAGCGTGCGGAACTCACCCGCGCAGCTTTGATCGCGGCAGCGCGAGAGCTCTTCACAGACCGGGGCTTCCACGCGGTTGGTATCCGCGACGTGACGGCGCGCGCGGGCGTTTCGCGAGGCGCGCTATCGCACCACTTCGCCGACAAGGAGGCGCTCTTCCTCGCCGTGTTCGAGGCAATCGAGCGCGAGTTAACGGAGCCGGGGCGCAACTCCGGGGATGCGGAGCCCGCGCACGATCCGTGGACCGCTTTTCGGGAGAGCATCCAGCTCTACCTCGACGCGGCCGCCACCCGTCCGGATGTGCAGCGCATCACGCTGGTGGAGGGACCTGCGGTGCTCGGGTGGGCGCGCTGGAGAAAGCTCGAAGAGGGTTACAGCCTAGGCGCGCTGATGGCGGTGCTGGAGAGCGCGATGCACACGGGGCGCGTTCGCAGACAGGCGGTCGAGCCTCTTGCGCACCTTATCCTAGGCAGTGTCATGGAAGCCGCGATGCTGATCGCCAATTCCGACGATCCATCGAGGCGGCGCAGCGAGGTGGGCCAGGCGCTGGACGATCTTCTCGGCGGACTGGCGCAGGCTTAGCGCACATCTCCCAGCCAAACATCAGAAACGTCCGCCATGGGTCGCCGACACGCTTCAGCAGGCAGGCAGGAAGCGGACGTACTGCCGGTCGCAGGAGGGTGGAAGAGGGACCTACGGAAAGACCAGGTGACCAACGACCTCATTGGTCCGCGGAAGGCGATGGCGGCGATGAGCGGCTATGGGCCGGAAGCGGCGGCTGCTAGCAGAGGTCGTAGTTGACGATCGCACGGCTAAGCCACCTCGGTCCCGAGGAGCTTGTTGTCCTCGAAAATCTCGACCGACTTGGCGCCCGTGGTGGCCAGCATCTCCCGCCGGACCAGCACGCGCGCCCGGGCCATGTTCGCCGCGAAGACGAAGAAGAGCGTCGGGACGGAACAATTGTTGTCAAAGCTGAAGCACGAGAAGGTCCGCATGGCTGTCTCCTTGGCTTGCCTCTTTGGGTGGGATACCGCGTCTGGAGGCTTAAGACCCGCTGAGCGCGTCGGTCGGCTGACTAGCCTGCCGGTGTGTCCTCCAACCTCTAGGCCGATTAGAAACTGCAGATCTGCTGCTGGCGGGAACGGGTGCATGTGGCGAAGGTCGCCTCAACGCGGCGAGCACGCAATGTCCGCTACCCACCCCTTGCGGTCCTTCCCAAGGTCCGGATCGCGGCGCCGGCCGCCACGATCCGGAACAAGAGTTACAGCTCGACCTGCTCGGAAAGAGCGAGCGCGTCGTCGACCTCGATCCCTAGGTATCGGACCGTGCTCTCGATCTTGCGATGCCCGAGCAGAAGCTGGCACGCTCGCAGGTTGCCCGTCCGCTTGTAGATCAGCGCGACCTTTGTCCGTCGAAGGCTATGCGTGCCGTAGGCGCGCGGCTCAAGCCCGACAGCGCCGACCCATTGGTCCACCAAACGCCCATACTGGCGGGTAGTGATGTGATCGCCGGCGCGGCTCCGGCTCGGGAAAAGCCAGTCATCAAGATGGCGCCCGCGGCGCTCAAGCCAGGCCACAAGCGCCTCCCGCGTCGGCTCGGTAATCTCGAACGGGACCGGCCGTCCCGTCTTCTGCTGGATGACAGTGGCGCGGTCACGAAGCGCCCCGCCAGGCGCGATGTCGCTGACCTTCAGCTTGACGAGGTCGCACCCGCGAAGCTTGGCGTCGATTGCGCAGTTGAACAGTGCAAGATCGCGCACGCGGCCGGCGGTTTTCAGGTGATGGCGGATCGCCCAAATATGCTTCGGCTTTAGCGGTGGCTTGGGACCGATCATTCGGCCCGTGTTCCACGGCCGCGGCGGGATGCGGAAGAGGTCAGGTTGAGCCATGGCTCGCCTCCAGGCGCCCCCAAGTCCTTCCTGATCTTAGCTCAAAGCCGGCTCGGCCTTGGTCGCGCCAGGAGCAGAAGTTGGCTCCGCTCCAGAATTCGGCCCTTCCAGATCTTGCGCTCGGGAAGGGAAGCGGCGTTTGGGGATCTAGCGCGTGCGGCCTGGGCGCTGCAGGGTGGTCGAGGGCGATAGTCGCCGCATCAGCTCCACCACATCGCCTACATCCTCGTATGCTTTAGGGTTTGCCCTCATTTCCTCGTCGGCCAAGATCATGCATTGGACCATGAGGGCGAGCCGCGGCGTGAGCGCTTTGCGGGCCTCAAGAAGCACGAGCCCGTCGCTGGTTTGCATGAGGTTCAACGTTTCGAAGGCGCCGGCGGCGGCAAGGGCGGCATCTGCCCCCGCCTTCGCGTCCGCGTCGGTCTGTAGGAACGGAGCGAGTGCCGCGGCGGCGCGCTCTTCGGGCGTTTTCATGCGAGCGATCATGGGCCCGTCAGCCCAAGACCGCCTTAAGCAGCATGACTAAGGAAACCTTCTCCCGCGCCGTAAGGCGGAGTTAGTTGCTACTCCGCGCCAGCAGCGGAACTTGGGTTACCGCCGGATAGCGGACGTTCGCCACCGCATGTCCGCTGGTTGAGGGCGTCGGACCGCCGCAAGGGAGCGCTGCACACAGGACGCCGCAACTCATTACTCCACCTGCACCGGCCCGGCCGATTGCGGGAGACGTTGCCTTGAACTCAGTGTCCGGGAGTAGCGCCGAGGCCGACTTCACTGGCCGCCCAACCTTCCGCTAGTCTCCGTTCAACGGAGGGTAACGGTGGAGCCTTACATCTCACCTATGATCGCCGCTCAGGACGTTGTCTTCGACTACCCCGCCGCTCGCGCTCTTCATGGGATCAGCTTCGTCGTACCGCGTGGCTCAGTCCTGGCGCTCGTCGGACCGAACGGGGCTGGCAAATCGACCCTCATGCGCTGCATCGCAGCTCTGGACCGCCCGACGGCCGGCTCCATCACCGTGGCGGGCGTAGATACCCAAGAACACCCTCGTGCCGTCCACGCCGCCATCGGCTACCTGCCGGACTTCTTCGGGCTCTACGACGAGCTCTCCGTCCTTCGATGTCTCGTCTACGCCGCCCGCTCCCGGGGCGTGCCGCCTGAGCATGCACAGGATGCGGCTAAGCGCGCCGCTCAACGGGTCGGCTTGGACGACCGTTTGGATCAGCGAGCGGGCGAACTTTCACGCGGCCTCCGGCAGCGGCTAGCCATCGGCCAAACCATCGTACATGCGCCTCAAGTGCTGCTTCTAGACGAGCCCGCCGCGGGCCTGGACCCCGAAGCACGGCGGTCTTTGTCTGACCTAGTCAAGCGGCTCGCGGCGGAGGAAATGACGATCCTGGTATCGTCTCACATCCTGGCCGAGCTGGAAGACTACTGCACCGACATGCTGATGGTCCGCGATGGTCGCGTGGCCGGCGGCGGGATCGTGAGCACCGCCGATTCACGCCGGACGGTCGAAGGCCTGCGGGTGCAGGTCCGGTTCCTCCAGCCGCCGGCCGATCTCGCAGACCGGTTGCAATCGCTCGGTTTCGCCGTGGAGAGCACAGCAGGTGAGGAGGCGATTTTGCGTTTGCCGGGTGGCCCGGACGCGGAGGCCGAAACGCTGAGCCGGCTCGTCGCCGAGGGGCTGAAGGTTAAGGGCTTCTCGCCGCTGAAGACGACGCTCGAAGACGCCTATCTGCGCGAAGCCCGAGACGGGACGACGAGGTGGGGCGGATGAATCCGGAGTTTCAACGGAACCTTTGGTTGGAAGCGGGACCCAAGCGGCTGGCCTGGGCCGGGGTGGCCCTCCTTGTGGTCTATGGCGCGACGGTGATTCTAGCGGAGCACCGGGTCCTCAATGGGCTCGGCGTCGCCGGTGTGCTCGTCTTCATCTCAAGCGCGCTCATCTGGGGATCTCGGATCGCCGGGCGGGCCGTAGGCGACGAAGTTGGCGAGCGAACCTGGGACTTTCAGCGGCTCTCCGCCCTGGAACCCTGGAGCATGACGTGGGGGAAGCTATTCGGCGCAACGAGCTTGTCGTGGCTCGTCGCGCTCTCCGGCCTGTTCTTCGTGCTGCTCAGCGTGTTCAAGGAAGGCGGACCCGCCATGGCGCTGCAGGCGCTGCTCGGCTGCGCCGCCGCCGCCGTTCTCCTGCAGGCTGGCTCCATGGCGGTCGCGCTGCTGGGCGTACGGCGCGCGCGGGCTGAGGGACGAGCCGCGGCGGTTCGTTTCACCTTCGGCGGTGTGTTGGGGATATTCCTGATCTTGAGTGTCGTTGGACGGCTTGCACCGCTGCGCCAGTTCCGGATGGGCGCGGGGCTTCCCTCACTATTCTCTAGTAGCGATCAGCACTGGTGGGGCTTGAGCATATCGGCGACCTGGTTCGCCGTGATGTCCCTGGCGGCGTTCGCGGCCTGGGCTCTTGTCGGCGCCTGGCGCCTCATGCGTCTTGAGCTCCAGATGCGCAACGCGCCGTGGGCGTGGCCTGGCTTCGTAGCTTTCGCGGCTGTTTGGGCGGCGGGCTCGGCGAGCGGCGCCGCTGCCCGATGGGCTGCCGCCGGCGCCGTGTTTGCAGCCTGCGCCTACGTCGCGACCTTCGCTGAACCGGCCGACAGGGTGCGCTTGCGCAAGTTCGTGGACCTGGTGAGGCGCGGCCGTTGGGCCGAAGCCGCATTCGATTTTCCCGCCGCGCTCGCGCCTGTCCTCTTCACCGGAATCGCGGTGCTGGGGCTTACCGCCTCGGGAGCCGATGCAGGCCACGCGCCTTCGCCGAGCGTGGCGGCCGCGGCATTCGCTTTTCTCATCCGTGACCTTGGCATCGTGGCCTACTTCCGGTTCGGTCCGCGTCCTCGTCGAAGTGATCTCGGCGCCGTGGTCGCGCTTTTCCTTGCCTATTTCGTCGGTGGCGTGGCGCGCAGCGCCTTGCTCTTTCCGGATCCTAACGCCGCCGGCATCTCGGCGGTCTCAGGCACGATCATGGCTCTTGGCGCGTGGACGCTGGCCTGGAAGCGCATCCGAGCTAGAGAACACAGCACCGTTTGATCGTCGGCCGCTGGCGTATCGTCCTACCAGATTGTCTGTGTCGAGGGTGGGGCACAGCTAGGAAGTGTGCGCTGAGCGCCAGAACCGGACGTTCGACCCGATCCAGAAACTTGACGTTCAGGCCACAGCGCGCGGCCTCGTGATACGAAGGAGCTCGACTTCGGGCGGAGAGACGAGGATTTCGCTGAAGGCGTTCATCCACTTTCCCGTCTCTTCGTCGGAGTCGATGCCGCGTTCGCGAAATTCCTCGAACTGATCCAGGCTGCTGAGCTCAACCTCGAACTGAAGGGCCGCTCCGCCCGCGCCGCGCGTCAGCGGTACAAGCAGCCGCGCCGCGAACCCCTTCTGCTTTGCCGCCTCAAGCTCCCGCTCGATGAAATTGATCGCGTTGTGACGATTTACCGGAAGGACGGAATACGAGAAGCGAGCCAAGTACATTGCAAAGCTTCCTTCGAAATTGACCGTTCACCTTGATGAGAGGTCGTCATGGGAGGATCCTGAACCCGAGGGTGCCGGCTGGCCGGCCCGCGTTATGCCGGGAAGAACGCATCCAATTGCGAGAGGGCTGCGCAAACGCGACGCCGCGCCACTTCCGGAGCTTGGCACCCGCCCGGAAACAGGACCTTCGCGAGCGGGCCGGCGGACGTTTTGCGTGGTGACGTCCCCGCCCTCTCGCTCATCTTGCCTTCTCGGGTGGTCCGCGGCTGACCAGGCCCCCTGCGGCGGAGAGATTCAACTTCTGCAAACGCATCCCCTGACTTCAGCGGAGTTCGCAGATCTTCGTGGACGTACACGTCCAGGTCAGCCACCCAGGACGCATGGAAAGAAATGTGAGCCAGTCACCCCTGCGCGACACCCGCGTCGTCGTTCCGGAGAGCCGCGAGTTGGACCTCTTCACCTCGATGCTGGAAAGGCTTGGCGCACGTGTGGTGCGGTGCCCCCTCATCGTGGTCCGGGACGTTCCGAACACGACGGAGCTGGACGCATGGATCGGCCGGCTGAGCCAGGGCCAGTACGACAGCATCATCTTCTACACCGGCGAAGGCGTGACCCGAATTTGCGCCGCGGCCGATCGGCTCGGCATGAAGGCCGCCGCGCTCGGCGCTCTGGCCAAAGCGCGGAAAATCGCGAGGGGCCCCAAGCCCGTCGCCGCCCTTCGAAAGCTGGGACTCGGCGTCGATGTGGTTGCGGAACAACCCACGACGGAGGGGGTGCTGGCGCTGTTGCCCGCCCTGCCGCTCGGAGGAACGCGGATCGGCGTGCAGCTTTACCCGGAGGCTGACGACACTGCGCTTCGGACTGCGCTCGAAGCGGCCGGCGCCGCCTTCGATCCCGTTCTCCCCTACCAGTATATCTCGGACGAGGCCGACGAACGCGTCGCGCTCGTGATCCAGGAGATGGCGGCCGGACGGGTTGATCTGATCGCCTTCACCTCCAGCCCTCAGGTGCGTCGCCTGACCGACGTGGCGCAGCGATTAGGTCTGACGGCGGAGCTCGCACGAGCCCTCGAAACGACCAAGATCGCGGCGGTTGGCCCCTTGACCGCGGACGCCGTCAATCAGGCCGGCGGCCAGACCGCGATCCAGCCGTCCAACAACTTTCATCTGAAGCCCCTAGTGGCCGAGATCGTACGCACTCTGGGATCCTAACCGCTCTTGGTTAAAGCTGAGCCGGCCTCCCTCACGCACGTTTCGAAGGTCCGCTCAAGCAACCGGCCACATCAGCGGACCAGGTCCGGCGGGCGCCACTAAGAGACACTGGATCCTTTCCGGCTTTCAGACGCTCGCGGAGCGCGATCACCTCAAACTGGCCAACATCACCGTGGCGGCGCCGGACCTCGATCACGCCGGCTTAAGGACTTGCTGAGGCGAGCAGACGATGAGTTGCTTCGCGCCGCGGGTCATCGCGACGTAGAGGTGGCGATGATCCATTACGGTGGGATTGAGGATGACCGCGACGTCGGCCTCCAAGCCCTTGAGGAGCAAGGTGCTGCCCACGGTACGCTTCGCGAGCGGGCGTCCGACTAGGCGGGATCGCTCCCGGACGGCGTTGGCGGCTTCACCGGGCGAGACGCCGGCCGCTCCGCGGCAGGCGTTCAACAATTCGTAGGCGCCGCGCAGGATGGCGGGCCGGTGAGCACGAACGCCGCCCTGGGCGTTGATCGTGCTCAGGAGCTCTGCTGCGCCGGCGTAGGTAGGGTTGTCGGCGAAGCGCAACGCCGCCTGTTCGGCCTCGGTCGGCGGATTGCGCGCCCGGCCGGCGCGCAGGGACTGGATTCGTTGCACCATCGCGGGCGCGCCGACGTTGGTCATGACGCTGCCGGCGAACTCAATGACGTGCTCGACGATAGCATGTGAGGCCAAGTCGAACTGCTCGCCGAAGTCGATCAGGTCGCGCATGTCGACGTTTTCGACGACGACGCCCCCGGGGATCTGGCCGGCGAAGTCACGCTGCGCGCCCGGTTTGGTCGAGTCCGCCATGATCAGGATTCGAGCGTCCGGTCCGGGCAAGGGACAGGAGCCGGCGCCGAGCCGCAGTTTATGGTCGTCCACCCCATCGAGATGCACCCATCGGACATTCGGCGGAGCTCCACGGAGGTCAACGGCACCCCGGCCCATGAGAGTGTGACGGACCGCCAGCAGCCAGCGGCCGAAGCCCTCCTCGCCGGCGTTGATCCATCGCCAGGGCGTGGCGAGTTCGCCGGCTGCGGGGAAGCAGGTCTGCACCTCCCCGACCCAGTCCGCCGTAGGGCCAGCGAAGTTAAAGATCGCCTGGAGCGGATCGCCCAGCACGCAGGTCCGCAGCGCCTGGCTCGCATGCACGACGATCTCGTGCTGTGGGACGGAGCAGTCCTGGTATTCGTCGACGATCAGGCGGTCGTAGCTCGACGCCAGCACGTCGTGGATGTGGCCGGCCGCCAGGAGTCCCCGCGCGGCTGTGCGGATCGCTGGATAGTGGCGGCGGGGGTCTTTCACCGTGAGGATCGCGGGGTTGTGGCCGCTGCGCTTGGGGAACAGCGTGAGCAGGCGCATGGCCCAGCCGTCGATCGTCGCCAGGCGATAGGAGGCGGACTGAACGGCGGCGCGCTCCAGTCGTCCGCGCAGCGCCGCAACGCCGGCGTTGGTATGGGTCAGGACCAGGATCGGCTTACGTCCGCCATGCCGGGTCAAGGCGTCGGCGATCAGGTGCGTCTTGCCGCATCCCGCCGGCGCCGTGATCGTGCCGCGATCGATCGCCAGGAGGTCGATTTCAGTCACGGAAGATCCACTCAGCGAGCCCGCCTAGTGTCGCCTTGAAGGCGTCGTCGGCAGTCGTGTGGTGCGGGCCGACGATGGTGCGCGCAACCTCCTCCATCTTCGTCACCGACTTGAACCAGGCCCCTCGCTTCGACCGCGCCGCCGCGCCGAGCGTCGCCCGAAGCTCTGGCGAGAGTGCTAAGGCACAGGCCGCGTAGGTGTGACGGCCGTTCGAGGCCGAGCGGATGTGATCATCGACCAGGTCCTGGTCGAGAAGATCCACAGCGCGTTCCAGCAAGGCGAGCGCCGCTTGCTCGGAGAGGCCGAGGAACAGCTCATCCTCGAGCGCGCAACCTTCGCGCCATTTGAAGACCGCGCCGCCGAGGGCCGTGAACGCCGCCTCGTCGGTGGTGTCCGGCTGGGCGTCGTCGTCGCGCAGGACCGCCACGCGATAGCCGAGCGACTGGAAGGCGTTGGCGCGCGCATAGATCTGGTTCACGCCCTTGGCGTCGACCCAGGCGACGCCGCTAGCGGTCAGCGTGGGGTTGCCGCGATCTGCTCGAAAGAGATCGAGGCCGCGCAGCAGGCCGACCTCGCTCGCGCCTTCGCAGACGATCACCGAGGGCGCCAGGAAGGCTTCGGGATAGAGGCGGATCGTGCCCTGGATGGGGTCGTCAGCGCCGACCATCGTCGCGGTGTGGCGTGCCTGGGACTTGCGAACGACGAAGAGCTGATCGCCCCGCAGCTCGCGGATGGCGACCGGCGAATGGGTGGTGATGAAGGCCTGCAGCGGCGGCGGATCCTCCTTGGCGCCGATGGATCCCAGCAAACGCAGGATTCGATGCGGCTCGAGCCCGTATTCCAGCTCGTCGATCAGGACGATTGTCGACTCCTCGGACGCCTTGCGCTGCAGGCCGGCCAACAGGAGGCGTGTCGACCCGATCCCGAGGGCGCGCAGCGGAACCCCGTCGGCGCCGTGCAGCGCGATCGTGCCGCCGCTGAACGAGGCCGAATGAGCGTCGAGCATCGCCTTCAGATTGTCGCCGAGCGGGATGCCGAGCTCGGCCGCGGTGGCCTCGACGATCCGTAGGGTTTCGCCGAGCTGGGCCTCGGCCATGTCTCCGAATGCGGCGCGCGCGGTCCGGGCAGCGTCGGCCAGCGCGCTCGCCGCCCGATCAAATGCAGTCCCTGGCCCCAAACTAAAGCCGGGCGTGCTGCTTGAGCGTGAGTGGCGCGGTGCGACCGAGATCGTCGAAGTCGTGGACGACGGGTTCCGATGGCGCGGAGCGACATACTCCAGCCTGTCTAAGATCGCGCTGGCGATCACCGGCGTGAAGTGGAACGGGCCGCGCTTCTTCGGCCTGCGCACGCCAGGCGGCGCGGCGTGACCCTCCCCCGCCGCTGTGCGATCTACACGCGAAAATCGTCGGAAGAGGGTCTGGAGCAGAACTTCAACAGCCTGCATGCGCAGCGCGAAGCCTGCGAGGCCTATATCAAGATCCAGGTCGGTGAAGGCTGGGTCGCGCTGGCGACGGCTTACGACGACGGCGGCTTCTCGGGCGGGTCTATGGAACGCCCTGCCCTCCAGCAGCTGCTGGCGGACATCGCCGCAGGTCAGATCGATGTCGTTGTCGTCTACAAGGTCGATCGTCTGTCCCGATCGCTGATGGACTTCGCCAAGATCGTCGAAGCCTTCGACCGCCGCGGCGTCTCGTTCGTCTCCGTCACGCAGGCGTTCAACACCACCGACAGCATGGGTCGCTTGACGCTGAACGTCCTGCTGTCCTTCGCTCAGTTCGAGCGCGAAGTGACCGCGGAGCGGATCAGGGACAAGATCGCCGCTTCGAAGGCCAAGGGCATATGGATGGGCGGCATGGCGCCGCTCGGCTACGACATCGGCGATCGCTGCCTGACGATCAACGCCGCCGAGGCGGACCTCGTCCGTCACATCTTTAGGCGATACCTCGAGCTGCCCTCGGTGCGTGATTTGGCCCAGGAGCTGGTCGACGCCGGCGTTCGCTCGAAGGTCTGGACGTCCAGGTCCGGGAAACAGATGGGCGGGGCGAAGCTGTCCGTCGGCGCCTTGCGGCACATCCTCGTCAATCGCCTCTATCTCGGTGAGATCGTCCACAAGGGCCGCTCGCATCCGGGCAACCACGCCGCCATCCTCACGCCCGAACTATTCGAAGCGGTGCGGGCGAAGCTCGCCAGCGCGGCGACGCTACGGAAGGATCGGCCGATCCGCGCTCGATCTGGCCCACTGACGGGCAAGCTGTTCGACGCTGCCGGTCGTCCGATGACTCCGAGCTTCGGCTACGGCCGCGGAGGACAGGTCTATCGCTACTACGTGTCGATGCCGGCTTCGCCCGAGGCGGGGGCGCGGCCGCCGAAGATCCAGCGTCTGTCGGCCGCGACCGCCGAGCAGATCATCGCAGACCTCTTGCGCAGGACGCTGAGGCGCGACGAGCTGCTGATCGATGACATCGCCACGCTGGTCTCCCGGGTGGAAGCCCGCGAGGGCTAGACGCACGTCGTGATCAACGCGGCCGAGGCGTTCCCGAACCTGCCGCCCGACCTGGCTCTGGCGGCGCTTCGGCGCCAGCTGCTGCCAGGCGAAGAGGCCGCCGTTGCGAGCATGAGCCCGCCGCAACTTCACGTCCTGCTGCCCCATCATCTTCGGCTCCGCGGCGGCGCCGCGAAGCTTCACGGGTCTGCGGCCGGCGAACTGCCGAAGATCCATGCGCCATTGGTCGAAGCGCTTAAGCGAGCCCATCGCGATCTCGAAGCATTGCAGGCATCGCCGCTAACGGAGGCTTCCGACCTCCACGGCGCTGCGGCGCCGGAGACGCAGTATGAGCGCCAGCTGAGCCGCCTCGCCTTCCTCTCGCCGGACCTGCAGCGGCGCATTCTTGCAGGGCTACAGCCAGCCGGCCTGTCGCTGCGCGCGATGCTAAAGACCGAAATGCCGCTTGCCTGGGTCGATCAGGTCTCCTGGCTAGAGGAGGTCGCGCAGATATCTAACACTCGGCGTCCCCGCTCGGCAGGAGAGTTTTCCCGCTGACGCCCGCGCCCTGTTACGCGCCTGTTCTTTCACTGTTATGCGCGTGTTCTCAGCCTGTTTTTAGACTGGGTAATTTAGGTGAGAACGCGCCAATTTCCGCGTGAAACCAGCCTCTTAGCATCGGCCCCGGTCGGCGGCGGGGACCCAAAAATTTTCTAAGCTTTCGGGAAGTTGGTTTGCCTTCCGTCGTGGTTTCGCTCGCCCGGAGACCGCGGGCGAGATCAGGCCTTCCTGCTCCGGCGAGCGGGTGAATCGCAGCAGGCGTGGACACGGAAGTGCGCGCGCAAGGCACGGAAAATCCGGCGTTGTCGGTTGGAGACCCGATAGGGAGACTGGTTGTGAGATCTGACTGGCGGCCCGGGAGGGTGTGCTGAAGGCGCGGCAAGTCAATGGTTTGTGCTGTCAAACCGCCGGAAAGTCACCCATGGAGTTTCAATCGCTTCGGTTGTGAGCGTCAACCCGACCGGGACGCGGCCAGCCCGTAAGTTCTCTATTTGTTCTTGTCGCTCCGCGATTCCCATGGTGCAGTTAGCGGATGGGCGGTCATGTCGGCCGCCGTCATGAACGGGACTGGAGCCTAGGCTTATCGTGGCGGAAACCATCAAGCAGCGCATCGAACGTGAACGTCAGGCGCGTGAGGCGGCCGAGCGGCGGGAGGCGCTTGAGCGGCGAGCCGCCACCACTTCATCATCAGCCCGGGGCTTCGATCCCTACACCCACCCAGGCTTGGCGGAGTCGCTGATCCCCGTCTGGGGCTCAGGACGCGAGGCGGTCGCAGATTTCCACGATGGGGATTATCTGGGAGCCGGGATCAACGGCGCGCTTGCAGCGTCGGACCTTTTCTTGGCGGGCTCGGTGGCGAAAGGCTTAGCCAAGGGCGGAGTTTACGTCGCCAGAGGCGCTGCCAAAGAGGCTCCTTACGCCTGGAAAGGAGTGGTCCGTCCCTGGATGGGTAAGAAGGGCTACCTGGAGGCTGGTCAGCATGGCCACCACTGGGCCGTTCCCCAGAACGGATGGGGAAAGAACGTGCCGGAGTGGTTCAAGAACCAGCCGTGGAACATCAAGCCGATGCCCAGCGCCGAGGTCCATGGGCGCATCACAGGCCCTTACAAGGGGAAGCCCCAGTTCAACGCGCTGGAGCGCTATTGGTACGGGACACCGGCTTGGTCCAAGGTCGCAACGGGCGCAGCCGTGGGCCATCCCGCAGCCGCCGCTAACGCGCAGGCGGAAAAGAAGCGGTGAGCCAGAATCGCGTCGCCTTCCCCGCGCTGGGGTTCGCCGCCATCGCCGGCAAAGGCGCTGATCCAGGACTGGAGCGGGTGGTCGCGTTTTTCAGCCCGGAGGATTTTTCAACGGCGGCGTCCTGGGAGCTCGATCATTGGCCGCGCCTGGCGATGGAGGTCGCCGATACGGCTGGCCGGCGCTGGAAAATCGTCGGGATGGTCGATCTCGGGACTATCGGCCCGCTGTGGGTGCGCATCCTGCGGGCCATAGTGCAGCAGAGAGTACATCGGCTCCAGTTCGACCTGATCGAACTGGAGCCGCAGAGCCTGGACGATATCAAGGCGCGGGTTGGCGCCTGCATACAGGCCAACCCGGACGATTGGCGCGACGATGAGGCCATCGCCGGCGAGGCCGGCCCACCTCGCGAGGAACAGGAACTCCTCGACGAGATGAAGAACGCGGTTCGCGAGGCTGCGAGCGTACCGCAGATCATCAGCGTTCTATACGAAGTTCCGATGGATGGCTGAGACGAACTGGGGCGCGGACTTGCTCAGCGCCGATATGCGCACGCTTGCAGGGTGCGAGTTCGGCTTTTGTCAAACCGTCGTCAAATACTTGAATTAAAACAGTAATTCTCATAAATTGGCGGTGCTGTCAGGCAGACGCTAACTTGTCTCCGGTTTGGGCCAATGGGGCGGCATGAGTCGGGGCGCGGATGGATCCGATTTTGTTCAAGCACAGGGCCAAGCCCAGCGTTTCCTCGCCACCCATGCCGCCGTCTACAACTGCTTCAACACCCAGCCCCATCTGATCCGCCGACCGACCCTTCGCCAGTTCCGGGCGGAGGCGCATTGGACGTGGGCGGCCGCGACGGCAGCGGCCTGAAGCACCGGTCGGGAGAGGGCCTTCTGCGACCAGCGGCGGTTATCCTGACAGTGCCGCCACGGCACTGGCGCATGGGCGAGGACCTCGCCGCCCTCGGCGCGCAGTTCGCACCGCCGACCCGAAGACGCGCCTTGCGATGCTCTGACGAGCTCAGACCGAAATCGTCTCAGCCTCGGCCGAGAGGCGGTCACACGCCTTGAAATCCCGACGCCGGAAAGCGACCGCTGCGGCCTTGCGCAGTAGCAGGTGCGCGGCCTTCGGGAACCGCCGCCGCAACTTGGCGGCCCACAGCTCGGCCGCCTCGGCGTCAACCTGGATCTCGTCGGCGCGCTGCTCGACCATGCGGCTCGCGTCGGCGAGCGCCGGCCAGTCCATCAAAAACCTCAGCCCGGCCTCAAAATCCGCATAGGCCGCGGCGATGCCGAATGCCCGGGTTTCGGCCTCCACATCGTCAAAGTCGGCGAGCCTGCTGATGAAGGCGAGCGCTCGTTCGGGCGCAAGGGTGCGCTCGCCTTCATCAGCACGCACCGCCTGGGCGGCCGCTTCATCACCGGAGGCTTCGAGGTAGTCGATCCAGACGCTCTCCCAGTTGACATCTGGCTCGGCCGCCCGATCGCGTTTGGTGGGCGCCTTCAGCGCGCCCAGGCGCAAGACATCTCCAGCCTCTTCGGTCCGACCCGCGGCAAGATAGCGGCGACCCATCTCCGCAGCCACGTGCGGCGCGGAGAATGACTCGTCGGTGTACGTCGCCCGATATGCGTCGACGTCATGCGCCGCATCAGCGAGCTGGCGGATCAGGGTGATCCAACCCGGCACGGCCCCTCGCCGCTCGCTCATGAAACCCAGCGCCTCCTCGGCCAGCGCTTGCGGCGCCTTGGCCAACAAGGCCGGAAGCCACGCCTTCCAGCCGGCTGAATTGTTGGTCAGGCTGTCCACGAGATCGGCGGCGGCCGAACCCGGCGGGACGCTGTCCAGCAGACCGCCGAGATCGGCCGCGGCGCGGGCGAAGACGTCCTCAAGTTCGCCATTACGCTCCTTGTAGCGGCGGGTGGTTTGGCGGGCTGAGTCCATGAATCGCCAGAGCCGACCGACGGCGGCGGAGGAGTCGAGCGGCGCTTGGCGGGCGATGATCAGGTCGCGCAGCGCATCGAGATCGCGGATGAAGGCTGGGCGGGCACGCCAAGTGATCTGGCCGCGGCTGGTTTCGAAGGCGCCGAGCCGCTTGTCGATTTCGGCGGTCAATGGCCCTAGCCCCTGCTGGGCGGCGAGCTCCATGCGCAGGCGCTGCTTTAGATCGGCGCGCGTCTCCGCGACGCTGACCAGGATTTCGGCCAGCCGTTCGGCACCGAGTCCCACGAGGTTCTCGGCTGTGACCTTCTTCTGACTGCCCGCGCTTGGTCGCTTCACCCTCGCTTAAGTCCTAGAGCGCTTCGCAGGCTCCATCGCGCAAGCCCGCCTACCGCGGCGTCGGCGCGTTCGCGATGCCGCCCATCCACTCAGCCGGCGTTGTCAGCGCAGTCGGTTCGGGTCAGGCTTCGCCCCGTTTCCGTCCCGGTTTTCGGGCCGCAGGCCGCAATCTACCAAGAAAACCAAGGAGAGACGCGGCCGCCGCGACCTAACAAGACGTGAAAGCGACCGCACAGCGCGTTTGCCTTGACAGTGCCCAGGCGAGCAGTCGAACCAGCGGAACGGGTCATGCGCCTTGGATTTTCGGGCCATTCCGCCCGTCTAGCCGCCCGCCCTTACCGGCCGGTGCATTTGAGCTGACAGAGCTCTCCGCACAGGTCCGCGGCCGGGTGACATCCGCCGCTGGCGCCGCTACTTCTCGCCGGCATGCCGGGCAAATCGTACAAGACCAAATACTACCACTGGCATCTCGCCGATCCGCCCCGGTTCTGGGCTGGGTTAAGGGAGGTCTTCGCAAGCCTGAAGACCCCGGAGTACGGTGTCTTCTCAGGCGACGCACTGGTGGCCTGGGGCCGCAACCTGGGCTTTCTCGATGACAAGGCTTTCGTCGCAGCCTGGGAGACGCACGCCAAGGCGACCCACGAGCGGGGCATTCTCTGGCGCACCGCCCTCCTCGTCTGGGGCGCTCGCCAGGCCATCCGGCGCGACGGCGGCTTCGTTGAGTGCGGCTGCTACGCGGGGACCAGCATGCGCATCGTCCTCGATGTCGTCGACACCGGCGAGCGGCCGGTCCACCTCTACGACCTCTTCGAACACGACCCGACGATGCCGCACCACGCGATGCCCGAACATGGGCCCGAACTCTACAGGCAGGTGCGCGCCCGCTTCGCCGACGATCGGCACGTGCGCGTGATCCGCGGACGCGTGCCGGACAGCTTCAGCGAAGGCCTGCCGGACAAAGTTGCCTTTGCCCACATCGACATGAATCACCGCGATGCCGAGATCGCCGCACTCGACGCCCTGGAGTCACGCTTCACGCCGGGCGCCGTCATCATCCTGGATGACCACGGCCAGCTCTACTACCGCGACCAGCACCTCGCCCACCGAGAGTGGTTCGCGAAGCGAGGCTTGCCGATCCTGGAAAGCCCGACCGGGCAAGGCATCGTCATCTGGTGACGCGCTCAATAGGACGCCGCTAGCTTTCTTTCGGACCGCACACGCGCCGTCCTGGTGGGTGCCGTGGACGAGTGCGAGTGCGAATTGCGCATGGCTTCAGCGCATCATGCCGCGCATGGGCAAACCCGTCTGGTCTTGCACACAGTCCCGAACCACGCGCGAGTCGAGCGCCCCTGAAGCGACAGGAGCTGAACTTGCCCCTCACCGTGCCGGAGATCTGCCAACTCGCCGCCGCCCTCGCCATTCTGGTTGCCTCACTCGGCAAAGCCGTGGCTGACGTCATACGAGCCTCAAGACGAAGGTAATCGCTACCGAGTGGTAGCAAGCCGGTCAAAAATAACCCTTTAGTTGCAATTATCGCACAACCTCAGGTTCAAACCCATCGCCGTATGGGAGAGCTGGTGGAGGGCGTCATGCAGCAATATCGGCTAAGTTATCTGGACGATCACGGGCGCGAAGTCGGACGGTTCGAGTTCCGGTGCTCCGACGATGAAGAGGCCGCGCTGGCCTGCGATGACCTCGCGGGGTCCCCGACCAAAGACTTGTGGTGCGGCGATCGGCTAATCAGAAGCTGGGGTCGGAAGCTGCCGCCCCCCTCCTGCGACACGTTCCGGCGAAGGGCTTGATCGTGAGGCGAAGAGATCGCCTAGCAAGAAGGTGCTAGTCTCGCCACCCAACTCCCGGAACGAGGGAGGACCGGATGTCGGAAGCGCCGAGGGTTCGCGCCGCGCAGTACCTGCGGATGTCGACGGAACATCAGCGCTACTCGCTCGCAAACCAAGCGGATGCGATCGCCGCCTACGCCAATGCGAATGGCTATGAGCTTACACGCACCTACTTCGATCCCGGTGTCAGTGGCCTGACGCTCAAGGAGCGGCCCGGGCTGCAGGCGCTGCTGGCAGCCGCCTTGGCTCCTTGCCCGGATTTCGGTGCAATCCTTGTGCTCGACGTGAGCCGCTGGGGGCGCTTTCAGGATCTGGATCAGTCCGCCTACTACGAATTCCTCTGCCGCCAAGCCGGCATTTCAATCGTCTATTGCGCTGAGCCGTTTCGCAACGACGGCACTGCAGAAGCCGCCATCCTAAAAATGCTTAAACGTATGATGGCCGCCGAATATAGCCGCGAGCTTTCGACTAAGATCACTCAAACAAAGCTTCGCATGGCGGCCCTGGGCCTTCATTGCGGCGGGGCAGAGCCTTACGGCTTTCGACGAATGTTGGTTGATGCTGAGGGAAGGCCGCAGATGATTCTGCCGGCAGGCTCACGCAGGTCCTTCGAAGGGCAGCACGTGATAGTTGTGCACGGCCCTCCGGAAGAACTGGCGACGATCCGGCGAATCTTCAGACTTTACGTCGACGAGCGGCGCGGCCCAACCTGGATCGCTCGCCGGCTTAACTGCGAAGGCGTGCCAGCCGGACGCCGCACAGCATGGAGCGACGATCTCGTCCGCTCGGTCCTCACCAATGAGCTGGCGGTCGGCTGGCGTGTGTTCAATCGAACGACAAAGCCGCTGAAGTCTCGTGTCCGCGTGAACCCGGCGTCTGCGTGGATTCGGGTACGAGTGTTGAAGCCTATTGTTTCGCAGAGGACGTTCAACGCGGTGCGAGCTCTTTGGGGGGAGCGAGAAGTCGTGCGCATCAACAAAGGCGAGATGCTCGCTGCGTTGCGCCGGCTGTTGCGTAAGAGAGGCAAGCTTAGCGGCCACATCATTGATGACGACCCTGATAGTCCGTGCGCCGGTAGCTACGCTTGCCACTTCGGCAGTCTGCAGAACGCCTATCAGGCGATCGGGTATGTTCAGAGATCTTGGTGGGGACCGTTGCGCGGGCGCACTTATCTTGATGACGATCAACTCCTCGGCCTGCTGCGGGAGGCGTTCGCGCGACATGGAAGTCTTTCCGTCAGACAGCTGAGCGCAGATCCCAATCTGCCGTCGGACCACTATTTCCGCAGCCGGTTTGGTTCGTTGGCTGCAGCTTATGAGCTCGCCGGTTTGCCACGTGGAGGTCCGCGGCGGCGGCGGTCGATACAAGCCGCAATTGAAACGCCGCCGCCGCTTGTCGCGCGCCCTCCGCCGGACTTGAGGCGATCTCCGCTCTCGAATGAGGAACTCATCGAAACGCTTCGCAAGCTCCACGCGAGAGATGGCTACGTCAGTGGTCGGACGCTTAGGCGTGAGGCGGGTGCTCCGCGAGTCAGCTTGTATCAAGCGCGCTTTGGCTCTTTGACGGCCGCGTATGACTTAGCCGGCCTGCCAATTACCCCCTACGATAGGATGCGCCTGGCGGCGATGGGACGCCAACGACCGTTTGGGAACGGCCGCCCTGCACGGGCTTAGCGGCCCCGCTCGGGATCTTCTAAGCCGAGCGCGGCGACAACCGCAGCTCGGTCTTGTAAAGCGACGGGTCGTAATGACCGGCTTCGAGATCGCGCCTTCCGATAGGCGCGGCGTTCTGCAACGCCTCCAATTGCTTGCGACCGTCGGGCGTCGGGGTGAAGCACTCCCTCTTCGTCATGGTTCATGCGTAACCGCCCGATGACAGATGGGCGATGTAGTCCCGAAGGGCGGCCACTTGACCAGCTTTCACGACCGCTTCCGGCGTGCGTTCGCCGAATGCCGGAATCGGCTCCCCGCGATACCAGGTGAGCGCTTGATCGAAACCGCCAGCCCACCCCGCCACAAGGCGTAGGATCTCGCCGACTTCTTCTGCCTGCGTCATTCGACTACACCGTGTCCTCTGCGGCGCCGAAGCCGCGCTCTAGCGGCCTCGTCCGCCTTCCCGCTCACCATTCGAGCGAAGCAGGTCCCCAACGCTCCGCCCGTTGAGCGTACAACTCGCCACCACTCGATCATAGGACCGGCGGCCCGCGACGCATGTGAGTCGCCGTCTCATGACGAGTTGGCTCAGCGCACGCTTCGCAGCCTCACCATCTGGCTCGTGAAGCTCCGGTGCGTAGAAGTCCTCCAGCCTCACTTCCACGAGGTTGCCGGGGCCAGGCCCGACCGCCACGCAGAGACTGTCTCCATCGCCCACGTAGGTCACAGGTCCGGAAAAGATCGCGCCCGGATAGAGGGTGGACGGCATAGGTCCACCGTCCGGAATGGCTTTGCAGGGGTCGGCCAGCGCCGGCGTGACTAGGCTAAGAGTGACCGCCAGCGCCATCGTGCAAGCCTTCATCGGCACTGCCCTTGAGCCGGCGGTCCATCGTCTTCGACCCATGCCCGCCAGCACTCCGCGCGTCGATGTTCGCGCACGCCAAAGGCTGCGAGCGCTGCGCACATGAGAGCCAGCAAGACAGAGATGGCCGTCAACGCACGGTGGGTGAGGATATGGCCCTTCGCGGAATTCATGGCCACGCTGTGCCTCAAGCGCGCAGAGAAGGCAAAGCACCCGTTACGACATAAGCCGACCGCAGCAAGCGGGAGCGGACACGCGTCGCGATCCAGACTCGCGCCCCAGGAGTCGCCGTTTTCGCCACGGCACCTGCCGACCTGGCGCAACTGGGTCCCACACTCGTACGGCGCGGGTCGCTGCGAGTCGATGGGAGCCGGCGGGGGCCGCTCGATGGGGCCCGGCGGTGGGCTCTCAGCGAACCGCAACTGGAACCGCGGCCTTTATCCAGATACCGACCGCTGCGCTCCCTGCGCGACCCAGTACGGCAACGGCTGCGCGGGCCGCTCGCGTCCGGCGAATGGCGGGCAACGGGTGAAGATCGCCCAGCGAACTTTCCGCCGGGCTAAGCCAAAGCGATTTCAGACCGGCTTCGCACCCGGCGTGCCGCACTTGGCGAAGTGGCCCTTGGCGTCTCGGCATTTCCCCGTCGACTTCGAGGCGGCGGCAGGCGCCTTGCACTTGTCGGCTGTAGCGAAGCCACCCTTCGCGTCGTGGCACTTCCCCTTAGCGTCGAGCTTGTACGGGCCGCCGGCATCGGCAAATGCGGGCGCTGCAGTGCCGAGGCCGCTGACGACGGCCGCGATGCAAATGAAACGAAGCATGAGGGTCCTCCCAGGTTGGAGGCGGAGCGTTCCACCAGCTAGTGTGGCGCGCAAGTGGCACATCCACGGCGGTCACCAGTGGCTGCTTCACCTCGGAGTGTGACGCGAAACGCTTGGTCTTCGCAATCGCCCCAACGCGTTGCGCGACAGGCGAGGTGATGATCGCGTTCTCCGGCAAGTGCGTCACCGCCTCTACATCGCGGCGGTTGGTGTTGTCAGCAAATACGGTTCGGGTCAGGCTTCGCCCCGCTGCCGCCCCGATTTTCGGGCAGCAGGCAGCAATCTTCCAAGAAAACCAAGGAGAGACGCGGCCGCCGAGCATCCCCCTTATGTGGCGGAGCGACCTAACAAGACGTGAAAACGACCGCCAAGTGCGTTTGTCTTGACAGTGCCGTCAGGCTTGTTCTGGCGGGCGGTCACATCCGCGCCCTCGAGCGGCACCTGCTCTCGAACGAGGTCTCACTCACCGATTTGAGCGACCCGTAGCCGCCGGCCGGCCCCTTATAGCGACGGATCCTCGGGCGCCGTTTTGGATTGCTCATGGCGTCATCTCACGTGGAGACCCGACAACACACGACCACGCCTTGGGGGCCGTCGAAAGCGCCCATTTCGCGATGCGAAAGGCCGGAATTCAGCGCCGTTGCGGCGTCAGGCTCACGCGGTCGATCTCGGCGCCGGCGTCCAGCCTCGCCAACGCATCTTCGCCACGCGGGGGCGGACCAGACCGCGCGGCGGCGTGCTCCATCGGAACAATGTTGCGGCGCACAAGTTGGCTCACCGCCGCAAACACCGGGGATCGACCATGCCGCTGCAAGACCTCGCCGGGCCCGCCACAGGCCGCTCCCCTCATCGACGCGGCTGGAGCGCTGCGCCTTGGATAGGTGTCGCGGCGCTCTCAATAGCCGCGCTGGCGACGGCTAATGCGCTGCTCGCTCGGCGCAGCGAGGCGCGGCACCCGCCGGATGGGCGTTTTCTCAAGGTGGATGGTCTTCGATTGCACTACCGCGAGGCAGGCCGAGGCCCGGCGATCGTTCTGCTTCATGGCAATGGCGTTTCGTCCGAAGACTTCCTGGTCAGCGGACTGATGGGCCGCCTGGCGCGCGTTGGGCGGGTGATCGCCTTCGACCGACCCGGCTTCGGCTATTCCGATCGGCCGCGTGAACGCGACTGGGCTCCCCCTCGCCAGGCCGAGTTGTTCTGGAAGGCCCTGGGGCAGCTCGGCATCGAGCAGCCGATCCTAGTGGGACATTCGTGGGGCGCGTTCGTCGCCTCGGAGATGGCGCTCTCCATCCCGACCTCGGTCGCCGGCTTGGTCCTGATCTCTGGCTATTATCGCCCCACGGCGCGAGTTGATGCGCTGTTGATGGCGGGACCCTCGCTGCCGCTCGTCGGCGACGTGTTGCGCTATACCCTATCACCGCTCGCGGGCCGCCTCATGGCCCCCGCGATTCTGCGGCACCTGTTCGCCCCGGCGCCCGTGACGGACCGTTTCGAGCGGCTCTATCCCGTGTCGCAGTCTCTGCGGCCTTCGCAACTCAGAGCCAGTGCAGCGGAGGCCGGGATGATCATGCCGGCGGCCGCTGAACTGGCCCCCCGCCTGCCGGGCCTGCCGACCCGCACGCTGATCAGGTCGCCATGGCGCCCACCAGAAGCGCTCGATTGGCCGCGACTTGGCGGTCGCGCCCGACAAGCAAGGTCACCTC
>Ga0207658_10000170_pt1 | contig 69794 bp, 66 predicted proteins | sample KBSS33metaG_FD_184322 | JGI IMG/M metagenome (GOLD analysis project Ga0207658, IMG submission 184322) | Switchgrass rhizosphere microbial communities from Kellogg Biological Station, Michigan, USA - KBS S3-3 metaG (SPAdes) (version 2) | ecosystem: Host-associated > Plants > Roots > Rhizosphere...
TCGCCATTTGCAGCGGCGGCATGATGTTGCACGCGGATTGACCTTGTAGGCAGATTTGACTACATATGACGAAATTGCGTAAAACGCTACGCACCGTTTCCTGGATCAAGGCGGCGCGTAAGGATTTTGAGGCATTTCCGGCGCGGGCAATTGACAGGGCGCTCGATGCCCTGACCGTGGTGGCCGATGGCGGAACGCCGGACATTGCCAAGCCGCTTGCCGGGCTGGGTGCCGGTGTGTGGGAACTGGCGATCAAAGAGCGCGGCGACGCCTATCGTGTCGTCTATGCGCTGCAACTTGGCGATGACATTTGGGTGGTTCATGCCTTCCAGAAGAAGTCGACCAAGGGAATTGCGACGCCGCGCCACGAGATCGACCTCGTGCGCGAGCGGATCAAGCGGCTGAAGGAGATGCTCGATGGCTGACCATGATGACGATTTCGAACTGGTTCGTGGTTCGGGCAATGTCTTTGCCGACTTCGATCAGCCTGATGCCAGCATTCGCCAGTTTCGTGCGATCCTTGCCGCTGAGATCGCCAAAGCGCTCGATGCCGAGCGGCTGACGGTGCGCGATGCGGAAATGCGCACCGGCATATCGGCGGCCGATTTTTCGCGTATCCGTCAGGTCAAGTTGGAGCGTTTCACCATCGACCGGCTGTTGCGGATTCTCGACCGGCTCAATCGGGACGTTCGGGTGAAGATTTCCGTCGCGCCCCGTGCGAGTTCGGTGAGGTCGTCGCTAGCCGTATGATCGAAAGCGTGCGTTGATCATACGGCTAGCCCCCAAATGCCATCGCCATCTGAATGCGGGAAGCTGACACTCGCCAGGCTCACATAAAGGGGCGCTACAGATCAGGCTATGTAGTGTAGGTTGCCGGAAGGGAGGAGCCCCTAGGGTTTTACTGCCGCAGGGGGAGAAAAATCTTGGCGCTGATGACGTTCGAACAGGCAATCACGGATTCCGATCAGTTTTCAAAGCGACACCTACTGCTGGGCAACGGCTTTAGCATCGCCTGCCGTGCCGACATTTTCCATTATGGCTCGCTCTACGCCCAAGCTGATTTCTCCGGTGCGCTCGAGGTGGAGGCGGTATTCACAGCCCTTGGCACTAAGGACTTCGAGGCGGTCATCCGCACACTGGAGAGTGCGGCAACAATTCTGCCCGCCTACGTAGCCGATGGGGGAGCGGCGTCGGCTAAGATGCTCGAACATGCAGCGATGCTGAAGGAAATTTTGGTTCAGACGATCGCAGGCAACCACCCGCATGTCCCGTCAGAAATATCGGAAGCCAAGTTCTGGGCCTGTCGCCGCTTCCTTTCTCACTTTCTTTCTGGCGATAAAGGTGGATGCGTCTTTACGCTAAACTACGACCTATTGCTCTACTGGACGCTAATGCACGACGACCTGCCGTTCGGCGATGCGATCAATCTCGCCAAGAACGACGGCTTCGGCAACGATGAGGACGAACCTGACGCGGACTATGTCGTGTGGCAGGGAGAGACAAACGCACATAGCGCCAGCGTTATGTTCCTCCACGGCGGGCTACATCTCTTCGATTCCGGAAAGGATCTGTTGAAATACACTTGGGTCAGGAAGGGCGTCCCGCTGATCGAACAAGCCCGCGCCGCGCTCGCCGGAAACAAGTTTCCGCTGTTTGTGGCAGAAGGAACGAGCAACCAAAAGAAAGACAAGATCCGGCACAACGCCTATCTTTATCAAGGCCTCAAGCAACTCACCAGTAATGTGATTCAAGGGAAACACTGCTGGTTCATCTTTGGGCATTCTCTTGCCGCGAACGATGACCACATCCTCACTCGTATCGGCCGCGGCAGGTTCAAAAAACTGTATGTTGGCCTCTATGGTGATCCGCTCGAGACATGGAACGAGGAGATCATCGGGCGCGCCAAATGGATGGCGAGTCTCAGACACGAAAAGTGGCCGCTAGAGGTGGAGTTTTACGACGCCGAAACCGCACAGGTGTGGGGCTAGCGGTTAATGCAGCTGGTCAGCTTGAAATGGGGGAATATCGGCCAGCGTGTCGGGAGGTTCACGCAATGGCTTCGATACCCTTGCGGTCGATGACATCGAGGAGCCGTGCCGATGCGCCACTCGGCTTCTTGTTGCCCTGCTCCCACTGGGCGACGGTGCTAGCGCCAACGCCCAACATGACAGCAAAAATTGGCTGGCTCATCCGCGTCCGCTGACGGATGCGGCGAATTTCGGCGGCAGTGAAGGCGCGCTTCTTTGGCAGGCAAAGCTCGTCCATCATCCGCACCGTAATGGCGTCCATGGCACCTACGGCATGGAGGTCCTTCGCCATGTCATGGGCCATATCGAGAATGTCGCTCATTTTCCGCCATCCTGTCGGGCAATTCGCTTGTTGAAGAGATAGCCACCCAGGTCGTCATCATATTGACCTGCAAAAGCTTCGGCGGCTGTATGACATAGGTCAGCATCGTCGATCCCTTCCCCGGCTGCCCAACGGCTGAACTGCTTGCCCTTGAACGCTCTCAGGACGATTACCTAACACTAACTGATAGATTTGCCGATGCTGCTCTTTTTCTCGATGGGGGTGGGCGGGGATTGGCGGCGAACAAACTGGCGGCCCAATGTGGGCCTCAATTCTGCCTATGCTGCGTCCCTTTCGTCGTCGCGGTTTGCCAACTGGTGGAGGAAGGCAACGGCACGTTCAGCGTGGGCGGCGGCCTGGACGATGGCGCGAGCATCATTTTGCAGCACTGTGATCCAACTCGCGATATAACTGGCGTGATCGGGGCGTGGCTCGATGCAAAGTCCGAGATCAGCGGCAAGGAAGGCAGCCCCTAACTCCGCCACCAATTCCTCACGTGCGTAGCCTTCATCACCCCATTTTTCGCGCCCGAATGAGCGATCAAGGCGGCTCTCGTGCCGAGTCCAGTGCACGGTTTCATGGCCCCTAGTGGCGTAATATCCGTGGGCATCATGGAAGGCGGCGAAAGGTGGAAGCTGTATGCGGTCGGCTGACGGGATGTAATAGGCCTTGTCGCCGCCGTGGTTCACTGTTGCGGGGATGCTGGCAAAGAATGCCTCGGCGGCTTCGATGCGCTCTACCTCCGGCGCAGGCTCCAGTATGATATGGAACCGTTCGGGCAAGCCGTCGATCTGCCCCACGTTGAATACGGTATAGGTCTTCAGAAAACGGAAGCTCTGTTCCCGACCCTCCCCACTGGCATCGTCATGCACGGTCTTAGTGCTGTCGCCATAATAGACCACGGTCGCACCATGCTCCCCCTTGCGCACCTGTGCGCCCAAGGCTTGCGCCTGCTTGTAGGTCATCCACCAAGGGCTGACGAAACCGGATGCCTGCGCCTCTATCCACAAAAGAAGAACGTTGATCCCACGGTAGGGCTGGCCGGTGGCGCGCAAGGGGCGAACCTGCCCGGACTTGGCCATGTCACCGCCGCTCCACGGTTTCAGCCAGGGGCGGGTGCCTTGTTCAAGCTCGGCCAGGATGCGATCGGTGATACGGCTGTGAGGATCTTGCTTGCCGGTGCTCTGGGTCATTGCTGTTAATCCCTTTCAATCCGCGCAGCGGGTCATGCCGCGCATGACCCCTGCCGACCCGGCGAGGGGCGGAGAGAGTGGGGGCAAGGTCCGGTGCCGGGGGTGGTGCGGGCGCAGCGCAGCGAGCCACGGCCCCAAAGCGGCACCTTGCAGGGAGAGAGAGGCAGCGCCTCTTTCTTCCTCGAAACGGAAAATGGCCGCGCCGTTGGGGCGCTCAACCGTCGGCCAAGGAGGCATTGCTATAATCGATGCACAGAAGCCGTCCTGCGGCACCGCGCCAAAGCACGCATCATATGGTATTCGACGCCGTCATAGCCGATGCCGACCTGTTCGGAGATTTCCGCATAGGTCATGCATTTCAGCCGGTGCATCAGGAAGATGCGACGGGTCTTTCGCGGCATCGCCAGCAGTGTCCGGCGATAGACCCTCCGGACATCTTCCTCCTCGATTTGCCACGTCTGTTCGGGAGGCACCGGTGCATCCCGTCCCTCGTCGATCGGACAGGTGACGATATTTGCCGACGCCCTCCGACGCGCGCGGCTGATAAGAAGGTTACGCGCGCATCGGGTGAGATAGGCGGGCGGATTTTCTATGTGTTCGGCCACGCCAGCAGCGAACAGTTTGATGAAAACTTCCTGCGCGAGGTCGGGGGCATCGTCCCCTCCCACGCGCTTTCGGAAGAAGCGCAGGACCCGCGTATATTCTGCCCGGTAAAGAGCCTCGAATGAAGCCGCAGACTGGGCGGGGGTCATCGCCTTGCCTCCCGACGTTCGCGTTCGTTCAGCGGCGCATCGCGTGAAGCGCGGTAGAGCGTGATGCCCGACTCGATGCGATCAAGGATGAAGGTGTCGCGTTCGATGCTGGCGATGCGGATGTCCGCCTTGGAGTAGATGTCGATATCGACCGCGCATCGATTGCCCAGGTCGCCGTCGATGACATCGCGTACGCGCTGCCAGCAGCGCTCATCCTTGAAAGCGGGATGGTTAATGACGATCCAGAACTCATAATCCGAGAACTGGATCGTATGCTGGTCCTCATACCATGATCGGCGCGCATAGGGACCGATCAGGATGATCCGCCTGATCTTTCCTGGTCTGGGCGCCTGGACTTTTTCGGGCTCGAAGCAGGCGCGAATGATACGCGCGATGCGTTCGATCTCAGTCTGTTTGCGCCGGACGAGATGATTGACGCGCGCCATCACCACTTCGCGCGCGTAAACGTCGGTAGGGAGTGTCATTTGCAGCTCGCACACCAGCGGTCCGCGCACTTCGGCGCGGATGGTGCAAGCGGTGTTCACTGTGCGCCGCCATCGCGGCTTGCAGCAACTGCCCGACCTTGATGGCCGGGCCTACATGATGCCTGGCAGGGTTATCCCGGAGATGGCCGCCAGTCGTTCCATCCCGTGACGCCGAATGTGCCAGAAACAGAGAGCCCGAGCAAGTTGTCTGGCGGTATCGCTATTTCCCGGCGGCGGTTTCCAGTTCGGCAATCCGTTCCGAACACACCTGATGGACGACGCGGCCCAGTTCCTGGACGCGCTCGCCGAGCCATGCCAGTTCTTCCTCGCTGATCCGGTAGTGCCTGGAATAACGGGCCTTGGTGTAGGCCTCTTTGAGCTTCTGGAACATCGCGCGTTCGCGGTGTGTGGTTTCCGGCCAGATGCCATAGAGGTGGCGGTCCAGCCCTTCGGCAAGCGACCGCAGGAACGCGATATTGTGGTTGTGCGGCGCGTAAAAGGTCAGCGTAAGCAACAGCCCTTGGTAGAGGCCTTCGACAGCTTGATGCAGATTGAAAGCGGCCTTCTTCCAACTCCGTCGCTCCATGCAAAATTTATAGATTTCGAGTTGTTCTGCCGCGCTGGCGACGTGCTCTTCGAAATATTCTCTCGCCGTCGTCAGCGCCTGTTGGTGTGTCTTCGGCTTGGGCGTTGCCAGTTCGCTGCCATCCGCCTCGTAAAGCGCGATCCCATCCTTGGCGACTTCCATGAAGAACACACGACCGTGTGCGAGGCCGTCATTCACCTCGTGCAGCGAATGGACGATGAAATTTACCGGCGTGCGCTGCGTTTTCTCAATTGTGTAGGCGCGTATCAGCCGCTCCTCGGCCTTCGCCCAGTAAGCGGCCCGGTCGGTCAATTCCTTCTGGCTGACGATGACGAGGATATCGTAGTCCGATTTGTACTGGTTCGCCGACAGCGGCGCATCGACCCAGTCGCCCCGCGCATGGCTACCAAAGAGGACTACCTTGAGGATGCGCGCGCCCTTCCGAGGGCCAACAGCATTCTCGATCGCTCCGCGAAACTCGTCGAAAATGACCTCGACGATGCGCTCAAGCTCGCGCTGCTTTGCCGCGGGAAGATGGTCGATATTGGTGCGCATTGGCCCGATTCTTTCGGCATTCCCGGTTATTTGGCAAGCTCAATCTCAGCGAGGCTATGGCGAAATAACGAAACTGTTCGAGACCGGTCGCCTATCAATCGTGAACGGCGGCGTGGGAACATCTGGGCCTTGGACGAAGACGTTGCTCATGGTTCGTCATATGAAGGACGACTTTCTGGCATTTAGAGATCGCGCGCTCAAGAGATCGCGCGCTCAAGAGTGTAGGTTGTAGATAGCGGTTCTAGTGTTGCAGATCTTAGCTACACTAAGCTATAACTATGGACTGCCAAGGCACACTGCTCTTCGGCAATTTCGCCAACCGCTTTCAACTGCTATCAATTTGAACGGTGATGAGCGTTGCGGAAATGAGCGAGGCATTTCCAAATAGTTGCGGAAGGTAACAGTCGCGGCGGCTAAGGTGGCTGTTGCTTAATTGCGCAAACTATTGGGCCAGGCTCTCCGCGTCTTTCAGCAGCGTTCCGAAATCTATATCGCCACTGGCCCGCAACCGGATCATTTCTTCCACACCCCATTCGGCATATCGCTCCGCCGTCCTGTAAACGGGCTCGTCCGTCCGCGTCCGAAGTGCGGCCACAGCCTCGTAAATTGATCGGTCGGGATCGAGGCTGCCCACGTTGAAAATCGTTTTTCGGTTGCGCTCACCGGTGTCCAAGCTGTCATGGCTGAGACCGAGCGCGATAGCAAACCGATAGGCGTCGTTCATACGTGCGAAAAAGCCGCCACGTTCGAGCGCCGTAAGATGGGCGTGGGCACTCGCGGAGAGCCCCACCGTAACAGGCTCCTTCATGCGATATCTCCGTTTTCGGATTCGATCTGCGAATGGCGTGCACCTATGCGCTTGATGCGGTACATCGCTCCGACCCGAGGCCCCAGAATGGGCAGTTCACGCTGCGGATCCAGTTCTCCCTCGTGAACCAACAAGATGACCTGTTCCGCCATCTCGGGCAGGTATCGCAAGACATTCGCGCGATGGACCCAATCCAGACGGCCGAATGGGGTATCCATAACAATCGGACCGCCACGACGCCCCGCGCGATTGAGGCCATCGATCAAAGAAAGTGCGACGATCTGCTCGGCACCCGCGCTGCGTTCCTGGACCGATCGTCCTTTCGCATCAAGGATGGTCAGGCCGTAATTTTCATTGATTTCAAGTTGCGCATAGTCAGGCTCCGACGTCAGGTTCCGGAACGCGTTTGATGCATAATCCTGTACGCGCACGCGCTGTCGATCTCGCAATGTCGCAACGCCCTTTTCGAAGATGTCCTCCAGCGAACTGTACAGCGCAACGAGTCGGCTGCTTTTCTGTGACCGAGCCACAGGGTTACGCGACATCAGGCGCGCAGTCTGATCGAGTTTTCTTTGCTCGCCAAGCAGCTTCATCCGTAAGCTGTCGATATCGCGGCCGAGACTGGCTGAAACGGCCCTGACTTGCTCGCGCTCGGCGCGCGTGCGTTCGGTATCCCTACCGCTGTATTCCTCAAGCTGCGCTTTGAGGTGGCGTTCCCTTTGTCCTAGTTCGCTTAGCCTTACCGACGCTGCTCGCATTTCTTGCTCGACAGTGATCACGCGATCGGCAAGCGGCGAACCTTGCAACCGCATGATAGCGTCTAGCTTGCGCTGTATCGCACCAAATTGGCTGCTTTGGTCTTCAAGAAATTCTAGCCGTCCTTCGATCGCGCCTAAGCGTTCACCGACCTTATCGGCATGGGCACCCTTCAATTCCGTGTGACAAAGCGGGCATATGCCCTTGACGACTGCGGTCTGAAGCTCGGCGGCTTCCTTCCGCAAGTTGGCATTCTCGGCGAATGCGTCGAGAAGTGTAGCCCGATCCTCTTCAAGATCGCGGCGCAGCATAGTGAGACGCGGCTGCAAGATTGAGACCCAGCCCTCCTGAAGAAGATCGGCACGATGCGCTCGCTTCTCCTTTAGCGTCGACCCGGCCTTTTCGATGTCGCTCTGAGTCTTGAGCAACTCTTTTTCGAGGTCGATCGCTTGCGACATCTGTTCCAATCTTGACTGCAACTCTACCGCGCGCTCATCAAAACTCCCTTTCTCCTTCGACTTCTTCTCGATTTGCGTTTTCAGGCTATCGATATCGCGCTGGATCGTAATCTGACGCTCGGCCTGCGCCTGCAAGTTTTTAGAATGTTTGAGATCCTCGGCTTGCGCGGTCTGAGCCTGACTGAGAAGTGCCTGCAACTCGGCGAGGCCTTTGGTGAGCGCCGGTACGCCAAGTACCGCTTCGATCGAGTCCTTGATTTTGGATGCGTTGGCAGGATTGAGGACGAGTTCCTCATACTCTTGCAGCAATTCGCCGTCGAACAGGAAAAAGCGCGATATCCCTTCTGGGAGGACTTGGTTCATCTCAAAGCCAAGATCGGCTCCCGCCAGCGGAACCCCGCCTTTGCGGACGAAGAAAGACTCTTTCAGGTCTTCTTTAGTCTGGGGGCGCGCGACATGCGCGAGTGTGCGCAACTCACGTCGAACCTCATAATCGACCATGTCATGCTCGAATTCTATGGTTACACCGAGCGTCCAGTCGCCCTCCTCGGCCGCTTCTACATTAAATAGGTCGATTGCATTAATGTCGCGCAGATGCCGCGCCGTGGCACGGCCGAAAAAGGCAAACCGAATAGCGTTCAGAAAGCTCGTCTTGCCCCGCATATTATCGCCATAGATAACGCACACGTTCGCGGGCCCTGACGGGAACAAGATTTCCTGCACACCGTAGTATGGCATGAAGTTTTTTATCTGGAGGCGCTTTATTTTCATGTTGCGCTATCTTTTGCTGCAAGGCGATCAGCTTCGGCTTCGACGGCGCGCTTAATCCCTACGACAACCCGATCACGATTGTTCTCGAACTGATATCGGCGCTGGAGGTCGTAGATCTCGCGCACGAGCGCAACGCTGACGGCTGAGCGCTGTTGTTCGCGCACTTGCAGCAGCACGTCGAGAACAACATCGTCGTTGGTTACGGGGTCAGGCATGCGTCGGGCCCTTTATCTTCTTGCTTTGGAATCTTGGCCGCAATCGCTAGCAGATTGCTGTCCGCCAGAGTGTTTCTGGGTTCGAGAAGTTTCTTTTTCGGATTTACAACGGTGCCTTGTGCCACTTCCATCAGCTTGCCCACCAGCAATTTACCATGCGCATGCTTTCGTTCGAGCAACCGACCCTTCATAACGTTCTTATCCTTGGGCGGCTCACGGCCCCATTTCTGGTATAGCCACTTCAAGTCATCCAACTTGTTCCCATAGGACACGACCAGTTCAACCTTGTTTTTTTCCAGCGTATCCTTGATGAGCTGATCCGCTTCTGCGCGCGTCACGCCGAAACTGGCTTCGATATGCTCTGGGCGCGTGAAATAGTGCTCAATGTCGCAACCTTCGGTCACGAACAAATCGATGTCGGCGCAATCCTTGAGATACAAATCTTCCAACTGCTTTACGTCATCATCCGTCATGAAGTCCCGATCCCGATGGACAACCACCCGAACCGCCGGTTTCAGCTTCTTGATAAATTTCGCCAACTCGATCGCGGCTTGAAGCCGCGAACTTGTCAAATATGAATGAATCAGGGTCCGGTCTGGATTGATTCCGTTTGCGGTAAGCAGGGCATGGATATACTCGGGTTCTCTGTCCTCGGTTAAAAAAACCGCCGCACAATTTGCCGAATAGAAACGCTCGCCGCCGTCGAGCGCCCCAAGCGACATGAGCATTTCGATATGCTCCTGACTGGCTTCTGCCTGTATTGAGCCATTCTCTATCCAAACGAACGTAGCTTCGGGAACTCCGCGAAAAGCATCTAGCAATGTACGTGAATGGGTAGCGAGCACGATTTGGGTCGAGCCGTCCCGAACAATGTCCTGAAGGAGTGATACGATCAGGCGCTGGTTGTTGGGGTGGAGATGAGCGTCAGGTTCGTCGAGCAGGACCATCGCTGGGCTATATTCGATAACATAAGCCAAGATCTGGAGAAACTGCAGAATGCCCGTGCCCATCGCGTCCAGCGGTGTTTCGCGATCTCCCTGCCGGATCCAAGCGAGAATATAGCTGTCGCTTGGCACATCGAATCGAACCACAAGCGAGGCATCGGGAAGGACCCGTTCGAGGTAAAAATTGAGACGTGCAAGCTTGTCGGGATCGTTCCATATCCGAAGCAGTACATTTCGAAGATATAAATTGGCGTCGCCGCGCGCGATCGCGCTCGCGATCAGCGCGTCTGAACGATACTCCTCGCGAAGGGGAATACCCGCCAGTCCAGGCACATAAATTGTGAACGGCTGAGACGAATCCGAAAGGCGCGTCTCTGCGATCTCGTCCATGCCCGATTCGATCCGGACATTCAAACCTTCGCCGCGCGTAAGGCCCACCGAATATGACCGGCATTCGGTCGTCTCTACTTCGGTTTTAATTTCGAACGTCACGCGAACAGGGGCTGTCTCTGCGGTAAGCCGTTCGCCATGTGGAAGGTCGAGGATGTCACCTGTCGGTAAATAGCGCAAGTTCTGCGCTGGAATAGTGGAATCGCCCTCGATGACGGCTGCCTGAAGAAGGTTCACCGCGAAATGAGGGGCCTGCAGAACGCAGCTTTTTCCGGAATTGTTACCGCCGACCACGATAGTGATCGGACTCAGCGGAATTTTCGTCCCGACTATGCGCTTGAAATTCTCAACCTCAAATGCACTTACGAACACCCGCCACTCCTTGTTCAAGCTGCGTCATATCCGGGGACGCACGCAATTCCAAGCGCTTCGATTGTCATTGACCCATATGAAGGGTTTGGGGCAATTGCGCTTAAAAAGCGGTCTATATCGGTGGGGGGAGAACGCAAACCGAACGAAGCGTTGACGTCCGCGATCTTCCCGCTATCCGATAAAATGACACGTAAGCGATGGGCCGGGGAATTGGCATTTTACTTGGTCCAAGGTAACGATCTGGGGGAAGGAAGTTCCTGTGAGTACCAGAGTTTCGTCGTTATTAATATGATTTAACGCCTGATATTCCACGATGTTATAGGCGTGTGACAAAACTCGTTGAGGGGTACCGATTCTCATGGCAGGGCCGGCTAAAGTACAAGACGGTTTCTACAAATGGTTGAAGACGTTTCTGAAAGACCGTGGACTTCAATTCTCACAATCCGGTTTCAAGGGACGCGACAATATCGGGAACCACGCCCTCGACCTAGAGACGGGATACTGGGAGAACGTCCCCTATTCCGCCAGCAAGCCAATTCGTTGGGTATTCTCTATCGATGTGGCGCAGTATCCTGCAACGGCAACCCTGCCGCAAAATTTAGCCGAAACTGGTATTGGAAGCTCGAATACCGCCCAAGCGGACAAGGCTGGCCTTGCCGTGAGGATATTGCCGATGTTTCGGACCGGACCGGATGAATTCGTCCGTGGAGACGAATTCGAGGCTCAAGTCATTTTCATGTTCCATGGTGCGCTGCCGAAAGGGTCTTCGTCGGACGCCTTTTCCCTCAATCCCTCAACTGGCGCGATGCGGCGTCTAAATCAGCCCGTCGATTACATTTTTGCTGGACTTCTCGGGTTGCGTGCGGCCGAGGACGCGATCGAACTGACGGTCAATGGTGATGAGCGAATCATCACCTACGGTGAGGTTTTAGACGCGCTGCAGTCGGCGATAACTGTTGCGCTTAAAGGTCAGGAAGCGAGCCCCATTCCTATCTATGACCTGACCGCTGGCAGCGATCTCGAGCGAATCAAGACGGATTTGATCAAAGCCTGGGAAGATGCAGGCCCGCCGCCTGTCCAAGCGGACACCGTGGCAGGGGTCGCCGATGACGAAGATGACGAAAGCGAACTTTTCGATTTTTCAACGCTCGAAATACCCGAAAACCCAGACCTACTTGGCATAAATCCCGCCGTCTATCGACAGATCAACGTTATGCTGCAATCAGGCAAGCAGCATATAATGCTGTATGGTCCACCTGGGACAGGAAAAACGTCGCTCGCCCGGTGGATTGGCGAAAGTCTGCCTGGCGGAAACTGGACCTTAATCACGGGATCATCGGACTGGAGTTCTCAGGATATCATCGGCGGCTATCAACCGATCGGAAATGGTGACGTTGACTTTGTACCCGGCATTCTGCTCCGCAAATTTCGGCAGCCACTCATTATCGATGAATTGAACCGGTGTGACATCGATAAGGTTGTCGGACCGTTGTTTACCGTTCTGAGCGGCCAACAAACCACGCTGCCGTACCGGACCGAGGTGAGCGACAAAGATAGCCAGCAGTATGTTATTTTGCCCAATCCCAAATCCGCAACGGAAGATCACGAGTTTGCGCCCGGGCCGGGCTGGCGGCTGATTGCAACGATCAATTCAATCGACAAAGCTTCGCTCTACCAGATGTCTTACGCGCTCAGTCGTCGTTTTGGCTGGATCTATGTCGATGCGCCGCACGACCTGCCAGGTTTCGTGCACGATTATCTTGCTCGCGTTGGAGCGGCCGAAACAGCCCCGGCCGACGACACCTGCCCACTAGCCGACCTGTGGGCGTCCATCAACGCGGTCCGGACTATCGGGCCCGCCCCAATCATTGACGCGATAAAAGCGATCCGTATTCTTGTTCCGGGCGCATCCTTCTTCGGCCCCGCGAATGAGGCGATGCGCAGTGCCGTTCTCGACGCTTTGGACATGGTGCTGTTGCCGATGCTCGACGGTATTGTGCATTCGGATGCGATGACCATTGCTGACGCAACGATCGCCGTGTTGGCGTTGCAGGGTTCGCAAGCGGACCAAGTGCGAGCAAGGCTGGAAACGGTAGCCATCTGATGACTATCGACGCCGCAATCGTCGATTATTCGGCGGCTCTGCTACTTCGCTATTTTCGGCGTGGCGACCCTTTGAAAGGCGGCTCACCGCAGGTCGAGCATCGTCGCGATCTCCATATGCTTCGCGGCCATTGGTCCATTTCGTCTCCGGTTCGCGCTCTTGTCAGCTATGTCCTTTCGCACCCGCACGAAGCGCAAAGTCTACTTGTAATGCGCACCCGACACGACGATGCGATGGCAAGAGGGCGTATAGACGCGCGGCAGACGTGGCTGCATCGGCTGCAGACCGGTCTCCCTTCAACGATCGTCGCTCATGAACCGATCAGGTCGTTCCTCACGGGACCTAACTTGTTACTTGCGTGGGTGTTGCGCGAAGCTGCGACCTACACTGCGCGGCTATCCTCCTGGCAGGGTCCAGCCTCGCCCTATCTTGAAGCAATCGAGCGATCTCAAGGAGAGATGCGCTCGCTCCAGCGTCTCACTTCGTTGCGAGAGCCACTTCGGGCCGTTGCGGTCGGGCGACGGCCCGATGGCAATGCGGTGCGTGTGGCTGCGCGAAGCAGACGCGTCGTCTACCGGCTCGCGGTGGAAGCCTACAATCTACTGCAGGGTGTTGAGCGCGGGGATTCGGCTGCGATTGAACATGTTGCGAGATCCGCGCTTCTAGGACCATTGGAAGAGTGGCGGCGTTTCGAAATTGCGGTAGGTTTGGCGGTCGCAGAGGCACTGGCCGAGGCCACGGGCGAACCAATGGTGCTGAACCTTCTCAGCGGCGACACGACCGCTCCCATCGCCACCGCGGGCCGATTTGCGATCCATTGGCAACAGCGAACCCCATTCTATAGTGCGCCCGACCTGGAGCGTTCAGAAGTCCTGTCGCGAGAAATTCTGGCGGCGTACAATCTGTCGACCGGTTCGGATCGACCCGATTTAATCGTCGTCGATCTGAGCGCACAGCGGGTCGTCTCGATAATCGAAGTTAAGTATGTCGCGGGTGACACTGCTCCTGCCCGGTTTCGCGATGCAGTATATCAAGTCGTGCGATATGCGAGAGGCTACGCAGGGGGCGGCGAGATCAGTTCGATCCTGTCGCATTCCCTGGTCGCTATTTCACAGGACGCGCCGGTCTTAGCAGTTCCCTGGGCCGAAGTTCCGATGAGCATTGATTTCGAGGGTATCAGGCTGAACGGACTCGCCGCTTGGGCTGCTCGGCTCGTAGCCCATCCGTCACCTTTGCCTTCACCGGCAACACTATTGCCGGTCTAGCAGGGATTGAGGGAGGCCGCGCTGCGCCGCCATCTGCAAAAAGCCGAACTGCATTTTCATCTACAGGAACCGCGCAGGGCGGCGCTATCTCATAATTCGCAGGCCGGTCCTTCAATAGCGGGACCGGATTTGGAACGAAACGAGCAAGCGCGCCATTCAGATATTCTTCCGACATCTCGCAACAAACCCAGTTGCGACCTAAGGCCTCAGCAACTGCGCCGGTGACGCATGATCCGCCAAAGGGATCTAGCACCATATCTCCCGGCTCTGTCAGGAATCGGATGAAATACTCTGGGAGCTGGGGCGGAAATCGTGCAGGATGTATCGGGATGTTGTTGTCCCGGCAATGTTCCTGGTAGCGGCTGGTCGACTCGGTATTAGCAATAGCCAACAGATTTGGCGGAACCGACCCGCCGTTATCCTTCATGAACTTGTCCGAAATATCATGACCTGAAGGACGCATTTTGGCCGTGTATCCGTTCTTCAGCAGGTCTTTCATCGACTTGGAATAAGGAGCCAGAATACGACGATTATTCGCTTTCGGGAACGGGGTTTTCGACAGCCACCAGACCGTGTTCACCGCATCTTTCACACGAACGCGGCGGACATTTACCCACTCAGCGGGGGTCGGCAATTTCGCGGGATTCCACCAATAATGTTCCTGACATAGATGGAATCCATACTCTTCGACGAGCATGACCAGGAGCTTGAAGTGGTATAGCGACCGCGTCGGTTGGCCAGGCACCCACGCGCCGCCAATATCGATTACCAAACTTCCGTCGTCCTTCAGAACGCGTTTGAAGCCTTCAGCGAATGGCCGAAACCAGTTGCAGTAGGCGTCAGCGTCTTCGTTACCGTAGCTCTTTTTTCGGACCAGACCAAAGGGCGGGCTCGTCATTATGAGGTCGACGCTGTCCGGTTTCGTGGCGTTGAACAAATAGGCGCGACTATCGCCCCACATCATTTCTCCCATCAGGGTTTGATGGAAAGACCGAATTAATTTCTTGGGGTAGAGTGATTTGTGATCGTCGGCGCTCACGACCTGACTGCTGGCCGCGACATGCTGATTATGGAGAAAGCGGATATACTCGGAAACGGCAGAGAAGCCCAGTTCGGCCGCTTTCACGTCGAACGTCTCCTTTTCTTCCTCCGTCAGTCTCACGTTGGTGATTGCACTGCGCGGTTTATTCGCCTTTGGCCGCCCCATGGATGTCCTCGTTGTTGTGATTCGAAATCACAGTAGCTCAGGCATTTTCGTGTTACAAGAACAAAGCCAGCTTTGATGTATTACAGAAACCATTGTCGGCTTATAAGGGCGTGATCGGAGAACGCAGCACAAGACCGCCCCTCAGTCGATGCGATCGCATTTTGATGGACGGTGAGGTGTGCAGGACCGCAAACGGAGGGTAGCGTGCGTAAAGTTTACATCATCGACTCAAACTATCCCGAGGACCATTATTCCGGGCTGGCCGATGGGATCGTTGCGCAATATATTCTCAAGGCGCTTGGCATCGACGCCGACTTACGCCTCGCCCTCGATCGGAAACACTTTGGAAAAGCCGTCGATCGCGCTTTGAAAGCAGGATGCGACGTGTTGCACATATCGACACATGGAAATGACAGCAGCATCGCATTATGCAATGACCTGCGCGGCGGTGATCTACCGGAAGGATATGACTGGCCAGAGTTTGTCGACCTCTTTCAAGGCCGCTATGATCCGCCAACTGCTTTCGTTATGTCAGCATGTGGCGGCGCTTCCATGAGATTGGCCCAGACATTCACCGACGCCAAAAAGCGGCCAAAGATTATCATCGGCTCTTCTGACGACAGGTCCCCCGCTGACTACGTAGCCGCCTGGGCATTGCTTTATCGCCGCTTCAAACGAAAAGGGATTAAGCGCGATGTCGCGCAGAAGGCGCTGGAAGACATTGCGGCCGTTGTGCATAAAAATTTTCGCTACTTTCGGTGGGATGACCAGAGAAACCGCTATCTCCGGTATCCAAGCACAGGATCTCTCTTCGACGTGAATGAACGGGCGAAATAGCATTCCCTTCACTAAGCGAGAAAGGCGGAAATAATCGATCCATCGCGAATACGCACCCGATCGAACGCATCAGCGTAAACTGGAACTCATTCCAGACCAGATCCTTTCGCTGAGCCAGCCTCAAGTCCTGATGCTATCGCCTGAGCGATAGCAGTCTGTACTTGGCCAGCCCTTTCACTGATCGCAGCGACCAGCTTGGTGCGATCGCTGGTGAAGATTGTCGAGGATTCCTTTGCTCTGGATATTCCGACATAGAAAGATTTCTGATCAACAAGGTTGGTCGCGCTGCTGTCGGCATGGATGATGACATGATCGGCGGTACGTCCCTGCGCGGCGAAGGCAGTATCGACATAGGCATGGGCAATATGCCGATCGCGGGCGGAATCGAGGTGGAGCGTTTCTGTAGTTCCGCGCCCGGTCTGGATGATGGCAGTGCGGGCCTGTTGATCCACGGCGATTACCTCACCGCGCCCACCGTTGATCCGGCTCGCTTCCCGGTCGTTGCGGGTGAACCGGATGGCATCGCCGACTTTCAGGTCCAAAGGCCGTGGCGCGAAGGCCTGTGTATGGCCTGCACCCCATTGCCGCAATCGCCAATCCACCTCGTGCCCGTCCTCTGACTTGAGGGCGATGGCGGCCCTTGCCGGGTCGATGCTCTCGACGCGGTAGGCCTCACCGCGTACCACGCCCTTGTCGGCATAGTTGCGGGCGAAGCGGACCACATCGCCCTTGTCGTAACTCAAGGGGTCGCGCGCTTCAGCGCCGGTCAGCCCCTTATTGGCAAGACTCTCCACGGTGACGGTGGGGCCGGTCAGCGCGCCCGATTGGGTGAGTGCGGCGCGAATATCGGCGGTCAGCGCATCGCGCCCCTCGCGCGACGGCTCGATAACGATGGTGCGGGCACGACCTGCCCTGTCCAGCCCGGCATATCGCTCCGCGATGGCGGCGAACCGTGTCGAGCGTTCTGCGCTCTCGATGATCTGCCCGCCACCCCGGTCAAGCGCGGCAAGCGCCTTCCTGGCATTTCCCTCGATCGACGCCAGCACGGCCTCTTTTGTCGCGTCATTGGTCTGGCGCACGATCTCGGCCAGCCTGGCAGTTTTCATGCCACCGCTTTGCAACTGGGCAAAGGCCGCGCCCGCCTCGACAGAACCTAACTGCTTTACGTCGCCGACGAGGATAATGCGGGCATCATGCTTCGCGGCCAGATCGAACAGCCGGGCGGTGTCGCGCGCCGACATTAAGGATGCCTCATCCACGACCCAGACAGCGGGCCGGGTGGAATCAGTCCGTTCCGGGACAAGCAGGTGCCGCGCAACGGTATCGCCACGCGTGCCCAACGCCTCGCCCAATACCATCGCTGCCGAAGCGGTCGGAGCCAAGGCTGTCACGGCTATCCCGCCCGCTTCAGCCTCGCGGGCAAAGGTCGCCAATACGGTTGTTGTCTTTGCCGTGCCTGCGTAACCCTGCAAGGCGGTGATGCGGTTGCGGCTGGTCAAAAGCTGCTCGGTCGCGCTGCGCTGATCGGGATTCCATCTGTGGCCCGCGCGCTCGGCTTGCGCCGCTGCGCTGGCAACGGTCTTGGCGGCGGCAAGCGGTGTTGCGATAGGCGTAAGCGCCTCGCGCCCCTCTGCCTCGATCCGAAGCATCTTCGCTTCGGTTTCGACATTCTGTCGGGTGGTAAACCCGGCAAACTCGGCACCGCGCCGGTCTATATGGATACGGTCGATCAAGTCGCCCTGTTTCGTCGCGGTCTCAATGGCAGTTCCGATCTGGGCGTAACCGATCTTGCCCAACCCGATCCGCCCGGCTTCCTCCTGTAAGGCTGCGGCAGAGAATACCGACTGCCGTTCGCCCAACTTGTCGGCAGCATAGGCGACAGCGCGGGCTGCGGCCCCGTCGCGCTGCATGTCGATGGCGGCGCGATAGGCCGGATCGGCGGCCTTGGCTTCTGCGTGCCTGACCATCGCCAACCTTGCCTCCGCCCCGAACCCCGCTTTAACCGCAGTCTCCCGCCACTCCGCAACAAGACTTCCATGATCGGCGGCAACCTTCGCCTCGCGGGTGTCGAGCGTGGCAACCTGCTTTTCGATCGCGCTGGCCGTGTCGCGTGACGTGCCGCGCTCCGCCAGCGCCGCTTCGATCTCCGCGCTGCGCGTGCTGAACGCCTCTATCACCTTGCCGGACAGACCCCTGATCTCGAACATGGACTCCTTGCCCGCCTCGATCTCATACCCCAATTCACGGACCTTCAGCGCCAGTTCCTGCCGGTAGATTGCCCCGATCTGCTTTTGAAGCTGATAGATCGCGCGCGGCTCAAGGCTGCGCCAAGCACCGTCCTCACCCTGCGTCGCGTTCATGATGACATTGTGTGTATGAAGCTGCGGGTCCTGGGCGCGGCTTGTGCCGTGCTGGAAGCTGGCGACGACCAGATTGCCGGTCGCCTCGCGGGTAACGTTGCCGCCGTCGCGGATACGCGTGGCGGCCATATGGCGTTCGACATGGGCCATGGCAGTTTTTACGGCTTGCCCATGCGCCTCGATCAGCCGCCGGTCGCCCGCGACCTCCGCCATGATCGAGACGGACTTGGGGGCGCTCAAGGTCACGTCCCATCCGGGCCTATGCTCCAACTGCCCGTCCCGAACAGTACCAAGCTGCTGATCGTCGATCCTGCCGTCGAGCAAGGCGCGGAACTGATCGCGGTCCACCTCCCCGGAAAGGCCCAGCGCCTCTGCGCCTTTGCCCTGCCAATGGGACGGCGATAGCCCGCCCTCGGCATAATAGTCGTCGGCTTCATAATAGCTGCTGGCCTGCGCCGAACTGGTCAGCGCCGATACCGATGCCACCATCACACGGGCCCCTGAGTGTCGGGCTTCGTGGATGGCGATGACGACGGCGCTGGTGATGGCGGCGCGGCTTGCGCGACCTGTCCCCAGAGCATGGTCGCCGGATCGGCTGCAACGAACCCCTGCTGGCGGGGCGCACCGCGCCGTTCAATATGATCGGCGGTCAGCCTGATTCTGGCCACCGGCAAGCCGTCAGGCAGCAATAGATAGCCTTCGTGGCGCGCAAGGCGTAGCTCGCTTTCCATGACGGCAGGCCGCACCTCGCGCATCCTGCCCAGGTTGATGCGGTGCCCTTCGTCGCCGTCGCCAAGCATGTCGGTCTTGGTCCGGATCTCCATCTCACAGTCGCCGATGGTCTGGCTGGCCCATTGGCGAGTTTCGCTGTCGATGGTTTGCAGGAACAGCTTGGTGTTGCAGCATCCCAGCATGGATTCGGCGATCTGCGGCCCATAGCGGTGCTGCATCTGGCCCAGCGCCTGAAAGGTCAGCACCACCGCCGCACCGAACTTGCGTCCTTCGGGCAGCAGCCGCGCCAGATTATCGACGCGCGGCAGGTCGGCTAGTTCGTCCAGCACGAACCAGATGCGCCGGTCTTCGGAAGGGCGCAGGCCCAGCATGGCGCTGGCGGCACAATCCAGCCAGCAAGCCAGCAGCGGCTTCGACGCCTCGAAGTAGTCCTCTTTCCTCGGCACGAATATCCACGGGCGTGCGCCTGTGCATTCGTCCAGGTCAGTGATGAACTTGCGGAAGGCAAAGGGTTTGGCCTTGCCGTCTTCGACGCGCAGGAACTGGATCAGGTCCGCCGCCTTCGCCAGCATGAACAGGACGCTGCCGGTCGCCCGGTCGGCATCGTCGGCGAAGGTCCGCGCCGACGAACTGGTGGCGAGCCATTCCTTGAGGTCGTCCTTGGGCCGGTTCTTCAACGCATGAAGCAGGTCAGGCAGCGTGCGCTTGTTTTCCTGCCACAAGGCCCGGACCATATTGGCGACAAGGATGCGGCTGGTGTCGAGCCACACGTCGCTATCATGCTGGCCGGTCTCGGTGATAAGCTGGTGTGCGATGCGGTCGGCATCGGCGGGATGTGCGATCTCGGCGAAGGGCGACCAGAAGGCGCAGCGGGCATCGAACGGATTGAGAATGATGTCGCCGCGCGCCGGATTATAATAGTGCGCGATGAACTCGCCGCTGGTGTCATAGACCAAGGCGGCTTCGCCCCGCGCTTCGATGCTGTCAAGCAACTGGCGCAAGGCTGTGGTCTTGCCGCTGCCGGTCGTGCCGATCATCGCCATGTGCCTGGTTTCCAGCCGGGCTGGTATACGCACTTTGCCGATGGTCAGTGTGCGGACATCGGCTTCCCTGGCGGTCAATTTGGCAAGCTGCTTCTCGTCCACCACCCGCGTTCCGCCAATCCAGCGATCGGCGAGCAGACGCTCGCGTCGTCGCGCCATCGCGCCGCGCGAGGCTAGCAGGGCTGCAAACCATCCGCCAAAGCCCAACGCGCTGCCCCATTTGGCATAGGACCAGACAAGATCGACGCGCCGCCGGAAATAGGGATGCGCTATGATCTGACGCGCCGATCGCGCTTCCTCGACATGGTCGGGATAGTGAACGTCGATCCCCGTATCGGCCTCCCAGCCGGACACGGCCCAGAGCTTAGTCTTCGCCCAGTAGTAGGTGCCGGTGGCAAGCATCACGTCGCGGCCTAGCATCATGTTGGGCAGTGCAAGTCCGCCGAGCGCAATGGAGGCTAGCATGACGATGGTCTGCCGCTTGAAGCGCGCACCCTGGGTGCTGAGATGATGCTTGCGCAGGGCATCGGCATGGTTGCGGTGATCGTCGGCGCGGGTCACTGCCGGTTCTCCTGCGCGATGAGCCGCTGCCGATTGTAGGCGGCGGTGATCTCTTCGGTGACGATCTCGTCGCTCTTGCGCGCACCGCTGGCCGCGCTGCGGGCGTAGCAATAGGAGGCACAGGCGGTGAACAGCGCGCGGTCCAGCATCCGCTCCACATCGACAATGCGTGTGCTGACCGATGCCAGTTCGGTCACGATCTCGCGGCTGTCGATCGCGCTGCCCGTTCCGTGAACGAGGGCGGCCAGTCCAGTGTCCACGACGCGGGCAAGCATGGCATATTCGCTCAATCCGCGTTGTTTGGCGAAGCTGGCAAGGGTCCGGTGCTGGGCCGGAGAGAGCCGCACGGTTTGAGCGCGCGCACTCATCGTACCCCTCCTGACGAGATGCTATTCGCCATCGCGCGAAAAGACGGAATTGCGCTGTTTCCGCGCCGCCGCGTTTGGCGAGATGCTATCGGCATCCCGTCAAACTCGCAGAAATGCTGGATGCACCCGTGCGTGAGGTGTGTATCTGAATTGTTGGCTCGATGCGTAGCATCGCAGCCCCGCAACTTTGCAGAAGAGACGACCGGATCAGGCATGGCGCGATCCTTCCCGGCAAGCTGCGCACGGGGTGTCAGCGGTGGAGTTGGAAAGGCATTTGCCCGCATCGTCGTGGCTGATGGTGGTAGTGTCTGATACCCAGGCGGCGATCACGGCCTTGGCTTCTTGGTCGGCCTTGGGGCGGTCGATCTCCCTGCGCGGGCGTGGTTCATCGTAAAGGCCATGTTCTACGATCCAGTCCTGAATCACCCCGTCGATGGCATCCTGCAACCGGCTATCGAGCCGACGAGCTGCGATGGGATCAAGATGCGCGGTAACATGGGGGGCTTCAATCAGCCCGCCCAGCGGGAAAGAGGTGTGGCCAGCGTCCTGCAACGGGCCATCTACCCGCAAGGTCGATACGACGCCACGGTGGGTATGCAGAACGGGACGTTCGTTCCGCGTCCATTGAATGATCGAGCAACGGTAGGTTTCGCCATCGTCATCGAAAGGCAGCAGCCGCTCGATCAGCGGCTCGACGATGGGCGCAAGCCGCTTGTTGACCGTGAAGCGCAGCGTGACATAGGATCGGCCTGCCCGCCAGGCGGCCAGGCGATCGACGGTGTTGCGGATTGAAGGCATGGGTCATCCTTTCGTGAAATCACGATTGCGGAGGTTCTTGTGTGCGGGGAGATTCAGCCGCGACCGGACCGCCCATCGATCAGGCTAAGGCCGGGCGGTGTCTGGGTTTGGTTCAGTAACGGCGGGGCTGAAGGCTGTTCAGCCAGTCCTCGACATCGCCGGATTTCCATCGGATCTTGCCCGCGCCGATGTGGCAGGGACTGGGAAAGCTGCCGTTGCGGGCGCGGCGATAGAGAGTGGTGCGGGATTTGAAGCCGGTGACGTTGAGCACGTCCACGACAGTCAGAAGCTGGTTTCGATCAGGCGGCATAAGATGTCCTTTCCATTCATGAGAATGCAGGACGTGGCTCCGGGCGGCGTTGGAAGCTATTCAGTTCCCCATTCACGGGAATTCATGCATGGGCAGTTGGCGCAGGTAATTGTTGAAGGCTGGATAAACGCCAGCATGGATTTTTTCCATCCGACTGTTTCCAACACCTTCTTTACGAAGGATTTCTTTCTTCCGCTCGAAGGTCATTCCGTCGAGTTCGGGGCGTCGCAGGGCGATGATGATCCGTATGGCCTCGCGGAAAGAATTTGCGCGTTGGTTGGTTTCAACGGCATGGGCGAGAAGCCATTCGATGCGGCGTTCGAACAGCTTGCGGTCGGCGGTGTCCAGCAATGTTCTCGATGTGACAAGGGCAGGGGCCATGCGTGCGCCCAGCTTGACCCATAATTCGCTCATCGGGATAGGACGATGCGGGACGCATTGCCAGAGATCTTGGTCCCTGCTGACAACAAGCAAGGCACCATGATCGGCCAGAAATGCTCGCAAGGCATTTGGTGACAGTGGCTTGAATGTTCCATCGGGTAGCAGTTGCGCAGTTGGGATGTCCCCGCTGGCGATTTGGCTCCGATAGAGGTCGAGTGCGCGCAAGTCTCGTTCAAGCGCCTCGTTTGGTTCGGTGACGAGTTCCTCTATCTGATGCTCGTGGCGGACCTTGCTACGTAAATGAGCCAAAACGAACGCGATGCCTCCGCCCAATAGCAGAGACATCCCGATGCCTGTCTCAATGGGATCGGGGGCAAGGAAGAGAGTGAATCCAATCACCGCAACGAGAGCTGAGGCGAGGCGCAAGATGTCGATCAAACGGCGGATGTTCCGCCCGCGTCTTGCCGCTGATGCCATCGCGTCCAGCACGCTTGTCGGGATGATGGATGTCAGGGCCGTTCCTGCTGGTCGTTTCAGAAACGCAGTATAGCCATCCCGAATTTTGACGAACTCGGCGGGGCGAAGAGGAAGCGGCTCTCGCATCTGCTTGATGGCATAGTCGCGGTGAGGCGAATCTTCAATTCGGAAGGGTGCCGGGCGCGTCCAATATCGACGCGTCGGGATGCACCGCGTGGCCATCGCCAAATATAGATTTGCACCACCAGCGCACCACCAGAGCAGATTTGGCGGCCCCTAACGGGGTTAAAATATCGGCTAAGTCATTGAAATATTGGTCGGGACGAGAGGATTCGAACCTCCGACCCCCACACCCCCAGTGTGATGCGCTACCAGGCTGCGCTACGCCCCGACCGGAGGGCGGCATTTAGGCGGATGTCTTGCGACATGCAAGGGCCTTGGCGAGGGGGTCGGCAAGGGGTCCGGATTGCGCACTCCCGCAGACATGAAAAAGCCACGCAAGGCGATCGCCCTGCATGGCCTGAAATCCCCGAAACGGGATGGCTGACGAGTGTATCAGCCGATCATGTCGGCGACGATCTTGCGCAGTTCGCTACCCGAAAGGGTTGGCGAATGACGGCGGGTGGCGGTGCGCGATGCGCGGCCCTGCGGCGCATGGTGCTGTCCGCTGCTGGATAGGGTCTGGGTAGTCATCTGTATTTTACGTCCTTTGCGCGGCGGATATGCCGCCGCATGATATTTTGAGAATTCGGTCTCGATGGTTGCGGCGATGAAAGCGGAGCTATTTCAGCCCTGCGCCGCCCATTTCCGGGGGCATCGCCCGTCGCGCAATCCGCGAGAACATGTCCTATGTAGGGCGCTATGGTTAATTTTCAATGAATTGGGTGAATGGCTTACCGCGAATTCCTCTCCGTTCGGACTGAGCTTGTTGAAGCCCTGTCCTTGCCTGCTAAGAAAGTGCAGCCCTTCGACAGGCTCAGGGCGAACGGAGAGATGTTGCGGAATGCTTCCTTAAATTTGGAGATATTCTGGCTACATGCAGAGTTCCTAATCCCCGTCATCCCCCCAATCCTGTTGCCACCCCGCCCCGCTTTGTGTTAGCCGCGCGCCCTTGACGGCAAAGGGTGCACATGCGCCCAATAACGGCCACGATATCGAAAGTTCCTGCATGTTTTCCACCCCTGCCTTTGCCCAGACTGCGGGCGGTTCCGCCTCCACCGGCGCCTTCATTGCGCAGGTCGCGCCGCTGGTCCTCATCTTCGCGGTTTTCTATTTCCTGCTGATCCGCCCGCAACAGAAGCGGTTGAAGGACCAGAAGGCAAAGATCGACGCCGTGAAGAAGGGTGATCAGGTCATCACCGGTGGCGGCCTGGTCGGCAAGGTGGTCCGTGTTGACGACATCTATGTCGATGTGGAACTCGGCACCGGCCTGAAGGTGAAGGCAGTCAAGTCTACGTTGACCGACGTGATCGACCCGATGTCCGCCAAGCCCGCGAACGACTAAGCCAGAGACGAAAGACACCATCATGCTCGTCTTCCCGCGCTGGAAAGTGGCGCTGATCCTGTTGTCGCTGGCGATTGGCGTATTGCTCGCCATCCCCAGCTTCCTGCCTGACCGCATCGTCACGCAGCTTCCCACCGCTTTGCAGACGCGCGTCAATCTGGGCCTCGATCTGTCCGGCGGCAGCCATCTGCTGCTGGAGGCGAACCCGGACGATGTCGCCAAGCAGCGGGTCGAGAATATGGAGGAGCAGGTCCGCACCGAGCTTCGCCGGGGTGATACGAAGATCGCCATCGGCGACATTTCCCGCAAGGACGGGAAGCTGAGCTTCATGGTCCGCGACAACAGTCAGGTGGACGCCGCTGTCGAGCGGCTGCGTCCGCTGACGCAGGGCGCGGGCATGACCGGTCAGCGCGATTTCAATGTCGAGGTCGTGGACGGCAACACGGTCGTCATCACCCCGACCCAGGCGGGCATCGATAAGGCGATCAATGACACGATGGAGGTCGCCACCGACGTTATTCGCAAGCGTATCGACGAAATGGGTACGCGTGAGCCGACGATCATCCGCCAGGGTTCCAACCGTATCGTCGTGCAGGTGCCGGGGCTTCAGGACCCCAAGGCGCTCAAGGAACTGATTGGCAAGACCGCCAAGCTGGAATTCAAGCTGGTCGATTATACCGCCAATCCGGCCGATACCGCAAAAGGCATAGCCGCCGTCGGCAGCGAGATACTGCCCTACGCCGACCAACCAGGCCTGATCGCGGTCAAGCGGCAGGTGATGGTGTCGGGTGACGAACTGGTCAACGCGCAACAGACATATGACCAGCAAAGCAACCAGCCGAACGTGACGATCACCTTCAATGGATCGGGTGGTCGCAAGTTTGGCAAGGTGACGACTGAGAATGTGAACCGCCCCTTTGCGATGATCCTGGACGGCAAGGTGCTATCGGCCCCCAACATTCAGACGCCGATTCTGGGCGGGTCGGCCGTGATCACCGGCAACTATACGGTCGAAACGGCCAACCAACTGGCAATTTCGCTGCGCTCAGGCAAACTGCCGGTCACGCTTACGGTGGTCGAGGAACGCACGGTCGGGCCGCAGCTGGGCGCGGATTCGATTCGGGCGGGCATTCTTGCTTCCACGATCGCCGCGGCGGCCGTCATCATCTTCATGTTTCTCAGCTACGGCCGGTTCGGCGTTTATGCCAATCTGGCGGTGGTCATAAACATCTTCGTCATCCTGGGTGTGATGGGTGTGCTGAACGCAACGCTGACCCTGCCGGGCATTGCCGGCTTCGTGCTGACCATCGGCACCGCGGTGGATGCGAATGTGCTGATTTACGAACGTATTCGTGAGGAGCGGCGCAGGGGCCGGAGCATCGTCCAGGCTGTCGAGTTCGGCTATAAGGAAGCCAGCCGTACCATCTTCGAGGCGAACGTCACCCACGCGATCGCGGGTGGCATCATGCTCGCGCTGGGCTCCGGGCCGGTGAAGGGCTTCGCCATCGTTCTGCTGATCGGCATTGCGACGTCGGTGTTCACGGCCGTGACCTTCACTCGTATGCTGGCGGCGCACTGGCTGCGCACGCAGCGGCCGACCGATATCAAGCTCGGTATCATGCGCATTGTGCCGGATGACACCAATATCGGTTTCGTGGCGATGCGGAAATGGGCGTTCGCCCTGACTGCGTTGCTGACGGTGCTGGCGGTCGGAGCCGTCGGCGCAAAGCATCTGAACCTCGGCGTTGATTTCGTCGGCGGCCTGATGATCGAGGCGAAGTTCGACCAGCCGCCGCATCTGGACAAGGTGCGCGCGAGCATCGAGCGACTGGACGTAGGCGAAAGCTCGCTGCAGCAGTTCGGCGATCCCAAGACCGTCTCCATCCGCCTGCCGGTGCCCACAGAGGGCGGCGCAGGCGCATCGAACGTCGTGATCGAAAAGGTGCGAACGGCGATGACGTCGGAATATCCGGGCGTCACCTTCTCCCGCTACGACACCGTATCGGGCAAGGTCTCGGGAGAACTGATCCAGAACGGCGTCCTCGCCGTGATGCTGGCGGTCATCGGCATCGCGATCTTCTCCTGGTTCCGGTACGAATGGCAGTTCGGCGTCTCCACCTTCGTGGCGATCATGCACGACGTGCTGATGACGCTGGGCTTCTTCGCCATCACGCAGCTGGAGTTCGACCTCAACATCGTCGCGGCGGTGCTGACGATCATCGGCTATTCCATCAACGACAAGATGGTGATCGACGACCGTATCCGTGAGAATATGCGCAAATATCGCAAGATGGACATGAAGTCGCTGATCGACCTTTCGGTCAACGAGACGCTGCCGCGCACCGTCATCACGTCGCTGACGATCATGTTGGCGCTGGGCGCGCTGCTGCTGTTTGGCGGGCATGTGCTGCGTGGCTTCACGGCGGCGATGATGCTGGGCATCGTGGTCGGCACTTACTCGTCCATCTATGTGTCCTCGTCCCTGCTCATCTCGCTGGGCCTCAAGCCGCAGCTGACCGACAAGAAGGCGGCCAAGGGCGTGGCGGCGCAGGGCGAGCGGGTGACCGCGCGCACGGCGGACGACGGCGCGCGGTCCTAACCGCCGATGGACCTCAACCGCGACGATCCGCCGTCCGGTCCCATCGTCACCGGCTTTTCGGGGCGGGGCTTCCGGATTCGCGACACGGTGTTCCCGGGCGGCCTGCTGCTGACGCCGGAACTGGCGCTGCCGTGGGAGGATTGTCCTGCGGTGGAGGGGCTGACGCCCGCCGCCCTGGGGACGCTGTGCGATCTCGATCCCGCGCCGGAGTTCATGCTGCTCGGCACCGGAAGCGGCCTGGTGCAGCCGCCGCGCGCGTTCGTGCGGGCGATGGAGGCAAAGGGCATCGGCGTGGACGTTATGGATAGCCGCGCCGCCGCGCGCGCCTGGGGCGTGTTGAGGGCCGAGCAACGATGGATCGTCGCGGCGCTGATGCCGCTTTGAGCAAGAGTTCCCACCCCCGTTCGTGTCGAGCGAAGTCGAGACACGGATGCGGAAAGGCTTCTCGACTACGCTCGAAGCGAACGGAGAAGGGTGGGTTAGGCGCGCCCTAAGCTCACGCCTTCCCCACAATCCCCTGCAAATGATCCAGCAGTGCATCGCCATTCGCCTGCCAGGTGAAACGCAGCGCAGTTTCCCGCACCGCCTGGGGATTGGGCGGATTGTCGAGCAGCGACCGGATCGCCGCCGCAATCGCCTCCGGCTCCCGCTCGACGATATGTCCGGCTTCGGGCCGGTCCATCAATTCCCGTGCGCCGCCTACATCGCTTATGACGATCGGCCGCCCGCAGGCCAGCGCCTCGACCCAGGCATTGGCAAGGCCCTCCGACGCGGAGGGCAGGGCCATGACATCCGCCGCCGCGAACAGGCGCGGCAATTGATCGTGCGACACCGACCCCAGGAAGCCGACCCGGTCGGCGACCCCTTCGCTCTCGGCCAGCTTCTCGTAGGTGCGGCGATGCGTTCCCTGTCCGACCAGCATCAGGGTGACGCCGGGAAGCTGCGTGAGCGCCTTGATCAGCAACTCCTGCCCCTTGCGCGGGATGAGCGCGCCGACGCTCAGGACTACCGGCCCGGAGAGCTGGAAGGCCTCCTTCGCCGATGCGCTGTCCCCTGGCTGAAAACGGTCGAGGTCAACGCCGGTATAATGGACGCGGATGCGTTCCCCATCCATGCCGAGCGACACCATGGATCGGCGAATCGTGTCCGACACCGCGAGCAGCCCGGCGGCTTCATTGGCCGCCTTCAGCACGGCCTTACGGGTCGAGGGCAGCTTGCCCCAATAATGGATGTCGGCGCCGCGCGCCTTCACGGAGAAGGGAATGCCAAGCTTCTTCGCGACGCGCGCCGCGACCGGGCCGTCGGGATAGAAGAAGCTGGCGTCGATGACGTCGAACGGCTTCTGCCGATGCAGCTTGCGCACCAGCGGCAATATGGCCAGCGTCATGAAAGCGACGTTCATCGCCCCGCTAACTTTCGGTATCACCGTGAAGCGAGGGCGATAGACGGTCAGGTCGCGCCAGAACTCCATGCGGGGGATGTAGCGCAATTCCTGATAGGGCTTGGCGAGCGATAGCGGCCAGGGCGGAATGCCGATCGGCGCGACCACGGTCATCTCGACCCCGGGCCGGGTCGCAAGTTCCCGCGCCTGCCGCTCAACGAAGACGCCGAAATTGGGCCTGCTGACGTCCGGAAACAGCGTGGAGAGCATGAGGACGCGCAATGTCATGGGACCGGCTATATCAGCGGGTTGGCGCAAGCGTTAGATGCGCAAACGCAACAAGACCCGACAAAGCGTCCGGTCATGGCGCTTTTCTACAACCGGCGGACGAGCCGGGACACGACGGCGGCCCAGGGCGGATCGTTCACCACCTGCTGCCGCGACCCCGACTCCAGGGGCAGAAGCTGGAGCTTGTCGCCCTCCCGCCCGATCAGGCGTCCGAACAGGAAGCGCCCGCCGGGGCGCGGTACAAGCACGTCGCGGTTCAGCGCCGAGGCATAATGGCCCGGCGCAAGTTTCTCGCACCACAGCTCGTCGCCGGTGCGATATTCGCCCAGAGCCGATGTCAGCCGCACACCGACCATGTCGGGGGAGGGCAGAGGTGGGGCCATCATCAAAGGCTGGGTGGGCGCCCGCGCGCCCTCCTGTCCCAGAAGCGCCGCAACAGGCAATGACTCCTGACCAGGCATATCCACCAGATCGGCAGCCGTAACTTCCAGCGCAGCGGCGATCCGGTTCAGCCAGTTCACCGATACGGTGCGCGTGCCCGTCTCCAGCCGACCGATTGTCTGCGCAGTCGTCGGCGGATCGCATCGTTCGGCCACCTGCTCCAGGGTCAGGCCCTGCGCCTTGCGCATGTCGCGGATACGCGTGATCATGACGATCTCCGATAACCTATATGGTTTTTACGCTTTCCTACACTTTCTCGGACGTGGCAAGCGATCTTCGACGGAAGGAAAAGGAGGGCAGCGATGGCGACCAAGGCGCGGCATGTCGAACGCAGCATAGAGGACCAGAATGGGCAATGGCAGCGGGTTTCGGTCAACCTAGGGGAATCGCCGCTGTCATGGCTGTACGCCCGGGGCAAGCTGACCGAGCGGCAGTTTCGCGCCGGTGAGGCTCTGCGCGCCGACTGGGAGCGGGCCGGCCTTGGCCCTTCCGTAACGATGCGCTGGGATGTGACGCCGCTTGCGCGCGGCCGCAGGGCGGGGCCATCCGCCTTGTCCCCGACCGAAGCGCAGATGGCGGCGCGCGAGCGCTTCCATGGCGCGGTCGCGATGGCGGGATCGGGGTTGGCCGATGTCCTGTGGCGCGTCGCCTGCGCAGGGGAGGGGATCGCCGCGGCGGAACAGGCGCTTGGCTGGCCTGTCCGGTCAGGAAAACTGGTCCTGAGTTTCGCGCTGGACAGGGTGGCGGGATTTTACAGGATTGCGGGTCAGGTTTCGCTTTGACGCTTGTCCAAAACCCGTTCGGGCTGAGCCTGTCGAAGCCCTGCACTTTCTTGAAGTGAAGGACAGCCCTTCGACAAGCTCAGGGCGAACGGGGAAGAAGGGCGAACATCACCCCACCATCCCCTCAGCCTTCTCCGCCAGTTCCAGCCACCGTTCCTCGGCCGCATCCTTTTCGGCGCGGGCCTGGTCGATAGCCTTGGTCAGCGCGGCAAACCGGTCGGGGTTGCTCGTGTAGAGTCCGGGGTCTGACAGCGCGGCTTCATCCATCGCGATGCGCGCCTCGATCTCCTCGATCTGCCGGGGCAGCATCTCCAGATCGCGCTGATCCTTGTAGCTGAGCTTCGCGCGGTTCTTCGGTGGCGGGGCGGGCGCGGCATCGGCCTTCTTCACGGCCTTGGGCGCATTGCGCTGCCGCCGCTGCTTCATCCAGTCCTCATAGCCGCCGACGACGACATCGACATCGCCCGATCCGTCGAGGCCAAGTGTCACCGTCACCGTCCGGTCGAGGAAATCGCGATCATGGCTGACGATCAGCACCGTGCCGTCATAGTCGGAGATTACCTCCTGCAGCAGGTCCAGCGTCTCCAGGTCAAGATCGTTGGTCGGCTCGTCGAGCACCAGCAGGTTGGATTCCCGTGCAAATTCCCGCGCGAACAGCAGGCGCGACCGCTCGCCCCCAGACAGCGTGCCGATCCGCGCCTCGGCCAGCGAAGGGTCGAACAGGAATTCCTTGAGATAGCCATGGACATGCTTGCGCACGCCGCGCACGTCGATCCAGTCGCCGCCCTCGGCCAGCACTTCGCGCACGCGCTTGTCCGGGGCCATCAGGCTGCGCTGCTGGTCGATGAAGATCATGTCGAGCGTCTTGGAGAGCGTGACGCTGCCGCTGTCCGGCTCCGTCTCTCCAGTCAGCAGTTTGAGCAGCGTTGTCTTGCCCGCGCCATTGCCGCCGACCAGGCCGATCCTGTCCCCACGTCGCACCCGCAGGCTGAAGTCGCGGATGACCGTGCGGTCTCCGAAACTCTTGCTTGCATGCTCCGCCGTGATGACGCTCTTGGTTTTCGACCCGTCGCTCGCCACCGCGATCTTCGCCGTGCCCTGCGGCCCGACCATGGCGGCGCGTTCGGCGCGCATCTCGTACAGCTTGGACAGCCGCCCCTGGTTGCGCTTGCGCCGGGCGGTGACGCCGCGCTCCAGCCAGTGCGCCTCGATCTTCAGCTTCGCGTCCAGCTTGTCGGCGGCGCGGGCTTCCTCGGCATACACGGCCTCCATCCATGCCTCGAACCCGCCAAAGCCGATCTCGTTGCGGCGGATGCTGCCCCGGTCGAGCCACAGCGTCTGTTTGGTGAGCCGCGTCAGGAAGGTGCGGTCATGGCTGATGACGACAAACGCGCCATTATAGCGGTTGAGCCAGCTTTCCAGCCAGTCGATCGCCGCAATGTCCAGATGGTTGGTCGGTTCGTCGAGCAGCAGCAGGTCGGGTTCGCTCGCCAGCGCCCGACAGATCGCCGCGCGCCGCCGTTCGCCGCCACTCGCCGTGGCCGCCTCGCGCGACAGGTCGATGCCCAGCTGGTCCGCGATCGCCTCTATCTCGTGCAGCGGCGGCGGGTTGGCGCCCGACAGGGTGAAATCGCGCAAGGTCGCGAAGGGGAGGACGTCCGGGTCCTGCTCCAGCGTGATGATGCGCGCGCCCGGCTGCACCGACCGCGTGCCTTCGTCTGCCTCTATGCTGCCCGCTAGCAGTTTAAGCAGCGTGGTCTTGCCTGCGCCGTTGCGGCCGATCAGTGCCAACCGGTCGCGCTGGCCGATGAAGATGTCGAGGCCACGGAACAGCCACTGACTGCCCTGATTGAGGCCGAGATTTTCGAAGGAGAGGATAGGTGCCGCCATGCCGGTGCAGCTAGGCGTTCGGCCGGGATCGGGCAAGTGCCGCCCGCGCATTCTAGATTGCTTTCGCAATGCTGCAAGGACGGGTCAGACGCCATTCAGCCGTCATGACGCTATGGCAATGAAACTTCCACGGCTGCTTGAGGGTTCGGGCGGCCGCAAGTCGAAGAGGAGAGATCGAACATGAAACTGGCTGCTTTTGCCCTGTGCGCGACTGCGCTGGCTGCCATTCCCGTTGCGACGATGGCCCAAACCAGCGTCAATATCGCCGAACCCGGCCCTGTCGTGACGCTGAACGTCACGGAAAGCGTGGAGGCCGCGCCCGATGTCGTCAACGTCGGCACGGGCGTCGAAACCCGCGCGCCGACCGCCAAGCAGGCGATGACCGACAATGCCGGCAAGATGGCGTCGCTGATCGCGGCTCTCACCAAGGCCGGGATCGCGAAGAAAGATATCCAGACCAGCGGCATCCGCCTGAACGCGCAATATGACTATAGCCCGCGCAATCCGGACGGGTCGCAGGCCGCGCCGAAGTTTATCGGCTATGAAGCCTCGAACCAGCTTTCCGTCACCTTGCGCGACGTGACGAAGGTGGGCGACCTGCTCGACCGGATGGTCGCGGCGGGCGCGACGACGATCAGTGGCCCCAACTTCTCCATCGACGATCCCGCGCCCTTGCTGGTGCAGGCGCGGGGCGCAGCGATCAAGTCGGCCAAGGCGCAGGCGGATTTCTATGCGCAGGCGGCGGGCTATCGTTCCGCACGGCTGCTCTCCATTTCGGAAAGCAACAGCGGCGGCAACCCGCCAATGCCGATGATGTCCGCGCGCTTCAAGGCGGATGCGGTTGCGTCGACACCGGTCGAGCCGGGACAGGTTTCGGCTTCGGTGACGCTGACGGTGCAGTACGCGCTGGAAAAGTGATTTAACTACCTCCCGTCATTCCCGCGAAGGCGGGAAACCATCTCCCATCGCATCCGCAGACACTATGTTCGGAGATGGGTCCCCGCCTTCGCGGAGATGACGAGAGGGGTGGCGGAAACGGAACCGATGCCATCCAACCCACACACCGCTCCATTCACCACCTGTTCAATGCCGCGCAGCTATGCCATTCACCATGTCCATGCCCGGAAAACTCCTGATTGGCGGTTTCTTCGCCGGCCTGCTCCTGACTGCGGTCGTTCCGCCGGCGGACGCGCTTGGCCGTCGTGACGAGCAGGATGAGGCGCGGCGCGCGATGCTGGACGGGCAGGTCATGCCTTTCTCCATCCTCAAGCGGCGCGTGGAGGCGGCCATGGGCGATGCGACCTATTTGGGGTCCGAATTCATTCCGAGCACCAATCGCTATCGCCTGAAATATGTGAAGGACGGCAAGGTCGTCTGGGTTGATGTTGATGGGCGGACGGGCGATATCACCGGCTGGGCGCGCTGACCGGCGCACCCATAAACCAAGTAAAGGGGCCATATGCGGCTGCTGATCGTAGAGGATGAGCCCAGTCTGGGCCAGCAATTGAAATCCACGCTGATGGGGGCGGGCTATGCCGTCGATCTGGCGACGGATGGCGAGGACGGGCATTTTATGGGCTCGACCGAGAATTACGATGCCATCGTCCTCGACCTTGGCCTGCCGGAGATTGACGGCCTGACCGTGCTCGACCGCTGGCGCAAGGAAGGGAAGACCTTTCCGGTGCTGGTGCTGACGGCGCGCGACAGCTGGTCGGACAAGGTCGCTGGCCTGGATGCCGGGGCAGACGATTATCTGGCCAAGCCCTTCCAGAGCGAGGAATTGATCGCCCGTCTGCGCGCGCTCATCCGCCGTGCTTCGGGCAATGCGTCGAGCGAACTGATCGCGGGCGACGTGCGCCTCGACACCCGCTCGGGCAAGGTGACGCTGAACGGCGAACCTGTGAAGCTGACCGCGCAGGAATATAAGCTGCTGTCCTACCTGCTCCATCACAAGGGCAAGGTGGTCAGCCGCACGGAATTGATCGAGCACATCTACGATCAGGATTTCGATCGCGATTCCAATACGATAGAAGTGTTCGTGACGCGCATCCGCAAGAAGCTGGGACCCGATGTCATCACCACCATCCGCGGCCTTGGCTACAGCCTGGAAGAGCCGGCGCACTAATCAAACCTCCGTTCGTGCTGAGTAGGGGCTGAGCTTGTCGAAGACCCGTATCGAAGCATCTCGCGCGAACCCTTCGATACGCCGCTTCGTCAAGCTCAGCGGCTACTCAGGGCGAACGGCTTTCCAATGACCGTTGAGGAAAATCCCCCCGTCCGCTCCACCGGCTCGCTAAGCCGGCGGATGATCGGCATCGCCGCGCTGTGGATCAGCGTGCTGCTGATCGGCGGCGGCGTGGCGCTGGACCGGGTGCTGGCGGATGCCATCACGCGCAATTTCGACGACGGCATGAACTATGTGCTGACGGCCATGATCGCCTCTGCGGAGATCGGGCCGGACGGGGAGGTGCTGTTCAACCGCGCGCCCGCCGACCAGCGGTTCCTGGAGCCCAATAGCGGCCTCTATTACCAGATCAGCGCGGCCGGGCATGAGGACTGGCGCTCGCGTTCGCTGTGGGATCGGGCGCTGAAGGTCAATCCGGCGCATATCGACCGCGATTTCCACGCCTATAACAGCAAGCAGTTCCCCGGCGAGGACCTGCGTGTCATGGAGCGCACGATCATCCTGCCGGGATCGCAGTCCCGCTGGACCTTCATGGTGGCGCAGGCGCGCTCCAGCCTCGATGATCAGATCGCCGCCTTGCGCTCCACCCTGTTCGAGAGTTTCGCGCTGCTCGCCCTCGGCCTCATCTTCCTGGCCGGAGTCCAGACCGTCTATGGCCTGCTGCCGCTGCGAAAGGTGCGCAAGGAGATCGTCCGGATGCGCGGCGGCAAGCAGAGCCGCGTGACCGAACCCATGCCCGCCGAAGTGCTGCCGATGGTCGAGGAACTGAACGCGCTTCTCGCCCATAATGAGCGGCAGGCGGAGGAGGCGCGGACCCATGCCGGCAACCTCGCTCATGCGCTGAAAACGCCGCTGACCGTCATCATGAACGCCGCCACGGCGCAGTCGCCCGATCTCGGCGATACCGTCATCCGCGAGGCGACCACGATGCGGCGTCAAGTCGACCACCATCTCGCCCGCGCCCGCGCGGTTGGCCGTCGTGGCGCAGCACAGAGCCGGGCAGAGGTCTGGTCGAGCCTGCAGGCGGTCGAGCGCGCCGTCGGGCGGCTCTATCCCGATGCGCGGATCGACATGGACGGCGACAAGGAGGCAAGCGTGCGCGTCGAGCGGCAGGACCTTGACGAACTGCTCGGCAACCTCATCGAGAATGCCGCGAAATATGGCGGCGGCAGCGTGTTCGCTACCGTCATGCCAGCCGCCGATATGGTCGAGATTTTGATCGAGGATGACGGCGCGGGCATCCCCGCCGCCGACCGCACCCGGATCTTCGATCGCGGCGCGCGGCTCGATTCCGGGAAGCCGGGTACAGGCCTCGGCCTCGCCATCGTGCGCGACGTGGCGGAAATTTACGGCGGATCGGTCACGCTGGACGAGAGCGAGGATCTGGGCGGCCTGATGGTCCGCCTGCGATTGCCGGCCGGGTAAACTACGCAGTTGGCTATATAAAAGTCAGGCCGGTGAAACTTTTGTGACATGATCTGGCCTTAAGGGCTGCCACATCAGGGCGCGACATGCCCGCACTGGAACCAATAGATGACCAAATCCCCTGATGGCGGCAAACGTCCGGCCATCCTTGCGCAAAAGCCTGCGACTACTACTCCTGCTTTCGACGTCGCTGGTCTGGGTATGCAGATGGCGCTGCGCCAGATTGGCTTCGATGCGCGCACTTCGGTCCCCGCCGCCCGGCCCGTCGCAGCGGCCCAAAAACCGGTGCCGGACCGCGCCCTGCGCCATCGCGACTGGTTGCTTGCCGTTGGCGAGCGTCAGCGCTCGCTCTCGCCCATTGCAGGCGGCATTCCGCGCATGCGCGACCTTCCGGGCAAGGATTTTCTCGACCATTTCTACGCCCCAGGCCGCCCGGTGGTGATGGAGGGCGCGATCGCGGACTGGCCCGCTCTGTCACGGTGGACGCCCGACTATTTGCGCAAGGCCATTGGGTCAGCGCCCGTCGAATGTCAGGTTGGGCGCAACGCCAATCCCGACTATGAACTGCACAAGGACACGCATAAGCAGACCATGCCGTTCGACCGGTTCATGGACCTGATCGCACCCGGCGGCGCAGCCAATGACGCCTATATCACCGCCTATAACAGTGGCGCGAATGCCGCCGCCTTCGCGCCCCTCTTTGCCGATGTGCGCCCGATCACGCCCTATCTTACGCCGGCCAACGGCATGCTTTGGGTCGGCCCGGCGGGGACGTTCACGCCGCTCCATTTCGACCTCACCAACAATCTGCTGGTGCAGGCCATTGGCGTAAAGCGCCTGCATCTGGTCCCGCCATCGGAGACCCGATACCTCGCCCATAATCGCCATGTGTTCAGCGACGTCCACGACATCACCAGCCCCGACCATCTCGCCCGCCACCCCGACGCGCGCAACGCCCGCCGATTCGAGGTGGAACTGCGCCCCGGCGATATGCTCTATATCCCCGTGGGCTGGTGGCATCAGGTGCTGTCGCTGGAATTCAGCGTGATGCTGACCTACACCAATTTCCTCTGGCCCAACGACGCGTTCGAGACGTTTCCGGGATAGGTGGCGGCGCTATCTTCTCGTTGACATGTAGGAATGCTCTTGAAATGTTCTCGCCTCAGGCGGGGGTGAGGCATGAGCGATCGAGATTCGAAAACTGAGTATAAGTCAGCAGAACGGATAGCATTCGATCATTATCTTCGGACGGGGCGCATCTTGTCATCCCCCACTCCGCTCGAACGCAAGTTCAACCCCTATCATGATCCTCGCAATGGCCAGTTTACCTTTGCGCCCGGTGGTCCACGGTCGCTGGCGAACGTCATTATTTCTCGTCAAAAGCGCTCATTGGTCGGCGAACATAAACTATCGAACAATATAGGGCGTGCGGCAGGCAATGCTTCATCCGCTACGCAATCCATACCTCCACCCGGTATGCCCGAAGCAGTTTATCGTCCCGATGAGAATAGGGCCGATTTTCAACTTACCCAATACAAACCAAATCCGCGCGCGCGTGTCGGCGGAAATGGTGGCCCGCCGCTAAATGATCCAATGACTCTTGAACGTGTATTTCCAGGGATTTCGGCGGCGCGGGGCGGGTCTATGTTGTCCCTCGCGGATAATATTTTTGATCTGACTGGACCGTCAAATCGACTGACGTTGAGTTTAATGACTGATCATGTGAATCTAATTATTGAGCAAATTAGAAAAATTGACCCCCAATACAAATTAAATACCCTGGGCTTTCCATCAACCATAGAGGGGCTTGAAAATCTCACCAGTACGTGGCGTCTGGATAGGGCGAGTGCCTTTTACCTTGTGAGAAATGAGATTCGGCCGTTGCAGGTGGAAGTGCTACGCTTTCTTCAAGAAAAGACTGACATTGAATATGCAAAATCTGTTAAGCTATTCAATGATGGTAAGTTGGTTCCGCGTTTTTCTCGAGAAGAAGCGATTGGTAATCAGGTCGATCGCGCAGTTCGATTTGAACTAAGAAAATTATATCAGGGATTAGATATCGCTACCAACGCAAATGGACCAATCCGAATAATTGGCAGAGAGTATGATACATCCGGTTCCGACAAGAGTTATCGTATCCCTGATGCTCGGATTGCCAACATCGCATTTGATGTTTCGCTAACGAAGAAAACCTTGGGGACGGCGCAAATTCGTGGTTTCTTCAATGCGGATTTTAGCCCGGATGCGGTGGTAATCGTTAGGCCGCGCCAGCTTGGAGTAAATAGCACCTATATTATTACAAGGCCCAGGAAATAGTTATGAAGCCATACGCGCCTTACATTCCATTGAACATCAGCGAGATCATGGATCTTCTTGGCTGGATGATGCTGAACGCCCCTAAATTCGAGGATGATACGGGCTATTTTGCCGGGCAGAATATCGAGACTGAATTCCTCGCGTTGAACGGAGGCCTCAGTAATATTCGTAAGAAGGTTGGCGAGGAAGCCTATCAGGCTCTCATCACGATTTCCGATAAAATGCGCGAGCATTTTGAAGCCGATCCGGATGATGTCGGGGCCGGTGGAAGGGAGGGCCGCACCTGCATTCGCGAAATGGAGGATATTCTCATCGCCAGTGCGCGGCGTAAATCGCGCTAGGCTCTGCCCGGCTGAGTCACCCCTCCCGCAACCGCTCATGATGGCGGATCACTTCGTCGATGATGAAGCGCAGGAATTTCTCGGTGAAGTCGGGGTCCAGCTTCGCGTCGAGCGCAAGCTGGCGCAGGCGGGTGATCTGTTTTTCCTCGCGGCCCGGGTCGGCGGGGGGCAGGGCGTGGGTCGCCTTATATTCGCCCACCGCCTGCGTGACCTTGAATCGCTCCGCCAGCATGAAAACCAGCGCCGCGTCGATATTGTCGATGCTCTCCCGATAGCGTTGCAGCGTCTCGTCCAAGGTCGTCTCCGTCGGTTCGCCCGGCTTTTTGCCGGATATGGCCGTGCAGGCAAGCTATTCCGCTTGCCTAATGCATTTTGCATCGCCACATCGGCGTCGATATGACCGCAACGATCCATCGCCTTGGCCGGGATCCGGCTCCCTCGCTCGAACCCATGATGGCGCTGGTCGCCGAGGATATGAACAGCGTCAACGCTGTCATCCTCGACCGGATGCAATCACGCATTCCACTGATTCCCGAACTGGCCGGCCATCTGATCGCCGGCGGGGGCAAGCGGATGCGGCCGATGCTGACCCTGGCCTGCGCCCGGTTGCTCGAATATTCGGGCGCGCGCCATCACAAGCTGTCGGCCGCCGTAGAGTTCATCCACACCGCCACGCTGCTGCACGACGATGTCGTGGACGGCTCGGGCCTGCGCCGCGGGCGCAAGACGGCGAACATCATCTGGGGCAACAGCGCCAGCGTTCTGGTCGGCGATTTCCTCTTCAGCCGCTCGTTCGAGCTGATGGTCGAGGATGGCTCGCTCAAGGTCCTGAAGATTCTCTCCAATGCCTCTGCCGTGATCGCGGAGGGCGAGGTCAACCAGCTGACCGCCCAGCGCCGCATCGACACGGATGAGGAGCAGTATCTGGAGATCATCGGCGCGAAGACAGCCGCGCTCTTCGCCGCCGCCTGCCGCATCGCCGCCGTGGTGGCGGAGCGGGACGAGAAGCAGGAGCAGGCGCTCGACGCCTATGGCCGCAACCTCGGCATCGCCTTCCAGCTGGTCGACGACGCGCTTGACTATGAGTCGGACGGCGCGACCATGGGCAAGGACGCTGGCGACGATTTCCGCGATGGCAAGGTGACGCTGCCCGTAATCCTCGCCTATGCGCGCGGCAATGCCGAGGACCGGGCCTTCTGGAAGGCCGCGATTTCCGGCCACCGCATCTCCGACGAAGACCTGGCCTATGCCACCGGCCTGCTGCGCAGCACCGGCGCGATCGCCGATACGCTCGCCCGCGCCCGCCATTATGGCCAGCGCGCCGTCGATGCGCTGGGCATGTTCGGCAATGGCAAGGCGAAGGCGGCATTGATCGAGGCGGTGGAGTTCGCGATCGCACGCGCATACTGATCCGCGTCGGGATGGCGTCCGCTTGTCGCTGGCGCTAAGGACTGGTGCGGGAGAAGAGCCGATGCGCATAAACGCCCTCGATCATATCAATATCCGCACCACCCGCTTCGACGAGACGCTGGGCTTCTATCGGGATACGATCGGGCTGTCCGTCCGCCCGTCGCCGGTGGTGTCCGACATTTCGGAAGGGGCCTGGATCTGCGATCAGAGCGACCGTCCCATCATTCACCTGGTCCCCGCCGGTCAGACCGTGCGCGCGCTTGGCAGCATGGAGGTGGATGACGACGCGGCCACCGGCACCGGGCCGCTGCACCATGTGGCGCTCGATTGCGGCGACTATGATATGTTCCGCGCCCATCTGGACGCGTCCGGCCGGGATTTGCGCTTCAACGACATTCCCCAGGCGGGCCTTCGCCAGATTTTCGTGCGCGATCCCAATGGCCTGCTGGTCGAACTGAACTTCCGCTAGGATGCCATGCCGCTTCCGATAGAGGCCGTTCTTCCCGATATCCGGTCTGCCCTGCGCGCGGGTTCCAACGCTGTCCTTGTTGCCCCTCCGGGCGCCGGCAAGACGACCGCTGTGGCCCCGGCACTGCTGGGCGAACCCTGGTGTGCCGGGCAAATCCTGCTGCTGTCGCCCCGCCGCCTTGCCGCCCGCGCCGCCGCCGAGCGCATCGCCGAACAGATGGGCGAGCAGGCGGGCGGCACCGTCGGCTACGCCACCCGCATGGACAGCCGCCAGTCGGCCCGCACGCGCATCCTGGTGCTGACCGAGGGCATTTTCCGCAACCGCATCCAGGACGATCCCGAACTGTCCGGCGTATCGGCGGTGCTGTTCGACGAAGTGCATGAGCGCAGCCTTGATAGCGATTTCGGCCTGGCGCTGGCGCTGGATGCGCAGGGCGCGCTGCGGCCCGACCTGCGCCTTGTCGCCATGTCCGCCACGCTGGACGGCGCGCGCTTCTCCACGCTGATGGACGGCGCGCCGGTTGTGGAGAGCGAGGGGCGCATCTTCCCCCTCGACCTGCGCCATATCGGCCGCGCCGGGGAGAAACGGATCGAGGACGACATAGCCGCCGCCATTCGCCGCGCGCTGGGGGAGGAGGCGGAGGGCGACCTGCTCGCCTTCCTGCCCGGCGTGGCGGAGATCGAGCGGACGGCGGAGCGTCTCGACATGTTGCCCGCCACCATCGCCATCCACCGCCTGCACGGGTCTTTGGAACCTTCCGACCAGCGCGCTGCGATCCGCCGCGCCGCGCCGGGCACGCGCAAGGTTATCCTTGCAACCAGCATTGCCGAAACCAGCCTCACTATCGACGGCGTCCGCATTGTCGTCGATAGCGGCCTTGCCCGCCGCCCGCGCTATGACCGCGCCGCCGGTGTCACGCGCCTCGTCACGGAAAAGGCCAGCCAGGCGGCGGCCACCCAACGGGCGGGCCGTGCCGCGCGTCAGGGCCCCGGCGTCGGCTATCGCCTGTGGGAGGCAGCGGCGACCAGCGGCATGCCGCCCTATGATCCGCCGGAGATATTGGAACGGGACCTGTCGGCGCTGCTGCTCGATTGCGCCGGATGGGGCGTGTCCGATCCGGCTGGCCTGCGCTGGCTGGACACGCCGCCCGCCGCCGCCGTTGATGAAGCGCGCAGGCGATTGCAGACCCTGGATGCCCTGGATGCCCATGGCCGCATCACTGCGCATGGCCGGGCATTGGCGGTGCTGCCACTGGAACCCCGCATCGGCCATATGCTTGTGCGCGCGGGTGAGATGGGCCTTGGGCGCGTAGCCGCCGAGATTGCCGTTCTGCTGGGTGAGCGCGGCCTTGGCGGCAGCGACACCGACCTGACGGCGCGGCTCCACCGCTGGCGGCGAGAAAGCGGCAAACGGGCGGAGGCGGGCAGGGGCCTCGCCCGACGCTGGGAAGCGATGATCGCCAAAGTGAAGGGCGACTCTGCCCCGGCGGCGCATGGCGTGGGCGTCGCGCTCGCACTGGCCTTCCCCGACCGGGTAGCGAAGCGCCGCTCCGTCGACGGGGCGGACTGGATCAGCATCGGCGGACGGGGCTTCCGCCTCGATCCGCTCAGCCCACTCGCCCGCGAGGACTGGCTGGCCGTGGGCGAAGTGCAGGGCAGCGCTGCCGGCGCGCGCATCATCTCCGCAGCGCCCCTGGATCAGGCGGCCGTCGAATCCCTGTCCGCCGGTCGCATGGAGGACAGGCGCATCGTCCGCTTCCGCCCCGAAACGCGCGGGGTAGAGGCGCTGCGCGAACGCCGTCTTGGCGCGATCCGGCTCTCGTCCGGGTCCGACGACCGGCCTGATCCGCAGGCCGTGGCCGATGCGCTGCTGGAGGGGGTTCGCGCGGGCGGCATCGAACTGCTGCCCTGGTCGGAAGCTGCGCAGTCCCTGCGCACCCGCGCGGCCTTTGCCGGGATCGAGGCGCTGTCCCACGACGGCCTCGTCGCCACTCTGGACGATTGGTTGCCATCCCTGCTCACCGGCGTCCGCCGTTTGTCCGACATCGATCGATCGGCGCTTTCCAACGTGCTGGAGGGCTTGATTGGCTGGGACGGCAAGCAGCAACTCGATCGCCTCGCCCCCGTCAGCTTCACGTCTCCGGCCGGAAGCAGCCACGCCATCGACTATGCGGCGGAGGGCGGCCCGCGCGTCGAACTGCGCCCGCAGCAGCTTTTCGGGCTGGCCGAACATCCTTGCGTCGGGAGCGCGCGAATCCCCTTGGTCCTCAGCCTGACGTCACCCGCCGGACGACCGATACAGACGACGCGGGACCTGCCCGGATTCTGGGCCGGCAACTGGGCGTCGGTGGCCAAGGAGATGCGGGGCCGCTATCCCCGCCACCCCTGGCCCGACGATCCGGCAAAGGCATCGCCGACCTTGCGGACCAAGAATGCCGAGGCGCGTCTTTCCGGCAAGACTTGACGGGACTCGGCAGTTTGATGCAACGCAGCGAAAGACGAACCGGAGAATGATCGTGGCCGCCCGTATCTATCAGATCCAGAAGAACGCCATGCAGTCCGGCAAGGCGCTGACGCACAAATGGGTGCTGGAATATGCGCCCGCCGAAGCGAAGCAGCCCGATCCGCTGACCGGCTGGGCCGGCTCCGGCGACACGAAGCAGCAGCTGCGCCTGACCTTCCCCAGCGTCGAGGCCGCCAAGGCCTATGCGGAGAAGGAAGGCGTCGCCTACACCGTCACGGTTACCGCGCCCAAGACATTGAAGTTGCAGGCCTACGCCGACAATTTTCGGTAAAACGAAGATTTTTGGTCTGAGCTAAAAAATCCGTTCGGGCTGAGCTTGTCGAAGCCCTGTCCTTACTTTCGAAGGCAGTGCAGCCCTTCGACAAGCTCAGGGCGAACGGTTGTGAGTTTGTCTGAATAACTTAACCCAACATCCCTACGCCCAGCATAAGCAGCATCTTGACGTCGATCGCATAGCCCTCGCGCCGCTTCTCCGAAAGGAAAGCGGGCAGGGCGTCCAGCGCGACCCGATGCACGACGATATCCTCGCCATCCACCCCGCCGCCTTCGCCGATCTTCGTCAGCCCCAAAGCCCGGAACAGCGTGAAACTCTCGGAAACCATCCCCGGCGAGCTATAATATTCGCCCAGATTCTCCATTGTCTCCGCGCTGTACCCGGTTTCCTCTTCCAACTCGCGCAGGGCGGCGATCGAGGCGTCCTCGTCCTCGCCATAATCCCCCACGAGACCTGCAGGCAATTCGATGCAGCGCTTGGCGAGCGGCACGCGGAACTGGTCTACCAGGATGACGAACCGGCCCGCGTCCGTTTCCTCGACGGCCAGGATCACCGCCGCCTTGATGCCCCGGCTGCGGCCGACATATTCCCACTTCCCGCGCTGCTTGGCGGCGATGAACTTCCCCTGCCACTTCACCTCTTCGGGCAGGGTCATTTCCGCTTCGCTCATAATTCTATCAACCTGTCGGGGAGTTCGTTGCGATCGTCCGCGCTGCGCGGGAAATGTTGGGCGAGCACCTGGCCAACGCCGGTCACGGCCTGCGCCATGCCGCTGCCCGCGCGCCCGGCGCGGACCTCAGCGATCAACGCGGCCATGATGTCGCCCCATGTTTCGGGCGTCACCTTCGCCGTAATCGCCGCGTCGGCGACAATCTCCGCCCGATGCTCGTCGAGCGAGAGATAGATGAGGACGCCGGTGCTGCCCCGCGTCCGCCCCTCTGCCGATGCGCGGAACAGGGTGATCGCCCGCCGCCGCACGCGCCGCGCTTTGGTCGATTTCGGCGTCAGCGCCATCCGCAGCGGCATCCACGCCAGCAGGTAGCGGACGAACAGGAACTTGATGATGAGCGCGCACAGCAGCACCGTCAGGAAGGCGCGGTCACTCAGCTCATGCTCCCATCCGCCCATGACGCGCAGGATCAGCGCCCTGTAGAAGTCCGGGAAGGCGGCATAAACCGACAGGGCCAGGAACACCGTGCCGATCGCCCAGTGCAGCCCGGCGTCATGATAGGCGTCCGACCGCCGCGACACGATCGTGACGATCTCGCCATCGGTCGACAGCTCTGCCTGCGCGACCGCCGCCGTCACCAGGTCATGATCGGCTTCGCTCAAGGTTATGCGTGGCGCTACCATCCCCCGGATGCTCCGCCGCCGCCGCCGCTTCCGCCACCGCCGAAACCGCCGCCGCCTCCGCCCCAGTCGCTGCCGCCGCCACCCCAGCCGGACGATCCGCCTCCGCCCCAGCCGCCGCCGATGCCCGGACCCCAGATGATGACCGGGCCGGCCCCGCTGCGATGCCTGCGCCCGCCACGCCCGCCGAATATCATCGGCAGGACGAAGAACAGGATGACCACGATCCAGAAGATGAGCATCACTGAGCTGCCATCGTCAGCGCTGGCGCGCTGTTCCTGCGCCGCCTGCTTGGCCAGCGCCTCGGCCTCGTCCGGCGGCAGGGCGATGATCCTGCTGATCTGGTCGACTCCGGCATTGATCCCGCCAGGGAAATCCCCGGCCTTAAAACGGGGCGTGATGTCGTTGCGGATGACACGGGAAGAGAGGGCGTCCGTCAGGAACCCTTCCAAGCCATAGCCCACCTCGATCCGGACTTTCCGGTCGTTGGGCGCGATGATCAGCAACGCGCCGTCATTCTTCTCTTTCGATCCGATGGCCCAGGCGCGCAGCAGGCGCGTGCCATAGTCGGCTATTTCATACCCCTGAAGATCGGGGACGGTGGCGACGACGAGCGAGCGCCCGCTGGTCTGCTTCTGCGCGATCAGTTTTTGCGAGAGCGCCTGTTTCTGCTCAGGGCTCAACAGGCCCGCAGCGTCGATAACCCCGCTGTCGTCATATTTGGGAAATGTCTGCGCACCCGCGAGCGGCGTCCAGATGAGCGCCGCCAGCGCGAGAAGCGCATGCAGGAGGGTTTTCACAGGTTTCGCCTCAGGCGCCGAAGTCCACCTTCGGCGCTTCTTCCGCACCCGCCGACGTGGCCTTGTACGGCGTCATCGGCTTGGCGCCATGGATCAGCTTCGCACCGATCGCATCGGGGAAGGTGCGGATGCGGACATTATAGGCGCGCACCGCTTCATTATAGTCGCGGATGGCGACGGCGATCCGGTTTTCCGTGCCCTCCAGTTGCGACTGCAACTCCAGGAAATTCTGGTTCGACTTCAACTCGGGATAGGCTTCCGCCGTGGCGATCAGGCGACCCAGGGACTGGCTGAGCGCCGCCTGCGCCTGCTGGAACTGCTCCACCTTGGCAGGGTCGGACAGATCAGTCGCGCTTACCTGGATCGACGTTGCCTTCGATCGCGCCTCGGTCACCCGGACAAGCGTGTCCTGCTCCTGCTTGGCCGCGCCCTTCACCGTGGCGACCAGATTGCCGACCAGGTCCGACCGGCGCTGATATTGCACCTGTACGTCCGCCCATTTGGCCTTTGCCTCTTCCTCTGCAGTCGGCACGCTGTTGATACCGCATGCACTGAGCGAGAGAGCCGCCATTGCGACGAGGATTGCGGGGGCAAAGCGGCGAAGGAAACCGCCGGAACGATTGGCTTGGGTCATGGTCGAGAGATCCTCCCATAAGGCGCGGCGCGCCTTGCGTTGCGCATTGAATAGGGATTAGCTGACCCCGCCGCAACTGGACATCGCGTGGTTAACATTCCAAGATGGCCGCTCAACAACAGGAGCCGGTCATGGGAATCGTGTCGGAATTCAAGACTTTCATCGCGCGCGGCAACGTGATTGACCTGGCCGTCGGCGTCATCATCGGCGGCGCTTTCGGGACGATCACCAAGTCGCTGACCGACGATATCATCATGCCGATCGTCGGCGCGCTGTTCGGCGGCGTCGATTTTTCGCGCTTCTTCATACGCCTTGGCGCTGTACCGGCGACGTTCAAGGGCGATCCGTCCAGCTATGCCGACCTCAAGGCGGCGGGCGTCGCCATGTTCGGCTGGGGCGCATTCCTGACGGCGGTCGTGAATTTCGTCATCCTGGCTTTCATCATTTTCCTGCTGATCAAGATGATCAACAAGGCCATGCCGCCCGAGGAAGCTGCGCCCGCCGCCACGCCGGAGGATGTCATCCTTCTCCGGGAAATCCGGGATTCGCTTAAGAAATAGGTAACGCTTGCGATGAACCGTGCGGGCAGGGGGAACCATCCGCCCGCCCGCCGGTTGTTCGGCGTCAAGTGGCGAAGGGGATCGAGAGACTTTCGCGCCGCTTGTGCAGATCGTCAGCCCTTCCGGGCGCAACAGGAGAATAAGCCGTGAAGATCGCCATCAGGACCACCGCAATGATGCTTGGGCTTTCGAGCCTCGCCGTGCTTGCCGCGTGCGGCTCCAAGCAGGAGACCGCTGTCGAGAACGCCTATGACAACCAGGCGGCCATCATCGACAACCAGGCCGACAATGTGGAGGATATGGCGGACAACATGACCGGCAACGCCGCCGATGCTGCCGAGAACACCGCAGATGCGCTGGAAGATAAGGCTGACGCTGTGCGCGCCGCCGGCGAGAAGGCAGGCGACGCCGTCGAAAACAAGACGTCGCACTGATCCGGCTGGGTCGCAATCGGCCCGCTGACTGAAATTAAAGAAGGCCTCGCCATCCTATGGCGGGGCCTTTTTCGCGTCGGCTTTCCCTGCACGATGCTTTTCCTGTCGCCGGTCACTTTTCATTCAGGCGCGATGACCTATATAGGGAGGTGCCGGAGCAATCCGGCTATGGTGATAAAGTGTGCCGTATAATAGACGCAGCGGACGCGGGGGCAGTACCCGCCGGCTCCACCAAAAACCCTGAGAGATCAGGGTCTCTGACGGGGCCGAACCAGGATCGACGTGTGTTCAAAGGCGGTATTTTTGCCCGGCCCGAGTAAGCCGTGAAACTGTTCAAAACCTACAAGTGCCAACGATAACGAGGCTCTTGCTCTGGCTGCGTAATTGATGGGCTCACGCCCTGACATTACACAAATAGAACGCGGTTGGACCAACCGGGCAACAGAATGGATTCCAGCGGTACGGGGAGCACCGGGCAACAGAAGCTCCCCACTTCCTTCATGACTAGTCGGTTCTTCAGCGAAATCTGTGACGCCTCCGCGCGCAGAAAGCGGGATGTTGCGCTGTTTTCATGCAACGAAGCGGGGACGAATCACCCGCTTGTATGACCTGTTATTTGTGTTACAGTTTCATGACATATTGTCTTATATCACTCAACACGTTGAAAATAAACAAAACTTAGTTTTGTTACATGGGCCGGCTTCATCTTGCCGTCATGTCATTAAAGTGAAATACTTCTGGCTATAGTAAGAAGTTTTTTTCGTTGGAGGGTGACATGGTTCGTGGTCTTTCCGCATCTTTGGGACTGCTGCTTTTGGCAGGGGTTTCCGCGTCTCCCGCATTGGCCGGCGGTCCGAGCGAAGTCGGGTATCGACAGGGCGCTCTGGGCGTGTCCGCTATCAGCACGGCGGATTATCGCACTGCCGAAACGCAACTTAACCGCATGGATGGCGTGACGGCGAGCGATCCGTTGCGCCTCATCAATCTCGGTAATGTCTATGCGGGAACTGGCCGACTGTTCGACGCCGAAAAGGCCTATGTCGCCGCGCTCAGTTCGGAATCGGTGGATGTTCTGACGGCGGATGGCACGGAAACGAACACGCACGCGGTCGCGCGCAAGGCGCTGGCTCGAGTGCGATCGATGACAGCTGCGCGCTGAACTCATCTAAAAAATGGTGGAAAAGAGGCGGTTTCGGTCGCCTCTTTTTTGCGCCCGCTCCCTGAGTCATCAAACCGTCACGTATGACGCAAAACAGTAATATTTCTGTCACTCCAAAGACGCACAAACACAATCTGATTGTCACGCCTCCCCTCTAGTGGCCCGTCCCAGGGGAAACGGGGGGCAGCGATTGATTCGCCTCTCTTGCTCCGATCATTGTTCACAAGCCGGCACAGCCGGAGCGGAGAAGACATGGCCAATTATTCGCGCACTTCCAAGATGTTGCTTGCCAGCTGCGGCTGCGCGGCGCTCGCCGCTTGCGGTGCTGACGACATCGCATCGCCCGGCACCGGCGGCGATGTCATCATCAATCCTTCGCCGACCCCCACGCCAACCCCGACCCCAACGCCGACGCCCACCGCGACGGTAACGGCTGCAGCAGGCTGCCCCACGATCGCCGACCCCCAGGGTCTGGCCGATGAAGGCACGATCAGCGGCCCGACCGGCAGCTGGCGCGTTTGCACCCTGCCTTCGAACATTGCCAAGAGCATCACTCTGCCTAAGGTCACCGGGCTGGTTTACCAGATGAAGGGCCGCGTGGACGTAGGCTGTGACGGCGGCTTCTCGGTCCCCACGACCGGCGCGCCAATCACCAGCTCGACCGTAGGCTGCACCGCGGCCAAGGGCTTCGCAGTTAACGGCAGCGGCCAGCTGACCGCTGACACCAACGTCACCCTCACGATCGAAGCGGGCGTCATCCTCTTTGGTGGCACCGGCACGTCCTGGCTCGCGGTCAACCGCGGTAACAAGATCAACGCGACCGGCACTGCCGCCAAGCCGATCATCTTCACCAGCCGCGACAATATCCTCGGCCTCAGCACGGACGCTTCCATCGGACAGTGGGGCGGCGTCGTTCTCATGGGTCGCGGTGTCGTCACCGACTGCACCACCGGTTCGATCGCTGGCAACAGCTGCGAGCGTCAGACCGAAGGCGCTGCCGATCCGGCAGTCTTCGGCGGCACCGACGGCACCTATAATGCCGGCACGATGAAGTATGTTCAGATCCGCTACTCGGGTTACGTCCTGGGCGCGAACACGGAACTGCAGGCGCTGACCACCGAAGGCATCGGCAGCGGCACCACGCTGGATTACATTCAGAGCTTCAACAGCTCGGACGACGGCGCAGAGTTCTTCGGCGGCACGGTGCGGATGAAGCACTATATCGCGACGGGCGCTGACGATGACAGCCTCGACGCCGATACCGGCATCAACGGCCGCTTCCAGTATGTTCTGAGCATCCAGCGTCCGGGTGCGGGTGACGCGCTGTTCGAAATCGACAGCAACGGTTTCGAGGCGGACATCCCGCGTCAGAACCTGATGGTCGCCAACTTCACCGCGATCCAGAGCCAGGTCAGCAGCAACAACGAATCCAGCGATCAGGCCGCCGGCCTGTTCCGCGGTAACTCGGATACGACGCTGATCAACGGCATCTTCGCCACGCCGAACAATGAGTGCATTCGTCTGAACGGTTCGGGCACCACGCCTGCCACGCTGACCGCCCGCTCGGTAGTTCTGCAGTGCAACGCAACCAAGTATATCGGCACGGGTTCGATCACCGCTGCTCAGGTTGCCACTGCATTCGGCACCGGCGCGAACAACAACAATGACGCGTTCACGCCGTCGCTGACCAGCATCTTCATCAATGGTGCGACGGAAACCGCCGTTGTCGCCACGGACGCCAAGACGCTTGACGCCTTCTTCGACACCACCACCTACATCGGTGCGGTCAAGGATGCGGCTGACGCCTGGTATAAGGGCTGGACCTGCAACTCGAGCTACGCGCCGTTCGACACGACGACCGACGCGAACCGCGCCTGCACCTCGCTGCCGATCACGTAAGTTCGGCACTGACCTCTACGGGGCGGGACGCGGCTTCACGGCTGGGTCCCGCCCCCAATTGTACCATGATCAAATCTAGGGGATCTTCGATGGCGACGCCGCTCAAGCTTGCGGGCATGCTGCTCCTTTCTACTGCGCTGGTCTCTCCAGCTGTCTATGCGCAGGATACCGCTGCACCCGCCGCCGATCAGCCATCGGGCGATCCTGCGGCTGCTGCCGGTACATCGGCATCCGAAGCAGGCCAGGACGCTCCGGACATCTCCATCCCCGGCGCCGACATCATCGTCACGGGTCGCCGCAACGACAATATCCAGAAGATCGCACCGGCCGTCGTCTCGGTCCTGTCGTCTGCCGACATCGCGCGGACGGGCGAAGGCAATATCGCCGGCGCACTCGGCCGCGTCACGGGCCTTAGCGTCGTGGGCAGCGGTTTCGTTTATGTGCGTGGCCTGGGTGACCGTTACTCGCTGGCGTTGCTGAACGGATCGCCACTGCCGAGCCCCGAGCCGCTCAAGCGCGTTGTGCCGCTGGACCTTTTCCCGACCAACATCGTGTCCTCGTCGCTGGTGCAGAAGAGCTATTCGGTCAATTATCCCGGTGAGTTTGGTGGCGGTGTCATCAACCTGACGACCAGCGCTGTGCCGGCCAAGAGCTTCCTGACCTTCAGCGGCGGCATCGGCGCTAACACCGAAAGCACGTTCCAGATCGGCTACACCTATTATGGTAGCAAGACCGACTGGACGGGTTTCGACAATGGGTCGCGTGATACCCCGCCTGCGCTTGCCGCCTTTTTCAAGAGTGGCGACCGGATCAGCTCGGGCACCGTCGACACCAGCGCCATAGCCGGTCAGCTCGTTCGCTTCAGCAACGGCACCGTTCAGCGCATTCACGATATCGAACCCAATTTTACGGGGAATATCTCCGGCGGCACGTCGTTCGATCTGGGTGGAGCGACGCTCGGCCTGATCGCGACCGCAGGGTACAGCAACAAGTGGGTGACGCGTGACCAGACGCAGCAGAATTCGCTGACGCCGGATCTCTCGACGCTGGAAAACGACTTCCAGCGCGTGACCACTGACAATCGCATCGTCGCCAACGGCCTGCTTGGTCTGGGTCTGGAATTCGGCGGCAACAAGCTGCGTTGGACCAACCTCTATATCCGGGACACCTTGAAGCATACGCGGCTCGGCATCGGCCGGCGTCAGCAGACGACTGTCGATTATATGCAGCAGGACACCGCCTGGTATGAGCGCCAGCTGATCGACACCCAGTTCGTCGGCGAGTTCAAGCTAACCCCGGAATTCAGCCTCGATGTACGCGGCGGCTATGCCAATTCGCAGCGTGAGGCTCCGGACGAGCTGTCGCTGGAATATGTCCGCACCAATTCCTCGGCTGATCCTTTCGGCAATCTCTTCGTCAACCGACTCAACAACGGCAATGGTGGCGATGCGGCCATAAGCTTCTCTGACCTCAATGAAGATCTTTGGTCAGGCGGCATCGACGCCACATATCGTCCGCTGGACGACCTGTCGGTGACGGCGGGCTATGCCTATCTTAACACCAAGCGCACAAGTTCGCGTCGCGACTTCCAGTTTACTGCGCCCAGCGATTTTCCTGCTGGCGTCGCTGTGCTGCGGCCGGACCAGCTGCTCGCGCCTAACATCATCGATTTTTATAACATCGCGCTGATTGAGACCAACGAAGGCAACCCGACCTTCCGCGCGACGCTGAAGAACCACGCTGGCTATGGCAAGTTCAACTGGCAAGTGACGCCAGAGATCAGCGTCGACGCCGGTGTGCGTTACGAAACGGCCAAGGAAGTCGTGTCGCCGCTCCAGGTGTTCACGACGCCCGGCGCCAGCACCGCCTCCACCAGCCTGAACAACAATTACTGGCTGCCGGCGGCAACGATCACCTGGCAGGTCGAGCCTGACATGCAGGTGCGCGTCAACGCGTCCAAGACCATCGCCCGGCCGCAGTTCCGCGAGTTGATCTATCAGTTCTATTTCGATCCGGACTCGAACCGCCGCTATCAGGGCAACCCCAATCTGCAGGACAGCAAGCTGTTCAACGCGGAGGCCCGCTATGAGTGGTACTTCGCCCGCGATCAGCGCTTTTCCGCATCGGTCTTCTACAAGAAGATCGACAAGCCGATCGAAACCTTCATCTCCGGCGGCGAATTTATCACCAGCTTCGCCAACGCGCCCAAGGCGAACCTTTACGGCGCCGAGGTCGAGGTGCAGAAATATTTCGACCTGTCCGGCGTCGCATCGGGTGACTTCTTCGCCAGCCGCCGCCTGGTCACGATTGCCAACTACACCTACACCAAGTCCAAGCTGAAAGTCGGCCCCAACGACACGGTATCGGTGTTCGGCTCGTCCTCGACCAGCGCCAGCGACTTCTTCCGGGACGGCGCATCGCTCACCGGCCAGTCGGACCATCTGATAAACCTGCAGCTCGGTGTCGAGGATCAGGACAAGCTTTCGCAGCAGACCCTGATCCTGTCCTACGCCAGCAAGCGCGTCACCAGCCGCGGCCTTGCCAATCAGGACCAACCCGACGTTTACGAATATCCCGGCATCAACCTGGACTTCGTGGCGCGTCAGGGCGTGCTGATCGCCGGTCGCCAGATCGACGCGAAGTTCGAAGCGCGCAACATTCTGGGCAACAAATATAAGGAAACCCAGTCGAACGGCACGAACACCGTCATCTACAACCGCTATCGGTACGGGACGACGCTGAACTTCTCGCTGTCGACGACCTTCTAATCAGACCGATCATGCAAATGGAAAGGGCGCCCTCGCGGCGCCCTTTTTGTTATCGCGCGTCCCTCACCCCCAGGGCCGCTCCCGATACCATTTGGTGATGATATATTTCGCGCCCGCGCGCACCTTCATCCCATGATGAATGGAGGCCGGATTGGGCGCGCCGTTCGGCAGCCGGTTATTCCACGCCAGCAGCTTGCCCGTCTCCGGCTGGATGATCTTGTTGACCTTGGTGAAACGGGTCGCGCCGCCCGCGCCGGGGGCGTTGAGATAGATCATGAAGGTCCAGGTCCGGTTGCCCGCGACCGAGCAATAGCGCGCAAAATCTTCACCCAGGGGATCGAAATAGTCGGTATGCGCCTTGAACTCCTGCCCCGGCGCATAGCGCTGCCCTTGTATAGGCTCGCCATGGACAGGATCGATCCCGGCATAGGCGGAAATCTTTGTGTCGATCGCCGCCACGAAGGGATCGGTGCGGCTCAGGTCGCAGGTCTCGCTGGTCCTGAAATAGCCGTCGCCATTGGCGTCTGCGATCGTCGAGGGCCGCCGGTCGGCCTCTATCCGTGCGATCAGGCCCGCACATTCCTCGGCGCTTAGGAAATCCTTCTGGATGAACAGCGTCAGGTCGCGATTGGGGAATCGCTGTACGCCCCTGTGCGTGGACAGGCGGGCAGGGTCGGCGTCAGTCGGGAGGGCATTTTCCATGCTCTGCGGCCTAGCGCCGACCGGCCGTTTTGCAAATATGGTAAACCGACGCTTGCGCGATGCAATAAATTGGTCACAAAAGGGTCATGCGAGCGTAAGATGGCGTGCCTACGCCCCGCCATGGAAATGCGCCCTAAAACGGGGCGTATCGATCGGGACATATCCAGATAATGCCCATGCCGACATTCGACAGGCTGCGCGGACAGGGGAGCAGGGCGCTTGCGTCCGGCCGCTGGCTGTCGCTCGTCGAATGGCTGCTGCTGGCGCTGCTTGCGATCCAGCTTGCCCGGCTGGCCTGGGCGATCCTGACCCCGGTGGGCAGCTTCGGCGACTGGCGCGGGCGGCAGGCCGTCATCCCTGCACCCGCCGCGCGGCAGGCCCTGTTCGCCACCTTTGATCCCTTCTACCGCACCACCGGCGGCGCGCAGCCAAGCTCCGTCGTCACCTCTCTGGCGCTGACCCTCTACGGCACCCGCGTGAATGAAGGCACTGGCATCGGCTCGGCGATCATCGAAACGCCCGATGGCGTTCAGAACAGCTTCGCCGTGGGTGACGAGATCATGCCCGGCGTCCTGTTGAAGGATGTGGCGTTCGACCATGTCGTGATCGACAGGAGCGGCGCGTCGGAAACCATCTACCTCGACCAGTCCGTCGCCGCGCCCGTCGCCGACCCCGCTGCGCCGGATGCCCAAAACCCGGCGAACCCGCAGTCGTCCGCACCGCCGATCCAGCAGGGCGGTGGCCGACCGCAGCCCGCGGACGTAACGCCGCCCGCCGCATCCCAAGGACAGCCCCCGCGTCGCGATCCCGGCATCGGCGCGATCAAGTCCGACATCGGCTTTACGCCCCGGACGCAGGGCGGAAAGGTCACCGGCCTCGTCCTCTCGAAAAGGGGACCGGCATTTCACTCGGCCGGGTTCCAACCCGGCGACATCATATCGCAGGTGAACGGCAGGCCGATTTCCTCCGCCGCCGATCTCCAGGCGCTCCAGGCGCAGCTTGTCCCTGGCGCCCGTATCTCCCTCTCCGTTGAGCGCGGCGCGTCCGTCGTGCCCATCGCTCTCATTCCCCAAGGCCAATGAAAAACAAAAACCTCCTTCACGCGGGCGCTGCCGTTGCCCTGATCCTTGCGACGCCCTTTGCGCCGCAGGCCGCCTTTGCACAGCAGACGCTCAACGTGCGTGACGCCGATATCCGGGCCTTCATCCAGGATGCCGCGCGCGTAACCGGCCGCACCTTCATCATCGACAACCGGGTGCAGGGAAAGGTGTCGGTCGTCACTGACCGGCCGCTGTCCAAATCCGAATATTTTGAGATTGTCCTGTCCACCCTGCGCGCCAACGGCCTGATCGCCGTGCCAGCGCCCGGTGGCGCGTATCGCATCCAGCCCGCCGACGGCGCGGCCGGTCAGCCGAGCGCCGTGGGCGCTGGCGCGACCCGCAACCAGTTCGTGACGGAGGTCTTCCGCCTGCGCTCCATCGACGCTGCCTCGGCGCTTGAAACGCTGCGCCCGCTGGTCAGCAAGGATGGATCGGTCACCGCCAACCGGGCCGGCAACAGCATCGTCGTCGCCGATTATGCCGACAATATCGCGCGCATCCGTCAGGTCATCGCACGCGTCGATCGCGACTCTTCTTCGACGCAGATCGTCAACCTGCGCAACGCCGGCGCGCGCGAAATCGCCCAGTCGCTCCAGGCGCTCGTCGGCGGCGGCGCGGGGGAGGCAGGCAGTTCGTCGGCCAGCGCCACGGTCGTCCCGATCGACAGCAGCAACAGCGTGGCCATTCGCGGCGACGCCGCAACCGTCGTCCGCCTGATGGCCGTCGCCCGCGATCTCGACAAGCAGGCGGCGAGTGGCACGGAAATCCGCGTCTACTGGCTTGAACATGCCGACGCGGAGAAGCTGCTTCCCGTCCTTCAGCAATTGGTCGGCCAGACGCCCACGGTCTCGTCGTCCAGCTCCAACGACAGCTCCTCCTTCATCTCCTCGTCACAGCGCTCCGGCCTCAGCGGCATGAACGGCAATATGGCGAACAGCGCGCCCGCGCCGTCTGCCGCGCCGGTCGCCGCCGGTGTCATTGCTTCTGCAGCGGCAGGGTCCGGCAACGGCATCTCCACGCGTGGCCCGGCGATCGTGACTCGCTATGAAGGCGCCAACGCGATCATCGTCGCCGCCAACAGCGACGTGCAGCGGATGCTGGGCGAGACCGTGCGTCAGCTCGACACCCGGCGCGAGCAGGTGTTGGTCGAGGCCATCATCGTCGAAATCGGCGACGCCGCCGCCAAGAATCTGGGCGTCCAGTTCCTGCTGGGCAGCACCAAGACCGGCTTTGCCGCCACCAACTATTCCAACGCCACGCCCAACCTCCTGACCTTGGCCGGCGCCTATGGCGCGACGAAGCTCGGCAACCAGACTACGACCGTGGTCGCCGCCGACGGTACGACCACGACGACGACGGTTCCGCAGAGCGGCGACCTCGCCACCACTTTGCAACAGGCGGCCGTCAATTCCCTGACCGCCGCGACCGGCGGCATTGCGGGTCTTGGCGGGCAGATCGGCAAGAACGGCATTTTCGGCGCGATCATCAACGCCGTGAAGTCGGACACCGGCTCCAACCTGCTCTCCACGCCATCGGTCATGACGCTGGACAATCAGAAGGCGTCGATCCTTGTGGGGCAGGAGGTTCCGGTCACGACCGGCGAAGCGCTCAGCCAGAATTTCGACAACCAGTTCCGCACTGTCCAGCGTCAGAATGTCGGCATCCAGCTCGACGTGAAGCCGCAGATCAACACGGGCGGCGCGATCAAGCTGTTCCTGCGGCAGGAGGTGTCGAGCATCGCCGGTCCAGTCTCCACCAACAGCAGCGACCTCATCATCAACAAGCGTGAGATCGAAACCACCGTCACCGTCGACGATGGCGAGATCATCGCGCTCGGCGGCCTGCTCGACGACAATGAACGCAAGACGATCCAGCGCATCCCGCTGCTCAGCGACATTCCCGGCATCGGCGAACTCTTCAAGTCGCGCAGCAAGAGCCGGTCCAAGACCAACCTGATGGTCTTCATCCGCCCGACCATATTGCGCAGCAAGGAAGATGCCCGCGCGCTGACCGCCCAGCGCTATGGCTATATCCAGCACCAGCAGTTGCTCCGCGACCCCGACCGTGAGCCAACCATCGACGAGCTGCTGCGCGAATATATGGGCGCTGAGCCGCCAGTCGCCGCGCCGCCCGCCGCAAATGCGCCCGCACCGGCGGCGACGGCCCCGGCTCCCGCTCCCGCTGCCCGAGGCCAGGTCATCACCCCCCAGGCCCGCGAATCCACGACCGTCGTCCGCCCGGTCGATGTCCCGCCCAGCGAGCAACCGCGATGATCGGGCTCAATCCCCTGCCTCCGTTCGCCCTGAGCTTGTCGAAGGGCTGTCCTTCTCTTGGAAGGGAAGGGCAGGGCTTCGACATTCGAGCGAGCCACGCGTCTCGCTCGAACAGCCCGAACGGATTGGATAACGGCTGTCCCGCTTGTGGGAAGCAGTCATGAAAAAAGGCTCCGAAATCGATCCCGTCGCTACCGACGAATCCGAGGGCGGCTTCGCGATAACCCCGTATATCGCCCCCCGGCTGATCGACATTCCCTATGCCTTCGCGCGCCGGTTCGGTGTCGTTCTCCTTAACGGCACAGACTCCGGGAGGCTCGCCGTCGCCATGCGGGAGGGCGGCGACCCGCGCGTCCTGCTAGAGGTGCGCCGGCATCTGGCCCAGAGCTTCGACATCGAATTTGTCGATGAGGCGCAGTTCGACCGCCATCTGTCCAATCACTACGCCATGGACGGCAGCGCCGCCGCGATGGCCGGCACGCTCGCGGTCGGCGCAGACGAACTGGACATGCTGGCGAGCGACCTGCCCACAGCGGACGATCTGCTCGACAGCGCCGACGATGCGCCCGCCATCCGCCTGATCAACGGCATCATTGCCGAAGCAGCGCGGCAGGGCGTGTCGGACATTCATATCGAACCCTACGAAACCGGTCTCGTCGTGCGGATGCGCATCGACGGCGTGCTGCGCGAAACGCTGCGCATGCCGCCGCATGTCGCGCCCGTCGTCGTCAGCCGCATCAAGGTCATGGCCCGCCTCGACATCGCCGAGCGGCGCGTGCCGCAGGACGGCCGCATCGGCCTGACGCTGGGCGGCAAGCTGCTCGATGTGCGCGTCTCCACGCTGCCCAGCCGGGCGGGCGAGCGCGTCGTGCTGCGTATCCTGGACAAGGAGAATGCCGGCATCTCGCTCGACGTGCTCGGCATGACGGGCGCCGCCGACCGCATTTTCCGTGAGGCGCTGGGCGAACCCAACGGCATCATCCTCGTCACTGGCCCCACCGGGTCGGGCAAGACGACCACGCTCTACGCTGGTTTGCGCCAGCTCAACGACGGCAGCCGCAATATCCTGACGGTCGAGGACCCGGTCGAATATGCGATCGAGGGCGTTGGCCAGACGCAGGTCAATGCGAAGGTCGGTCTGACCTTCGCTGCGGGTCTGCGCGCTATCCTGCGCCAGGACCCCGACGTCGTCATGGTCGGCGAAATCCGCGATCGGGAGACCTCGGAAATCGCCGTCCAGGCTTCGCTCACCGGCCATCTCGTGCTGTCCACCGTCCACACCAATGACGCCGTGGGCGCGATCACCCGCATGCGCGACATGAAGGTGGAGCCGTTCCTGCTCGCCTCCACCCTGCGCGCCGTCATCGCCCAGCGCCTTGTTCGCCGCCTCTGCCAGCATTGCCGCGAACCGCATCAGGCGGACAAGTCGGCAAGCGCGCTGCTCGGCTTCGATCCTGGCACGATCGTCTATCGGGCGAAGGGCTGCGGCGAATGCAACGGAACGGGGTACAAGGGCCGCATCGGCGTGTTCGAGGCGATCCGCGTGGACGACACCATCCGCCGCCTCATCAATGACGGTGGCGACGAATCCCTCATCGCTCGCCACGCTTTCCTCAATGCGCCGAACCTGGGGTCCGCCGCCCGCGCGCTCGTCCGCGACGGACAGACGACGGCGGAGGAGGCGATCCGCATTTCCCGCCGCGATGCAATGGACGTGCCCGAAGAGGCCCTGGGCGATGCCTGACTATGACTATCTCGCCATCGACACCGCCGGCCGCGAACGGCGGGGCAGCGTCAAGGCGGAGAATATCGACGCGGCGAAGGCGCAACTCGACGGCCGCCGCCTGTTCGTGGTCAAGATGGATCAGGGCCAGGAGAAAAGCGCGAAGGGCAGGGCGCTCTTCTCGCTCGGCGGCAAGCGGCTCTCGCCCAAGGAACTGACCCTCTTCACCCGGCAGCTCTCGACGCTCGCGCAGGTCAGCCCGCTCGAGGAATCCCTGCGCACCATCGGCCGCCAGAGCGAGACCGAGCATGTCCGCGCGATCGTCGGCAGCGTCCATGCCGGCGTCATGGAGGGCCGTCGCCTCGCCGAGGCCCTGGGCACCCAGCCGCGCAGCTTCCCGCCGCTCTATCGTGCCATGGTGTCCGCTGGCGAAAGCTCCGGCAGCCTGCCAACGATCATGGAGCGCCTTGCCGAACTCATGGAGCGACAGGCGGTGATCCGGTCCAAGGTGATGACTGCCATTGCCTATCCGTCCGTCCTCGCCGGCTTCGCGGTGTTCGTCGTCGCCGCGCTGATGATCTTCGTCGTGCCCAAGGTCGTGGAGCAGTTCGACACGGTCGGCCAGACCCTGCCGCTCCTCACCCGCATCGTCATGGGCCTGTCCGCCTTCCTCGCCGGCTGGTGGTGGGCGCTGCTGATCCTGTTCGCGCTCGCCGGTTTCGGCGCATGGCGCGCGCTGAAGGTCGAGCGCATCCGCTATCGTTTCGACAGCCTGCTGCTGCGCCTGCCCGTCATCGGCCGCCTGATCCGCGACCTGCACGCCGCCCGCATGGCGCGCACGCTTGCGACGATGATCGCCAGCCGCCTGCCGCTGATGGAGGGGCTGGCGCTCACCGCCAACACCATCAACAACCGCGCCCTGCGCCGCGCGTCGGACCAGATCGTCGAGGCGATCCGGGGCGGCGGCAGCCTCTCCGCCGCGCTCCGCCGCGCCAACGTCTTCCCGCCGCTGCTCGTCTATCTCGCCGCCAGCGGAGAGGCCGCCGGTCGCCTGGACACCATGCTGGAGCGCGCCGCCGAATATCTGGAGCGGGAGTTTGACAGCTTCACCTCCACCGCGCTGGCCATGCTGGAGCCGGCGATCATCATACTGATGGGCGGCATCGTCGCCGTCATCATCTTGTCCATCCTGCTGCCGATCCTGCAGCTTCAAAGCCTTACGGGTGTGTGAAAGAGTGACTATGTCTTGCAATGATCTCGCCCCCCAGTGCTCCTGCGAAAGCAGGAGCCCAGTGTCCGACACGCTGATCCAGGAACCTTGGACTCCTGCGTTCGCAGGAGAACGCTCAAGTGCCGCCGAACACGGCTTCACGCCCGTGAGGCGTCCCGCCGAACACGGCTTCACGCCCGTGAGGCGTCCCGCCGAACACGGCTTCACGCTCGTCGAACTCATGGTCGTCATCGTCATCATCGGCCTGCTGGCCACGATCGTCGCCATCAACGTCATCCCCGCCACGGACACCGCGCGCGTCGAAAAGGCGAAAGCCGACATCTCCACCATTGAGCAGGCGCTGGAGCAATATCGCCTCGACAACATGACCTATCCCGCCGGGACGGACGGTCTGCAGTCGCTGCTGACCCCGCCGCCCTCGCTCGCCATGCCGCAGCGCTACCGTCGTGGCGGCTATATCAAGAAGCTGCCCAAGGACCCCTGGGGCCGCGACTATAATTATGCCGTACCCGGCAGGAAGGGCGCGTTCGACATCTACTCGCTGGGCGCTGACGGCCAGCCGGGCGGGGACGCTGAAAATGCCGATATCTATTCCAGCGAGATCTAGGGCCATCATGTGCTCCTGCGAACGCAGGAGTCCAGAGTTTCGCGCGCCGAGCCAGGCCCCCTGGGTCCCTGCCTTCGCGGGGACGCGCTCAAGTGCCAAAGAGCGCGGCTTTACCCTCCTCGAACTCATGGTCGTCGTCGCCATCATCGGTTTCGTGTCCGCCGCCGTCATCCTCGCCATGCCCGACCCACGCGGGCGGGTGATCGAGGATGCGGACAAGTTCGCCGCCCGTGTCTCGGCCGCCCGCGACAATGCCGTCATCCAGGCGCGGCCCATGGGTGTGTGGGTCTCCGCGTCCGGCTATGGCTTCGAACAGCGCGGCGCTGGCCGGTGGATACCGCTGGAGGATCGCCCCTTTGCCACGACGGAATGGCGGCAGGGCACCGGCGCGCTCGTCGGCGAGAGCGGCCGCGCGCAGATCAGCTTCGACAGCACCGGCCTCCCCACCGAACCCCTGACCGTGCGTCTGGTGCGGGAGGGCGAGCGCGCCTCCGTCAGCATCGACATGTCCGGAAAGGTAATGGTCGGTGGCTGACGGATCGATTGCCCACACGCAGTACTCCTGCGAACGCAGGAGCCCAGGGCCCCAGGCGCGGAGCCCCGAACCCTGGACTCCTGCTTCCGCAGGAGCGCGCTCAAGTATCGATGAGCGCGGCTTCACCCTCCTTGAAATGCTGGTCGCGCTCGCCGTCTTCTCGCTCGCCGCGCTGGCGCTCATCCGCCTGCAGAGCGTCACGATCCGCACCGCAGCCGATCTCGACAGCAAGGCGATGGGTCAGATCGTCGCCCATAATCTGATGGTCGATCTGCAGGGTGATCCCCAGCCGCCATCGACGGGAGACGCCGAGGGAGAGGTCGACAATGGCGGCCGCAAATGGCGCTGGACCCGCGTCGTCGCCCCAACGGAAGACCCGCGCCTGTTGCGCGTCGACCTCGTCGTCAACGGCGATTTCGGCCAATCCCCGGCAGCTCTCACCTTCATGCGGCCCACGCAATGACGTGCGCGGAAGGAAAACCCGACCCGTGCTCCTGCGAACGCAGGAGCCCAGGGTGCCAGACGCTGAGCCAAGAACCCTGGACTCCTGCTTCCACAGGAGAACGCCCAGGGATGAATGAGCGCGGCTTCACCCTCATCGAACTGCTCGTCGCCTTGGTGATCTTCGCTATGCTGGCCGCCGCCGGCGTCATGCTGCTCGGCAACAGCGTCTCGGCGCAGGGCGCCATTCGCGGCCATCTCGACGCGATGGCGGCGATCGAGCGTACCAACGGCGCGCTCACCGCCGACCTCGCCCAGGCCGTCCCGCGCGTCAGCCGCACGGAGAACGGCCTGCTCGCGCCAGCCTTCTTTGCGCAACCGCGCGGCGAGGATGCGCCGGTCATGCAGTTTGTCCGCGCCGGCTGGACCAACATGGACGAATCGCCCCGGCCGACCCTGCAGAAGGTCGAATATTGGGTGCGGCAGGGTCGGCTCGAACGGCGCACCTATCCGCTGCTCGACGGCGCGCAAGGCGCTCAGCCGGCGACGCTCCTCGAAAGGATTGACGGCGCGACGCTGCGCTTCCGTGATGCGCGCGGCGACTGGCTAGACAGCTGGATACCCACCCAGCCGGACCTGCTGCCCCGCGCAGTGGAGATGGTCCTGACCCGCACCGGCGCGCCCGCGCTGACCCTCAAATTCCTGACTGGTCCCGGCCCGATCGAAAAGCTGCAGCCAGATGAGCAACAGGAAGGCGCGCCCGACAATGGCTGAGCGTCCGTCAGGCGAATCCGGCATGGCGCTCTTGACCGTGCTGCTGCTCGTCGCGGTGATGTCCATCATCGCGGCGACCGCGCTTGAGCGCCTGACGCTTGCGACCCGCCTCACCGCCAACGCCAGCGCCCTCGACCAATCGCGCGCTTACGCCGAGGCTGCTGAAAATGTCGCGCGCCTGCGCATCGGCGATCTCGTCGCTGCGCAGCCGGGCCGGGTCACCCTGCAGGGCGGCTGGCTCGGCGCGCCGCAGCCTCTGCCGGTCCCCAGCGGCACGGCGACCGCCCGGGTCACCGATGGCGGCAACTGCTTCAACCTCAACAGCGTCGTCGCGGGCAAGGGCGGCAATGGTCCGGACAAGGACAGCCAGGACGATCTGAAGGTCCGCCCGACCGGCGTTTCGCAGTTTCAGGCGCTGATGCGCCTGCTGGGCATTGACGAGCGGCAGGCGCAGACCGTCGCCGCATCGCTGGCCGACTGGATCGATACCGACACTGTGCCGCAACCCGGCGGCGCGGAGGATGAGACCTACGCCCGTGCCCCCACGCCCTATCGCACCGCCAACCGCTTCATGGTCTCGCCCAGCGAACTGCGCTCGGTGAACGGCGTCACCCCGGCCATCTACCAGACCCTGCGCCCCTGGATTTGCGCGCTGCCGACCAGCGATCTTTCGCCGATCAACGTCAACACGCTTCTGCCCACGCAGGCGCCGTTGTTCGCCATGCTTCTGCCCGGTCAGATTACCGTCGATCAGGCGCGGCAAATGCTGGCGCAGCGCCCTGCCGATGGCTATGGCAACACAGTCACCTTCTGGGGCATTCCCGCGCGTCAGGGGATCAGTCCGGCTGGGGATGTGAATGAGCAGGTAAAGCTTGTGACCCGCTATTTCCGGGTCGAAATACTGGTGAACCTTGGGGGCACGGAAGTGAATGAGACGGCGCTGATCGACGCGCAGCTGCAAAAGCCCGCCCGGCTGGTCAGCCGCGAATGGGGTGAGGGCGCATGACCGCGCGCGAAGGGCTTATCGTCACCCTGCCGGAAACGGCCGAGGGACAGCCGCTGTGGATGCGCGTCGTTGACGGGACGATGGTGCAGGGCGGATCGGGCACGCACTGGCTCGACGCTTGCGGTCTGTCCGCGCTGCCCGACGATTGCAGCGTCATGCTGGTGCCGCCCGCAGGCCTCACCGCGCTCCACTGGATTTCCAACGCGGACATGACCGCGCGTCAGGGCAGGGCCGCCGCCCGCCTCGCCGCCCTGTCTGACAGTATCGATCCGCCCGAGACGCTGCTCGCCGCCGCGAATGAGAATGACGATCCGGCGCGCCCGCATATCGTCGCCGTCGCCGCCCGCGCCGACATGCAACACTGGCTGCTCTGGGCGCAGCATAATGGCCTCGACCCGGATGCCGTCGTTCCCGCAGCCCTGCTGCTTCCCGAGCCAGATCAGGGCTATGTGATGGGCACGGTCGGCGGCTCCAGGCTGCTGCGCGGCAGGGAAGCGGCGCTTCCCGCCGATGCGCCGATCGCGGAGATGCTGGTGGCCGATGCGTCGGTTGCCACGCTGACGGCTGACGCCGTCAATCGCGCCGCCATCGCCATGCTTGCGGAGCCGTCGCTGAACCTGCGTCAGGGCGACTTCGCCAAGCGCGCGCGCCGTCCGCTGGACCGGCAGCAGCTTGTGCGCATAGCCGTATGGGTCGGCTTCATCGCGCTTGCCGCCCTGCTGATCTCACTCGTCCAGATCATCCGCTACAACAGCGCCGCCAGTGCGCTGGATTCCGACAGCGTCGCGCTGGCTTCGGCGGTCCTGCCCGGCGCATCCGATCCTGAACGCATAGAGGCCGATCTTGACGCCCGCCTTGCCGAGCGTGGCGCGGGCTCCTACACCTTCACCGGCCCGGTCGCTGGCCTTTTCACGGCGATGCAGCGCGCGGAGAGCGTCAGCCTGACGAAACTCAGCCGCAGCGCCGACGGCATGCTGACCGCCACGCTCGCCAGCGCGCAGGCCGCGGATATCAATACCGTGCTGATCGCCCTGCAGGAAGCAGGCTTCAAGATAACGGCAACCTCCTCGCAAGGCACCGACGGGCGCGTCCTTGCCGACATAACGGTGAAGCCATGATCGCCAATCTCTCCGCCTGGTTCGGCAATCTCAGCAAGCGGGAGCAGGTGCTTGTCGGCGTCATGGCGGCGCTGCTGGCGATCGTCATCCTCTGGCTCGGCATTGCCCGGCCAATCGAATCCGGCCTCGTCAACGCCGTCCAGCGGCAGGGCGAGGCGCTGGACCGCAACGCCGCTGTCCGGATGAAGGTCGCCTCCCTCAAAGCTCTGCCGCGCGGCGCGGGCGCGCGTCCCGGCGCGCCCATCGCCCAGCTTGTCAGCCAGAGCGCGGGGGAGGGCGGTTTCACCCTGGAGCGCACGCAGGAACAGGGGCAGGGCCGCGTGGATATCGCCATCGCCTCGATCAAGCCGAAGGCGTTGTTCACCTGGCTGGCCTCGCTCGAATCGCAGGGCGTCATGGTGGAGACGTTCTCGGCGCAGCCGTCGGGCAGCGCCGGGGCCGTATCTGTGCAGGCCGTGCTGAAGGGGGCAGGGCAATGATGGGTCTTGACCTGTCGCGCCGCGCCCGCCTGGGGCTGATCGCGGTTTTCCTGATCGCGCTGATTGCCCTGTTCCCCATGCGCCTGGCCTTCGGCCTGTTCGGCATGGACCGCTATGGCCTGTCCGCGCGCACCGTGACGGGCAGTCTCTGGTGGGGGCGCATAGGCCAGTTGACGCTCAGCGACGTCTCGCTCGGCACGGTCGATGCCGGGCTCTCGCCGCTCTCCCTCCTCGTCGGCCGCGCGCGCATTGGCGTCAGCCGCAAGAAGGGCGCGCCCGACGATATCGAAGGTGCGCTGACCGCCGGTTTCGGCCGTATCGGCATTGACGACGCCACTGGCAAGCTGTCGCTCGGCGCGGCCGCTGCGCCTCTGCCAGTCGGCTCGGTCGATCTCAGCGATGTGTCGGTCCGCTTCTCCGGCGGCTTGTGCGGCGCGGCTGAGGGGCAGGTGCGCGCGCATCTCTCCACCCAGATCCCGGGCATCAACCTCTCGCAGGGCTTGAGCGGAACCGCCCGCTGCGAGGGGCCGGCCCTGCTGCTTCCGCTTGTCAGCCAGTCCGGCATGGAAAAGATCACCCTGCGCGTCTCGCCCGATGGCCGCTACGCCGCCGAAATGCGCGTGACGACCGCCGATCCGGCATTGCAACAGGCGCTGGGATCGCAGGGCTTCAGGCAATCCGGCGACGCGTCGGTCATGAAGGTCGAAGGCATATTGTGACGCCTTTCGTCTGGCCGCTGCCCATTTGGTCGATATTGGGCGGCGTGCTGGGCGCGATCGTCGGCAGCTTCATCGCAACCTGCATCCTGCGCTGGCCCCAGGGCCGCTCCGCGCTTGGCGGGCGTTCCGCCTGCGACGGCTGCGGCCGGACATTGGGGCCGCTGGAACTTATCCCTCTCCTCAGCGCAACCCTCCAGCGCGGCACATGTCGCGCATGCGGCGCACGAATCGATCCACTCCACTGGCAGGTCGAACTGCTCTGCGCCGCCGCCGGGGCGATTCTCCTGTATCTGATGCCGAACATCGCCGGCCTCGGCTCCTTCGTCCTCGCGCTGTTCCTCATTCCGCTGGCGATCCTGGACTGGCGCCACTTCTGGTTGCCGGACAAGCTGACCCTTCCGCTGGCTTTCCTCGGCCTGACGCTCGGCCAATGGGTGACGGATGTGTCCATGCCTGGCCGCATCATCGGCGCAGCCGTCAGCTATCTCAGTCTCTTAATAATTTCAGTAACTTACAAAAAAATTCGCGGCCGCGAGGGCCTCGGCATGGGCGACGCCAAACTCTTGGGGGCGCTCGGCGCCTGGTTCGGCTGGCAGAGCCTGCCCTTCCTCCTCCTCATCGCCAGCCTCCTGGGCCTCCTCGCAGTTGCCGCCGCAACATGCGCACATTTCGCCGTGAACATGACCACCCGCATTCCGCTCGGCACGTTCCTGTGCCTCGCCGCCGCGCCGGCCTGGTTCGTCGTGCGGCTGGTCCTGATCCCTACATGACGATTTTGTAATGAAATGGTCAGCGGCATGACGATCCCGACACAGTAGAGAAGTCCTCGCCGATCTTATGCTCCTTCGACCGGCGCTTACAGGTGGCGGTCGCTGACTCCTCTCAGCGGCCGCCATCTTTGGCTTTGGGGACCATCGATGCAACGCCCGGTATTTTATGACGAGAGCGGCCGGCGCAAGCGGCTGACCTTGCCGCTGGTGTTCGCCCTCATCCTGCTGATCCTTGCGGCGGCGACCGCCTTTGCGATTACTATCGTCGACGTGCCCACGCCCGCCGTGCTCGCCCTCAATATGGAGCGCCCCCGGCCCGAGCCGCTGGCGCAGCAGGTCGGCAGCATCGGCCACGCGATTCGGAAGAGCGCGACCTCGGCCGGCCATACGCTCAAGACTTGGCTCCCCGCCCTCGCCAAGCATCCCGTCCATCCGGTCCGCGTGGGCTTCTATGTGCCATGGGACGACGCCAGCCGCTCCTCGCTGCGGCGGCATATCGGCGATCTCGACTGGGTTGCGCCCTCGCTCCTGTCCGTCACCGGCGCGGCGCATCAGCTGAAGGTCACGCGCGATCCGCAGTTCGACGCCATCGTGCATCACGGCGCCCGCCGTCCGCATGTCCTCCCCGTCGTCCAGAATGTCGTGGATGGCGCATGGGAGGGGGCGAACATGGCCGCTTTGCTCCATACACCCGCTGCCCGCGTCACGCTGCTCGACCGGCTGACTCCGGTCCTCACCGCCATGAAAGCCCGGGGCGTGGTGTTCGACTTTGAAGCCCTGCCTGCATCCGCCCAGCGCGACTATGTCACCTTCCTCGCCCAAGCCGCCACCCGCTTCCATCCCCATGGCTGGATCGTCACCGCCACCGTGCCCGTCGACGATCTGGACTGGAACCTGTCGGCCTATGCCCGGGTCGCCGACCGGCTGTTCATCATGGATTATGACCAGCATTATGTCGGCGATACGCCCGGACCGATCGCCGCCCAGCCCTGGTTCGTCAGCCATCTCCGCAATGCCCTGGCCCAGATTCCTGCGGCCAAGGCGATCATCGCCATCGGCAATTATGGCTATGACTGGACCGATGGCCAGCCCACCGCCGACGCCGTGTCGATCGAGGACGCCTGGCTCACCGCCCATGATTCCGGCGCGCCGATCCGCTTTGACGCGGCCACCGGCAACGCCAGCTTCGACTATGTCGAGGACGGTCGCACGCATCATGTCTGGATGCTGGATGCCGCCAGCGCCTGGAACCAGTTGCGTGCCGCGCGACAGGCCGGGGCAGGGGGCATAGCGCTCTGGCGGTTGGGATCGGAAGACCCCGGCTTCTGGCCCGCGCTGGCGAATCGGTCTGCCGCCATCCCCGCTGACATGAACCGCCTAACCAGCCTCAACACCGTCGATGTCGAGGGCAATGGCGAAATCCTGCATATCGACGATGTGCCGACGACGGGGAGCCGCGCCATGCGCCTCGACCATGGCCTAGTCGTGGACGAGCAATATCGCGCGCTTCCGACCCCCTATGTCATCCGCCGCACCGGCTATCGTCCGGGCCAGATCGCGCTGACCTTTGACGACGGTCCCGATCCGGTCTGGACCCCGCAGATCCTCTCCATCCTGAAGCGCGCGCATGTCCCCGCGACTTTCTTCGTCATCGGTGAGAATGCGATGCCGCACCCCGGCCTGCTGCGCCAGATCATCGCGCAGGGCAGCGAGATCGGCAGCCACAGCTACACCCACCCAAATCTCGCCCAGGTCTCGCCGGAGGGCGCGAAGATTGAGCTGAACTCCACCCAACGCCTGATCGAGGCCTATACCGGCCGCTCGGTCCGCCTGTTCCGCGCGCCCTATTTCGGTGACGCCGAACCCACGACGGCGGACGAAATCGGCCCGGCGCTGGAGGCGCAGAACGCAGGCTATCTGAATGTCGGCCTGCATGTCGATCCGGGCGACTGGACACGCCCGGGCGCCGAAGCCATCGTCTCGCGCACCATCGCGCAGGTGGAGGCCGGCAATGCCGACCGCTCCGGCCAGATCGTCCTGCTGCACGACAGCGGCGGTGACCGCGCCCAGACCGTCGCCGCGCTCCCCCGCATCATCGCCTCGCTGAAGGCTAAGGGCTATCGCTTCGTCCCCGTGTCGCAGCTTGCGGGCCTCACCCCCGCGCAAGTCATGCCCCCGGTCAAGGGCGCGGACCTTCTCGCCGTGCGCGTCGATGTCGGCATCTTCCTCACCCTCGCGGCCATTTCCGTGGCGCTCAAATGGATGTTCTTCACAGTCATCCTCTTCGGCATGGCGCGCGCTGTGATGCTGGCCCTGCTTGCGCTTGGCAGCCGGATGAAGCGCAACATCATCACCCCACCGCCGATCGAGACGGGCCTGTTCGTTTCCGTCATCATCCCCGCCTTCAACGAGGCAAAGGTAATCGCGGAATCCGTTCGCCGCGTCCTCGAAAGCAAGCATGTCGCGATAGAAGTGATCGTCGTCGATGACGGCTCGACCGATGATACCAGCGCCATCGTCGCGGCCGCCTTCGCCGATGACGACCGGGTCGGCCTTCTGACGCTGACTAACGGAGGCAAGGCCGCTGCGCTCAACGTCGCGCTGCAATATGCCAAGGCCCCGATCATCGTGGCGCTGGATGCCGATACGCAGTTCGAGCCGATGACCATCGCCCGCCTTGCGCGCTGGTTCGCCGATCCGGAGATCGGCGCGGTGGCGGGCAACGCCATGGTCGGCAACCGCGTCAACCTCGTCACCCGCTGGCAGGCGGTCGAATATGTGACGGCGCAGAATCTGGAGCGCCGGGCGCTTGCCCGCTTCGACGCCATCACCGTCGTCCCCGGTGCGGTCGGCGCATGGCGGCGGCAGGCGCTGGACGATGTCGGCGGCTATCCGCTCGACACGCTTGCGGAGGATCAGGACCTCACCATCGCCATTCAGCGTGAAGGCTGGCGGATCGCCTATGATACTGAGGCCGTCGCCTGGACCGAAGCGCCCGAGAGTTTCCGCGCCCTGTCGAAACAGCGTTTCCGCTGGGCCTATGGCACATTGCAATGCCTGTGGAAGCATCGCGGCATCTGGCGTCAGCGCCAGCCGGCTGGACTGTCGTGGGTCGGCCTGCCGCAGGCATGGCTGTTCCAGATCGGCTTTGCGATGGTCTCTCCGATCATCGACTTGGCGCTCGTCCTCAGCATGATCGACACCGCTATGCGTGTGCAGCAGCATGGCTGGGCGCAGACGCAGAGCGACCTGCTGCGCATGGCGCTCTACTGGCTCGCCTTCACCGCTGTCGATGTGGCGTGCGGCTGGGTCGCCTACCGCTTGGAGCCCCGCGCGCCGCGCTATCCCGCCTTGCTGCTGGTCGCTCAACGCTTCATCTACCGTCAGATCATGTACGGCGTCGTCATCCGCGCCGTAGCCACCGCCATCGGCGGGCCCTGGGTCGGCTGGGGCAAGCTGGAACGCACGGGCCGCGTGGCACAGACGCAATCGCCTGACAGGCTGGTGGGGGCTTGAAGGGCGGTCGGGGCTCGGAATAGCGGCCACTATTTGCTGCTATAAACTGCCGTCATCCCGGATTTAATCCGGGATCCATGAGCCTCAAAGATTGTGTGAATTTTCCATAGTCCAGCCAATGGATGCCGGATCAAGTCCCACAACTGTCCGGGATTCACAATTTGAGTAGCAGTTGTGGCGTAAGGGGCCGTTTTGCGGGTGGAGTGGGAGGGGGCTTGGCGCGTCCTGACAGATCGAGCCGATGGAACAAGGCGACCTTTATGCGGGTGATGAGCGCTTTTGGCGCATGGC
>Ga0207658_10000171_pt1 | contig 69581 bp, 64 predicted proteins | sample KBSS33metaG_FD_184322 | JGI IMG/M metagenome (GOLD analysis project Ga0207658, IMG submission 184322) | Switchgrass rhizosphere microbial communities from Kellogg Biological Station, Michigan, USA - KBS S3-3 metaG (SPAdes) (version 2) | ecosystem: Host-associated > Plants > Roots > Rhizosphere...
CGTAAGTTGTTCTGCTGACATTTCTAGAGAAAAAATACCCACTGAATAATTATTGGATGCCGCCTGCGTTGCCAAGCAAAGAGCAAGAGAAGATTTGCCCATTGAAGGTCGAGCAGCCAAAACAATAAGATCGCTTTTTTGAAATCCTGATGTCATAGCATCAAGCTTTTTATACCCCGTTGGAATTCCGGTAACCCCCTTGCTATGACTTTTAATATCAGAAAGATGCTGGAAAGTTTTTTTTAACCAAATATCTAATTGTACAAAATTTTGAGCAGTTCGCTTATGGGAAATGTCAAAAATAATTTTTTCTGCTTCATCTAAAACAGCACTAATTTCTTTATCATTCTGATTATAGCAATTACTCACAATACTTGTTGCAGAACTAATAAGATCACGCAGAATAGATTTTTCTTTAATAATTTCTGCATGCTGCTTAATAAGACCAATCGCAGGAATATCTTCTTGCAAAGAAAGTAGGTAAACAATGCCTCCAATAGTATCAAGACTTCCTTGCACAACTAAAGCATCCTGTAGCGCTACAAGATCGATTCTTTTGCCTTTATGAACAAGGTCTGACATTGTCTGATACAATGTTTTGTGGGCAAGGTTATAAAAATCGTTCGGATGAAGCATATCTGCCACAGAGTAAATAAGTTCGTCATTAAGCAATAACGCTCCGAGAACTGCTCGTTCGGCCTCTATGCTTGCAGGAAGATTTTTATTAAATGCGTCATAAGCAGAACTGCTGTTTTTTTGCATAAGCGGACATATCGTTCGAGAGTATTATTCTGGTAAAATAGTAAGATTAAATGTTGGCTGTAACTGCGAAGTCAATTTAATGGTGACCTCGTGTGTTCCTTTGGTTTTTATAGATTTATTTACTATAACCTGACTTTTTGAAATTGATATACCTTTATCGGCAAGAAGTGCTACAATCTCATTCTGGCCTACTGAAGCATAGAGTTTTCCATCATCATGCATTTTTTTCTTAAGAGAAAATTTCAGATTTTTAATTGCTTCAGAAAGCTTAGAGGTTTCTACTGCAACAACTTCTTTTTGGTTTTTAAAGCTTTCTGATTTTTTTTGATAAAAAGCAAGATTCTGTTCGGTTATTTCAACTACTAAATCACGAGGCATTAAATAATTACGAGCAAAACCATCATTTACCGTGATAATTTCTCCCATTTTTCCTATTTTTTCTACGTTTTTTTTTAAAAAAACTTTCATACACAAATCCTTTGCTAGATATCAGGCACTCGATATCAAATTTTAATTATTCAAAAAAAGCTAACTGACAGATTAAAAGTATACTCTAATTATAGTCTCTCAGCTACTTTTTCCCAACCTGTTTTCCAATCTAATACTTCTAGCTCTGAATTTTTATGAAGTTTGACTCGGCACGTTATTTTTTGTACTGGTTTTTGTTTTTCCAAAAGTAGTGCTGACAAAAAAAATTCTTCTTTTTCGCCATTTTTTTCTTTGCCTACTCTTTTTTCGTCAGCATTATTTTTATCGGCTTTTGTCTCGCCATCTTGTTCTTTGCCAACTTTTTTTTGGTCAGCATTATTAATTCTTATTTCTATACGACCTGCATAATCATGCACGTCAGCACTTTCTGGGGGCCAAGAATTAAGCTCTAAACATATACTATTTTCAGGGGTGTTTTTAGGGATATCGGCAAGCAAAGTAGCATAGTTTTGTTTTATGTGTGCAATACCGTATGCCATCAGGGCATCAGTTAAATAGAATTGTTTTTGTAGTATTACCTGATTGCTGACAAAAAAACAAAAGAGTCTCGTATTTTGTACAATAATGCCCAGTAGGGTAATGATAAAAACAGAGGTGCACAAGAGGGTTAAGCAAAGCGATCCCTTGCGATTACTTATATGATTGCTTTTTTTGCCAATTACACCACACTCTTTTTTAATCACCACTTACCCTCACTACACTCTTATTACCGCATTCGCATTACTACATTCTCATTTTTATCTTACCGCTCTCTCGTATTTTTCTCTATATTAATTCTTATATTTTAATTTTTTTATTCAAAGTTATTAATTTGAAGCCAACGAAGATGCTTTGTTTTTTTGCGTAATAATAACATACACAATACCCAATACAACTACACCAATCCCTAATGCCGTTCCCCAGGACAGTGAAGGTAGTGAAAAAGTGGATGGCGTTTGCGGCTGAGCTGCCTTTAAATTTTGTTTTTGTTCTTGTTCTTCCGTAACTATAATCTCTTGAACTCTTACAAAAATTTGACGGGCATCTTCATCTACAGACAACCGTTCTTCCACGGTCGCATAATCAATATGCAAAACATTTAATTTTTTTATGCTTTCTGCCGCTAGCTTGACATCGCTATCTTCTTTAGTTTCTATAGCTTTTTTTATGGCGCTTTCGAAATTCTTTATGGCATCGCTCTGCGGTCCGCAGAAATTTTTTCGATCCTCCTGCTGTTCTTTGGTTGAACCTTGTACTTGCTGTGATGGCTGCCGTCCAAGGCTTAGGTCTAGGGCTTTAGCCCTTAAAAAAATTTGACGTTGCTCATTGGACAAGCTGCAACTTTCATCTAACTCATTAATAGACCATCTTAAACGCTCTAATTCTTTTATAGTTGTTGTTACCACATTAATATCACTATCTTCATTTGTTACTATAGCCCTATCTATTGCTTCAACGAAAGCCGCTTGCTCGTTAGTCCAAAAGAATCGCGCCCGTTTTTTTTTAGAAATTCTAGCCTTAGCCGCTTTAAAAATCTCCCATTCAGCTTTAGGTAGCTTCAATTTAGGGAGCTTCAAGCCTGCTTCCGAATAATTAACCTTTAAACTATTCAATTTTTCTATGGTTTCTACAACTGTTTCAATATCGCTATCTTGATTAGTGCTTGCAGCTATGCTTATTGCTTTGTGTAAATCATCCAGGACCTTAAAACCTGGGTCGGCAAACTCCGGAAATTGTTCTTGGCTTAAGTCTTGTCCTTGAGATTGTTCCGCCGCAAATAAATTTAAAACAAAAGAAAAACTTAAAAACATAACTAAATACAGCATTAAACCTTGTTTCATAAAAATATTCCTATGCGTAAACAAACCCTCTATTTAAGAATATATGAATTTAAAATAATTTCTACTTATATAGCACATACTGCGACCAGGTACGCTATTTGTCATTTTTAGCCGCTGGTTTAAATCGCCGCTGGTGCTTTATTTTTTTGCGTAATAATAACATACACAATACCCAATACAACTACACCAATCCCTAATGCTGCTTTCCAAGGCAATGAAGATAGTGAAAAAATGGATGGCGTTTGCGGCTGCGGTTGCTGCTCATGGTTTGGAGCTGGATTGGCGTTTGGAGCTGCTTCCGGTTGTCCAGAATTTAGAGTTAAGGCTTTGCCTCTTTGCGCCTCTTGTGAAGGTCTTGCGTCACTTACTTGTTCTTTTTCAATCTCAATTTGTTCTTCCTCAATTTGTTCTTCAAGTTTTTCGTATTCTCGTTCTAGCTCTTGTATTATATCTGCCAACCTGACTACTTCTGAGTTGGCAGATACACACGTGTTTTGTTGAAGAAACAATTCTGACCATATTTTCTGTTGGTCTTCAAGGGTATAGGAAGATGGAAACGTAGTTATTTTTTCTCGAAGTTTTTGGCAGTCAGCGTTTGCTAGCCTATGTTTTTCTTTTTGCCAGCCTAATGCTCTGTTCATATCTCCTAAGTCTTGTTTCACTCTTTCCAATTCCAATTCCAAATCTAACAATGAAAAATTTAATGACGCTTGCTTTGGTTTCTGCTCATGGTTTGGGGCTAGAAGTCGTGTCTGTAATTGAGCTGGGTCTGGAGCGGCGCTTGGAGCTCGAGAAAAACCTTGAGCTTCATACCTTTGTACGTTGCCTTTTTCGTCCTTTTTTGTCAATGAAAACCCACGAAGGACTAAGCCTTTCTCGCCATTTCTATATGATAAGTTTCCACGACCATCCATAATTAAATTGTAACCATCCTCGTCTGTAAAATTTATCGATAATAATTCTTCTCCATTCTTCTTCTTAGCCATGAGCGCCTTTACTCTATCGTATTCTTTTTGCGTTAATGCTTCAGTCGTCAACAATATTGGGTTTAATATTGCTATTGCGCGCTTTGCTATTGCCGTAGCAGCGTTTTCTTTTGCTTCTGCTTCATCATCAGCTACTAATGAAGTTGAAGTCAAAGCTACTTGCTGCTGCCCACGGCTTAAAAGGGCTTGGGCTGGAGCAGTCGCTGAAGTTGGTTTTGGGGCTTGGACGGCAAGAGCGCTTGGTGTCTTTACGCTTTGGGCTGAGGACGCTAGTTCAGCTCGTGGGCAGCCTGTTTTTGATTGTTCTAGTAATTCTTTTGCTTTTTGAGAAGCTTTCTCTTCAAGTGCAGCTAGTTGCTCAAGCTGATTTTCTAAATTTTTAAATTTTTCTGTAGTTGTTTGTAAATCTGTTTTAGCTGTATTATATCTTTCAAATACTCCAGCACTTGCTGCTTTTTGTTGTATGATATATCGCGATTCTGACACGTAGTAGCCACGCACGGCTTTATATTCACTTTCATAGTTTTGATAACCTATTTCTGCTTGGCGAAACGCTTGCTTATCTTTTTTTAACTGGTCTTGTGTTCCCCGCAACTCTTTTTCCAGCCTTACTCTTTCAGTATTAAAATCGGATTTTGCAGCATGCAAGCCTAAAACAAAAGAAAAACTCAAAAATATAATTAAACCTAGTCTCATCAAATATTCCTAAAATATTTTTATTAATTTAATCCATTAAAATTTCATGATTAAGTGTGCGATTACGCAAGCAAACCTTATGTTGACACTGGTGCTTTGTTTTTTTGCGTAATAATATACGCAATCAGTATAAATGTACCAATCGCTAACGCTTTGCCCCAGGGTAATGAAAATAATGAAGAAATAGGTGATGCCAGCTGTTGTTGTTGCGGTCTGTTCTTTAGAGCAGGAAGTCTTTGCGGCTCAGCGCTTTGGGCTAATAGCGTTGGCGCTAAGATAATTGCGCTTGCTTTGCCTGTAGTAAGTTGCTTAATTGCATCTTCTAGTTTTTGTTTCTTGCTTCGAGTTGTTTTTAAAGCTTGTTGAGTTGTATTATAGCGCTCAAAAATTTCAATATTTTCTGGCTTTTCGTTGAAACGCAGTAGGTCTTTTGACTTACTGAGAGAATGATTATTGAAGTAGATAGCATTATATTTTTTATGATACTCCTGCAAATCTATGTTTGCTTTGGCAAACGCTTCTTCTTCTTTTTCTTCCTGTTCTTGTGTTTCCCGCAACTGCGTTTTTAGGCTTTCTATTTCCCCCGAATGTAAGCCTAAAACAAAAGAAAAACTCAAAAATATAATTAAACCTAGTCTCATCAAATATTCCTAAAATATTTTTATTAATTTAATCCATTAAAATTTCATGATTAAGTGTGCGATTACGTAAGCAAACCTTCTGTTTAAGTATATATGAATCTAAAACAACTTCTACTTCTATACCACATATTACGGCTTCTATGCTATTTATCATTTTTTTATTTACTTGAACAGGCCTAAAAGCACATGTCGTGAGTTGGCATGAAATCAAAGATCGATGCGCTTTTTTCCACCGCTCTGTTTTCAAATCGAAATACCCCTCTGTCCTTATAAGCTTGCCTTCTTTATAGGACCATCCAATATCAATATTTTTATCGATATATGCTTGCGTATCTACTTTTGTGATAGTTTTTGACCAAATTAACTCAGTAGCATCTCTTTTTTTCCATTTTTTGATAGACGATGGCGCAGAAAGAAGATCTCTTTGTAAAAAAGTTATACCCGCCTGCAATGCCGCGATATGATTCATTGTTCTGCTTTTTTCAACAGCAGGCTTATAAACTGAAATAACCCAAACAGTAGTTAGCTTAAGAATAATAATTAAAAGACTGATAAAAATAAGAAGTTCTATTAACGTACCGCCACTTTTCTTTTTTTTACCAGATTTATTATTTTTACCTATTTTATTAAACATTAGATACATGCTCCTGCGTGCAAGATAATCGATTTTTTCTCTTGATAGGGGGTCAGCCAAGAAACGGTTACTTGTAGCAGTATAGTATGTAATTGATTGCTGGGTATTTCGATAGCCTGTAAAGAATAAAGAAGGTCGTATACGTTTGTTTTTTTGTCTATATCATCTTCTATGTTTGGTTCTTTTTTAGCTACCAACAACCAGTTCTCAATATAATTTTGTGCAATAGAGAGCGCTTTTAGTTGTCGCAAGGCATCGCATTGCATCATAACGATACGTAATTGAAATTGTATTAAAACAAACGAAATAACGCTAAGAAAAACGAGTGCGATAAGCGATTCTATAAGAAGGAATCCCGCTGAACTGGAAGATCTTTTTTTATGCACATGATCCTTTTTTTTATTTGCAATTATTCTCTTGTTTCCTGAGTGCGCCTTTAGTATAGAGCAAAAATAAGATAAAAAACTACAGACCTTTGGTCTTTATCAAAAACTGGAGTAGACTAATAAAGTAGTTATATATAATTTTATTTTTTAAATTATTTTTTAAGGATGCCATGTTACAAATTAAAAAGAAAAATTTTTTTTATTGTGTTTTTTTTGTTTTATCTCTTTTATTTTTATCCCCGGCAATTTTTTCTATACCACAACCGTCTATGGACAATATAAATTTTGCTGAACTTTTAAGTCAGGACCCAGAGTTTATCAATAGCTCACCTGAAAAACAGGCTCAAATGCTAGAGGCTGCTCAAAAAGTAGCCGACGATTTTAATAAAATCACTCCAGAGCAATGGCAAGAAATAGAACAGATGGCAAAAGTAATGGAAGAAAAAATAGAAGAAATGGGCGGCGAGGAAGAACTAAAAAAATTAATGCAAAATGAAGAAGAATTTACTAACTTTATCAACGGCTTTGCCTCTGATTGGGAAAAGAAAAAAGCAGCTCCGGTAAAAGAAGAAAAAAAACCAGAGCCTAAAAAGTTTATACCGGCCACTAAAATACCACTATCGGCAGAAGAACTGCTTCTTGAAAATCTGCAGGGTATCATTAATAGTATCAATTCGTTTTTGGCAAAAGCAGCTGCAATGCCAGAACTTCCTGGTAAAGTAGAAATATGGGCTAGAAATAATATTATTACTGAATGGGGTCCAGCGATTACGTGGAGTGGCATGCAAAAACAAATTCAAGTATTGCTTTATAAGCTTAATGCGCTTGTTGCTATTGATAAAAAAACTCAAAAAAGACGTTATTTTAATTATGTTTTTGAAAACGAAGCCTTAAAAAACCATTTAAGTTTATTGAAAAAAAATCTTACTGAGAGTGAGCCATTTATTGATGTATCAACATTTGGTTTAACTAAACTAGAAGATCAAACAAAAAAATCGATTCAAAAAGTGATCGATCATTTAGGCCAAGCAATACTCAAATTAAAATTGAATGAGACTATTAATAGCACTATTGAAAATACGAACCGCTCGCTCAAGAAATTCGTAGTGTAGAAGAAAAGTTATTAAAAGAAGCTGAACTTGCATCAAAAAAAGGCGCTACTGCAGGAAGAGTTATTCAGACACAACCAGGAGCGCGCACTACAGGGGCGGGTGCTTATGCAGGCGGAAATACTGGCTATGCTGGTTCTTCTTACCCGGCAGGACAATCAGGCCGCTCTCGCTCCAGCCAAGATTATTCGAGTGGTAGTCGCCCTGAAGATAGCAAGAGTTATGATCGATCTGATTATGGGCCTGATGCCAGCAATAGAGCAAAGGGAGCAGAAAAGCCATCAGATAAAACAAATACAGAACAAGCGGCTAAAAAGAAAGCAGAAGAAACTAAAAAATTGACAGAATTTAAACCGAGCGAAGAATCAAAACAGATTAATATTCTGCAACAAGAAATAAATTCTATTCTCGATAGCGCTGATATGTCTTCTGCGCGTTCTTCTTTGATTATGAGAATTAAAGAGGCTGAATTAACCACATTTGATTATAAAACAAAAAAGGTACTTAAAGATGTGGCTGGTTCATTAAAAACGGCTACTAAGGCAGTGCGTGAGCTTTATGACAGCAATACTCAGGACCCTAAAATATTAGGCAAAAAAGTAGAGACAATGGTTAAAAAACTTGAGCCTTTATTTAAAGAATTAGAAAAGCATTATAAATTGCCTGAGTCTGAGAAAAAAATAACAGAAGCAAGAGCAAAATTAAGCAAAGCTCAGCAAGAACTGGATCAAGCGAAAACAAGAAGTCGTTCTGATGCCGGTGAAAAACAGGTTAGCGAAAAACAAAAGGCTTTTGATGCTGAAAAAGAAAAGGTCAAGCAGCTTATTGAACAAGAACTAAAGGTTCCCGCAGAAGTATCCCCATTGCTTGATAAATATAGCGATCTTTTAAAGGCTATAAAGCGTTTTAGCCAAAAAACTCTATTGCCGCCGACACCGCCTGCTCCCGCGCCAGCTTCGACACCTAAGGCTGCGACAGCGTAATAATATTTTTTTAAGATAGCTTTTTTGAAAGTAGTCTTATGACAAAAAAGGGAAAGATTTTAGAGTCTTTCCCTTTTTTGTCTTTTTAAGCTTCTTTATTTGTCTATTGAGCACACTTAATAGATTTTAGCTTTATTTTAAAGCTCTTGAACAAAGCACAAAGCCATGCTATTGTCCAAGGGTTTTTTTTATCAAGTGGCGTAGCTTTAAAGCCTAATTACTTGGCAGTATTATGCTGGGGGGTTGTTATAGTGTAGTAAAAAATCATTTCTATGCGCTTCGAACATAAGTCTAGCCCGTGCGGCCGATATTCCGGGATCTTGAAAACAACTGCTATCAATTGGGTCCTGATTTTCACGCCTTGTAACCTCCTGCTCCCTAAAATAATTATATAATAACTTGGCTGTCGTAGCATCATTTTTTGCCGGAAATTCGTCTGCCGTTATCTCCTGTTGTTTATGTAAAGTTTTTTTTGCAGCCACAAAATCGGGATGTTGGTCATCAAAAGGTGAGAGTTGCAACAATTTATTCAAAACACCATCTTTTTGCATCAAATGATATAATAAATGCATTGCTTCATGCAATGCCAAGGCTTTGGTGATTTTAGGATTTTTTGCCAAATAGTTGAGCTTATCTGGATCAAATGTCATCAAAAGAGAAAAATTTTTAAATTCGTCAACAACAGGATATATGTTTTTCCCAAATAATTTCTCGGAATACAAGTAATCAGTTTCAAGGCTTGCGTGCAGGGGCTTGTTTTTAATTTTAGCTATTTTAAAGCTAACCCAATCAGAATCAATATGGTTTTTTATTAAAACAGATCTACAAGCATAGAGCACAGAAAAAGGTATTCCTGGATCTGTAATAGCACCATAAGTTAGTGGCGTTGGTGACCGAAGAATTATTTTAAAGTTTTTATTCATTTGGCTACAAGCTTCATATTGCGCTACAGCCCACTCTGGGTTTTTTTTCATAGCCAGCAATGTCGCAAAAAAAGGCCTATCCTCTTTTTGCAAAATAGCGGCACCTAACTCTTTAGCAGTCATAGGGTTAGCTACTTGCTTGACTAATGGTGGAATTAATTTTTCTTTTTCTGGTTGCTTACGTTTCTTGGATTGTAAAAAACCTACGGGCCATGCTGCTTGCAGGTGGTTAACGAAAATGAAAAGAGAAATGCATATCACAACTTTTAAAACAATTCTGACCCTGTTTTTGACTAACATCATACTTCTTTCTAGTACTAACCGTTTTTTAATTTTTATTCTCATGCAAGTATACTCTATTTTTAAAATTCGCATAGTGCTTAAATAGTAAAGCCTGCAAGAAAAAGAATAAAAAAGCGAGACCAATAGAACAAGCAGCAGAGATTATGGCCCCAATTTCTCCAGCAAAAATAGAATCCCGAGCAACATTTTTTGGGCAGCATGCCATGCCCGGGTATTTATAGCTTTAAATTTTTTTAAGCTTATAAAATAGCTGCCGCAAAAAAGACTGTTGGGGCTTTTGTTCTTGTTTGTGATAATCACAAATTAGCCCTTGTCTTTCTAGATCACGAGCTATGCTTGCAAGCTCTTTTGATGACAAATAAGGAGAGTTGCCACCAGCACGAATTTCTAAACTTTTTTTACACCTATTCTTTAACTTTTTGTTCTCGGGGCTTTCAGGGTTATCGCTTTTATTAATTGAAGCAAGCTGTTGCTGGCAATTTTGTTCATCTTTTTTTATTTCCTGGGCACACTCATCAACGCAGGTAAAGCATCGAGTTGCATATGCTCCTTGAATATCAGCTCTTCTTTCGCATGTTTTTTGTTTAAGCTTGTTTCCAAAATATCTTTCTACAGACAAACTGGTTGCTACAAGAGTTGCAATACCTAAAGCTTCAACGAAAGCAATTTTAGCTTGAGTTGTTTTAACTTTTTTTATTTTATACGACAACAAAGCGAATCCTGAATAAAAAGTTGTAGCACTAGCTGCTGTCGGAAAAAAATTCATCACGCCATCATTATATTTAACATGCTGAGCTTCATGGTTAAGGGCATATTGTATCCAACCATGAGATTCCTCAGTACTCTTTTTTATGGTTAAATGCATATATCTTCCAGACAATACAGAAGCAAATTCATTTTCTTTTTTTAGACCATAGCGAACGGGAAGTCGAAAACAAGGCAGTATCCCCGCAGCTTCCTGCGCTTTTTCCCATCGTTTTTCTAGTTCTGAAGATACTCGGTCTTCGGGAATTGGTTCATCTGAAGGAAACTTTTTAGCGAGCTGATAGGCCAAAGTCGAGCTTCCAAACCAATCCATGAATAGTTGGGTTTTATCTATCTTTGGAAGTTCTGGCATTTCTTTTGATATTTCTATAGAAGTACCCTCAGATAACTCTATTTTAGAAGCCTTTACTTCTGGCAGGTCCATAGAAAAAATTGATATTTCAGAAGTACATAATAGCAATACAAAAAGTCTCAAAAAAACATACATCAACATGGCCGATCTCCAAACAGAAAAAAATTGGTTTTGTTTTTTATTCGACAAATAAAGGGTATTTGTACTAATAGTAACCTTTATTTGTAAATTTTACCAATTTTTAATCGAGCTGTCCCAAAACGATGGTACTTATATCAAGATAAAGAGGAGGCCTATGAGCGCATTTAATGGATTTAAGCTTTATTTTAAAGCTTTTGAACAAAGCATAAAACTATGCTATAGTTAAAAATGTATCTGATAGAAATTAAATACTAAATTTAATATATAATTAAGGCTTTGCCATGATCAGCAAATATTTGCATTTTTTATTTGCACTCTTCTTGCTCACTTCAACCAGCCCTGCTACAGCTGCTTACAGATCTTATCTCGATAGAGAAAGCTTTATACTCGGTTTTACTAATGAACTGGTACCAGATGAAAAAGATGCAAAAAGGATAATTATATCTGGTTGGGATCGAATAAATTCTGCAATATCAAAAACAGAACAAGATATAGCTACAACTAGAACGAAAAGCAATATTAATGTTGGAACTATTATAAGCAAATTTTGTACTTTAAATGCGCCGAATCAAGACTCCGAATTAGATGCTATTCTAGATATTGTAGAACATACAAACAAATTAAAAGGCTTAGAAAGCAATAGGCAAAGGTTAGAAAAACTATACAGAGAACTACGACAAGAAGTTCCCGCGAGAAGAACAAGCTTAGTAGATCAGTTATATGCAGAGGCTTTAGTGGAGTTGGACCAAACCAAAAAGCTTACGAAAAAAGATAGGTTGATTTTATTATTTCAAGAAGTAACAAAGGCAAGGCAAGAACGAGAAGAATTAGTAGGCCCAATGGCGCTCGTAAGACAGGAAATGCAACAAGCGGTGCAAACAAGGGAACAACAGCAACAACAACTAGAAGAAAGAATAATGACATTAAAAAAGCAACAAGAAGCAGAAAAACGTGCTGAACAAGAAAAACAAGCTACGTTAAAAGAAAATGAACTACAAGAAGAACAAGCAAGAATGTTAAGAATAAATAAAATAATACAAGAAGATCAAAAGTTTAAAAATAAAGCTTATTTGTTGAGTTTAGTTTTGGCGTTTGGAGTAGTGATTGGCTATAAATTTTTAAGGACCTACCTTAATAGCGCTGCTTTGTAAAGCGGACTAAAGCAAATTTATCTTCTTTTTTTTTTTCTTCTTCTTCTTCTTCATGATAGTCACATCTTCTTCTTTTATGTTCTTGACTGAAATGGTCAAATTCATCCTCTGAAAAATAAGAAGATAAGTTATTACCAGCATATTTTTCTAAAATTTTTTCTAAAGGCTTTTTTTTCTGCAAAAGGCTTTCTAAGGACGTTTTTTGTCCTTCGTTTAAAGGTATATCAATTTTATTTAAACGTTTATAAAACGGAAGAAACATATCAATTTCAGCAATCTTTCTTTGTGTATTTTCTTTTATACCCTTAGTATAATCAGCCATATCTCCAAGACACGTTTCACATTGAGTTATTTTTGTCGCATTAAAATCAGCTCTTCTTTCATCTAAGTCTTGCATGACTTTCATTTCAAAATATTTTGCAACAAAACCACTAGCACCAAGAATTAAACTGCCACCAACTAACCCGACACCGAAAAGCTTTTTGTAGCTATCCGTTTTTTTGCCAATATATAATGCTGGAGCTGTCAAAGCAAAGAGACTACCCAAAAAGGCTCCTGTGGGAAAACTTTCTCTCATGATAACGTCATTATTAAGAACATGCTGAGCTTCATGATTTAAGCTAAACTTCAAAACACTATACGGTAATTCATTAATATTTTTTATCGTTGAACTTAAGCATCCATAATCCACCGCAAAAAGGTCGGTGCTTTCTTTTTTTTCTTCATAGCGAATAGGAATTTGAAAACAGGGAAGGATACCAATTTTTTCTTGCGCTTTTTTCCACAAATCTTCTAACTCTGGCGACACTCGTTCTTCTGAAATTGGATATTTAGTGGCACGTTTTTGAGTAACCAAAAAAGCGAAAGTTGATTTTCCAAAAAAATCCATAAGGGTTTGTGCTTGATCTACTTTGGGTATCACTATTTTTTCTAGAGGTTCTCTTTCTTCAAAAGAGAAAATGGATGACACTTCTTGATAGGTATTCATAGAAAAAATTGATATTTCAGAAGTACATAATAGCAATACAAAAAGTCTCAAAAAAACATACATTAACATGGCTGATCTCCAAATAGAAAAAAATTGGTTTTGTTTTTTATTCGATAAATAAAGGGTATTTGTACTAATAGTAACGTTTATTTGTAAATTTTACCAATTTTTAATCGAGCTGCCCAAAACGATGGTACTTATATCAAGGAAAAAGTCGTTTTTAGGCTTACTTTAAACAAGTTTCTAGCCTAAGATTTTTTTGCAAAAAACAAAAAAACACGTTATTCTGATAGAAATTAAATAGATTTAAAAATAGTTATTGATTGCAGTTTTTAAGGATAACAAGTGGCACATAGATATTTTCGATTTTTTATTATAGTCTTTTTTGGCATAATAATGCCCCTTAGAATAACGACAGCTACTATGAGTGACGGCGATGTACTTTTTGCTCGACAAACAATGAAATCACGACTGTCAAAAACAAAATTAGAATTACAAAAACTTCAATTACGAATGTCACAGGTTAAACAAGAAATAACCGCTGATGAACGGGAAGATGAATTAAAAGAACTTGAAACTGAAATTAGAAAAAAATCTGCAAAAGTAAAATTAGAAATTGAACGAATAAAAGTTTTAGAAAAGTTTATCAACATACAAGCTAAGCAAAAAACTGTGTTGGCTGACGATGCTAGAAATAATACTAGAAATGAGGAGCCGTTTTTGCTTGATGAACTAGTACAGCAGCACATAGAATCATCACCATCGCCAAGTAACTGGACGTCGAATTTATTTTGGATAGGATTGATTAGTGTTGGTTTTTACGGCATTTATCGTTATTGGCCCTATCAAAAAAGCAGTGCATCCCATGTTTAAAGCTATAAGATCAAATTTTTTATTTTTAACTCTACTTGGCCTGACAGCTACTCATTTGTTTACAGCTTCAATGGAGAATATGCAGGAACAAATTGAAAAAGCTAAAAAAATTGAAAAAGCTAATATAAAAATTGAAAAAGCTAATATAAAAATTGCAGCGGCATTAGCAGAACTAGTCGCATTGGAAAAAGTAACAGTTAGTGAAGCTTTGCGCGATACGGGATATTCATTAATACCAGAATTAAGCGCTATAGAGAATAGAACGCTTTCTTCTGAAATAGTCAAGCGGGTATGTGATAAAATGCTTGGATGGGAAAGTAATTGGTCCGGTAATCCATTTGCTTCTTTTATACGAGCAGAAGCTACAATAATTGAGTCTAAAAAAAAAATAAGCAAATTAGAGGAAAGACGTGCATTTTTATCATTGTTCCAACCACCAAAAGCAACTCCGGCAATAATAATAGATCAGGCAACAAGAGATAAGTCAAAAAAAATACAGGCAGCAATAAATAAAAGATTAGGGCTAGATCTCGAGCCTACAGTAGTACCAGCACCAGTACCAATACAAGAAACAAGTATATCACCAACTCCAGAGATGGCTGCTTCTATAGCACCAGAAATTATTAAAAATAAAAAAGTAAGTCCGGCAATAATAATAACAGATCTGGCAGCAATAAATAAAAGATTAGAGCTAGATCCCGAGCCTACAGTAGTACCAATACCAGTACCAATACCAGAAACTTCGAAGCAAAAACCACCAACCCCAAAGATGGCTGCTTCCAGAGCACCAGAAGTTATTAAAAATCAAATAAATTTTACTAACTTTGGCTTAGTTTTAACAATTGCTTTAAGTGTATTTGGTTATAAATTATTGATGGCTAGCTACTCTCGTAATTCAGCATAATTTTTCAAAAAATTGCCTATAAAGCCCTGGCCGCTACGGGTTAATGGATTTTTAGCCTAAGACTTTTTTGCAAAAAACAGAAGCTCATGCTATTCTGATAGAAATTAAATAGATTTTATAAAATAAGTTATGGAGATGCAAATAATGGGTAAATATTCTCGACTTTTTATTATAATCTTTTTTTGCACGATAATAATCTCTGAAACAATGATATTTGCTATGAGTCCTGATATAAAAAGGATACTTAAAAAAAAATGGAAACTAACTGAGTCCGCTGCAAATGCCCTTGGAGATTGGGGGGTGAATTGGCAAAAAGTTGATGAAGCAGATAATGCAGATATTGAGGGAGACAATAAAGAAGAAGAAGAAGAAGAAGAAGAAACAAAAGAGGCAGCAGACCACCCGCCTAAAGCGAATTTGACGGATTATCTGGCATTGGCATTTGCAAGGGAATTAGCGGATAAGCGAACAGAGGATAGGGCTAATGATCTAGTTTTGGCTGTAGCTCTCCAGGCGGCAGAAAGCAGCAGAGACCAACTTTTGGCGCCATTAGAAGGAGATTTGTTGGATCGACAAGATGCTTTATTAAATTCTTATTCAAGATTTAATGCTCATTCAAACTTTGATGTTAATCCAAACAATAGTGCAGAATATAGAGAAGCGCTTAGGTTGCAACAAGAAGCTGATGCGCGGCAACAAGAAAGAGCACTTATTCATCATGTGCCACCTGTGCCGCAACCGGTTGGGCAGGTTGATATCCCCCTAGGAGGGGCACTTATTGATCCACAACCAATGTTGCCTAATAATGATCGTAGATCGATGTCTCACAGACAGGAAGAGGCGCTACCGGTATCTAGTCGATATCTATATGCGGTTCCAAGCAAATCACTAAAATCTACTAGCGAGTTACGACGAGAAAAAGATAGAATGATATCAAAACAAAATATGATTGAACGGCTCTTTGGCGGATTAATTGCTGTTGGTTTTGTTTATTGTTTAGTAAGTTTTTTTCAAACCACAGCGAAAACTTCTAGCGCTGTGCCAACTAAATAAAAAGTTTCCGTTTATTAAAATACAGACTCAAAAGCTATACTCGCTGGCATGGTCAATCCCAAATCTATATTTTTATTTTTTAAGTCTATTTTTTTGCTTTTCCTAAAATGCTACTGGCGACAACAGCTAAAATTACTGTGCCTACAAATAAATGGATTTTTTGACTACGTTCTAAATTATTTATTTGTACATCTAATTGTTGTATTTTAGAGGCTTGAAATTTTGTAAATTCTTCAGCCCATTCGTTTCGTTGTCTAGGACGATCGGTACAAGTAGACGCAAAAATTTCTTTTGTTATTGTTGGCTTATGATTGTTCAAAGACCATGACCAATGATTTTTAAGGAAATCATTGGTCATGGTAGACGAAACAACGTTAAACTGCTCTTTTGCTATAGATTTAGCGTATTGTTTATTCTGTCTGTAGGTGTAAAATTTTTGGTCATCAGTACCTCCTGATGGCGCTGCTAAACGATCAATCCTTTCAGTAAAATCTAAATAATTGCCAAGGTACGTATGGCTTAAAAAAGGATTGATAGCAGCCTTTACATTTTCCCAGTTATTTAGTTCAAGAAATCTTTTGCTTTGGCCACAATCAAAAGCTTTATAAAAACAGCTTCCTGCTGCTGCTACCAATGCACATTTAAACAGAATTGGCCTAGTCTCAAAAAGTAAATTTTTTTGAGACTCAGCGCAATAGCTGTAAGAAAAACTAATAAACAAAAAAATAAATGACCGTTTTAATAGTAATTTCATCGTATGTTCCTAGTATGTTCCTAATTATTAAGCAAAATTGGTATTATATATCGTCTTCACACTTTTTTACAATCTCAAGACAGCGACCACAGAGATTGTGCTCATGCTTATCAGTATGCCATTGCCAGCAACGAGGACATTTTTCTCCCGCTGCTCGCACTGCCTGCACATAAAGACCTGGGCAAATTTGAGAGAGCGTTAAATTATCAGGACTCGTTACGATATCAAAACGAGACACAATAATAAATTCTTTAAAAAAGAGCTCGGCATTCTCGCCTTTTTGCTGTAACTCTGCAAAAAATGCATGCAATACAGGAACATATAACGATAGATCATCAAAATAGACGGTAACTTGAGCTTCTAAAGAGTGCTTTATAATTCCCTGCTCTCTTATTATCTCTAATGCTTTTAATAAACCAGATCTAATAAGCTGTAAAACTTCCCAGCGTCTTCTATGTTCAGCGTCGAATGAAATTGTATCTATAGTACGTATCGTTGCTATATCTACTCCTTCGGCTATATCAACAGGAATATACGGATGTTCAAGAGTAATGGATTGAACCAACTGCTCCCAAACACTTTCCAATTGATTAAATCGTTGCAAGTGAATAGATTCGGTTTTATTGTTCTGGTAATGATCTGATAATTGTTCAGCAGTAAAAGAAAGAATTGGAGCCATAAGGCGAACAAGGGTATCTAAGATATAAAAACAAGTAGTTTGTGCCGATCTACGATTTTTACTTTTTTTTGCTGAAACATATAGACGATCTTTTACTATATCTAAATAAAAAGAACTTAATTGCACAGAACAATAGTCACCAATAGTATGAAAAAGTGCAGTAAAATCAAATTTTTTATAATAATTGATACAGCTGTTATTATGTCTGAATAATTCTTGCAAAGCATACTGATCAACAACATGTAGGTTTGCTAATTCTATACCATCGGCATCGATATCAAAATCATATAAAACAGATACTAAAAACCGACAGGTATTTCTTATTTTACGAAAAACTTCTTGAATGTTTTGTAATAAAGCAGGAGAAACTACCGCTTCACTAGAACAATCTATACTTGAAACCCATAAACGAAGTCCATCCGTACCTAGTTTATTCATAATTTCTTGAGGAGCCATTACATTACCTAAAGATTTTGACATTTTGCGGCCCTGGGCATCCACCGTAAAGCCATGAGTTACCAAAATCTTTGTACTTGGCTTTTTATTTAAAATCATACTGGTAAGCAATGACGATTGAAACCATCCCCTATGCTGATCTTTACCTTCTAAATACATATCAGCGGGAAATCCTAATTCTGGACGCTGCATAAGTACTGCATAATGACTTATGCCCGAATCAAACCATACATCAAGAATGTCATGTTCTTTTTTAAACATGGTGCTTTTACAAGCTTTGCATTCAAAATGTTCTGTTATTGTTTCTATTTCAGCAGCAAGTGGCTCCCAAAATTCAATTCCAGATCTATAGACAAAGTCACGATTAGTAAGTTGAGATACTGAAATAGTATCCCAAAATTCAATACCATGCTTTTGTACATGATCCGCAACGGCATTAATCATATTTTGTGCTATATAGGCATGATCACATTGTATGCAGATAAGAGCAGGAATTGGAACGCCCCATTGTCGTTGACGAGAAAGACACCATTCAAAACGTCCTTCTATGGTAGCCTTAAGACGATTGATTGATTTTTCAGGTACTGTTTTAATCGTATCGGCGGCGATCAGAGTTTTTTGCTTTAAATCATGCTTTTCAAGATCGCAAAACCATTGTTTTGTTGCTCTAAAAATAAGACCATTACGACATCGCCAACAGTGCGGATAAGAGTGAGTAATAGAATTTTTAAAAAGAAGCCGTTGCATTTCAGCCAATTTTTTAATAACCCAAATCTGTCCATCTTTGGTTGACATACCAATTAATTCTTCTGGCTTTATCATATCTGTATAAGTACCATCAGATGCAATAGGAGAAAAAATTTCTAATCCATTTTTGACGCCAACCTCATAATCTTCTGGTCCGCAACCAGGAGCAGAATGAACAAAAGCAGTACCATCTGAAAGAAGAACCGAATCATCAAAGATAAGAGGAACAATAAAGGATTCTATGAAGGGATGTTTAAGTTTTAAAGAAAATTGAGAAAAACTATCAGCCAAGAATTCACTAATAACTATTTTTTCACACCCTACAAGTGCACACAAAGCATCAGCACGTTCTTTGCCAACAATAATAAGTTGCCCGCGTATTTCTAGAAGCTGATACGCTGCACCAGGTTTTATCAATACTGCTCTGTTAAGGGGTAATGTCCAAGGCGTAGTGGTCCAAATAACAACGTTAATGTCTCTGTCTTTAATTTCAGGAAACGCTTTTTCTGCCGATTCTTTAGTAAGAGAAAATAACACATAAATCGAAGGATCTTTTCGATCTTGATATTCAATTTCTGCGCTGGCAAGGACAGTCTGACAAGAAGCGCACCAGGGTACTGTTTTATTTTTTCGTTCTATATAGCCTCCAGCAACAAGATCGCCAAAAGCACGAAGTGTATTGGCTTCGTAATCAAAATCCATTGTTGCATAAGGCCGATCCCAATCCATAAAAACACCGAAGCTTTTTCTTTCTGCTCTTTGAACATCGATCCATTGTTGTGCATAAGCACGACACGCTGTTTTTAAAGAAGCACCAGTTAAAGAAGGATCCTGTTTAGTAACCTGAAGCTCTATAGGAAGACCATGGCAATCCCAACCAGGAGTAACCGGCACCTGTTTTCCCATCATTCTTTGTGATTTAGTAACAATATCTTTTAAAATACCGTTATATGCATGACCTAAATGCAAATGTCCATTAGCATACGGTGGGCCATCATGAAGAATAAATTTTTCAGCCCCTTTATGAAGTTCAAAAGTTTTTCTATAAATATCTTCTTTTTCCCAACGATCAAGCATGATTTTATCGTCCAAAATAGGATTAGAACGCATGGGAAAATCGGTCTGAGGTAGATTTAGCGTATGCTTAAAATCGACTTCTTTTTCTTTTTGACTATTGATAGCTTTATTATCCTGCATGATAGAACTGCCTTTATGCTTATATACGTATAATTTGTATGTATATTTTTATGTAAAAATTATCTAATTCAAGAATAACAAAGAGTTAGCGATTAGCAAGTGTTGGAAATAAACTTACCGTAACGTAGGTGTAGAAAGCGGCGGCGACCAGCTTCTACTAAAATAAGCCTACGACAATGGCCAGCCGGGCGAATCGTTGCTATTTGAAACAAAACTTCTATAAACTAAGAAATATATGCTGTTTTTAAAATAAAAATTATTCTTAAGGGGATTAATAATGTATAAAAAGAATGCGACATTAAACTTGATACTGTTTTTTATTGGAATAATCGTAGCTGGTCAAACAACGTTGTACGCGGGCGAAATCCCCGGTGCCGTGAAATTTAAAACAAGCGATCCACGGTCATATTCAGCTCAAGGCCGTATGGCGATAACAAAAGAACGACGCGAAAGACAAATGAAGTTAAAGCGAGATATCGCACAAGCAGAACAAGAAGAAAAACAAATAAAAAGAAATATTGCAAAAGCAGAACAAGAAAATATGAGAGCTGAACAAGAGATTAAAGTAGAACAGGTTCATGTGCAAGAATTGGAAGAAAAACTAGCATCAGAACCAGCAGGTTCAGAACAAACAAGTTTTTTAAAAGATCAATGGGAAAAAGCAAAGCAGAACATAAGTGCTTTAAAACAAACAATTATTGATAATAAAGGGAAAATAGCAATTGCAGCGGCCATATTGGGAACTGCCTTTTTAGTCTATAAAAACCGACAGGGCTCAAAAACTGAAGAATCCCCTGTAGAACTTCCAGCAACAAACCCTTTTTCATCAACTCGAATCCCAACACCACAGGAAACGTTTGAAGAGCTTCATCCTGAATCCCAAAGATATATCGAGAGTCTTCCTAAAAACGAACAAGAAAAAGCTTTAAAACTTGTTGCCGACATCCCTACAAATAGAAGTTATATTTTCCTACAGCATCTTTTACGGGACATAGCAAAAGGAACAGCGACACCAGAAAGACTAGAAAAATGGAATCGTTTGATAAATAAAGGAAATTAATTATGTATAAAAAGAATACGACATTAAAATTGATTCTATTTTTTGTGGTGATAACAGTAGCTGGTCAAACAACGTTGTACGCGGGCGAAATCCCCGGTGCCGTGAAATTTAAAACAAGCGATCCACGGTCATATTCAGCTCAAGGCCATAAAGCGATGACAAAAAAAAGCTGTAAAAAACGAGTGGCGATCCTAGGGCAAAATATCGCACAAGCAGCACAACAAGAAAAACAAATAAAAAGAAATATCGCACAAGCAAAACAAGAAAACACAAAAGTAAAACAAAAAATTGAAGCAGAACGGGTTCATGTGCAAAATTTGGAAGCAAAACTAGCATCAGAACCGGTAGGCTCTGAACAAAAAAGCTTTTTTGCGAATAAACTGGCACAAGCAAAACAAAAAATAGCTTCATTACAACAGATGATTATTGATAATAAGGAAAAAATAGCAGTTGCTGCGGTCATGTTAGGAGCTGGCTTTTTAGCTTATAAAGGCCTATCAACTGAAGACTTACCTTCTGAAGACTCACCTTTCGAAAAAATATCAGAAGGACTAGGGGCCATTGGGGATTTAGTGGCGGCACGAAAATCAGGAGATGCGGAACAGATAAAGCTGGCGGAGGATGCATTGGATAGGTTGAACTATAAAAATAACCAAGAAAAGCTCAAGGGACTTTTTAAAAAGCCGTGAAAATAATAGGAGGTTGGTAATGTATAAAAAGAATGCGACATTAAAATTGATACTATTTTTTGTGGTGGTAACAGTAGCTGGACAAACAGCGTTGTACGCGGGCGAAATTCCCGGTGGCGTGAAATTTAAAGCAAGCGATCTACGGTCATATTCAGCTCAAGGCCGTATGGCGATAACAAAAGAACGACGCGAAAGACAAATGAAGTTAAAGCGAGATATCACACAAGCAGAACAAGAAAACATGCAAGCTGAACAACAAATTAAAGCTGAACAGGTTCGCATAAAAGAACTGGAAGCACAACTAGCAGAAGAAAAACTGGCCACTAAAGAAAAAAGCAGCCCTGAGACCAGCGCTATTCAAAAACCAGAAATTGCCAATGAACAAGGCTTTCTGACAGGCGTAAAAAAAGGATTCGGTTCCACAATGGAACTGATCTTGCCAATGAATCAATTGGCACAAGCAAAAAATAGAATAGCTTCCTTAAAGCAGAGAATTATTGACAATAAAGGAAAAATATTAGCAGCAGCGGCTTTATTAGGAGTTGGCTATTTAACCTATAGACGTTTACGAGGCCCAAAAACTGAAGAAAATTTTTTTAGAGGCGTATCAAATGAGGATTCGCAAATGCTAGAACGACAGCATAAAGCAAGTGAAGAACAACATTTATCTGTTTTGAAAAAAGCTTTGGTCAAAGCTCAACAAGAAGGTAATTTAAAAGATGCAGAAGGCTTTAAAAATGATATAGCACGTGTACAAGCAGATTTAGCCTCTAATTGACCTCCTAACAATAGAAGATTAATTATCAATAAATAACTTTTTATTATAACTTAGTGATTGCATAGATTTTGCCTGGCTATAAACCATATTAAAAATAATGCCAAGCATAATAAAATTAGTAACAAGCCCAGTATTACCATAACTGACAAAGGGAAGGCCGACCCCTTTTGTAGGCACCATTCCCGTTGCAACCATCATATTCATGAGCGCTTGTAAACTTATAAAAACGGTCACATTTAAAACAAAAACACGAGAAAAATGATCGTGCAGTAAATACGCAATACGTAAGCCATAATAAAGAAACAATATATACAATAAAATCAAAAAAGAAATACCAATAAAGCCAACCTCTTCTGCAATAATGGAAAAAATAAAATCAGTATGTTGCATTGGAAGATAGAAAAACTTTTGACGCGACTGTCCAATACCAATTCCCCAAAAACCACCCGAGCCTATAGCAATGAGAGACTGTATGATCTGAAAGCCAGATCCTTGAGGATCTTGCCAGGGATTGAGGAAAATAGTGATTCTTTTAAGGCGATAAGGTTGTAAAAAAATAAGTAAACCAGCTAGGGGAATAAGAGCTAAAAAACTAAACAAAATGCGACGAGTCTGAAAATTAATAAGCAAACAAGTACATAAAATAGTAGCCACTAGCGTTACCGTAAAGCCAAAATCAGGTTGTTTTAATAAAATTATAGCGGGGACTATAAGCAAAATAGAGAATGGTATAAAAATATGTTTCAGTGTCACAAGCGTGTTTTTATCTTCCTGCTGATTTATTTTTTTATCCAAAAAATAAGCACTATAGAGCAAAAGGCCTATTTTTAATAGTTCACTTGGTTGGAAAGAAAACCCCATATACCGAATCCATCTACTTGAACCATGAATTCGTAAACTAAAATAAGACACAAAGCTTAAGCTGGTTATGAGTAAAGTAAACAGAAAAAAATAAGGTGCACTTTTTTTAATATAGTGCAGGGGAATAAAAAGAACAACAAGCATAGCAATAAAGCCAAGCGCTATGCCGGCAAGCTGCTTTTTTAAAAAATATGATGCGTTGCCACAATGGCTTAAAGCATAGACAGAGCTCGAAGAATAGATAAAAATAGATCCTACTATTAGCAATAGTAGAACAATGAAAAATAAAATGCGGACATAGGATCGTATTTGAGGCTTACTGGTATCTGCAAGCATATTTGTTCCAATAATTTTTACTAAAATTGTTTTTTTATATTTCCTCCCCCCCCCTTCCCCCCAAGGGGGCTGTGTGGGCGGGCCCCCGCCGGGCCCGCTAAAGCCCGCTAGAAAATCGGGATGGTGGGATTGGAATGGGCCCACACCAAGCCCGCTAGAAAACTAGTGATTAGCAGGCCGTTGTTTTGCCTTTATACTATCTTATCTAGATATAATCATGCTAATAAAATTTAATACGATTTACGCCCCCCCCAAGGGGGGTGTGTGGGCGGGCCGGGGGCCCGCTAAAGCCCGCTAGAAAAACTGGGCCTGTGCAGCTCGCATCGCGGTCAGCCAAAAATTTCTATAAATCTTGTACCTGCAACTTTCCGATAATTTTTTTAAAAGCATCACCCCTCTCTTGGTAATCTTTGAAAAGATCAAAGCTGCTCCCTGCGGGAGAAAACAAAAGTTGATCTCCCAATTCTGCTTCTGCCAACGCAAGAGAAACTATATCTTCTAGAGCTTGTATATCTGTTGATACGGGTACTGATACACACAGAGAAAGGTCATGGCAAAAACCAACTAATTCTTTTGATTCAGCACCAAAGCAGTATATTTTTTTAACTCTATCTTTACAAAAATCTATCAGTGATTTTCGATCAACTCCTTTACTTAATCCACCTAAAATCAATAAAATAGGTTTATCTTTCAACTGATTTACTGCAGCAATAGTGGAAAGCATGGTTGTTGATTTTGAGTCATTGTAGATAGCAATACCATTTACGAGACCGCACTTTTCAAGACGATGGGCGGGTACTGAAAGATTATGCATATAAGAAGTTATGGTGTTCATATCTTGATTTAATATATGGCACGTAGCTATTATAATAAGCCAATTTTGGTCAAACGTTATAGAAGGACATTCTGAAAGTGATAATAATTTTTTATGAAACTTATCGTGACCCGAAGCTTCATGAAAGATATTGTCATAAAGCCAGATAAATCCATCATGAATATAAAAAAGTTTTTCTGATTCTGACAATAGAGCCAATACTTGATCGCTCGGTTTACTGTCAGAAAACCATACACAAATGCTTCGCAAACAAAAAAATGTACGTATATAATCTCTATAAAATAAGGGGAGTATAGCAAACTGCTTATCTGTTTGTCTGACAAAAAGATTTAACTTTGCCTTTAGATAGTTCTCTTCTGTTTTATGCCTATCAAGATGATTAGGCGAACAATTGGTCATAATGCCAACATCAGGAGCATATTTTTGTGCGTATTCAAGTTGATAGCTCGAAATTTCAAGTATTGCGTAATCAATTACTTTTTGTTTTTGCCCAGTTTGCTGTTGTTCGATAACTTGTTGTTGCTTGATTTGTTCTGCAATAAAATTTAAACAGGGAATGCCAATATTGCCCCCCGTTACAATTTTTTTATCTGCTTGTTCTAAAATACGAGACAATAAAGTCGTAACTGATGTTTTCCCCACTGAGCCAGTTATTGCAATACTTTTTTTATTCCAATTTTTATTCCAATAAGAGTGAAAAAGGTCGAGCTCTGGCAACCATTTATGTGAGTATTGCTCATAATACCCATTTAGATCAATGCCGGGACTTGGTATTATAGTATCGTTGTTTTCTAAAAAATCTTCTATTGTTGATGCGATTGAAATAGCATATTGGTCACAATATTCACGCTCTTGTTTGGTTAGTGTTCGCTGGTCAAAAACTTGCAATGTGTATGTGTTATTATTTATTTGATCGTTTATTGTATTAAAGTAATGTGCTACCGATTTGCCAACAAGACCAAATCCCCATATACCAATTTTGTTTGTTTTTTGTAACTGTCTCATGTTTTACCAGTTTAGTGTGATTATAATTGTTAATATTTAAAAGATATAAAATTTTTAAAAAAAAGAAAACAGATAGTTAAAACACTACCTGTTTTCTTTTTTTTAAAAAAGCTGGAAAAGTTTTTTTCTAACTGTCGCCAAGTATAGGTATATTGAGAGTGCTTATTGTATGTTGTATAGATACGAGTAAATCTTGCAAGTCATCAAGCTGCGAACATGGATTACAAATTGCTATCGTGTTTATTGATGATTGTAAATTTGAAATTTTTAAATTAATATCATTCAAAGCCTCTAAATTTACGGTATTATTGAGAGAGACTTGTATAGACTCAAGCTGTGAGCACGGATCACAATTAAATATACCATTTTCTAATAGAGCATTTAATGATGTTTTTATATTTAAAATCTCTAAGCTTATAGCATTCAGAGCTTCTAAATTTATTGTGTTATTATCTAAACTATCTTGTATTAATTCAAATTGCGAACAGGGGTCATATAAAGCTATAGAATCTATCGCTAATTGGAAGCCATTAATCGTTTGATTTAAATCCGTTAATTGATTTTCTATAACATCCAAGTCTGTTGGCTTCAAGCAAGCATCACTGGAAGATTCTAGGGTGTCTTCTAATACCAATAATTTATTTTGAATAGATTCAAACTGCTCAGAGGGGTCACAATTTTCCAATTGACAAATAACCGATTCTATCACGCTCAACAAATAGCCTACTTTGCAATTAGCCTCTTTTGTTTCTTTGCTTATTTTCGCTAATTCTCTTTTCACTCTTTTTAAATTACTTTCACTACCTGAAGAATGAGGTTTTTGATAAAAACAAGCTTTCTTTTTTGATCTTTCATCTCTTCGGTTATTTGCCCAGCTATCATCTCTTTCTCTCCAGTTATCTTTTTCTTTCCAGTTATCTTTTTCTTTTCTATTGCTTTTTCTATTGTTTTTTTCGCCCCAACTGTTTATCCATCTACCATCTCTCTCTCTACCATCTCTCTCTCTACCATCTCTCTCTCGCCTATTATCTCTTTCTATTCTATTATTTTTTCCTCTTCTATTATCTTTTTCATGCCAATGATCTTTTTCTCTTATCGTGTCATCTTTTGGCCATTCATCATTACTCCAAACACTACGTTTTCTTGTGGGCAATAATTGTTGTTCATTTGAAGGATTTGTTCCGCTAGCGCTAGCATCTTTAACGACTACTATACTATTTTTGCCATCTTCTGTCGTTTTTTTAAGATCTATTGCAGTTTTTTTGACACAACTATTATTTGAACTCGTACCCGATTTTTTTTGCTTTACCTGCTTCGATTCAACTTTAGCACACGCATAAAAAGAAAGTAAAAAAATAGGAAATAAGTTTAATAAAAAACTTTTTTTATTCATCAATTATCCTTATCTTTTGCTAGCACTTCTTATAAAAAATAATAAAAATTAATATATTAGGTCAAATATTAAGCCAACAACAGATCTAATTTTGAATCTATTTAGCCAAAAGAGGAAAGATTTTAAAATCTTTCCTCTTTTGAGATACTTTGTAATTTTTCTTGATACTCAAAAATAATTACAAAAAACTAGACTGGCAATGTATTAATAATAATTTGATCTAATGCTGAACATGGTTCGCAGTCTAAGAATGCGTTTAAGTTTGCATTAACGATAGTTTGTGCAGCAATAAATGCAGTCAACTGTGCTTGAATATCAAGATCAACTGAAAGAATTAGACATAGTTTTTCTTTAATATGCTGTAATGCGCAATGTAAAATTTCATTTGTATTTTCTTTAATGCAATTAACGCCGTTTTCAATATGATTTACTTTACAGCCAAGATCAAAATCAAGTATTTCTAATAATCTATTAACAATACACAACAAATCTTCTAATCTGCAATTAGCTTTATCAGAATTACTATCAATACCTTCTAAAAGACATTTGAATTTTTCTAGCTCTTTGCAACATTTTTCATATTTATCTTCATGGCATCCACGTCCACGATTTGCTTCACTTTTTACTTCGGTTTTACCAAATGCAACAGATGACATCATAAATACAGCAAGAAAACTCAAAAGAGTTATTTTTTTCATCATATATTTTCCTTAATATTTTTTAATATTTTTTTAAATAAACGCTTAATTAATTTAATCTTTTTTTGATACTAAGCGGGGCAAGCAACAAAGTTAACACAAGTAGTACCTGCGATTACGCCAGCTAGTTGAAGAATAAGACCATCAAGTGTTGACTGTAAGGTATCCACTTTCAATGTTAAGGTATCCATGTTCGCTATTAAAGAACACAAAGTAGCCCAATCAACACCTAAATCTTGGCATAATTTGTGTATAATAACATCAAGCTTGCAAAGAGTTTTATTACTTCCTCGATCAAGTTCAACTAATTTTTTAATAACAACTTCACAGCATTTTTCAAGATTCTCTTTTTCACAGCATTTTTCACGATTCTCTTTCTCGCAACCTCTTCCTCCACGAAGCACTTCTTCTCCTGCAAAAACAGAAGATGTTACTACCAATAGACTAAGAAGGCTTAAAAGAGTTATTTTTTTTATCATATATCTTCCTTTTTAATTAGAGCTATAAAAAATATTGCTTTTTTATCTTATAAATACTATTCTTTTTGGTTTTTTCTTTCTATTTTTTCTCTCTCCTTTCCATTAATTTCATAGCAAATTCTTCTTGTTTATTTTTCTATTTTTTCAAAAAACATAACTAATCAAAGTAATAACATTGTAAACAATGGCTTGTCAAGAAAGAAAAATATAAAAATAAATACCAAAAAAATGATTTAGTTTTATACTTGCTTTATCTCATTTTAACCATTTTTAGGAGAATGTATGGAAAAAGTAATTAGCTCTACACTGCATAAATCAGAACATTATTTGGAAGAAAAAAATCAATCAATCAGCACAATAACCATCGATCCCCTTTTTGACAACATAAGCTCTCTATCGCTTATTAGATCATCTGGCTCTGATATAGATATTGTCAATGCTGCGCGGGTATCATATGGTAAAATAATAGAAACAATCAGTACTAAAGATAGAAAATTGATCGCTTTTCTTTTGGAGCATAATCATACAAGTCCATTTGAGCATAATCAACTTTCTTTTCGGGTCAAAGCACCGCTTTTTGTTGCTCGCCAATGGATGAGACATAGAATGAATTCTTATAATGAGATTAGTTATCGTTATGCAAAAGCACCCTTAGAGTTTTATGTTCCTTTATATTGGCGACTGCAAGGCGCAGAAAACAAACAAGCATCTGGAGAAAATTTTACCGATATAGAGTTAGTAGAAGAATATAAAAAATCTTTAGAGTTAAGTAAAAATACCTATGAAAAACTTTTAGATCGCGGTGTTTCTCGAGAATTAGCTCGAGGTATTTTGCCCGTATGCACATACACCCAGTTTATTTTTACGTGCAATCTTCATTCTCTTATGCATTTTTTAATGCTGAGGCTTTCAGAAGATGCACAATATGAGATTAGACAATTTGCTTTAGGCATGCTCGCTTTTACGCAGGAAATTTTTCCCATTGCTATGAGCGAATGGTTAAGGATAAAAATAAAGCCAGAAGAATATGAAAGTATACAAAAAAGGATAAAAGAGTTGGTGGCGTTAAAGGAGAAAAATTAGGGTCCCCGCCAAGTTTTGGGGTCCTCAACTGTCAGATGAGGTAAGTCAGGTGGGGTAAAAAACTGGGGTCGGAGGGGCAGGAGAAAAACTTATTTCTAATCCTGCTTTTTAATTATTGCGTAAAAAAAATATACAAAAAAGATTATGGGCAGCGAAAGAGGTGAATTATAAAAAAAAGCCGAAAAAGCTGCCCATAATCTTTTCCTAAAAAACTAAAAAATCAAAACCAAGTCGCATTATACGCCGCAATAATACAGCTACCAATTTAACGCCAATTCAATGAGTAATCTAACCCCTGCCCCCGTAGCTCCAGGACGATAGTAAGAAATATCAGGAACATCAAAAGAAGTACCTGCAATATCAAGATGCGCCCAAGGTACTTTGTCAACAAAAGGCTGCAAGAAAAAAGCGGCCGTAATCACAGAACCGCCATACTTTCGCTCACCAATATTAGATAAATCCGCTACCGACGATTTAATTGCTGGCTTAAAATCATTGTCCAAAGGCAATTCCCAAATACGATCCCCTGATATATCAGACGCTTCATACAATAATTCAATAAGTTCTTCATGTTGACTCATAAGGCCAGTAAAATAAGAACCTAACGCTATTGGACATGCACCAGTCAACGTTGCTATATCAATAATGGCATCGAGTTTATAATGCTTAACCGCATAAGATAAGGCATCAGCAAGAACCAAACGACCTTCGGCATCGGTATTTTTAATTTCGGCAGTTTTTCCATTATAAAAACGAACAATATCGCCTGGTTTTAACGCTTTACCCGATGGAAGATTTTCTGCTATGGCCGCAAGACCTATAACATTAACTTCTGGCTTTAATAGTGCCAAAGCTTCCATAACTGCTATAACTGCAGCGGCACCAGACATATCGTCTTTCATTGTTTCCATAGAAGCTGCCGGTTTTAAACTCAATCCACCAGAATCAAAGGTAATGCCTTTACCAACAAATGCTATAGTCGGCGCATCGGAATTATCTGTTTTGTATTCCATGATCACCAACTGACAATCTAAATCAGAGCCACGAGATACACCGGCCAAGCCACCCATTCCCATTTTATTTATTTCCGCTTCACTAAAAACGGTTATAGAAAGACCAGTTTCTCGTGCAATCTCTTGCGCGTCATGAGCAAGCTTGTGTGGCGTTAAATCTGAAGGTGGCGAATCAATCCAATGACGAGCTTTATTAACTGCTTTACCAATAACAATACCATCACGCAAACCAGCTTCGATAAAAGCAATGTGATCGGCATGTTTCGCACCAATTACCATCTCTGAAACAGTCGAATTATTTTCTATAGAGGTAATAAAATCATTAAAATAATAGTTTGTCATCTGAGCAATAATAGAAGTCTGTTTTGCCAAATAAGAAACTTCAACATCAAATAAAGCTGGCAACGGTAAATTAAAAGCAAGCACTTTACTTTTATATTGATTCGCCGTACGAACCAATAATCCCAAAGCGCGTCGATATGTTTCAATATAAAGGTCGCTGCCATCAGTCTCTCCAAGTCCTATAAAAATGGCATGAATTAATCTTTGATTTTTAATTACCGGTATCACCTTGACTTCCAATTCTTTGCCGACAAATTGAGTCGCAGACAGCCATGAAGAAAAATCTGGATAAAAACTATCTCGAAATTCTTGTAATTCTAAAGGCAGCTGCTCACCGAGAGACACATTATGCGTCACAAAAAAACCATATGTATCAATTGTATTCTCTTTTTGTTGCGCAAAAATACTGTTATGCGTCACCGTATACGTAATCATAATTTTGAAACTCCTGTTTTATAGTTTACTTCGATCTTGTTAGTTGCCCATAAAAGCATATTTAGAATAACCGGTAATCAGAAAAAAGTGAATTGCGGTATGTTTTTCCAAAAATCCCAAAACACCTACCTGCCCAGAAACTACAAAATCTATATGATTGACAAAATAACAACAAATAGGGCCTGTAGCCCAACACAAACTTAACAAAACCGGCAAAATAAAATTGACAGATATGAAAGTATCTTGTAGTCTCACAATAGAAACTATTATAAATTATTATATTATTAACGTCTTATTAGAGGTTATTATGAGCAAGAGAAAATTTACTATCGCTCTATTTTTACTTATAGGTGCAAGCGCAGTATATTCTCCCTTAAGCGCTAATATCCTTACTGATGCTCTTGACAAAAAAATGTTCATAAATAACTTAGCGTATCTCTTAACTGGTTGCGTAGGAATGGGTCTAGCCATTGGTATTCTCGTGACTAAAGCAGTAGATTCCGAGAAAAACAACTCCATAGCACAACTAAGAGAAAAAAACAGAGAGGCTCAACTAGCAGCACATTCAAAAACAATAAATACTCTAAAAAAAGTTAAGCTTAAGCCTGCACTTTATTTTACAACTTTTACAGGTCTTGGTATAGGTCTTATAGGCCTTTGGATGGCATTGTGAAATAAGGTATTACCAAAATCACCTTCTACGCGACCCCCCAACAAATTAAAGCTATCCAAAACGCATAAATATCTATCTATACTTGTCCAAAAAAGCAATAGATTAAATCAACAAAAAGGTAAAATTACAAAAAACACTTATGAAAAGAATTCTAAAAATATATGCCCTCATTCTTTTTTCTTTTCTTTTCAATTCATTACAATCCTCGGTTTCTATAGATGCAGATAATAAACAATTAGATGCTGATAATAAAACACTAAATGAAAAGTATCATCAAGAAAGACTAGAGGCTGAAAAAGAAACATGGAAACAAGCTTTGCGCTCTTCTGGATTAAAAAAAAAAGAAGTAGAAGAACAATATAAATACTTATGCCGAAGCGAACAAGAACAGAAACAAAATATAAAAAAAGAAAACACAAGACAACCATTTGTAGATCAAAGCCTGCCATCCTCTATTGTAGAACCAATACAACAAGCCGCCCGAAAGTGTGGAATTAGTGTTGACATTGAAGCATTCCCTTCATTTCTATATAAAGCTCAACCAAACACTTTAATGTCTTCCACTCATAAAAGTTTGTTTCAAAAAGGAGGAAGCCCTATGATCTGCATTAATCCTGATTTTTTTAATCATTTTTCCGAAAATTCTGAAAATTTCTACCAAGTTATTATGCACGAACTAACACATCTCGTTTTGGGACACCCTCATACCTATTATTATTTAAACAAAATGTGTCCCAATTTAAATTCTGCTGAAAACAATACAGTAATTTTACAGCAAGAAATAACAGCCGATACTTTACCTGCAGCTAAAAGCCCTGCCGAAGGACATAGAATTTATAATGAATTAAACAGAAGATACAAGGCGGGTGAATTTAACCCTAGCGATCCAACACACCCAACTCCAAGCTATTCTGCTAGCGAAATAGAAAAAAAAATTTTCACACAATATACGCTAGCACAAAACAAAGCCTTAGCAGCTACACGCGAATTAGAACAAGCGCCAGTAGAAAAACTACCTATGCTAATAGAAAACCAAACATCATCAAGCAACTGGACAACAAAATTGTTGTTCGTAGGATTTGTTTGCGTTAGCATTTGTTTTTTAAGCAAATACTTAAATTATAAACAAAAAAATTAAAAAACCAAAGTTCTTGATCTCGCAAAAAATAATATAACAACTTTACTTGCAACACAAAAATAACAATAAAAATACACATAAAAGAAAGAAGATTGTGCCCATAAAGCCAATCCCCTTTCTTTCTAATCACTCTATTTTTACTTGTCTCGCTTTTACTTTTATGGCGACTCAATTTATTATTGCTAACTATTATTACTAAATACTACCAATTGCTATCTAGCAACAATTACTCTCAAAAACTACCACCAATAGCCACCACCCCAGCGATAGCCATAGTACGGATAGTTCCAGTAGTAGTATGGATATCCCATGCCCCAATAATAGTAACTCCTTTCAGCCGCTTCTCGCCTCGCTTCAGCCCTATCATGTATTATCGTAGAAATACGAGTGCCACAATTTTCATCTATAAATGAACGCAACTGCTCAGAAGATATATCTCCTTCTAGCATGGCCGATTTTCTATCCTTTACGATAGGTTTACCATCTTCAAAAATCATCACCGTCGGAATAACCTCTACACGAAAATCATCAGCTATGCTAGAGAGTTTTTCTCGTTCAATATTAACCATAATAAAGCGAACCCGTCCTTCTTTAAAACGAGGAACTTGACTCATGCCTTCAAATATGCGTTCAATAGAACCATCACCATCATAGTTAGGACCTCTATAATTGTCCTGTCTAGATCCGCTATGCCTGCTATGTCTATTTTTTCTGATATCTTTCCCATAAAAAAGCACTACTGCTAATTCACTCGCTCCAATATGTTTATAAAAATTATTGCCCGATTTAAGGTCAACAAGTCTTTTATGCGGCCTTGCATCAAGAAAAACTTGGCCACAAAAAAGCAAAATCATACTCACTATAACTATATATTTTTTCATACAAATTAACCCCCATTTATATAACTTACTATTATACCCCATCTTTTACCCCACGATTTTATCCCACGCTTACGCCGCGGGGACCCCAGAAATTTACCCCACGCTTACGCGCAGGGACCCCAGAAATCGCGCGCGGGGGACCCATGTTTATATCAAACAAATTATTATTTACTTTTTAACGCCTATTTAACTTATTTTGTCTCTATTGAGTTAACGACGTTATTTAACGACGACCGCCTCCAGGTCTGCCACCACCATGTCCTGCCATGCTGCGACCACCACCACTGAATCCGCCACGGCTTGCGCCCATAGAACGACCCCCTCCACCAGCCATAGGTCGACTCATAGAACGGCCCATAGAAGACGAAACATGTCGCCCCCCTCCACCAACAACTCTAGCACCACTCGTCCTCATTTCATGCCTTGATCTTGGTAGTTGTCGTTGGCCAGCACCACCACCTCCATGTTTACGAATTGAGGTTGGCTGAGTACGTACTGGCTGATTGCGAATTGGTTGAGTAGAAACAGGACGACCACGGCCTCCTCGCACAGGAACTTTATGTCCATTTCGTCGATTCCCGTATGTCGATCTATTACGCCACTCCCTTACTCTGACCCCATTGCGCCATATATATACTGGATAATACGATTCGTAAAAGTAAGGATATCCATAATCATAATAATCATCGTAATAATCATATGGATAGTGACGTCTTTCATAAAAGCCAGGATAACCATAGTCATAATAACAATCACAATCAGGATCATAACAATCGTGACACCAAAAATCATCTACATAACCGTCTTCATCTAGCCCCACAACATCATCATCTAACAGCTCATAATCCGACGATGCCGAAACTGATGCTAATGGTGTTGAACCAAAAGAAATAGAAGACGATATCAAACATAAAAGTACACATGCATAATTCAATATAAAATGACGTTTTATAACCATACCCATTTCCCCCTTTTTAACTTAAAAATTGTTGTCCAATACTTTTACCCCATCTTTTACCCCACCTTACGGGGGGCCCGCCGCGTGCCGTCATCATCAACTACTGATATACCTTGCAACTTGCCCTTTAATACGGCGGCCAAAAATTCTCTTATTTTTTTAGAGTATCGTTCAGGATTATAAAAAAACGAATCAAAGTGACCCCTGCCATCAGTAAGCCATAACTTTTTATGCTGAGATCCACATGCCTGATAAAGACACCTTATTGACTCTGTTGGCACCGTTTTATCTTGTTTACAATGAATAAAGAAACAAGGACCATCAATTTTTTTAATCGATTCTGCTGGACTAAAAGGCAAAATATTCGTGGGTACATTATACACCCCAAGCGTATCTATCAATTTTAAACATATCTTTAAAAAAGATTGCACATAAGGATGATACGCACATTTTTCAAAAATATAACGACCAGGAATATCAAATTCATACCCCAAAAAAGATCCCTTCATTCTTTCTAGCCCAGCTTGAACCACCGTATCAGTAGAAGCAAAAGGACAATCAAAAACAAAAGCCCTAAAAAGACCCTTTTGCACAGCTGCTCCTTGAATACCAGCAACCGCTCCCATAGAAAAACCATAAAAAAAGAGTGGTTTTCCTTTTAAATCTGGATGGTTTTTTAAAAAATGTGCGGCCGCTATAACATCATGAGCTTCATCGCGACCAAAAGTGCATTGTTGACCCTGCGTGCTTTCACCATGCGCACGAAAATCAAATGTCATAACATTAAAGTCAGGATAAAAAACAAATCTAAGCAACCCAGCCATATACTTATCACACATAAATCCATGCGATATAAGCACGGTCCCTTTTGCTTTTTTGTAACGAACTAAAAAGCCTTTTCGCGCTATTCTTTCTTGGGTTGTATCATCTTTTTGTGCATAAATAACTACGGTATCAGCTACGGCATTATGCGCATATTCATAATCCTGATCAATTATTTCCCCATAAATACCTACTTTAACTACGTTAGCATACAGGGGTAAACCAACAATAGTTGCCAAAAAAAAGACCAAAAATCGCATAACAGGACCCTTTTATATTCTTAACTACTTTTTTAACACTATTTTTAACAAAAATTATTACTTGTTTTTATAAACTCTGTATAATAAAAATTATATCACTAAAAAATTACAAGTAGCAACAATTGATCAAATTTGATTATAGTAATTTAGTTTTCTCTGTTATTTAATAAAATTTGTTATTTAGTAAAATTGATATAATACGCATAAAAGCGAGTATTTCTAGCGCTTTTATGCAAAAAGAAGATACCCCACCAGTATATATGGCGGGGTATCTTCTTTTTCTTAATTCCAAACCAGTCTCTGCTATATCTCTAAAAAAAACTCAAAACAGTAAATCTCTATAAAACGCTTCAAATTTAGAAGCTTTTAAATAATGCAAAGCCTAAATATTGCAAAACCCCCACCAGCTACAACTGATTTGGAAATCCCATACGATTCTCGCCAAGCTGGCGATATACTCTGCATTGCATCTTCAACAGCTTGCTCTGATTGCTTCACTCGTTCATTTGCTCTCATTCTAGCTATGGCATTAGGAAAGGTACGAAATTGATTTGCATCGCCTGTTGCTACCAATCTTTCAAATTCCCGATACTCTTGATCATTTAAATCACCAGAAGCCTTAGCCCTACTAGTTAAAACGATTTGTCTTACTATGTAATTCCCAGCGTTGTCAACATTATATTGATTCTCATCAAAGCATGCTTGGTCAGCTTTAGCTTCTTCTAATTCCTCTTCCGCCTCCCTCAATGACATCGTTTTATAATAACTTGCACCCAACATACAACCAACTAACCCGACAGCGCCAACAGCATAAGGTATTGGCAACAATGAATGTTGCGAATAAACTAAACTCTGATGCCACAACCAGGCACCCCCTGCAAAGCCTGCCCCTTTTAAACCATATCGCAAAAAAGATAGAGCTCGTTTTTTTTTCTCTCTATCCGGCTCGCTAATCAATAGTGTAGAAAAAAAGCACAAAAATAAAAATACTATAGATTTAAAACTCATAATAATCCTCCATATTCATATATATAAAAAAACAGTACAAACAGAACAAACAGACGCAAATTTTAAAAAATCAAACCTGGGAACCCCGCGCCATGCTCAATAAGTTTGTATGCGTTTTTCAATAACTATTTAGCAAGGCCAATCTCTATAGCCTCTAAGCTTGCAACACCTCTTCGATGGCAGCTTCAAGCTTATCTTCATTTTTTACCTCAACCGAACGATAGACTGGTAATACCGATCCTTTTTTAAAAATCATTACGGTGGGCACTCTATAAATAGTTAAACGTTCTGCTATATCGCTTAATTCATGTACATCAATTTTAACAAATTTAGCCACACCGCCAACGCCACCCACGACATTACTATATTTTTGCGCTATTCGCTCAAATAATTGCTCAAACATAATACACTCATGACAATCTGACCGAGAAAAATTCACCACTAATACCTCAGTTGATGCAATCAATTCATCAAACGCCTGATATGTCTTTATCGATTCTACCGCTGGAATATCATCATAAACAAACAAGTTCTTCTCTAATTCTTTTTCAGCGGCTGGACTAAGACCCATATGCGTTAAATAAGCATCCGCGTCTATGGCTGCCTTTACGCCACTACCCGATGCGACAATAGCTTGACGATACAAACCATCTTCAACATCACCAGCTGCAAATACTCCCGGAACAGACGTTTTTTGTGTGCGAGAATCTGATAAAAGAACATAACCGTGGTCATCGAGCTTAAGAGATGTCCCCAAAAAGTCAGTATTGGGCTTATGTCCAATGGCCAAAAACACTCCCGCTACAGACATAGAACTAATCTCACCAGTATGAGTATCTTGTAGCGTAACGCTTGTCACCAGATCATTATTGCCAATAATTTCTTGAATTTGTTTATTATAAAGAATAGTAATATTTGGATAGTCCAACAGGCGCTTTTGCATAGCATAATCAGCCCGCATTTTATCTTTTCGAACCAAAATAGTAATTTTTTTTGCATATTGAGCAAGCTGCATAGCCTCTTCTGCTGCAGAATTACCACCCCCTACCACCACAACCTCTTCTCCTTGATAGGCATAAGCATCACAAATAGCACAGGAAGAAACTCCTTGCCCCCAATACTTCTCTTCTCCGGACACGCCAAGCTTGATAGGAGCAGCGCCTGTTGCCACAATAACAGAAAGAGCGTGAATCGTATCTCCGGCATCAGTCTTTAATACAAATGGATACACAGTAAAGTCAACTGAAACAATAGTCTGAGGAACACAACTAACCCCTAGAAAACGAATCTGCCTCCTCATAAACGCAATTAAATTTTGACCCAAAATACTCGCATAACCAGGAAAATTTTCTATTTTAGAGGTCTTTGTCAGCAGGCCACCTCGCTCTGGACCTTCAAAAACAACCACATACCGCCCAAAGCGCGCGCCATAGAGGGCAGCACTATAACCAGATGGCCCAGAACCCAAAACGGCCAAATGGACCAAATTTAGCTTATCTATAGCATTTTTTATAGACTGATACGATTTAATTACTGTCCTACTACCGGCTGGCCCGCTTTTTGCCCTCACCTTTTTGCCAAAACTTACCCAAAAAAGCCCAACCAACAATCCTAAACCCAAAAAAGAAGCATAAAGTTTTCTATTATTCATTGTTATCCCTATACCCATTAGACAAACCAAAAAAAATAAATTATCATTATTTATAACAGTACATCATTTATAACAAGACATAATACATTAAATCACCTATAAAAGGAGCTACCCATGATATTTTCATATTCGATTACAAAAAAATTACGCAAGAAAGCCTTAAAATCGCTATTTTTCGTGTTAACATTAAGCGCTTTCCCCTATAGTATATCGCACACACAAGCACAAATTGCAACTTCTGATCAAACAACTAGCCGGACAGCCAAAAAAGCTGCAATAGCCAGTGAAGATAACTTTCAATGGCAACGGTTCCTAGACGAAGCAAAAAAACGTCTTGCTCAAACGGTGAGAATCATCAAAGACCTTCTTATTGTGATACAAAATATGAATCAAGGCAAAGAAAAAGAAGATCAGATTCCACAACACGTTATCGATACGCTAAAATCGTTAACCCAGGAAACTGAATCGCTTCTTGCGATCTCTCTTGCTGATCATTTAGAAGACAGAGACACACAAGAAATAATCACCGGAAAAACAATCAATTTTGCCATTAGTCTCCTTAATGCCAATAAATGGACTATGAAGGCGATGACAAACGCACTAGCAAAGCATAACAACCTGATAACCATCAACGAAGAGTTCTCAAAAATATATACCGAAGTAGAAGAAGAACAAAATAAATTCAAAAAATCTCCTATTCTCGATATAGATGAACATATTAAACAGCTAGAAACTGAAAATAGTACCTTACAGAGCACATTAAATGACCTAGTAAAAAACTTTGGACTCAGTTTTTTTAACAGACAATATCGAAACGCTTGGAATTCTCCTTTTGGGAAAGTATGGGAAAAATATGATTTAGTCTCTTGGGTAATGCCACTCGGTGGTCTTGCTATTGCAACCGCTGCCGGCTTATATGGAATGAAAGAACTGAGCATAGCACAGAAGGACCTCCCACAAGCAGATCTCGCTCTCTACAAAAAAGATTTTATAGAAGCGGTTAAAGCTGGTGCTGGACTACTGCTCGCAACGGGCACTACTGCTTTGGCTACCGAAACAGTTCGAGAAGGTTTTGGCTCCGTAAAAGAGCCTGTCAAGCGTAAATATTATGAAACAAAAGAGCTGGTTTCTAAATTTATGCGATCAATGCATAAGAAATTGCAGGGTGGCATACATGCTCAGTATGATGATGAAGCAAATGAAGGTCCAAAAGTAAATATCGAAGATATCATAGGACTTGATCCAGCAGCACTACAAACATTACAGGTGCTTATATCATATCTGCAAGATCCTGAGAAATGCTGCTTGATGAACATACAAATACAGACAGGTATTCTTCTTATCGGGCCACCAAGAACAGGAAAAACACTCCTTGTTGCAGCCCTTAATGCTATGATAAAAACTATATCTCCTGATACCAAACTATTTACCATATCTGCTGATACTATTGACCACTTAGGTATATCAAACATATTTCGCATTGCACGAGCAAACGCTCCTTGCATCATCTTTATTGATGAAATTCATCTGATTGCCGCACAGAGCGGTGTTATGAACAGTCGTCTAAGTGCTCTTCTTTCTGAGATGGATGGTATTAATTCAAAAAACAAAGACCCTAAAAAACAGGTTATTGTTATTGGCGCAACAAACCAACCTGAAATTCTTGATCCAGCGCTTATGAAACCGGGAAGATTTGGAACTATTATACCTTTTAAGTTGCCTTCTTATGAACTCAGAAAAGAGACTATTAAACGCAAAATGAATAAGCTCATGATACAATGCGAACGTCAACAGGATGCTATTGACACAATAGCTAAAGGCACAGCAGGTGCTAATTTTGAAGACCTCAATCAATTAGTAACCAATGCATTCATGGATGCGCGTCTGAAAAACGAAGTGTTTACCTATAAGCATCTTGATCAAGCACTTTATAGTTCATTTTATAAAATTGTACTCAATAATCCTGATATGAAAGTTCCAGCGGAAGAACTTAAACTGCTTTCTATACATTTTGCAGGTAAAGCACTTATTGCATCAATGGCTGATTCGCTCGTTAATCTCGGACTAGTGACTACATTACCTTATTTACGTCCGATAGAATTAAAAGCTATGCAGAAAGTCGATATTGGCGCTAAAGATAAAGATGATAATGACGGCAATAAAGAGATAGAACGCTTTGTCTGGGGAAATATATTCACCTATATCGATGGTGACTCTATCGGATGTAAATCGCAGAAAGAGCTCATTAATCAAGCCAAGCTCTATCTAGCTGGAGTGGTTGCAGAAGAACTTATATTGGGATCTGCAAGCTTTAGCTGTCATCCTGAGGATGTAGAAAAAGCTGTTGCTATCGCTATGCAGCTTACGTGTAATGGCGTTAACATACAGAAAATGCCTAAACCTGAGTATGCTTCACGGTATGCGAGTGCGCTAGCTCTTATTGAAGGATGGAAAAAAGAGATTCGTACACTTCTTGAAGCGAATCGCGGCAAGCTAGATAAACTTATCTCTGCTTTAGAGACTAAAAAGATACTTAATCAAGACGAAGTGCTCGCTATTATTAAGTAACAGATATTATGGGGCCCCCGGCCGACAGGCTGGGGTATAAAGACGAAGTGCTCGCTATTATTAAGTAACCCATAGAACAGCCCGCGCGCAAGCGTGGGGTAAAAGATGGGGTATAAAAAAACTGATATAAGTTAAAGTAAAAACTAAAATCGAGCAGTGGCGTATTAAAACCCACTGCTCGATTTTTATGCTACTACTCTATTCTAACGTGAGCTCGATCTAACAACTTAGCTTTCTACAATATTTTTTGTATAGCGAGCTTAATAGGTCCGCAGGGCCCACCCAATTATACCCCACGATTCCCCCCGGCTGCGTGAGGCTGGGGTAAGGAGTTTGGGGGGGGGCGAATTTACACCATTTTTAAGTCGAGCTCACGTTATTTTAATTTCCCCTAATCAACGGCTTCGACTTGACGTTGGTTGGCTTCGCTTCTTTCAGCAGCATCTGCTGCGAGTTCTGGATCATCCTCTTGCGCCATAAAAGCTTGACTCACCGTTTTACCCACACGACGCAGCGATTTTTTTCCTTTGTCTGAAAGAGGCGCAAATTCAGTCCCAATATCTACCGCAACACTGGCTGCTGCTCCTGCTAACGTTCGTGCCGCACTTGGTCTGCTTACCGCCGCCCGCCTGCTAGCCGATCTTTGATTATTACGCCTATCTCCATCCCGCCTTTGATTGCTCCTACCATCGTTTCGCCTTTGATTCCGTCTTTGGCTACCATCACCACTATTCTCATCCAAATCCAAATCCAGATCTAAATCTGCATCCAATCCTAAATTCATACCTAGACTACTAGCCATTCCCTGCTCACTATGTTCTTTAGCAGATTGGACCGTTTTATCCATAGATTCAAGCACTTTTTCTATCTTTTTATTCAATTTTTCTTTGCCCTTCTGTTTTGCTATTCTTTTGAAATCGGCAACATCATAATTGAGCAAGAAATTACTTATGCCTTTGCCTGCTTCAGGATTAGTAACCATTTCAGAGAAAAAGTTAAATACTTCAGTTCTTTGAGCTCCATAATTGCCTTCTTGTAATCCCGTTGCCTGAGCAAAGCTCGCATTATTTTTTACATACATTCTAATACCACCGGGTAAAAATTTTTGCTGCTTATTCACTGTATTGACCTGTTGTATTGTATTTCCTATTACTTCTATACCAAGTTCTTGAACTTTCTTTATATTGGAAACACAATAACGTACACCCATCTGATTAGTCTGTTTTGCGCCCAAATAATATATAATAAAAAACTCCCATGGCCCTTTTCCATACGACCCACAAGATTTACCCGGATCAGCGGCACTTGCCATAATTGCAATCCGATACGGAGAATACAATTTTGCAAAAGCATTTTCTTGCTTATTCTTTTCAAGCAATTTAGGCATAACTTCTTCTGCATTGTACTTTCTCAACTTTTCCCATTCAATTGGTTGCTTTATTCCTGAAGGATCAAAAGCAGTTAATTTTTTATGCCATTGCGTATAGACGTATTCTACTTTGCGATATTGCTCAAAAGCAGTTAAATACCGCGTTAATTGATCATTATAAATCTCAATCTCTCTATCAAATTCATCTGTCGGCTCAATAGTATTCGTATTCATATTAATACGATAATAACGAGTAGGAATAATTTCTAAAATAACAATTTTAAAATCTTGATTCTCATATAACTTATTTATCTCATTTTCAGCAACAACCCTTCCCAATTCAGCAAGGTCAGAAAGTCCTGATATGACAGCTCCTGCCTTTCCATATTTTGGCCCACCAACAACACCAACCAGATCACCAATCTTATGCCCTACCTGTGCCGCACCATAAGACTCAATTTCTGTTGGCGGCGTAGGAGTTTCTAATTTTACATTGAGTATTTTTGAGCTCTGCTTATTCGGACCAATCACATCTAACTGTGCCCTAATAATCTTAGGCCCATTAGCCTGTGCCTTAAATTCTTCTATGCTATCTAAATCAAGCTCAAAACTCTCTGTTTTTATATCTGCTTGCTCAAATTTACCCGCAGAAACATCTCTATAAATAGTGGTCTGCACCAATGCGTAGCCATGATTTACTGCGCCATTAACGTAAGAAATACTCGCTGGCACTTTCCCTAAATCTACACCAGAAAAAGTCCATAGACCTGTTAACAACAGACTCAACATTATTGCTTTTTTTGTAAACAGATACATGATTCTTTCTCCTATTTGCGCTCTATTAAATTAATTATCTTTAAGCTATCTATCTTTAGGTTGCCTAATAGCAGACTGATACATTTCTATATCGAAAGATGACTCTCCATCATTTTTTATTACCAAATTATAATAAACTGGATTTCCATGTTTATCATATGCTTCCGGATCAGCTATTTTGCTCACCTCCATACACGTATTATCCGCTACGGAACATTTTTGCATATACGTTGCCTTATTTTCTTGATTAGTAGAAATAGTATAATAGTAATTGGCGGCATCAAAATCACTATAGGCTGTTTTAATGTCTTTATTCCAAAACAAGACTCCTAAAATATCAGCCGCGTCATTTGACATCGGCAATGTTGATCGAGCAATTAATGCTTCAAGTTCCCTCAAGCCTTCTGGAATTTCAATAGCACTACTTGGTCCAAGCTCACGAATGTCTGAATGACTTATAGTATCTGGGTCACGAGCTGTTTGACCTTTTTTTAGCGCGGCTATACGAATACCAGAATGACCGGGAAATAATAATTCGGTGCTATTTTTAACTTTTGGTATCCATAGAAGAGAATACGGCATAACGCTATGTGGCGGCATAACCTGCGAAATATTATAAGGTGCTAAAGCTTTATTTTTTGATTCTCGTGAAAAAATAATTATATTATCAGTATCATTAAAAATATGAGCTATTGATCCATGATACGGACGAGGAATAAGTCCACCGCCCAATGCAGCAAAGCCTTGCAATACCTCTAACGGCTTGCTAAATGAACTATTATGATTGTCAAAAGTAGCATTTATCTTGGCATTATTCCAAGGAGGCATCAATGAAGTCCAGCTCATTAATCCAAACCTAAACGGTAACGATTTAACATCATCAGGATCATACACATCATCAACCCCTAACGGTCCAATAAAAAGAGCAATCGTATTAAAATCTCCTGAATAAATAGAAGAGCCGGTAGATAAAAGAGGGCTTGATGAGATAGGCACACATATTTTTTGCCCACTTCCCGTTCTTCCCTTGATGCCCGCCTTTACGGTGGCCATAGCAACACCCTGACACGCTAATTCTCCTTGGCCTTTTTCTACCTTTTCAATAACAATAATAAAGGGCTGGCCGCTATTGTAGCTATCAAACCGCACCTCTATTTCAATAGGAAGCGGCACATCAACCACTTGCAATTGACCACGATATACTTGTGGATTAACAAAAATATTGGCACCCTTATTACCTACTCTTATAATACGAATAGAAGGACGTTCAGTGGCAGCCGTTCGCAACAATTCAAAATAGTTACCAATACCGATTAAGCGGATCTGACTCCCTTCTGCAATAAAAAAAGAGAGTACTGAAAATAGTACAATGCTATAAGCACTATATATACGTATGTTTTTTATATTTTTTTCTCTTATTAACATGCTGTACCCCATGTATTATATAGATAATCCAGTTTGATAGTAGCTAATTTTTTTTACCCCACCGTAAACGGCGGGGGTTCTAGGGCCCTAAAAGTGACTCTCAAAGCGCACGATCTATAGCATTATAGCCCATATACTACAGACTATTTTATATCTATTGCCAACTAAAACTCTAAACTTAGACTCATGTTTTTATTTAAGTTCCACCTGAAACAGACAATTGTGGCGTTACAGCTCCTGTTTCAACATCTAAAACAGGATAAACGACAATAGCCTGCTTTGCTGTCCACCATGGAAATCCTTTTGTAATGGTTCCTATAACCCTCCACTCGACGTTAGGATTAAAACGATACCTACCCTTAGAATCTTGCCAATAGGCGTCCGGATCCACTGAATATTCTGCAGACACCCTATCTAATGAATAACCATGTTTATATACTTTATTTTCTCCTGGTGCTAAATATTGTCCCTTTACCGAAGTTCCCCAGGCACGACCAAAACTAATTCTCACCGGGTAAGATAACAGACTATTCTGCATCTCTGTATCTGCCAATGCAAAGCTCCCTGAACAACATACAAACAATACAAGCATTAATCGTTCCAGTCGACTATTATGCCACAATCTATTACCCCACAGAGCGTTAACTATTGTATTAAATATTCTTTTTTCCATTACTAAACTCCCTTTTTAACTTGAATACCAAAATTCTCTGCCCACTTCGTTGCAATAGGTATAAGATCTTGAATAGTGGCATTAATACGCTTAACTTGCATAGTTGTATCTTTTAATTGCCCTTTTCTCATAGCATCTCCTAGCACCGCCGCCCATCGATGATGCCCATCAAGAATATAATTATCGTTTGAGATAAAAATATAACTATCATTAATTTCGCGTGCAGCACTGCTATTCGGATCTTGTATGGCCAACCATATACCTGCCACTTTTGAACCAACAAGTTCATTCTGCGTCGCCTTAAGCATTGCAACCGGAACTTTTTCTTCAACAACTTGGTATCCAAGATCGTCAATTAAATATTTTGCAAATTCTTCTTTAGCATCAACTTCTCCATTTTTATCTTTTTTCAATTGATCAGCAGGTGAACCAGGAATAGGAATCCCTCCCAACTGTGGCATATCTATACGACCAATTCCTTTATTGTCACGACACATCATCGGCAACTCACACAAATTATAATCCGGAGCTCGGGTTCCCTGAGCAACTGCATCATCTACAATAATGCTCAACAACAGCAAAGTACTCGTAAGATCCTGGTACTTTTTAGCCTGTTCAAATCTAGATTTAATAACTTCTTCAACTGTTTTTTGCTGCTTTTTTGTTGCTGATAATTCATGGACTGCACTCATATTTCCTAAAAACATGCTTGCTACTAACACAATACACAATTTTTTATATGCCATGCTAATCCCCTTTTTTAATAGTTGCACGCCCTTTTTAATAGTTGCACGCGCGATATAATATACCGATAATAAAATACACACAATACAAGACAGCACCAAAACTACTATTTTTTATTCGAGCTCTCAACGCTATCATACTATATATTATTACAAATAGAAACGAGCCAAGTCAATAATTAAAAACTTAACTAAATTAATCGCACTATTAAACAAGCCTTCGTTCTTTTTTGTTATTGATGTATAATAAGTTATGCATACTATTTCTACTTAAATAGCAATATAACTATGGATAACGAATGATATACAGATATTCCCGATTTTTTATCATAATCTTTTTCTGCGCAACAATGGTTCTTAAAATAACCGCTGCTGCTGAAGATATGGAAGGCAAACTTGACCAAGAAGACAAAGCTATTGCGGCTATTAACGAAAAATTTGATGCGTTGGTCGAAAAATTAAAAAAAAATCTAATTAAAAAAAGAGAAAAATTTGAAGAATCGACGATAAAAGAAAAAAATAAAGCGTTTGACGCCTATAGATTAAAAAAAAATAAAGCTGATAAAGAGCGAGAACAACTAGAAAATGATCCCTCTAAGCAAGAGTCTATGGATCGGGTTGTAACACCATGGGGAAATATAGTTTTTGATTACCCAAGTTACCATACCAGACTATGGAAGATTAATGAGCAACGCTCAAACAAAATTAGAGATCTAATCGAAGCTTTAAATCACGAATGCGAGAAAATCAATACGACATTCGATACAAAATTAGACGTACTAATAGAACATCGCAATCGAGCTCTAGCCGCAGCAGAAAAAAGAAATCAACTAAACCGAGAAAATAGAGCAACAGAACAAATAAAACAAAAAGCGCTAGAACAAGAAGAAGCTGAACTAACACGAGAAAACATATTTTTTCAAAAAATTATGGCAGTAACTCAAGAAAATGAATTGATGGAAACAGAGCAAAAACAATCACGAGAAAACGCCATAATAACACCAATACAACGACAACAACCAATAGCATCTATAGCAAACCAAGAATCTTCAAGCAGGAGATCGACAATACCATTTTTGCTTTGCAGCGGCATCTGTATTAGCTTTTGTCTTTTAATAAAATATTCTTCACCTAAACAATGCTCTTAAATTTCACCGTATAATTATGGATAACGATTTGTGGATAACAATATAACTATGGATAACGGATGATATACAGATATTCCCGATTTTTTATCATAATCTTTTTCTGCGCAACAATGGCTCTTAAAATAACCGCTGCTGCTGAAGATATGGAAGGCAAACTTGACCAAGAAGACGAAGCTATTGCGGCTATTAACGAAAAATTTGATGCGTTGGCCGAACAACTAAAAAAAGCTTGCGATCAAGCAAGCAGTGATATACTAGAACTAGTTGCTGATACAAATAGCGACCTGTTAATAATGCAAGGTGACATGCAAGAGCGCGTTTCCCTGTCATATAAACTTCAATCCGCAACGATGGCAGAAGCTTCTGCAAAACGATCACTTTTTGAGAAACTAAACAGCCATTACAATAAAACTAACAAGACAATCGATGCATACCGTACAGCTGAAAGTCAACAATTAGAGAATATTTTCAAACAACAATGTACAATAGTCCACCTTAAATACCATAGATATCTCGCAAAACTTGACGTAAAACGTAGGAAAGAACTCGCCGCTATAGAACAATCAAGACAACCTGCTGCACCAGCTCCAGCACCTGTACTAGTAGTACCAGAAAGCCTACGGTTATCACCAATAAAAAAAGCTGCCACTTCTGCTCCAGCTCTAACTCCACCAATAACAAAAGCAAAATCACAAAAACAAGAATTATCGCCGGCACCAAAACCAATAGAGACGAGACAATCACAACAATCTATAGCAAACCAAGAATCTTCAAGCTGGAAATGGGGATTGCCGCTTTTAATCTGCTGCACTGGTGCTTGTTTTTATCTTTTAATGAAATTCGGCAAAAAAAGTAGCATACTATAGAAATCTACAGGCAAAAAGCGATACCTACAACTTATAGCAGCTCATATCATATAAAATTTGGTATATTTTAAATTCTATATATACTCAATTTTGGATTAAACATATACGTTATTACTCTCAATTATTCTCAAAAAAAAGGAGATTGTATGAAGAGAATCTATAAAAGAACAGTTGTTCTTATTTTGTTATGCGCAATAGATCAACCAATAGCTCATGGAAAAGAAAATACAAACGAAGACTTAATTTCCAACCTTATTTCCATAGCACATAAAGCGTTTATTCTCTGCGGTTCTTTTGCTCTGTACAAACACTACTGCATAATAGAAAATGGTGGCGTTGGTGGTTACCAAGCGCGCTCAAAATACAAAGAAATTGATAAATTAAGATCAGGTCTCGATCTCCTAGAAGCTACCTTTAAATCCCAAGAAAATAAAAAACAATCTGAAATAAGCCAAACAATGCAAGAGCTACTTACTCAACAAAATGGCACATCAGAATCTGATGACTTAAACAAAATGCACCAAAAACAAATCGCCGATTTTCAAACTTTAAAAACACAAAATAGTAAAGTAATAGAAAGTACTAAAAAAGAACTACAAAGCACCATAGAAGAAAGTAACAGGCTCGCAAGACAATTTGAAGAAGAAAAGGGTTGGCAACACATACAAACGCATATGAATCCAATGCCATTATTTGGTGTTCTATGTCTTATATCAGGTATATATTTAAAACGATAAAAACAATTTCTCTCAATAAAAAAATATTTCTTTATTTCTAGTTTTGAGGACATGCGATTTCTGTCGCCAAACAAAAAATTTTGTTCTCTTCTTCTGTTCCATATTCAATAACCATCGAAACATGACCCAAAGCAGATTCAAGCAATGCCAAACTTAAAACTCCTTCACGTCCACCGAATTGAACAATCGCCATATCATGAATTTGAAGTGCAGCATCAACACTTATCAGAGAAATAAAAGTTGGCGATTTCATGTTTTTGCCAATTTTTTCAAAACAGGTTCATATTTATCCATTAAATACTTATTAATTTCTTCTCTTTTTTTCGAAATATTACTATTTTTAACTTTTACAATAAGTGTATTATCCGTAACAATAATATCTAAATCTGAGTCATTATTAATATCAAGAGCATCTACAACAATCTTACCTATCTTTAATAATAGCTCTTCATTGTTTTTTATTATTTTTTTCATAGTTATGCCCTAATATTTAATCTCAACTTATAACTTTAAAACAAAAAATTATCTATAACATACTATTATATCAATTTTACTCAATTTTATCTATCATATCGATCCGTTTCTGGTAGCGACCACCGAGGAAATCTGCAGCAAGCCACGCATGCACAATCAAAACCATCTCCTCTTGAGACACAAAGTCAGCAGGAATAGAAAGAACATTAACCTTATCATGTTCTGCTGCAAAACGGGCTACCGCTGTGTTCCATGCTACAGCGGCATATATTCCCGAATAACGATTGGCTACAATAGCCATACCAATACCGCTCCCACAGATCATTATACCAAGCTCAGCTGGCCCTTCTGCCCTCATTATTTCGACTACTTGTTTTGCGTATACGGGATAGTCAGATCGTTCACTATTTTTCGCACCAACATCATGCCATGTGATAGAACAATTATCCAAAATTAAGTGCTGTTTCAAATACTCTTTGTGCAAAAAACCACGATGGTCCGCGCCAATTACTATATTTATTCTATTTTTTTTCACTATCATTCCAACACAACTGAGTTTCTTTATCTAAAGACCTAAAAACTAATACTACTTTATCCAGTCCAGAAATAGCTTGCTTTCCAACATCACTATCACCACTAACAACAATATCACCGTCCCCTAGATCAGCAAGATCAGCTCTATTAAACTTAACGCTATACGCGACCTTAAATCGATTAAACCGCTTACCAAATAAAAGTATATATTCTGCAGGCAAATCAATAGACTTTACTTCGCTAGGAGCTAGCTCTCTATCACCAACTTTTAAAAAAACTACCCATTCAGAATTCAGATCCCCCAGATGCTGGCCATACGGAGTCAACACATAAAATGCGATATAATGCTTGTTTTCTTCCCACTGGCGACGTAAAAATGAATTATACTGATCACGATTTTTACCCTGTTTGCGGGTAAAAATCGTAGCGTATAATTTACGAACTTCATCAGAAAGCAACAAAGCATCAAAATGAGCGCGCGTTGTCAATTGGTCATAAACAGAAATAGATCGAATCGCATTATCAGCAACCCTTGTATCAAACGCAATATCACACCCTTGATAGAAAGCCTCTTTGCCCCAATTCATTATACGGCCACCACAGCCAGGCAAACTGAGTACCATAATAAAAAAAGAACCAATTGCAAAAAATTTTATATAATACTTCATATATATTTACTCCGTTATAACAAATTTACTATAAACAAAATATTTTTTTTAATGCTCTCGCGCTAACCAAAATCGAGCATGGGCGACTACCAGCTGCCCAAAGATACTCTTTTTCTGACGTAGCACACCAAAAACTTTCCCCTTATCCAAGCACTCTTCCAATAGCACGATCCGGAACCGAAACTGGCCCAATAAGCTCCCTCTACTAAACAATCACCACGGCTAAGTCCACGGTTAAGTATCGCAATAAAAAATTAACACACACTTTTTTTTAGTGTCTATTTAACTTGTTACGTCTATAGTAGTAGACTAAAAAAAAGAACTTTATATTACAAGAACAATAAATAGAAATTATACCCATGAATTATCTAATACGATTACTCGCTTGGCGCTACCTACGCAAATCTGCCGACTCTAGTACCAGCTCTGCTATGACATCTATCTGTTTTTTAAGCATGCTTATTGGAGCTTTTGCGTTGACGCTTGTGAGCGCAATAATGAATGGATTTGAACATTCTATGCATGCCAAAATGCAAGGCATTCATGCAAACATTATCATCAGTGGCTCAGGACAGCATCTCAATGTTGCCGCAATACAACAACGTGCTACTCAGCTATGTCCTCAGATAAAAGCATCAACGCCCAGCACCACTGAACATGCAATCATACAATCGCCCACTTCGGGTACCCCGCAGGCAACTATTCTTAAAGCGATCGACCCTATACAAGAAGAAAGCGTAACTGAACTGAGCACTACTATTATCGAAAGTTTAGGTGACACAAAAAATCTTGCAAAGCTACTACAGAATAACCAGATAATTATGGGTAGTGAACTAGCGAAACAACTTGAAGTCAACGTCGGAGATACTGTAGAGCTCTTGTATGCAGACAGCACCATAGCACCACAAAGCCGTACCATAAAATTAAGCACTGATAGTGCAACCATAAGCGCTCTTTTTAAGACAGGCATAGATGAATGTGATAGCGTTCTTATTATCACTTCTTTTGACTTTTTAGAACGACTTTTTCCAGAAAGCGGCCCTACACAACTTAATGTAAAATTACATCATACTAATAATTATACTAATAATTATTTTGAAAACTATTTTAGTAGCGAGAAAAAAATTGAAAAAAAAGTTATCGAGACATTAAAAAAAGAACTCTCTCTTGAAATTTTTTCATGGCAACAACTTTATCCTGCTATTATGTCTGCCCTTACCCTAGAAAGATATGCAATGCTTTTCATTCTTATACTTATTATACTCGTTGCAAGCATGAACATCATCTCTCTTCTTTTTATGCAAATTACTCAAAAAAGAGCGAATATAGCACTTTTAAAAACAATGGGAGTACCAGACAAGGACATAGAAAAAATATTTATCGCAATGGGTATGGGAATTACCATAGGGGCAACAGTGACAGGAATTTCTCTAGCCGCTTTTACGAGTTACCTATTAAACCAATATCAATTAATTAAGCTACCCGATGCCTACTATATCGCCTATTTACCTGCACATCTAGATTGGTACATGATCATGATCATTTTTATAATAATAATGGCGGTTAGCTTTGCTTCCATAAAACTTGCAACGTATAAAACACGCTCTATCAATATCGCACATGTACTCAGATTCGAGGGATAAACATGCAATTACCTGAAAAAAAATATCAATCAGACCTGCCAAACTGGCACCTAGAAGGCAAAACCATACTTCTGCGAGCAGATCTTAATATTCCCCTTAACGAAAAAATACCAAAGCAAGGCAATAAATCTCAAATAACACAATCTCAGCCTCAGCCTCAGAAAACCCAAAAAAAAACAAACATAGAAGACGACTTTAGACTAAGTGCATTAAGACCAACGCTCGATATGATACTTCAAAAAGGGGGCCGTATCATACTCATAACCCACATTGGCCGCCCAACACAACCAACTCCAAATCTTTCTACAAAAAATCTAATACCCTGGTTTACTCAACACAAATATACGATAGAATTTGCTGCTACTCTCGAAGAAGCTCATAAACTTATCGAATCAACAACAATACCAATAATTTTGCTAGAAAATATTCGCTTTTTTCCCGGAGAGAAAAAAAACGAGCCACCAGCAACAAAAAAATTATTCGCCAAGCAATTAGCAGAACTCGGTGATTATTATGTTAACGATGCCTTTGGCTCTCTACATAGAATGGATACTTCACTCGTAGGCGTTCCCCAATTATTTAATATTGATCATAAGACAGGTGGATTACTTGTTGAACGCGAATTAAATAGCCTCAATTCTCTCTTTGAAAATCCCAATCGTCCGGTAATATTCATGCTCGGTGGCAACAAAATGAAAGATAAAATCGCCCTTATTGAAAAAATAATCGATAATACCATCGATAATACCATTGCAATACTCTTATGTCCTGCCCTCGTATTTACTTTTAACAAAGCTCTTAATAAAAAAATAGGCTTATCGTTAGTCGATACTGATAGCATAAAACTATGCAACCATATTATTGAAAAAGCGCAAAAAAAAAACATCTCTCTTGTTTTTCCTATTGATTATCAGATAGCAAGTGATTCTCTTGAAGGGCCATTATCAGAAACAAAAAATGATTCTATTCCAGACAATGCTTTTGGCATAGCCGTTGGCGACAAAACAATAAAACTTTTTTCAGAATATATCCAAAAAGCTGGTACTATTTTTGTAAATGGATCAATGGGATTTATGAATAAAAAAGAGACGCTAAAAAGCATGTCACAACTGCTGACAATAATAGCTTCTTGTCCTGGTACCAGTATTGTTGCCGGTGGCGATACCACAGCGCTTGTCTATAAAAACGGCCTGGAAAACCAGATTGATTACCTTTCAACAGGTGGAGGGGCAACCATTACCTATCTAATCAGCCAACAATTGCCAGGATTAGAAGCACTTACACAAGAAAACGGGCATGTTACTTTACTTTCAAAAAAACCAACGTTAAATCTTCCTAAAAAAGAGGGCAAAAACTAAGAATCGTTGCTCCATTTTTAAGATACCCATCTACCAAAGACGGATCTTGCGGTAATTCAAACAAAAAAATACCATGATTATCATTCTTCATATCCCAAGAATAAAAATTATAATTTTTAAATGAAAATTGGTGCGCCATCTCTTTAACTAAGACTGCATCATCAACCTTATCTTTACGAACACTACCTCTATTAAAACTTTTAATCTGCTGATTAAACAATGCTTTACTCATATGAGTACTAAACTCCTCTGGCTTTTCCCAAATAGAATCGTTATCCGGATATTCTTCATCGCGAAAATAACCAGCAACTCCTTTTAAACAATCAAAATCGGGATTATCAACAAAATAAGCTGCTTTTTCTAATTTAAAACAGCGATTCCCACACAGCTCATGCAATACAAATTCTGGCAAATGACCTTGATGTTTTAATTGCAGCATGTTAGGAACTATATGACTTAAATGATGCAATAGAGAATGCTCATTGTTTATTTTTTCACTCATTCCAGCTCCTTTCTGAAGTATGCATACCTGATACACCTTCACTTTTTTTTAAAAACTACTCCTACCTTTCTGACCTTATCGTACCAGATTTATAAAAAAAAAATCAACTCGATTACAAATACTATCTTTGATACAGATCTTTTTTTTTGCTATTATGCTGGTATGTATAATTTTTTAAAAAATAAAAATAACTTGGATACTTAATGCGCTATAAAAATTACGGTTATAGATCTATTTTATTCTATATACTTCTATGTATAATAAATTTTCCTATCATTCTTAGTCGCCGTAGCATCCATCGCCCCGATCCACATTTCCCTGAAATTACTTCTTATTATTGCAACAACCAGTCCCAACGCTATTTACTCAAAAGTCGCTACATTGACACCTATCCTCTTTTTGTCGTAAACGCTCAAGAATCGATGCGCTCTCTATTGCCCGATACTCCTCTCGGCATAGAGCTCAAAAAAAATCTTGAACATTTTCTGAAAGAGATCAAAAGTGGAAAAAAAATATTTACCCATTTCGATATACTCTGCAACAAAGATTTTAGTTTTAAAAATAGATGCGGATTTATTGTAGTCAAATTTAAGAACTACCCTTTTGTTGCCAAATTATCAATAGAAAGACCCGAAACATTTATTGATCCTTTTTGTAAAGGAATCATTCCTATGTCTTTTTTCTTTATGGCTGGTGGAGCAAATCGCCACATAACCGGATTAACAAGAATTCCAAATCTACATACCATTAAAAAAATTATTACTAATCACCCAAAATGGCATCAACGAATAAAAATACCACGCAAATGGTTTTGGCTTCCTCAGCAAAATAACGATATAATACTAGAAGGTAAAAATTTAAGCAGTCAAAAAGAAATTATTACCAACTCATTGCCAAGCATCTATGCCGTTATTGCTGATGCTATAGAGACTTCAAGTAATCTATTAATATCTGATAAAATAAAAAATAAAATAATAATCAGACTCTGCAATGACCTTAATTTAATAGTTGATCCGCATGAAAATAATTTTATTTTTCAACAAGATCCTATCACCAAAAAATTAATCATTATTATTGTTGATACAGAACATTTTCCAACAATGGTTGGTCTTTCTGGCAAAAACACCTTTCGCAACCATATCGATTTTTATGTTTCTCTCACCACCCATTGTGCTCAGCGGATGTTTTTCTGCCCTAAGAATAGAAACCAAAAAAACTTGTTTCCTATAGTACTTTGTTAACCACCTTTAGGATCAAATAAGCGAATACCCTCTTTTATTAATATTCCAAAAAACGTAATAACAAAAGCGCTCGTTACAGCTTTGTTTTTAAGAACAACATTATTGGCTTTTTCCCTAAACGTTGTTTCTGGAAAATTTTTAAACTCTTTACGTAATTCATTACCCAGCTGAAAGCTTGAAGCAAGAACTGACAATCTCAATGCAACATCAATGGAGTCTTGCCCAAAAACTATTTTTTTCACGCTTAATACCCTACGCCCTTGTCCCGGCGCTTCTTCTCTCTTGCCGCCCCCGTCGTCTGCCTCCCCACCAAGACCCACAACCCTTTTTTCCCCATCTTCTTTCAATTCGAATTGACTCCGGCGTATTTCTTGTAGTTCTTGCGTCACGCCATTTAATTCATCTTGCAATTCCACTGCTTGTTCTCTTAACACTGCATTTTCTCTTGACGCTCCATCTAATTGACGGCGCAATACCATCGCTTGTTCTCTTAGCGCTTTATTTTCTCCTTGCAACTTTGCTTCCCCTTGAACAAACGATTGAATAAAGCAATCTTTGTTAGCTAAATCTCCCGCTTTCTGTGACCCTTCTGTCTGAAGCGCTGCGTTATTCTTGTTCCACTGCTTGTACTCTCGCCTGTAAGCCTGCATTTTCTTCTTGTAAAGATGTTCGGCCTTGAAGAAACGATTGAATAGAGCGATCTCTGTTAGCTAAATCTCCCGCTTTCTGTGACCCTTCTGTCTGAAGCACTGCCCTTTCTTGTTCCATTGCTTGTACTCTCGCCTGCAAACCGGTGTTTTTCTCCTGCAATGCTTTGTTGCCATCCTGTGCTGCTGTTAATAAAGAATGCAGTAAGTCTGGATCCTGCAAACTATCAACCTTAATCGTACTCCAGTTCACAGGATAACCATTAACACTACTATTCTTATCCCAATAATCCTCATCCACCTTAACAGCACCATATAAGCCATTGGCAACACAACAAATACTCAATAACATAATTAAAAATAATCTCATAAAATGACCTATCGAATAAAAAACATTAAAACCATATAGATTAGTATAGTATATTTATGGAAAAACTTAAGATAAAAGTTTAGCATTATCTCAATATCTCTTGCTCAAGATGCCGCAATTCAAGATTAAACTGCGTATTTTCTTTTTTATAACGTTCGACTTTTTCCAATGCATACACAACAGAGGTATGATCCCTGCTTCCAAAAAACAGACCGATATCTCTTAACGATTTATCGGTTAAATGCTTTATTAAATACATAGCAATATGACGAACCAAAGCAATAGTCTTATTTCTACTTTTTGAACACAATTCTTTTTTAGATGAGTTATAATATTTATTCACCGTTTTAACAACAGTATCCATATCGATTAATTTCTTCTTATGAATCGCCGGCACCCGCAATAACACCTTATGTGCCAGCTCAAGAGTAATTGATTGTTTAGTCAATGATGCAAAAGCAAGCACGCGAACAAAGGCTCCTTCTAAATCTCTAATATTTGAATTAGATTGTTGAGCAATAAAAAGAGTCACGTCATCATCAAGTTTTTCATTGCTTAACTCTGCTTTTTTTTTAAGAATAGCAACTTTAGTCTCAAGACTCGGTTCATAAATGTTAGTAACCAATCCTGATGCAAAACGAGATCTTAAACGCTCTGCGATGCCATTCATGTTTTCTGGAAAAGTATCCCCTGAAAAAACAATCTGCTTATGCGCTCCATGAAGAAGATTAAAAATATGAAAAAAAGCTTCCTGCGTCTGGCCTTTATTAGAAATTAATTGAATATCATCAAACAAAAGAACGTCAACACTCTGATACTTTTCTTCAAATTGATGAACCTTGTTTAATCGAACAGCATTAATAAATTCACTCACAAATCTATCTGTTGCTTGATACAAAACGGTAGCCTTTTGATTTTGTTTTTTAATACTGCCACCGATAGCATGCAACAAGTGTGTTTTACCTAAGCCGGATTCACTATAAATAAAAAGGGGATTATAGAGCTTACCCGGTTTTTCAGAAATCGCTTGTGCTGCAGCATAGGCTAAAAAATTATGTGGTGCTTTGATAAAATTATCAAAGGAGTAACCAGTATTCACCTGAGCGCGTTTAAAACTTATCACCTTAGCAGGCTTATAAAGCTGAGGTTCCCCTTTATTAGCTTCTGGATCAATAACCACTACAGCCGGCTCTTTCTTGCAAGCTTCGTTTACCGCATAAATAATAACCTTAACAACGGGCACTTTAAAAAGTCGCGCTAAATGAGTCTGACACAAAGTAAGATAATTTTTATGTAGCCAATCTTTTACAAAAGTATTTGGAGCTTCCAAATAAACCTCTTGCAAAATAATATCCCATCGCTTAAGCAATACCACCTTAAACCAAGTATCAACAACTCGGCTACCAACTTCTTGGCGTATAATGGTTAAAAACTGATCCCAAACGATATCCATCAAAAAAATCTCACTTCAATAAAATGCTCTGACCTAATTAACACACAAAAATATAATATATGCTTTAAATATAACTAACTTTAACATAGACAAAATTCTTTTAAAAGCTCTATTCTATACCAATTTTTACTATTCTTAAAGGCTCAACTAATTATTCTCTGGTGAATATTAATCAAACCATTCGCTGTGATACGGGAAACGGCCGATATAGAAAAAAAGATTGTGCTTTTTTTGAAAACTGATCTATCTCTTCGTTTATCTTATCAATTAAAACAGCATGTGTCTTTTTACCTTCTAATAATTCTCGTATAGCACGTGTCCCCAGCGCTAAATCAGCAGTCTTTGTAAATGATATTTTAACTCCTTTTTGAGCAAAAAACACCAGTATCGTATAAAGTGCTGCAAAAGATTGCGCTTTATTAATATCTTTTATCGCTAATCGTAACCCCTTAAAATCTGTTCCCGTTTTAGGATCTGTATACTCACAGGTATTACTCGTATCAATCCCAATTTTTTTTAATTTACTCTGCAATTGGCTCCAGGTGCTAGTAGCTATTTCCATTTTTTTAGGCAACGTAATACACTGATAACGACTCTCCGTTCTTAGACCTATACCAAAAGGAGAAAATTCACCGAGCAACCCTAAAAAACTATACCCATGACAAGCCTTCATCGTACGTAATCCAGGAGATAGTGGCGCCTGAATACCCTTAAGTGGCCATACACGTCGATTATAATTACCCATTTTGATAACAGAAAGATTAAGAGGTGTTTTAAGCTCATGTTTATTAAAAAAAGCTGCAAGCTCACCAGTAGTCATACCATGACGCACCGGAATAGCTGCTATCGATATAAAAGATTTTAAACCATCATCAACCAGCGGACCTTCCATTGCTAAACCCAAAGGATTCGGTCGATCGCATACCACAAAATGCTTATTATGCTGACTCGCTGCACGCATTGCATGCAATAACGTTGATATATACGTAAAATGCCGCATGCCAGAATCTTGTATATCAAACATGATAACATCAATATCGTCCATTATTTTTTTGGGGATCATGGTACCAGCACCGTAGCCATACAAACTTACGATGGGTATCTTTGTCTGCGGATCAATTGCATTTGCAACACGCTCTCCGGCACCAAAAGTACCATCGTAGCCATGTTCAGGGGCAAAAATATAAGAGATAGAAAACCCCTTTTTGATCAACAAAACAGCTGTCCTTTGCCCCGCCTGATTTACCCCTGATTGATTAGTAATCAAACCAATCTTTTTACCTTTATGCTGCTTAACGAAGTTAGCCGATATATTTTCTATACCTAGTTTAAATTTTTTTAATTTTAAAATTGGCTTATTAGAACTCGCTACAGGAACAACTATAGGACCAGTTACAGAAACAGCTAATAGCGTGCCTGAACTAAAACATGCACTCACAAAAACAACGTAAGCGCTAACACACAAACAGGCTCTAATATAGGAGCTAAAAAAAATTTTAATACTGGCGCAAATACGGGTACGAATATAGACATAAGCCTGTTTTTTTATATAAAAAACCATCAAGCAGCCCCCTTTTTTATGAAATTTTCAGAATGCCTTTATCATAACTTTGTAGTTTCTGCATAAGATTTTTATTATAAAAATTAAAATGTACTCCTGGTTTTCCCAAACTTGATAGTTGTACTCTTTTTTCTATCTCTATCCGACCAACATCAAATGCAACAGTAAAAACAAGACCCGCGATAGGTTTTTTAATTTTTTCCAGTTTAAAAGATAAAAATGGTGTTTGAAGCTTGCTACAAATTTCTTGTAAATGCGTATATAATTTTGAAGATATTGTTGCTTGCGGTAAAAAAAAGACGCTTATATTATTATGAATATCATGACCATCTGACAGCAGCTTGATATTGGCATTAATATCGTTCTTATTTGGCAGCTTATTGATTATCGGCTCATGTTCAAAATTGATCGATAGTTCTCCTAACTGCATCACCGAAGAACAGGCATCGCCACAGCCATAACCACTCGCAAAATCAGAAGTTACATCGATAACTTTATTAGAATAAACCATAGTAAAAAAGCTAAGCGCTAATATGCTCAACAGAAAACGGGCGCTACAAAAACAAGAGATATAAAAATTCGCTATATCGATAAACATACTAATCCTCAAGTTTATGAAAACAATAATAGTTCTTGATCGATAAAGTTTTCAAACAAGATAAACGTTCTCGAAAACATACTACTATAATTTCAACCTGAAAATCAACCATAGCGCAAACAAGCTTTCTTATGCTACTAAGAAAACTTGTTATATGGTACTTCTAGGAGTACAATTATTTTAGAAGTACCATATACTTTAGAAGCACCATAACTGAAAAACTATAGAAAATAAAAAAAAATGATAACAATTAGATGGATACTATTACTCATATTTATTTTATATGTGTATCCTATTTTTTTAACCATATCTAAAATAAATTATTATAACCCAACAACAAAAATTATCATTATCGGAGCAACTTCAGGCATAGGGCAAGCTACTGCCAAGGAGTTTGCACAACGAGGGTATACAGTAGGAATCACAGGAAGACGTACTGAAAAATTGGACTCTATACAGAAAGCATCTGTTTCTCGTATTCATACACAATATATGGATATTGCAAAACCAGAAGAAGCACAAAACAATTTACAAAAACTAATACAAAAAATAGGTGGAGTTGACATAATAATCCTCAATGCAGCAACTGGTAGCAGAGACTTATTATGGGGAGAGCAAAAAAAAGTCATTGATACTAATATATTAGGTTTTGTCGCTATGGCAAGCGTCGCAACCGATTATTTTTTATCCAAAGGCAAAGGGCATATTGTAGGCGTCTCTTCTATTGCCGGACTGCGAGGTTCAAATGCATCTCCTATTTATAGCGCTTCAAAAGCCTTTGTATCTAATTATTTAGATGGCCTTCGTCTTCGCTTTAGAAACTTAAATGCTTCAATTGCCATTACAGAAATACAACCTGGATTAGTGGGCTCTGATATCATGGATCAAGAATCTACCTGGAGCGTTGTTGATCCCACCCTGAAAAATGTTTTCAGCTACTTACGGATAAGTCCTGAAAGAGCTGCAATAGAAATCTGTAATGCTATAGAAAATCAGAAAAACCATGTCTATGTTCCAAAATTTTGGCAACCCATTGCATTCATCTTAAAAGTATTACCACGATCTTTTTCAATAACGTAATATTCATAGTTAACAAAAACTAATACCCACTGTTCATAAAAAGGTATACGAATAAAAAACTAAAAAACAAATACACCGACCCAGCCTAGAAGAATATAAGCAACAATATAAGAAAGAATAAAAGGGGACTTATAATATGAAAATAAAAAAGCTAAACAGATAAAAGAACAAAAAACATACGCGAGCGAACGAAACGTCATACGTTTAAACGTTGGATATGGCACCGCTGATATCATCAATACCGCTATACTTATAACAATACCAATAATGCCAGCAGATAGAGATATCCCGCCCATTTTTGTAAAAAATTGAGCAAGCCATGCTTCCTGCAATACACATTGTATAATACAAAGAGCTGCTATGGGTACCGGCAATCCCTTAGAAAATAGAAAATTGGGCTCGCTCACATTAAATCGTGCAAGACGAGAAAGACCTGAGCACATGTAAAGACTCAATATCAAAAGGCTTATCATGCCTGCATCTACAAAATAGAGAGTATACAATAAAAAAACAGGTGCTACACAAAACGAAATCGCATCAGCCAACGAATCAAGCTCCATTCCTATTGCGCTCGTAGATTTTAAAGCACGAGCAACTCTTCCATCAAACATATCAAAAAAAGCTGCTGCTATAATAAAATAAGCTGCACTGTCAAAATCATACTGTAATGTTTTTATAAGAGAAAAAAAGCCGGCACAAGCATTAAATAAAGTAAAAACACAGGGAATAAAAAATTTTTTCTGCTTTCCCATTTTCTTTAAATATTGAAAAGTTGTTGATTTCATAACCATACCCCTAACACCGTATTTCCACCATATACTCTTTGACCAAGTATAATATCTATCTTAACATTTTCTGGCAGCAATATATCGACACGCGAACCAAATCTAATCATACCAAACGTATCACCCACCTTAACCGATTCACCAATAGTAACCCACCAACAAATACGCCGAGCAACGGTGCCTGCTATTTGACGAACAACCAATTGCTGACCCAAATTATTACTAAACACAGAGCTATTTGACTCGTTAAAATCAGAACTTTTAGGTAAAAAAGCAAATTGAAAATTACCTTTTTTATATATCATATTTTTAAGTTTACCCGTAAATGGCACCCAATTAACATGCACATCAAGTGGCGATAAAAAAATAGAAACTTTATATGCATATCCTTCAAATCCATTATTTTTATCATGCTGGATTGCAACAACTTTGCCATCTGCAGAACATACTATTATATTACTATTCACTATCGCTTCTTTACAGACACGATCTGGATAACGGAAAAACATAAAGCTAAAAATAAAAAAAGCTAATAATGGATATAGTAAAATGGGAATAAAAAAGAAAAAAATACACGCTAAAACAGATAACACATACAGAATTTGACGACCCTGTGACCATAAAAGATTTCTTTTAATAGAAGCGTATAGAGTATATATCATATAACAACCTATCAAATATAAAATTTAAGAATCTTCAGTTATTATACTACAAAATATACTTTTATCACAGTCTATTTTGGTGCGCCCGACAGGAATCGAACCTGTGGCCCACAGATTAGGAATCTGTCGCTCTATCCTACTGAGCTACGGGCGCCCTTTTTCTAGATATACCCATCAATTAAGTATTTTACAATAATATAATAGAAAAAGTTAATTTATACAAAATAAAAATCTCGATTAAATGTTATTTTCGTGTTATTTTTATTTTCATGTTATAAATAAAGAAACTAAGTAAGCGCCTGTAGCTCAACTGGATAGAGTAGCGGTCTTCGAAACCGTTGGTTGCAGGTTCGAGTCCTGCCAGGCGCACCAGTTATTCATATACTCATTTTCCAAACTTATTAACTACTTTAACGCAATCCATAGCCAAAATTATATTTCATTAGCGCGATAGCGCCTAAATAGAATAGCATATTTATATGCGTACCATAACCCGTTATTTATATATTTTATGTTCAGCCCTACTATACACGATCCCCTTTATTTTTCCCGAATACACCTGGTTTTTACTGTTTTTTTATCTCGCTCCAATTATCTTTATTTCTTCAAATAATTACCCATTTTTAGATAATAAGCACCCCCATTTTTATCGTTTACGTTTTTGTGATGGCTTTTTGTGGGGCTTGCTCGTTTTCAGCTTACACCCGGCAGGCATATGGCTTGGGGTTATCCATATGGCGCCCATAACATCGTATCCACTCTATCTATTGCTACTCTCCATTATTATTTATTATGCTCTATCTGCGGGAACTTGGTTTACAATAACTGATTATATAATTCGCTTTTTACCACAATTGCTAGCAATCTTAATATCAACAAAAACAAGCAATAATACACAACCATTGCCTATACACACACAAACACTGACGCAGGCACCAATCAATAATACGCAAACCAATCATACACAAGCACCAGAACCCACAACAGACAACACTATACAAAAAACAGTATTTGTCTGGCTTATTACCACAACACTCTATATACGATGGGTTGAAAGTTACAGCCTCTCTCTACTAACAAACCTATCTGGCTACGCACTCTTTAGTCCCTTGCTCCCCTTATTGCCCATATACCCAAAACTATTTTTTATCCCCATTTTTTTCACTCAAACTATCGCCCTTTTACTACTTCACCTGCCCATTGTGTTTATTATTCTCTGGTACCATACAAAAAAATTACTGTATCTAATGCTCTTTTTCTGTTCATGCTTGCCCTGGATCGCAGGATTTATAGTCACTAAAAAAACACCGCCAATGACAACGCGGCCCACAATCCTAAATAACATTGCTTGGCTTCCTTTTCAGAGTACCGGTTCGGACACTCTTGCTTTGATAGTTAAACAAAAATACAAAAAAATTCTAGCCCAAAAGCCAGAAACCAAACTTATTATACTCCCTGAGTCTGCCTTTTATACTGAATCGCTCTGTTCCACACCAAGCAACATAGCACTCTGGAACAATACCCATTTATCAAAAACTCCCTATATTATCTGTGGCTCTTTTGCCCGAGAAAAACGTGATACTAACACAAGTCACTTTTATAACACCTGCTATCTCATACACGATGGCGCAATAGTACAAAAATTTCATAAAAGAGAATGCGTACCCCTTATCGAATATACACCAGAATGGCTTTGCAAAAACTCAATTTCTAAACTGTTTTTTCAAGAATTACCGGCAATCGATGCGTCAAACAACATTCGCAAGCCTCTTGTTATGGGAAATTTTTGGCGCTGCGTACCCTACATCTGCTCAGAGCTCTTATTACAAGAATATGCTGACGACAACCATCCAGAGTTACCCATTCTTGCCCTGGTGAATGACTCATGGGTTAAAGCTTCTTATATAAAAAATAGTATGCAGCAACTAGCGAGGCTCAAAGCAATTACCTGGCAACGGGATATTTTATATATTAGCTACACCTATGCAATCTATATCTGCAAAAATGGGTCTTATTATACTCTGTAGCTAAAAAACAGTTTATAATTAAACATTCAAGCAATACAAATAGGGCAATGGCGATAAAAAATATGCATTAAAAGCTTGGTTTTTTTAAAAAAATACTATATTCTAATTGTAATCGATGCTTTATGTCTACAATATAGGATAAATAATTATGCAAAATACATCAAAAACAAAACCCTACCTAATTTATACACTTTTTATTGCTTCTATTTTTTGTATTAAATTATCTGCTGCAGAAGAAATTAACCATTATACGGCAGAAGAGGCAACTCTTCTTTATAAAGATGCAAAATTAAAACAAGACATGTATCGAGTTTGCGAGCTTGGTCCCGATATTGGTCAGCATTATAAAAATAGCGCACAACAATTGGCAAATCACTTGCGAAAACTAGGCGCTCCGGTCCCTGTATGTCGTATTCCACTTACACCCACCATTAGCCAAAAATCTCCACGAGACCCATGCGTTGATAGTATTTATGCGTAGATTTTGTCGCCGGCTTCCTTCAAATGCCACCTCACGACAAACAACCTTATACCAGTTTTAGTTAATCACAGAGAAAAAGAGATGTATGTTATCACCCCTCCGGGGGTGATAACATACATCTCTTTTTCATTACTATCTTGTGAAATTAGTATTAGCTAATGGTTTCGTTATTTTTGTCTAAACTGAGCAAGATAACAAAGCGCGCTGCAAACGTACCACCGTCTGAGAAATAGGATACATGAAATCTTTACTCAGTCGATCTTCGTCGCTTAATAGCTTTTCAAGTGAAAAAACCACTAATGTATCAGTATCTGTTTTTATAGATATCAGACCGGTATTAATGCTCAAAAAAAGAGCTTGCCGAAAAGATTCAAGATCATACACTCGCTTATTATTTACATATCTAATAATATCACCTTGGCCAAGCGAATATAACTGATAGGCATAAGAACCAGGTAGCACATACGTAATAACCACTGCCCCTTCTACGCGTTTCTTTGGCCATCGATAGGCTAATATATCAATAGCTGATTCACCAAAAGCTTCCATATGATTATCTGATAAAGGCATCAAAACAAGACCACCCATAATTTCGTAATCAATCGGTTCATATCCTGGATAAAAAGTTCGAATAGGCAATGGAGCTTGTACGCTATATAAAAATGAAAACTCAATACGTACTCCCAACCTGTAGATCGCCATACATATTTTTTGGCCAGTCTTTAGACACGCAATAATATCATGTATAGTAGCACGTCCAAAATGAGATGGCATAGTAGATTCACCATATGCATCAATAGAATAACCATTTAACTCATACAACATATCACCTTCATGTATGCCTGCAATATCAGATAAAGATCCTGGCAATACAGTCATGATATACAAACCTGCCGGTTCCGGATTATTAAAAAATGCTGCTTTTTCATCATTAGCATAACCTAAAGAAAATCCCAAACGAGGTAAATAAACAAGTCCACCCTTCATGAGTTCATCAAAAATAAGAATAAATGCATTAATAGGAATAGCATACCCTACCCCCTGCGCTGCAAGCACCCCTGATACCATGATCCCCAACACCTTACCATCAGTGCCAACAAGAGGCCCCCCTGAATTACCAGGATTTAACGGTGCTGTTGTTTGCAAAAATGGTCTACCTTCAAAAAATTCTCTACCGCTGATAACGCCTGTCGTACTTTTAATATGATTCTGTCCTAGGGGATAACCCAGCGCAAGCACTTTTGTAATCGGCTTAATAGCCTGAGAATCAGCACATTCAAAAAAAAGAATAGGTCCTTTATTTTTTTGTACAAAAGCTAAAGATTCTGATTGCAAACAAAGCAATGCTATATCGATTTCAGGACATATTCCTATAACTTTGACTGGCAATGGCACTCTACCAAGGGCTGGTATATGAATCCAGATACTGCGCGCATTCATGACCACATGTGCATTGGTAACAAAATACCCTTCATCATTAATAAAAAAGCCTGTTCCCCGACTTTCATATTGAGATTCTATTCTATATGGTTGCATCCAATCAAATGCTGCAACTTGAGCAAATACTTGAACAACAGCGTTCTGTGCTAATGTATCTAATTGCGACCATGGCCAATTTGATGAACCGTTACTTTCATTAGTTGGCTGCGTGTTTGCATTGTCGTCACATTCATGCGAACAAGACTGATCTTTTTTTAAATTCATGCTCTACCCCTTTTTTAACTAATAACTATTTTATAATAATAACTATTTTATAAAAAAAAGATTAACATAGAGTCTATACAAAAAAACAGAAAGCCATGTTATCTAGGCAATCTAGACGACAATAACTTTCTGTTATCATGTATCAAGAATTATTAAAAGAAATTACCCAATAATAGACGCAGCAATACTCATACGTCATTTTTCGATAAGTGATTATCAAAGCAGTTTTATTGAATCAAAAATAGAATCAACGATTGTTTTGCGGTAACTTCCACCAAACGCCACCGAGCACCAATGCAACGATAGCGACTGCCGACACTACTCCTACCCAAGGTGTTAAATAGGATGGTACTCCAAAATACTGCATCTCATCTTGCGTGACCGCAGCTGATTGAGCTGTTGCTTGTTCACAAAGTTCTAATAATGCTTTATTTGCCTCTTTATGATCTCGTAAATATGACATTAAGGGATCTCGAGTTGTTGCAAGAGTAAGATCTGCTAACTTCATTTTTTCAAAAGCGCATTTTACTGCATCCTTGTAACCAAGCTCCACCAATATACTTAAAACACCCACATAATTACGAGTTATCGTATTCATTTCATCTTGAGACAATTTGTTTTCTGCTAAAGAATCGCAAGCGTTGAGATATCTTTGAGCAATCCTGCCAATAAAAGATGTCCTAGGATCATTAACTTTCAATTTTTCAACAGACAATGATCCTGCGTTAATCAATATCCTTACTGTCTCACAAAAACGTACATTAGGATTGTCCATATAAAAATCTATACTATTCAACAAATTGCATTGCGTGTCGCCATATTCGCGATAAAGAATAACGCCCTTTTCGGCTTGCCTGGCCAACACTAGCTCCTTCATTATCTCATCATCGCAGCGTTTTTCTAATGCATGAAAAAAAGGGCCCCCAAGCCGAAAAATAACAGTATGTCGGGGCCGTATCACACTTGCATATTTTTCGCGCTCTCCAGCGCCCTCAACAAGTGCTTCGCGTACTCTCGATAAATTCTTATAATTAATAGCATAAAACAACTTACGATTTGCTAATCCAAGCGGCCTTTGCCGCTTTGCCCCATGCCACTCTTCCATTCGCAATTCTCTGTCTTCTTCGCTTTCATTTGCTTCTGGGTCTAGATCGCCTAGCTTGAGTCCCCTATTTTCCCGCTCTGCTATCAATTCTTCCATTTCTTTATCGTTACGGGCTGTCGTATTATCTCCCTTTGCTTGCCTCAACGAATTATTATCTGCAGCTAATAATGGCGACGAAACACTAAACAAAATAGAAACTACAAAAAAAAGATAAAATTTATAAAGCGCGCTATCGAATTTATTAATACCCAATCTATTGATTACCATACTTTTTCCCTGGCTTTATTCACATTGTCAATCTTTAAGCCTTTTGGCCCGCTATATTAAATATAGCTTTTATTATATATAATGCAAAGAGAGAAAATGTTGCAGCAAAGTGAGAAAAAGAAGGCTAGAAAATAAGCAAAAAAACAGAAAGCCATGTTATCTAGACATGCTAGACGACAATAACTTTCTGCTATCGTGTATCAATAATTAAATATATGCTTGCTATATAAAAATCCTGCGATATCCAAAATCAAACTATTTTTTATGACAATACGCTCGCTATTTGCTCTTGTCCGCAAAGAATCGCTGAATCAACTGCAAATTTTTTATCAGCAAGGTTCGGATAAACAGATTCTACAATCTGGATTGGCAACAACCTAACAGAAGTAGGCGACACCCTATCACTATACATTACTCCATTACCTTGCACCCTTTGTTCTTGCCTCATCCGTATTTGACTCGCTCTTTCATCTATAGCTTGCTTAAAAGAATCGCTGAATCAACTGCAAATTTTTTGTCAGCAAGGTTCGGATAAACAGATTCTACAATCTGGCTTGACAACAACCTAACAGAAGTAGGCGACACCCTATCACTATACATTACTCCATTACCTTGCACCCTTTGTTCTTGCCTCATCCGTATTTGACTCGCTCTTTCATCTATAGCTTGCTTACTAGCAGCTTCCAAAGCCCTCTTTCTCTCTTGCTCATCATCACACTTTTCATCAAAGTCAGAGTGACTTGAAGGTGCGACTACCAATTGGTCCCCAGAAAATAATCCTAAACTTCTTTGATCTCGAGTCACCCATAAAGTTGAAAAAAAATCTCGATTATTTTCTATCTTTGGACCCAACACAAAACTCATCGTAAGTGCAACCAATTCCTCTGGAAACTCTGATATCGGATTACGACCCTTATTACAAAATACGCGTACACCCATACAATCTTTTGGATAAGTAATATATCCCTTAGGTAGTTCTTCTGCTCTTGCATGAGTAACAGCGGTTAGTACTCTATGTACTATATCTGGATCTTCATTGCCTAGACCCATATCAATAACTTCTCCGCAATTTCTAGCAGCTATCACTGCGCTTATATCTTTACCTTTGCATGCTGCCCCCGCCCATTCCAACATTTTCCAAACTTTCGATTTCTTGGCCTCTGCTTTAAGAACACGACCATGAGCCTTAATTAGAATGTCAAAAAAATACGTAGAAGGAACAACTCCTGATTGCAAACAAAACTCTACCTTTTTACTAAAATCATCTTCTCTGAGCTGCTTCACATCCCTCAGTCTCCATTGTCTGCCATGCCTCGAATAAGACACACCGCTTACTAATATGTCAAGTACATTAGTGCAGAACCTATCACGTTCTGTATGAATAGAATCAAAATGTATATTAGTTTTTTTACCTAATAGTTTCACTAGATCAAAGCTACAGCCAAGGTCTAACGCTACCCCAAAAGCAGAATATAATTCATCGTTTACGCTTTTAAAACTTTCACCTCCGTCTACTATACCTCTATCGAATACGGTACGCACACCATCTAGACTATTACTCTCAATTGCTTCCAACAATTCTTGATTTTCTACTACTAGTGTCATCTCGGATGGCAAAATTATAATAGAGCAAAACAACAGCTGAATTACCAAAAAGATATAGAATCCATAAAACTTTTTTAACATATTACTTTTTAATGTATCAACAAACATGTTTTTCCCTAAATCAACCAAAGTTACCTTTTTACTTATACTATTTATCATACAACAGAATATCTTTAATGATTTATAAAAGCAATAAAATAAAGCATTTTTGAGCACAGAATTCTGCTTGTCAACATTTTTCATAATGCGCGCATAAAAATAGAATCTATACAAAAAAACAG
>Ga0207658_10000173_pt1 | contig 69532 bp, 59 predicted proteins | sample KBSS33metaG_FD_184322 | JGI IMG/M metagenome (GOLD analysis project Ga0207658, IMG submission 184322) | Switchgrass rhizosphere microbial communities from Kellogg Biological Station, Michigan, USA - KBS S3-3 metaG (SPAdes) (version 2) | ecosystem: Host-associated > Plants > Roots > Rhizosphere...
CCCTTTTGGCCCATCGCTACGTTGCTCGTCGGTCACAATGCATCAACATTGCTCCCTCCTCGCGCCTGGCGCTGGGCCAAAATCGGCTCCGTCCCGGCGCTTCCATCTATCCGAAACAGGCTCTAGCTTGTAAGGGTCGTGTCGCGGATTTTCCAAATCCAAGAAGATCCGATCTACCTCAACCTCCAGCCGCACAACCATCTCCGCCCCCTCTTTCCCGGAATCCCCTATTCCGGTAGAATGGATAAAAGGCTCAAGGCAGGCCGGGAGTCAAACAATGACGGATCAATAGACCCAGCTCGACAAGTTCAAGGAAGGCGCGCGCGACCTTGAGTGCGACGATGACGAGAAGCACTTCGACGAAAGGCTCAAGAAGCTGGTGAAGCATAAGCCGGCGGAGAAACCGGAGTGAAACGAAGTTATCAGTTCGGCAACTCGGGAACGTCCGAAATCATCGTTACCGTCGAACCGTGGGTGGACACGATACCAGTTGCGCCCGGATCAAAGCTCGTTTTGCATTGTGAGAGCAACGCCGAAACCACCCCGACGATTGAGCCGATGGACGGCGGCATTTGGTTCTGGCCTGAGTGCGATATGTACACCGCTGAAATCGACGGTGAACCTTTCCCCGTTTGATAGGTTTGTAAACTACGTAATCGCCATGATTTTGGCTTGATCGGCTGTACGCTCTCGTTAAGGCTGTGGTGATCCCCGGTCGGGCCGGTCAGTCATTCTTTTCATGATGGCGCGTGGCGGTTTTTCCGCATGGCCAATCCAAGGAAGCCGAGGGCCGCCCCTGTGGTCAGCATCGAACATAAAAGAAACGGAAGGCGATAGTCTCCCGTCACCTCAAACAGAGCTCCCGCAACGGGAGCAAGCGCAAATGCCATGGGCATCTTGAAGATATAGCTGTAGCCCATGGCCCGCGCCACCGTCGCCGCGTCGAAGTAGAAGGAAAGGGCTGCTCCGTGTAGCGCCACGAGCGGCGTGCTGCACACGCCCATCAGCGCTGCGACAATGAGCAATATCGGCCCGTCCACCATCAGCAGCATCAACCACAGCAGCGCCTGAATCCCGCTGCACATGACGAGCGCGTTCGCGGGGCGGTAACGGTCTGCGGCCCAGCCAAAAAGCGGCGTACCGATCAGGCCGGCACCGGCATAGATCGATAGCAGCGCCGTGGCAGTGATAGCGGACAAGCCCATTGTCCCGCCGAAGGGCGCAATATGCACGACGAACACCGTACCGCATCCGGCCAAGATGCCGACACCCAGGGATATGAGCCAGAATGGCGCTATTCCCAAGATGTCCCGCTTTGCCGACTCGCCATCGTTGGCGATCGCAAGCTCGACCGGCAGTACCCCTTCGGCGCTCGGCGCGGGTCGCTCTTTCACAAGAAGGAACAACAAGGGCACGAGCGCGACGAAGAGGCATGCGAAGATCATGAGCAGTGCGGCGCGACCGATCTCTGGCAACGCGGCTCCGACAAGGAAGGGACAGGCAAACATGACCACCGGAATGTTCACTGCGCTTAGCGCCTTGCCGCGCTGTTGCGGAACCCAGCGACTGACCAGGGTCAGCGGCGTAAGGATGCCCGACAAGGCGGCCCCGGCGCCGACCAATGTGTAACTGCATAAAAACAACGTGAAGCTGTCGGTGAACGCCAGGAGGAAATAGGCGATGGCGTTCAGGACCACGCCCCCCACCATCACGTCGCGCGCCCGGAACCGCTGCATCATGCCACCCGTCACGGCCGCGACCAGAGCGGCGGAAATGGTGATCAGGCTCATGCCGATTGCCGCGGTTCCTCTGCCTACGCCAAGATGCGCTTCATTGGCGATGAGCAAAGGGCCGAATGATCCGAACGCAATGCCCATGACGGCGTTATTGGCGAGAAAACAGCCGAACACGGTCTTGATCGCAGTCGTGCTCCAACCTGAATGAGATATGGTCCTGATCAATTGCACCTCCCGCTTATCATCGCCGCGAACTTAATTCAGGCCCGCCACCGGTCATTGCCAGTAGCGAGCCCGCAATTCCTTTTTGAGCAGCTTGCCGGTGTCCGTCCGCACCAGCGTCTCTTCGAAGTCTATGCTGCGCGGGGATTTGATGTCGGACATTCGCTCGCGGCACCAGGCGATCAGTTCGTTCGCGAATCCAGACGTGGCCTGAGACCAGTCCCGGGGTTGGACCACGGCCTTGACCTCTTCGCCGAAATCCGTGTTTGGAACCCCGAAAACCGCCACCTCCACTACCTCGGGGTGCATGATCATGATGTTTTCAACCTCTTGCGGATAGATATTCACGCCGCCCGAGATAATCATGAAGTCTTTCCGGTCGGACAGGAATAGATAGCCATCCTCGTCGATCCTGCCGATGTCGCCCAGCGTCGACCAGTCGGAGCGCAGCGGATTGCGCGCGGAAGCCGTTTTGACCGGATCGTTATGATAGGCGAAGGACAAGCCGCCGCCGAAATAGATGACGCCGTCCGTCCCCGGGGGCACCTCCATGCCCTGTTCGTCGCAAATATGGATCTCCCCCATCATCGGGCGACCGACCGACCCGGGCTTTTTCAGCCATTGCTCGCTATTGATGGTGACGATCCCGACGCCTTCCGATCCGCTGTAATATTCCTCTATGATCGGGCCGAGCCACTCGATCATGGCGTATTTGACGGGCACGGGGCAGGGCGCCGCCGCGTGGATGACGCGCTTCAGCGAAGAAAGGTCATGGCGCGCGCGAACTTCCTGAGGAAGCCGAAGCAGGCGGATGAACATCGTGGGAACGGCTTGGAATACCGTGACCCGCCAGCGTTCGATCGCATCCAGCAGTGCCTCCGGATCGAACCGGGGCATGAGGAGGACAACGCCGCCGAGCGCTTGAACACCCGTCGACATGCCGAGCGGTGCCGCGTGGTAGAGCGGCGCCGGGTAGAGATAGACGCTTTCCTGTCCGATGCCGTAGTAGGCGGCGAGGTGCGATCCGGGCGTCGGCTGGATCGGCGATCCTTCGCCCAGCGGGTAGCGGACACCCTTGGGCAGGCCCGTTGTGCCGGAGGAATAGGTCATGCACCCGCCGACACGTTCGTCCGCTATGGGTGTATTGGGACAGGCTGCGGCCTGCTCCAGCACATCGACAAAGCCGTCGACCGGGCCGATGCTGAGCAGGTGCGAAAGACGGGGCATCTGGTCTCTTGTCGCATCCAGATCGCGCAGGCTCTCTGTCAGCGCCGCCGCCACAAGCAGGAGCCGGCTGTCGCTATCGCGAACGATATAGGCAATTTCTTCGGCCTTGAGCCATGTCGATATGGGCACCAGCACCAGTCCCGCCCGCTGCGTTGCCCAGTACACGAACAAATATTCGGGACGATTGTCACACACGATCGCCACCGCGTCCCCATGAGCCAGCCCCAACCTGCGAAAACAATGGGCCAGCCGGTTGGCACTGTCTTCGAGCATCCCGTAGGTGATCGTTTCACCCGTCGCCGCCAGGACGATCGCGGGCGCGTCCGGTCGGGATGTCGCGTGCAGGCGTGGGTGCATCGGTCTTCCTTTCATCCGAGCGCCCGAGCGGCTCTCGAAAATTGATATCTGTCATAGATAACAGGCGCTGCGAACCCGCCATATGTCGCGCGACCGACGGGTTCCGGCCCAGCCGCTCGGGTCATGCTCCGATCGTCCGCGGCCCCCTTGGAATGTTGAACGATCGGAATGTGCAGTTCTAAGTCCCGCCGGTCGACATGTGTGCTGCTCGGCCCTCAGAACTTGAAGCGCATCTCCGCCCCGTAGGAGATCGGCCGTACGAGATTGGCGCGGTCCGCGCCTCCGGTTTCGGCAACCGAAAGCAAGCGCTGGCTGTTGGCGAGATTGGTGCCCCACAAGGCAACGGAATAATGTTCGTCCGCGCTGGTCCAACCGATCCGAGCGTTCACATCGACATAGTCGCCCGTATTCAGGCGATCGATGAAATCGAAGGTCCAGCCGGAACTATAGGATATGTTGGTGCTGAACCGAAGCTGTCCGCCGAAAATCGGATTGGGTACCGTGTAGCTTCCGTTCAAGCCGGCGGTGAAATCCGGAGCGCGCTGGACTTTGTTTCCGGCCACGTCGAACGTTTTTCCTACATTGCCCAGCCCATCGGGACGAGGCACTTGGACCGCGGCATTATCGAATTTCTTGTACCGCGCATGCAACCAGGCAATGGCGAGACCCAAAGTCACGTTGCGGGTGGGCGCATAGGTTAGATCGGCGTCAATGCCATAGATTTCTTCCTTCGCCGCATTTTGCAAGAATGTGAACAGCGCACCTGAAGGCAGGACGCCTTGCCCGATCACCTGCACATTCTTATAGTCATAATAATATCCGGCGATATTCGCACGGAAATTAGAGGTAATATCGCCCTTATACCCGATTTCGTAAGCACGCAGCTTCTCTGGATCGACAACGTTTACAAAATTGATCGAAGCAGTAGTCACAGGCTGAATGATCACACCGCTTTTGAAAGCCTGGCTGTAGGTAAAATATACCCGCTGTCTAGGAGCAAAAGCATAATCCACCGTGAAGCGTGGCGAAAAATCATCCCATTTCCGCCGGTCAACTACGCGCTTTTTAGCGAGCAGGTCATTTGTATTGGCGAACCTCCTGTCTTCGGTGTAGCGCGCACCCACTTTGACTGACAGTTCCGGCGTCACTTTATATTCCAGTTCCCCGAAAAAGGCGACGGATCGGGTTTTCCCGCGATTGGTGACGCTCAGGCCCGGGACATTCTGATAAAGCGGGTTTTTGAGGAGATCGCGGTAGAAAAATCCGCCGACCAGCCATTTAAACGGCCCGTCCCCCGAGGATGCTGCCCTGACTTCCTGCGTGAAGGTGTAATGCTGATCGACACCGCGAAATCTGCTGTCGGTGGCGGAGCCGGGAATCGTCGAAGCCGTGGCGTCGTTGTCGGTTTCGAAATCGCTGGTGAAATAGCTGTAACTCGTGAGCGACGACATCTCGACGCCGCCCATGTTATAATTGAGGTCGAACGACCCGCCATAGGATTTCGTGTCGGCAAATGGCGAGAAGGAGTTGGACAGCCGGTATCCCTTTCCGATGAAGACGGTGGGATCGACACGGAGCGCGGCGGTGTTTCCGTTCAGCGGAAAGCCGACCACGCCCGCGGCGTCGCCGGCTTTGATGTAGTAGCCCGTAAGTTTCGCCTGCAGGTCATCCGTCGGCTTCCAGAGAAGCTTGGCACGCAGGGAGGTCGTGTCGGACGCTGCTTCGTGCGTGCCGCGCAACACGTCCCGCGCATAGCCATCGTCCTGATGCCGCATGATCGAGATATTGGCCGCGAGATTGTCGGTCAGCGGACTGCTGGCATACAGGTCCCCCTTGATTTCGTTGAACCGTCCATAGCCAAAGCCCAGTTCGGCGCTCGGTGTGAAGCTTGGGTCTCTGGTGACGATGTTGATCGCGCCCCCGACCGCGTTACGCCCGAACAATGTTCCCTGTGGACCGCGCAGAACCTCGATACGGTCGATGCTGTTCAGTTTGAAGATGCCTGCGGTCAAGCCGACCTGATACACGCCGTCCACATAGATCGGGACGATCTGTTCATCCCCCGACGATGCGCCGCGCGATCCCACGCCGCGAATGAATGGCTGCGCGAAGGAGGCGGTCTGCGTGAAGTTGAGGCTGGGGACGACCGCACTCAGCGCCTTGGTATCGCTGATGTTCGCCTCTTGCAGCGCCCGACCGCCAAGCGCGGTCACGGCCACCGGAACATCCTGCAAGCGTTCGGTCCGCTTCTGGGCCGTCACGATGATGTCGGCAAGTCCGCCACCGTCCTGGCCGGCGCCAGGCCCGCCGGCCGCCGACGTCTGCTCGGCAGTGCTGTCCTGCGCCATCGATGGCGTCGATCCCATGCTCAATGCGAGCGCCGTTCCGACAAGCAGATAAGTGCCAAATGCTGAACCCTTCATTGGTACCGTCCCTCTTCATTTTATTGTTTCGCCAGCGCTTCCTTGCACAGGCCTATTCCCTTCGCGGCGTCACTCCATTTTGCGCTTGGCCGCGTAAGCGCTGAATGCCTCGGTCCTTGCCTCCCGGGAGGCGAGCAGGATATGCCGCCCACTCTCCACTTCGACGAAGTCACGAAGTATGAGATTTTCGGCAGCCAATATATTGGCCTTGGCGACCTTCAGGGTGAGCGGATCACGCGCCGCCAACTGTCTGGCGGCCTCCAGTGCGCCGGCGTAAAGGCTTTCGCTGGTATCGAACGTGCGCGTGACGAAGCCGATTTGCTCGGCCTTGGCTGCGTTCATCCTCTCGGGAAAGAATAGCAGTTCGCGCGCGCGACCGCTTCCCAGAATGCGGTTCAACGTCCAGGCCAGGCCCATCTCTCCGGCGACGCCGACGGCCAAGAAGGCGGTGTTGAACACGGCCCGCAGGGTGGCGAAGCGAAAGTCGCAGGCCGCTGCCCACGCCATGCCGGGACCGGCGCATCCGCCATCGATCGCCGCGATCGTTACTGCCGACATCTCATGCAGCATGGTGCCGGTGTGATAGAAGCTCATCAATTCGTCATGGTGAAACGGAATTTCCTGATCGGGTTGGTCATACATGTCCGCTCCGACGCAAAAGTCCTGACCCTCACCGCGCAAGATCAGGACCCGCGCGTCCGACGCCGCGACCTGCGTCAAATAGTCACGCAGCAAGGTCAGGAGATTGGGAGACAGGGCGTTGCGCCGGGCAGGCCGATTGAAGCTGATCTGCGCGATCGGCCCATCAAAGGTCAGAAGGACATGATCCGGAGTATCTCGATCGGTCACGACAGGCTATCCCAAAGACACAAAGCGCTCGCCTGCGGCGAGCCGATCAAGCCGCTCCTGGCGAAGCCGGCTCCGGCGTGTTTTCCCGCTTTCGTCCCGCAGAGCGTTCTGCGTATATTCGATCGTTCTCGGCAGTTTATGCGGGGCCAACCTGCCCCTCAAAAATTGCCCGAGCTCATCGGCTGCCGGTGGGCGAACATCCGGTGCAACTTGCAGCACCGCATGCGGCACGGCCTGAAGGTCGTGATGGGGCAGACCGACCACCACCGCTGAGAGGATCGCCGGGTGCGCCTCCAAGCCACTCTCGATCTCGGCCGGATAGAGGTTGACGCCGCCTGAAATGATCACATCGGTGCGTCGATCGACCAGATACAAATAGCCGTCAGGATCGACATAACCTAGATCGCCGTATGTTTGCCATGAGCCCGAAGGGGGATCGGCGCCGATGAGCGTGTGTGTGGGGTGCGCCGGATCGACGAAAAAGCAGATTTCTCCGATCGCTCCGGGCGGCAGCTCGTTGCCTTGCTCGTCGCGAATTTGCACTGGCTGCGCGGGGCGGCCCACGGAGCCACGATGGCTCAGCCATTCCACGCCCCGGATCGACGTGCCACCGATGCCTTCGGTTCCTCCATATACTTCCCAAAGGCGTTCCGGACCCAGCCAGTCGATCCAAGCAGCCTTAAGCCATTCGGGGCAAGGGGCAGCCATGTGCATCACGACTTCCAGCGACGATAGGTCGGCGGTCCGGCGATCCGCTTCCGGCAGATCCCAGATTCGGCTCATCATGGTGGGCACGAGATAGGCCCATCGCACTTTGTGCCTTTCCACCAACTCCAGCCAATTACGCGGGTTGAAGCGGGACACCTGGATGACGTGGGCACCGGCACACAGTCCCCAGCAAACCTGCGTGAAGGAGGCGGTATGATAGAGCGGCGCCGGATGCAGAATGACATCATCCGCCTTCATCATCAGCACGGGAATCGGATGATAGGGGTCGACTACAGAGGGGGCCGCGTCGAGCACGAGTTTCGGCCGTCCCGATGACCCTCCGCTCGCTCCGATTTTCCACGGTGAGGCGACCTTGGAGGGACAACTCATTTCGGCATCGGGCAAGGGACTGCTGCCGAAATCGGCAGGAACCCAGTCCACGCCGGTGGCGGCGGATCGATCCCCGCCTATCACCAGTCCCGGCTTCAAAATGTCGATCAACTCGGACAATTCGGCCGATGTCAAACGATGGGACAGGGGGTTGGGCGTAGCGCCCACCCGCCACAACGCGAAGGTCAATGCTATGAAACGTGGACCCGTGGGCACCACCAAGCTGACAACATCGCCTTCCTTCACCCCATGGCGCGTCAAGGCGGCTGCGACGGCGGCAACATTGGCTTCAAGCTGCGCACGCGTGAGCGTTAAGCCGTCGAACGTGTAAGCGGGGGCATCAGGATCGCGAGCAGCATGGAATCGAGGCGCATCGCCCATGGCGATTTGACGATGATCCGCCTGCATCATCCATCCCTCCTCCCACATGTTTCCCGGCTTATGCCGCTGGGATCATTCTATACCCTGGTTCATTGAACGAGCAACACACTTTTCACTGTGACGGTCGTAATAGCCTTGGGCTTCACGCCTTTTATCCGATTTTATCCGAGTTAAATTTCCTATAACAATGATATAACACGATATTCTGGTGGGCATAAAATTTCCATGGACAAACAATCGAGTAGACGACAGTCTATTAAAAGAACATTTTCTAGCTATATGAATGAGTGAGTGGAGGGGATTGTCGTGGGACCCTTTAACAGCCCATCGGCCATGCGCGCCTTCGGGTCGGCGATCGCGTGGTGGCGCGCGATGACTGATCCGGACGAAGGGCGCGGGGGCTGGCATCGGTCGCCAAAGGCCACCGCTGCTAAAGCCGCCAACGCGACGGCCGGGGCGCCTGTTTGCCGCGGTCGACAAGCGGCAATTGAGCCGGGCTGGCCAGTCCGGATTCCGAGACGCCAGAGGCGCGCCATAGAGTGGCGACATAAATCACGATGACGGGCCAGCATATTTCCTCGCAAACAATGCATGAACATGGGCTGCTCGAGGCGGAACTGCGCCGGGCGCTGGAAGCGACATCGCCGATCGCCTTTATGCGCAGCGCGCTTCAAGGCGGGGAGGGAGCCGAACCGGCTTGGCAAGCGCTCGTTGCGACCGGCAGCCTACACTTCGCACTGGACGCCCCGGACGGCGGGCTCGGGCTGGACTGGAACATGCTGGCGGTCGCTGCCAGGGAACTTGGACGCGTGCTTTCGCCGACGGCGTTCGCGGGAGCGGCGGTGGCGCTCCGGCTGGTCGGGGAGGGCGGGAACGAGGCATCCCGCAAACGCTGGCTGCAACGTGGCCTGTCCGGTGATGCGCGGGGCTGCACGGCCATCGTCGAAGAGGAGGGGGCGTTTGCGGAACCCGCTACGCGGCTGTGCTCCGGTCGTCTGTTCGGCAGCAAACTTGCCGTCGCAGGCGCAGCGCAGGCTGATTTCGCGATCGTGTCCTGCACGGACGAAGGGGGCGGCGCGAGCCTTGTCCTTGTGGATCTGTCCCAGCCAAGTGTTACGCGCGGCGCGCCGAGCACGCTCGATCCGACGCGAGGCAATGCGTCACTGACATTCGACGGTGCGCACGCAGAGAGACTGGACTTGGCGGAGGACAAGCTCGCCTGGTCTCGCGACGTCCTCGCTACGCTCGTCGCGGCCGAACAGCTTGGAGGCGCCGAGCGCTGCTTCGAGGTGGCCCTCGCCTATGCCAAGGAGCGACGCGCCTTTGGCCGCGCGATCGGCAGCTTCCAGGCCGTCAAACAAAAAATGGTCGATATGTTCCAGCGCCTGCAACTGGCGCGTGCCCATGCCGCCGCCGCCGCCGAGAGCCTTTGCGCCGGCGCGGCGGAGGGAAGAGTCGCCGCCGCTGCCGCCGCCCGGATCAGCGCCACGGATGCGTTTGACTTCGCTGCGCAGGAAGCGATCCAAATCCACGGCGCACTGGGAATATGTTGGGAGCATGACTGCCATCTGTTCCTTCGCAGGGCACGTCTTCTCGCGCTTGAACTCGGCCCTGTGCCCCAATGGCGGCGGCATCTGATCGACTGCCTTCCGCCCAAAGCCCAAATATCCGGTAACAATCGTGACTCGGCGGAACAAGCCCCGTATCGGGCCGAAGTCTCCAGCTGGCTGGCGTCTCACAATTTCGAGCCGGGCCATGACAGGTTGGCGCATGCCGACTTCGCCGACCCCAAAGTGATGCGCGCAGGACGTGAATGGCAAAAGAAAAAGGCCGCTGCGGGCTATGCGGCGATCGATTGGCCCGCCGATCTGGGCGGCGGCGGCCAAAATCCCATCGAGCGCGAAATCTATGCCCAAGAGGAACGGCGGCTCGATACTCCCCCGCTCAATCTGTTCGACATCGGGTTGGGCATGTGCGGGCCGACCTTGCTCAGGTTCGCGACCGAAGCGCAAAAGCGGCGACTTATTCCCGCTCTGGTTAGGGGTGAGGAGATATGGTGTCAGCTGTTTTCCGAGCCCGCGGCGGGGTCTGATCTCGCGGGTATTAGGACCCGGGCCCATCGCCAGGGCGATCATTGGCGGATCGAGGGGCAGAAGGTCTGGACCTCCTACGCGCAGTATGCCGACTGGGGCCTGTTATTGGCGAGATCAGATCCGGAGCGCCCTAAACATGCCGGGCTGACGATGTTCTTCGTGGATATGCGGTCGCCCGGCATAACGGTGAGACCTCTAAGGCAGCTTGCCGGCGTCGCGGAATTTAACGAAGTGTTTCTGGACGGCGTGCTTATCCCCGACGCGCAGCGCCTTGGAGAGGCCAATGGAGGCTGGGGAACCGCTCTCTACACATTGATGCATGAGCGCTCTTTCAGCGGCGTTGGAATCGATGTTGATGCGCTCGTCGCCATCGCGCGCGCGCGCGCGAGCTACGGCCGACCGGCCATCGACGATCCGGCGGTGCGCGAACGCATCGCGGACGCATGGGTGGCCGCCAGAGGGCTCGACCTGCTGAACAGCAAGGCACTTGCGCATCTCGCGCGGGGTGAAGAGCCCGGGCCGGAATTTTCCCTCGGAAAACTGATGGCTGGCACCATGAACCAGGCGATCGCGCGTCTGGCGATGGACATAGGCGGTCCGGCCATGCTCGATGCCTGCGCAATCGACCTACAGCGGGACTGGCTGATGAGCGCTCGCACCCGCCTCGCCGGAGGGAGCGACGAGATCATGGCCATTATCCTCGCCGAGCGGATCCTGGGCTTGCCTCAGGAGCCGCGCGTCGACAAGGGGGTCGCATTCAGCGCGATTCCTTAGAGGGGCCAACGCCGAATTTTCACGGCTGAAGTCATGATATGCCGGCGGTAAGAATGGAAGGAGCGAGCAAGTGCATGTCGCATCTGGCCCGCTGGCAGGGACCAAGGTCATAGAGTTTGCCGGCATCGGACCTGGTCCATTCTGCGCGATGCTTTTATCGGATCTGGAGGCAGAGGTTTTGCGGATCGACCGTCGTGGTGCGCTGCCGTCGGCCGAACTCGACCTGACGACGCGGGCGCGCGATGCAATAGAGCTCGACTTGAAGGACGAAGCAGACCGCGCGCATTGCCATAACGCCATCGAACGCGGGAACAATCCGCTCCGCGGGGCCAAGGCGAATTATCGATGCTATGCTTGTGCCGATGGTCGCTATAGCGCTGTCGGCGCTATGGAGCCGCAATTCCATGCCGAGTTGCTTTCGCGTATGGGGCTGTCGCATGACCTGGATGCGCGGGAAGAGGAAACGGCGCCGCCTTCCCCATCTGAAAAAAGAAGGAAAACTCATGAACCATCTTCGGAACGCGCTCGGACTGTCCAGGAGGGGATGTTGATCAGCATCGACAGCTTGGGTGCCTGGCTCGAAGAGCATGTTCCGCAATTGGGTTCCGGGCCGGTGACCTGCGTCGCCACGGGCGATATACCGGGTAAGTTGACATATTCGGTTGAACGAGGGACCCAGCGGTGCATCCTGCGCCTGGGATCTGCGGCAGACGGCAAGGGGCTGATGCGGCAGGTGCGGGTATTGTCGGCGCTGGGCGGCACAGACGTACCGCATTTTCGCTGCCTCGGCAGTTGCACGGACGACTCCATTCTGGGCGCTCCCTTCTACCTGACCGAAGCATTGCCAGGATGGTCGGGAGAGCTACGTGATGGCCGCATCCACCACCGCGCGCCGTTCAACGATCTGCCCTATGGTCCCGGTCTCGCGTTCGCGATTGCCGACGGCCTGATCCGCCTCGCCAATACGGATTACAAAGCCATCGGCCTTGAGGATTTCGGCAGAGCGGACTCTTTTCTCGAGCGGCAGGTCGACCGCTGGCAGGACCAGCTAGCCAGCTATCCGGCGCTCTATGGCAGTGCCGGCCGAGACTTGCCCGGTCTGGATCTGGTCACCTCCTGGCTGCGGCGCAATAGGCCGGCAGATTCTCGCCCGGGCCTCATGCACGGCGATATCGGGACGCCTAACGTTGTGTTCGCCATGGATCCCCCGGCGCGGTTGCTCGCGTTCACGAACTGGGACCTGACGGCCATAGGAGACCCGTATCTCGACCTTGGCTGGTTCGTCAGTCAACTTCGCGATGATCGGGCGCAACAGGCAGCTGCCACTAGCGTGATGGCGGGCGTAGCCGGATGGCCGACCCGCCAGGAATTGGCTCGGTATTACGCGGAACATACTGGTCGCGCATTTTCTGACCTTGATTATTATCTTGTCCTGGCGATGTTCAAAAGTGCGGCCTTGCTCGAACGCTTCGTCGTCCAGGCCGCGGCTGGCAAGGCGCCTAAAGCAATGGGGGAGATGTTTGCCCAGCTGGTGCTTGACAGCATGGCTAATGCCGTACAGGTCGTGAATTGGCGAAAGTGATCGACTTCCATTTCTGTGCATTCTCTCGAGTTTGATATCGGGGATCACCGTCAGCATCCTCATTCCTCGGCGGACGGATGATCACAAACGCCTCTCCTTCATGCCAGGCCGGCCGCTTGCGCGATTCTTAAGATAACAGTTGGATCCGATACGGCGAATAACATAGAGTGTGTTATGGCTGAAATTTTCTGAGAATAAAAATGTCAACGTTGAACACGGAAAATACTTCCCTTCGCCAGTCGTATAAAGCTCAGACTCGACGCGCTATACTGAAGGCCGCCCGCCGATGCTTCTATCATAACGGCTTTGATCGAACATCGATGATTGACATTGCAAGTGCGGCAAAAGTTAGCCGGGCAACATTATATCTTCATTTCCAAGGAAAAAAAGAACTTCTGCACGATGTCATAGGCGAGAATCTGAGTGAACAGGTAAAGCGTTACCAGGATCTATTGGATCTTCCTGATCCCATTCGGGACGAAGATGTGCGGAAATGGGTTTTGGATTTCGTGCAGATGTTAATGAAGGAAACGCGTGTTATAGGGCAGTTTCACGTTGTTATTTCACAAGATCGTGATGCATTAAACCAGATCGTGGAAAACAGAATTATAGAAATACATGCTCTCGGGCAGCGTTATGCCGCGTTTCGGATAGAGAACTTGGACAGCGAAGAGGGCCGTCAGTCGCTTCATGAATGCCTTTTCATGCTATACATGATAGAAAGTTTCGTACGTTATGGCGATCAGGGCGATGAGGTGATGTTCTCCAGTGGAATTGATCTGCTGACCAAGAAGCTGGCTTCCATGCTTCGCCGCTGATCGATTATGCATTGCCCTCCGAAAGGTGCTGTGGGACCAGTGCGATCCGATCGGATAGGATAAGCGGGGCGGCTTGCCTCTTCCATGCGCCAGCGCCGGCGATTCAAGCTCGAAGATGGTGACCTGCCCCCCGCAGGGTCCCTCGATCGATGTAGGGGCTCGCCAGGCCTTTGCCACCCTCACTTTCAATGACCGCCTCGAGGCGCGCGATATCCTTTTCGAGCTCGCTCCGGCGGGTTTGATGATCCACAAGGGGGTGTTGGTGTGTCCGGCGCCATGGCCTCACCGGCGACTATCTCTGGAACGAAATTGAAGTCATCGTGTTGATTGCCGCTGAGAAGTGACCCGGGGAAGGCGCTCTTCGAACACATCAACTCATTCACTAGGATTGTCGACGAGCCTGACCGCCGTTCCCTCCGGCCCACGCACGTCGATGTGATGGACGAGCGCATGAAGGCGAAGAGTCGATGTTCGATGCGGTTCCATTTGCTGGTGCCGGGCGGATGCAGGCGCGTGACCTGGCGCTGCAGACCAACACAGAGTTTGCGGACCTGATCGCCACGTTGCGGTCTATCCCGCGCGGTGAGCTTCTCAAAATCGGACGTCAGCTAGACAATCTCCAACGCGAACTGGCGCAGCCGGGCTTAGTGGACAGCCGTGACCTACGCGTGAGAATTGGCGCCCAATTCGAGGAAATGTCGTTGCTCGGTTCGGTCGTAAACCGCACCCGACGGCGACCCTGCAGGGAAGGCGAACTCAAGACGTCGCCGTTCTCAGCTCCCGGTCCTTGGCATCGACCGCGCGTATCTTGCGGCGTGTCGCCTCCCAGTCCGCCGATGACCAAGCCGTCAGGTTCGAGAAATTGCCCCCGTTACCTTGATAGCCGGCGCCGTCGATCGCGATCAATTGGCCGCTGATGAAGGACGATCCGGGGGCGAGTAGGAAGGTCACCAGGTTCGCCAGCTCTTCGGGGCTGCCATAGCGCTGAAGCGGATTGGCATTCTCTTGCGTGATCCCCTGTTCGGCTGTCATCAGCCGGGCCGCCATTCCCTCTGTCGGAGGGAAGGCGCCCGGACAGATCGCATTCAGGTTTATGCCGTGCCTTCCCCATTCAACGGCGAGCGACTGCGTCATGGCCCAGACGCCTGCCTTCGCCATCGCAGCGGGCGTTCCGAAAGGGCCGCCGTTCAGCACCCAGGTCGTAAGTACCGATACGACGGATGCCCTCACGCCTTGCTCGATCCAGCGGGCACCGCATTTGGTGGTCAGCAGGAACGCGCCGCGCGCTACGGTATTGGCGATCGCATCGAAGCCATTGGGTGAGATCGTCTCGGAACGGGCGATGAAGTTGGCCGCTGCATTGTTCACCAGGCCGGTCAGGGGGCCATCCTGCCAAATGGCGGCAAGCATTGCGTCAATCGCCGCCGCGTCCCTGATATCGCAGACAACAGGCTTCACCTCGCCGGCGATCCGTGCTTCGTTGATCTGGGCTGCGGCCGCTTCCAGGAAGCCGCCACGGCGACCGCAGATGTAGACGGTGGCGCCCAGCGCCGCGCATCCTTCTGCCATGATACGTCCCAGGCCGGTGCCCCCTCCGGTGATCAAAATACGTCCTTGTTTCATGAGACCCGGACGCAGCATCAAATTACCCTCGATCACCATGCCATATGCCTCCTCCAAACCTGATTGCGGCGGTTTTCAGGCAGAATGCCACCAGGTCGCCCAGCAAAGATCCTTAACCCTATAATCATGCGGCTTCCGCCTAGGGCATATTTTTGCGAGCTGAACGTAATTCCCTTACTGATTTCATCAGAATCCCCGACGAACAACCGGATCCGCTCATCGCGGATCCATCCGTATAACACAATACGACCCAGGCATTTCCTATCCATCAATTATACGCGAAGTAATATCCTGACAAAACGCTGAAATCAGCAAGATATGTATGCTGAAGCATTTCATAGTACTGATTTAGAAGATTGCCACTTGCTTCTCCCCGGGGGCAAGCCTTTACCCGGTAAATGTTCAACTTTGTGCTTCCGCGAGAACCGGAAACCCAATTTTGCGTGAAGGAAGAATACCGATGACGCGTAACACGGCCGAAGATAGCGTTCTGATCGACATCGACGGTCCCGTCGCGATCGTCACGCTGAACCGGCCCAAGTCGCTCAATGCCTTGTCTACCGGGATGTTGGAGCGGCTGGAGGCTTGCTTCGTCGAGTTGCAGGGCCGGTCAACCGTCCAGGTGGCGATCCTCACAGGCGCGGGGCGGGCCTTTTGCGCCGGGGCGGATCTGGATGAACTTGCGGCATCCCCCGACGTCTTGCAGGCGCCTGACGAGGCGATCGGCACCGGCCACAAGCGCTTCGGCATGGGGGTGTTCGATCGCCCGGTGATCGGTGCGATCAATGGCGTCGCCGTCACCGGCGGATTGGAACTGGCCTTGTGTTGCGACATTCGAATCGCGTCTACAAACGCGCGGTTCGCCGATACGCACAGCCGTGTGGGCGTCATCCCCGGCGGGCGACTGACCGCGCTGTTGCCGCGCCTGATCGGCATTGGCCGCGCCAAGGAGATGTGTCTGAGCGCGCGGATGATCGATGCGGCCACGGCGGACCGCTGGGGTCTGGTCAACCGCGTGGTCGAACCCGACGAACTGATGCCGGCATGCCTCAATCTGGCGCGCAAGATAGCCGCCGTCGAGCCCTCGTACTTGCGAACCTACAACCGTCTGATCGACGAGAATTTCGATGGGACATATCGTGAGGCGGTAGACAATGAACATATCCGCTCGCGCGATGCGAACCAGGTCTTCAGCCACGAGGAGCTTGACGTTTCATCGGTCATCGAAAGCCGCCGGCGCTGAGCGGACAGACCTTATTTTGTGAGTAATGGCGGTTCGGCAGGGCATTCAATCACGGAGGTCGTCGCCAAGCTTCGGCTATATCAATCCCAGGCGGGATGCAGGTCGCGATCGCGGCATAATGCCTGTCCCTCTATATTGGTGCCGCTAAGCGCGGCAGCTTCTTCGGAGCTGACCAGCCAGGCAACGACCGCGCCGATCACGGACGGCGGTGCCGCGCCCTGCAGAAAAGAGGAGTCCTCGCTGACCGTCTTGTTCCGCTCGGTGGCGATGAAGCCCGGCTGGAGATTGAACGCCCGGATGCCCGCCCCGGCAAACTCCGTGTGCAGCGTTCCGACGAGCTGATGCCCGGCGGCCTTGCCGATGGCATAGGCCAGTCCCCATCCTCCTTGGCCGCCCGGCGCCGGAGGAACTTCATATGCGGCTGTCGAGGTGATGTTGATGATCGTGCCCGCCCCCCGCGCCAGCATCGAAGGGAGCAGCATCCGTGTCAGGATGATCGGCGCGATTGCATGCGCTTCGACGAACTTGGGATAGGCTTCGACCGGGGTGTCCATGAACACATCCATCAAGCCAGGACCCAGATGGCGGCCATTGTGTACGATCACGTCAAGCTCGCGCCAGTCGGGCCGATCCAGAATGAACTGCGCCGCGGCGCCCACCGATGCTCGATCGAGCAGATCCATCGGCACGGCGAGCGCCCGGCAGCCCAGCGCTTGGATCTCCGCCACCGTTTCGCTGAGGCTCCCGGGCAGCGACCGGGAATCGGTGCGGTGCGTCGTGAGCGAGTTGTCGCGCTGCTCGCCCGGATTGACCGTGCGAGCGGAGACGATCACATCATATCCGCGCTCCGCCAGCGCCAATGCTATTGCCTTGCCGATACCCCGGCTTGCTCCGGTGACGAACGCTCGGGGCCGTGCTGAACCGCGCTGCTCTTCCGCGCTCGACATCCCGGCACCTCCTTGAAACTGTCAGCTATTGTTGTGGTCGTCGATTGTGTCACTGCGGAGCCGGCGGAGCCGCGACAATGCACCCTTCCGTGAAGGTCGCCGCCGTTCGCGACCCGGAATGCGCCGAATGAGGCGTTTATTCTCCAGTTTTGACACACATGTCAACTCCGGGTGCAGCGACCTGATCCATCGCTGCGGAGAAAGGGGGGAGAGCACTTGGCGCATGGGCCATCAACATAGCGGGGAACCGGGAGGCAGCTTCGCCCCCTTGCGGCTTCGACCAGCGCGGCGTGGCATCCTTGCCGGCATCGCCGCTTACCCCGTCACGACGAGCTGGATAACGGTTCGCCGGCCCGCCTGCCGCATCGGTCTTCCGGAAAAGATCAGCCGCCGGCCCATTACGGCATCTATTGATAAGCAAAGCTTCAGTCTGCTGGCACTGAATGGGTGGCGTTGCCGGATGTGGTCTAGAAGCAGCCGCGCTGCCAGAAGCGTGCGGATGTGCTCGAACTCCCGCTGGATCTTCCTTGAGGCTCGCCCCTTGGCCCGGCGAACGAAGTCGCTGGCTGTGCCGGTGGGGCAGCACGAATTTTCCTTGATCTGACCGGAATGCTCCCAAGCAACCGTGGCAACTTTCTAACGCCTGCACATTCGCCAATCGAGAGATTTTCAGCAAGGCGACCAGCCGTTGCAAAACGAAATGCACCGCATTACGCTTCCCACGAGCGATTCATTCCTGATCGAGCCTCGCCGGCGTGACTAGCGCTGTGAATGGATTCCCTCGCGCGAGAAAAATAACGGTGAGAGAGGACATGCCGATGTCGGCAACGGAGTTCGTCGTACTCGACCCACGAGCCGCGCCCCCCGTCGCCATATCGCCATATCGCCTCAAGGCGGACGTATCCCGGCGCGGGCTGCGTGTGGCATTGTTCTCCAACGGGTTCTATGACGCCACTAATCTCATGAAGGCTGTCGAAGTTGCGCTCCGGCCTGCCCTCCATGAACCCGTCTTTTCGCTCTATGCTCGCCTCGACGCCAGCGTCACCGCGCCACCGGAGGTTATCGCCGAAGCTGTCCGGAACAACGATGTCGCGGTGACCGCGCTTGGCCATTGCGGCAGTTGCACATCGAGCGCGACCAGAGATGCGGTTGCCCTCGCCAGCGCCGGAATTCCGGCTTGTGTGCTGATCAGCGAGAAATTCCACGCGATGTCGGGATTCATAGCACGGTCTGTGGGAATGCCCGATCTGCCCCGCGTGAAACTCCCCCACCCCGTGGCCGGAACCGGCGCTGCGCGCATTGCAGAAATTGCCGCGGATGCAGCGCCAGCCATTATCTCTATGTGGGAGGCAGCCCATGTCCTCGCCTGAGCTGCGATCTGCGTTGCTCCACGCCTCCAGCGAGCAGGACATGCGTGATATGCTGTTCGAGATCAGAGCGACCGATGGCTTGCCCGTCATCCTCCCGACGCAGGAGCGGGTTGACGAGATGCTCGTCGCCGCCACCTTTGCCGGTTATGATAGTGACCTGCTGCTCGGTGAGCTCGGCCCCAACATGGGCGAGGCTACGGTCGAGAAAGTGGCCATCAACGCGGTCATGGCGGGATGCCGGCCAGAGCATCTGCCGGTCGTCATCGCCGCCGTCGCGGCGCTGTGCGACCGGCGGATGGACATTGGCGTCATCGGGGTGACGACCCATCCGGTGACCCCCCTGCTGATTGTCAATGGCCCAGCCGTACAGGAGGCCGGCATCAGCTGCGGCTTCGGCGCGCTTGGCTATGGTCAACAGGCCAATCTCTGCATCGGCCGCGCCGTCCGTCTCTGCCTGATCAATCTCGGTGGGACCTGGCCGGGACATTCCGCGATGGCCGTGCTGGGCCAGCCTGCTTCGCTGGCCTATTGCCTCGGAGAAGACGAGGCTGCCAGCCCGTTCCCTCCGCTCCACACCAGCCTTGGCTTTTCCGCAGCCCAAAGCGTGGTCACGGTGACCGCGCAATCTGGGCCTCTTTCGGTCTTTGTGCCGCCCGGCGTAAATGAAGCGGAGATGGGTGAACGAATCCTCGACGTTCTGTCTCTGGCCATCGCCAATCCGGCCAACAACGTCGCCAGCGCGGGGCTCGGAACGGTCGTGGTCGCGCTCAATCCCGATCATGCCAACGCGCTGCATCGGGCCGGATACGACCGCAAGGGCATCGCTGCCGAACTTGCCCGACGGGCGGTCAACCCCACGGGGCTGATCCGCCGCCTGCGCGGTGAACCCGTGGGAGACAATCCCGACGCGCCCTTTGCCGCGATCTCGGACCCCAGCGCTGTGCTGGTGCTCGTCGCAGGCGGACCGGGCGTCTATTCCACGGTGATGACGCCGTGGGGGGGCGGCGAGCACCTGAACCCGTTCGTCTCGCGGGAAATCATCTTCAGTGATTCCTGCGAGATCGGATAAGCGCCTTTCCGCAAACCTGACGCTGGCTATGCCCAGCCCATCTATGGCACCGCTTGGCACCTCCAGGCCGGACTTCCTCCTCGAAGCCCGCTCCCGCTCCACAGGCGAGATCCGGCAGCTGATCGTAGAAGCAATCGGCTTCGAGGATGCCGACTATAAGGCGTCGAAGGCCGCACCCATCCAAGAATGGCGCAGATCGCCCCGGTGGTCAGCATCTCGGCGGCGGACGTCAACAAGGGCAATGTCCGGTACATTCTGTCTGGTGAAACCCTTCACAGATCCAGTCGTCTTCTCAGCGATCTTTGAATGGCTGCTCGCGCTGAAGCCGGACGCTTGTTTCCCGTCCAGGTTTCGTTCCAAGATGGCGGCGATCGAAGCGACAAATCACGCGGCAATTTCGCGCGCCTTGCTCGTACGCCCGTCGACGCCGACCGGCAGATCGCCGGCGAGCGTGATCCGGCGCATAAGACGGCGGGCATCGCCATAATCCTTGATCGCATAATGCTGCGTGGCGCGATTGTCCCAAATGGCGACGTCGCCCGTTCGCCAACGCCAGCGGACCGTATTTTCCAGCCGCGTGATATAGTCCTGAAAGGTGCGGAACAGCCGGATCGAATCCGCGCTGCTGACCTCCACTATCTTCTGCACGAAGTGGCCCAGAACCAACGTTCGCTCGCCGGTATCGGGGTGGATGCGGACAAGTGGATGCTCGGTGCGATATGGCGTGGAGGCGAGCCGGGCATATGATTGGGCATCATCCGAGGTCATGGCCGGCGCGATCGCATAATCGAACAAATTGGTGTGCAATACCCGCAGCTGCTCTGCAAGCGCGCGCAATGGCGTCGGGAGATCGTCATAGGCTGTTGCGGTGTTCGCCCACACCGTATCGCCGCCATGATCGGGCACCGTCACCGCGCGCAGGATCGATGCGGAAGGATATGCCGGCACGAAGGTGACGTCGGTATGCCAGCTGTTGGTGTTGGCGCCGTAGGCGGAGTCGAGTTCCAGGACATGCGCAAGGGTGCCGGGCCCGTTGCCGACGGTTGGATGGCTGACCGGCTCGCCAAGCGCGCGCGCGAAGGCATCGTGCTCGGTGTCGTTGAGGTTCGCGCCGCGAAAGAACAGCACCTTGTATTGACAAAGCGCCTTCCACAGCGCGCTGGCTGTGACTGCGGGGAGAGGACGCGCGATATCCAGGCCGGTGATTTCGGCACCGATCCGGCTCGCCACCGGGGCGATAGTGAAGGGTGCGGTGTCGGCCGGTGCATCGATAGTGATCGTCACTTGGCAACCTCCTGTGGCAGAATGACCTGGGGCTCCGTTTCGGCGCCCCGCGCTTCCAACGCGTCGCGGATTTGAGCGTGACGCGCCTCGTCGAGCGGGAAGCTCAGCATGACAATGGCGGACAAAGTATGCGCCGCGAATGGCACCAGCGCGAAAACGCATTTGAGGGCGAACAGCGAATCCGCGTCGTTCGCACCGCTCGCCTTAAACCCGAGCCAGGCGACCAACGGTAGCACGAAGCCGATCGCGACGGCATTTCCCGCCTTCATGGACAGGCCAAATACCGAAAAGAGCAGGCCCGCCCGGTCGGTTCCGGTCTCGAGCCGCTGCTTGTCGGCGACATCCGACACGATAGCGCGAAGCATGAGATTGCCTGAACTCTGGGTAAGCCCCTGCGCGATCGTCAGGAAAACCAGCAGCACAATGCCGCCCGGCGTCACAAGCATCAGCGACAGATTGATCAGCGCCTGTAGCACCTCGCCCAGCACCAGCGCCCGATGCTTGCCCAGTCGGTAGCCGATACGCAGCCAGATTGGCGAGGCGATGATCCCGAACGTGTATTGCAGCGTGAACATCAGGCTGACCGCTGCGCCCAGATTCATATATTGCGCGAAGAAGAACAGCATCAGCGTGCCGCGCGCGGTCTGACCGATCGTCACCGCAAAGTCGGACACCAGGACCCGCACCAGCAAAGGCTCCCCGGCGAGCAGGCGCAGGGCGTTGACGAAGCCGATCGGCTTGCCGGGAGGCGGTGGCGGCGCCTCTCCGAACGACGCCAGGGTCAATGTGCCCCCGATCACGGCGGTCGCGATGATGAACCAGCCCATCGCCGCCACTTTCGCGTCCTGCGCGGCGTGGCCAAGCTGATCGAGCACGGTAGGCACCGAAAGGACCAGCATCAAGCCGGCCGCGCCCGCTACGCCCAGATAGGCCTGGACGCGGGTGCGCTCGTGATACTGTCCGGAGATCTCGCCGCTCCAGGCATAATAGGGGATCTGGAGCATCGTCCAGCTGCCGTAGATCAGCAGCAAACAGGCCGCGAGATAGACAGGGCCGGAGTTCGCGGTCGGCATGAACGTCGCCCAGGTCGCGACGACGTAGATCGGCAGCCCGATCATGATCCAGATGCGTCGCCGCCCAACTCGGCTCCGGCTCCGATCGGACAGATGGCCGACGAGCGGATCCCAAAGTGTATCCAAGATCCGGACCAGCGCGAAGACCAGTCCGACCGTGCCGAGCGCGATGCCGTGATATTGAGCGTAGAAGGCGGGCAGATAGGCTGTAAGCGGAAAAGCCGCGCCGCTGATCGTGACCATCAGCGTCGAGAAGGCGGTGAGCCGCCAGCCCGACAATCGCGTTCCGGGAGCCGCCGTCGCCATCAGAAGCGGAACCGGCCTGTGACGCCGTATGTTCGTGGCTCGCCGACGCTGGCGACCAGCAGACCGGTGTTGAACGGCGCGAGGCCGAGACGGGTATAATAGTCCTTGTTCAGCAGGTTGCGCGCCCAACCATATAGATCCCACCGCCCGCCGGGCAGCCGGATTCCGGCACGGGCATTCGCGAGCGAATAGGCTTTGATCGTTCCGAACGGCGAATTGTCGGCAGCCGAATTGAACGAGGACCGGTATGACCAATCCGCGCCCACATAAACTTCTGTGCCGGCGAGGGGCCGCGCCACTTCGCCGCCCGCCGCGAACGCCCAGCGCGGCGCGTTCGGCAATGATTGCCCGCTCAGATCGCATGTGGCCGTGCCATTGAGCCCCGGAATGCCGAAAGGACACGGCGCGTTTCGGTATGACAGGTAGACGGTGTCGGCGTAGGTCGCCGATGCATAGAACCACGCGCCCTTGAAAGGGGCAGCCTGAAGATCGATTTCCCCGCCGCGCGAGCGTACCTTGGCGGCGTTGGTAAGGTAGGTGAGCGAACGCGCGGCGTCCGAGAAGGTCGACTGGAAATCCCGGATCTCGGTCCAGAACGCGGCACCGTTGAGGGTAATGCCGGGCAGTGGTGTTGTCTTCACGCCGATCTCGTAATGGTCAACCTTCTCCGGGCCGACGACTGGGTCCACCCCGCTCGGCAGGTTGGCGATGTTAAGGCCGCCCGATTTGTTGCCGCGCGCATAGGTCACGTAGGTCAGCACGTTGGGTGAAAGCTTGTAGGCGAGCGTCGCCTGCCCCGAGAGACTGTCGTTGGTGGTACGCGCGGTGTAGCTCCTGACGGGGCCAAAGTTGTTGCGGATCGCATTGGCCGCCTCTGCGATCGCCGCCGGCAGCGTCGACAGGTCGGTCCCTCCAATCTGGCGCTGATCGAATTTGCCGGACTTCTTTTCATGCGTGAAGCGTAGCCCGCCGGTCAGTGTCAGCCGATCACTCAGATGCCAGTTGGCCTGCCCGAACGCGGCATAGCTGTCAGTCATGGCGCGTGAATCGCCGACGAATCTGAAGCTGTTCAGTGCCGGGTTGCCGATCGCGGCAGGAACGGTGGGCGGAAGTGCGAAGCCCGCCGCGTCGCTTCCGAATTCGGTGAGCGCCTGGGTCGGCAGTGATTGGTGGAAATAATAGAGGCCTGCGACCCAGTCGATCGTGCGCGTGCCGGTGGAGGCGAGGCGGAACTCCTGGCTGAACTGCTTCTGATGCGTGGTGGTCTGGGAAAGATTGAAGATCGACAGACCGGTCGCATCGGAATCGTTATGCGGTTCCCAGTCCCAAGCGCGGTAGGCCGTGATCGACGTCAGCGAGACGCCGCCTATCGCCCATTGCGCGTTCGCTGAAATGCCCTTCTGCTTCACCGTGTAATAGGATGGCGCGTTGATATCGGTAACGCGATCGAAGGCGTTCAGCGTCGGCAGCGTGTAATTGAGGCGGGCGGCGCGCTCGTAGAAGTTGTTGGCGATCTGCGTACCACTGGGGAGCGTCGTGACGACGCCGGCGGGCAGACTGACGCAGCAATCCTCGGACCGCTTGGAATAGTCGCCAATGATGCGCAACGTGAAGGTTTCAGTCGGCTTGATCAGAATCTGGCCCCGCAGCGTCTGGCTGTTGAGGTTGAGCAATTTGCCGCCAGTCCGCGCGTTATCGACCGTGCCCTCGCGATAGGTATTGGACGCGGTCAGGCGAATCGCGACCTTGTCGTCGATGATCGGCACAGACGCGGCCGCACGCGCTTGGACATAATCATAATTACCGACGCTCACCTCCGCCGTTGCCTCGGGCGTGAAGCTCGGCGCGCGCGTCGTGATGCTGACCGCTCCTGCGGTGGTGTTGCGGCCGAACAAGGTGCCCTGAGGGCCCTTGAGCACCTCGATCCGGTCGATATCGACAAGATCAAACACCGATTGGCCGGGGCGCGCGTAGTAGACATCATCGACATAGACACCGACGCCGGAATCCAGCCCGTCGCTGCTGACCGAAGCGTTGCTGCCCAGGTTGCGGATGTTGATATTGGTGTTGCGCGGATTTATGGCGAAGATCTGAAGGCTGGGTATCTGCTGCTTGGCCTGATCGAGCGTGAAGACATTTGTCGATTCAAGCCGCTGGCCGCCCAGAACGCTCAGCGCGATCGGCACATCCTGCGCATTTTCGTTGCGACGCCGTGCTGTGACGACGATGGTGCCGCCATCTGACGTGTCGAGCGCAGCATCCGCACTCATCACCTCTTCAGCTTGCGCCCCGTCCGCCGCAACGACGAAGTATAAGAGGGCGATCGATCCCAAGGCGGCGCACCTGGTTCGACGAGAATATGATCCGCCTGTGCTCACGTTGATCCCCTTGCGGCCGTCAGACCGCACCGCCCGCCGCGCGCAGTCCATGCGCACGAGGGCAGCGTCCGTTGCGCCGTCGTGATGTGTAATCATCGGGCAACAAGTTCCGCCCGGGCTCGACGCACTTCCTGCTCGAGAGGCTGCGTTTTGTCTATCATTTTAATTGAGTATTCGAAAACTTTTGGTTGACGCACCTAAATCCAGGCTACGCGCGCTTGCGCGTCGGAGGTGTAAGAGAGGTAGCGGCGGCATCGGCCGGCCATAGCTGGTCGCCGCGCGGAAGATCCGTTCGCGTTCGGTGAAAGCTCCGCAAGGCGGCTGTAGCCCTCGATAAGCAAGAAGCGCCGGGGCGAGTCCCGGATCGAGCGCCAACGCCTTGTTGGCGTAGTCGCGCTGCTCTTCGAACAGGCTTCGCGCCGTGGCCTCGCCGATTTCGCGACGCATGCGCAGAGACCCTCGCCAAACTAGCCAGCAGTCATCCGGCGAACGCCGTCGACGAACTCATGCCATGGACCGCCGTGGCCTGACCACAGCGCTTACGCGCAAATGCAGCGACCGTAAAATACATCAAGGCGCGATGACTGGTGTCACCACGCCTTGATGCAGCATGACCGAACTTGAACGTCTTGGTGGGCGCGCAGTCCGATCAATTTCCAGTTGAACGGATCAGAATTTGACCCCGACCGTCGCACCGAAGGTACGGGGCTCGCGCGGGATCGAGCGGGTCGCTTCGAGGCCGGTGATCACGAGCGCATTGACGATGTCGCGCGAGTTGCCAAGGTTCTTGCCCCAGACGGCGATGTCGAGCTGGCCGTCCAACAGGGTCACGCCAGTGCGAGCATTGATCAACCAGTGCGCCTTGTTGTTTGCCGATGCCAGAAAGCCATCCACGTCGGCTTGCGTGATCGGACCGACCGAGGTTCTTTTGCCGCCGCTGGCCGCGTCGACGAAAGCGCCGGTAGCGTCCTTGTAGTAACCGACCGGGAACACATAATTCTGCGACTGGTAGGCGAAGTCTCCACGCACGTAGAGCTTGGCGCTACCAAATTCACCTGACCAGGATGGCGAGATAGTCACCGTCCACTTCGGCACATAGGCAATCGCCTCCCGGCCTCGGTCGAAGCCATTGAAATCTATGAAGTTCTTGTACTTAGGATCGGTGTAGGCGGCCGTCCCGTCGAGACGGAAGCCACCGGGCAACAGCGCACTGACGTCGGCCTCGACCCCATAGATTTCCAGCGATGCGGCGTTGGAGATGACGCCGCTCGTCGTGTTACCGACAACGACGGTCGAGTTCCGCTGCACGTCCTTCACAAGCGTGTAATAGCCAGCAAGGTTCACGCGCAGGCGGCGGTCCAGAAACTCGCTCTTGAGTCCAGCTTCATAGCTGTAGGCCTGTTCAGGCTTAAACGAGTTCAACGAAGGTGGCACTGCCGAGATGCCGCGCAAGTTCTGGCCACCCGAACGATAGCCCTTCGCCGTCTTGGCATAGACCATGATGTCGTCCTTGACCTTGTAGTCGACCGAGACGGTATAAGACACCGACTTGAAGGTCGCCGAACGGTCCAAAGGGCAGGTTGACAGCTGACAGATGAACGTCGGCGCAGTGGTGTCTATGCTGCCAATCCCGGTACCGTTGACGGAGGAGATGGACTTGGTGTCCGACGAATAGCGAAGGCCGCCTGTGATCGACAGCTTCTCTGTAGCGTGCGCGGTTACCTGGCCATAGATGCCGCGCCCGATGTTCTTGATCTCGCCATTGTAGATTGTGGTCTTGCGCGTACCGAAAGGCGGCGAGAGAAATTGGCCCAGGAGGGTGAACGTGCTGCTCGCGCCATGATCGTAGCCAGTTTCGCGGAAGAAGAATCCACCGGCGGCGAAATCGAGCAGATCATTGAAAGCCGATCCCGTCGCCGTAACTTCGCCGCTCCACTGCTTGATCTTGAGGTCGCTGACGAGACTGTCGAGAACGCGGACTGCAAAGCCGTCCTGATCGGCATTGATGTTGTCCGAATGCACTTGGCGGAACGCACCAACCGCCTTGATGGCGCCAAACGAGGTGTCATAGGTCGCCGTGGCGCTGTAGGTTTCCGTGTTGGTGGTAATCTCGTTGACTTGGCTCACCGCACGGTTGCGGCCGGACGCGGGGTTGGTGGCCACCAAGTTAGCAAGGTAGGCATTACCAGCCGCCACGCACGCCGGGAGCGCCGCAGTACACGCTGCTGGGCCAAGTTGTTCAAGGCCCGCTTCAAGCGACGGACGGCCGAACGGCACGAAATAACCGAGCACGCCCGGCTCGGGGTGGTCCTTGGAATGGAACTTTTCGCCCGACAGCAGAACGCGGAAGCTTTCGGTTGGTTGGACCAGAATTTTGCCGCGAAGCAAATAATCGTTCATGTCCCCCATTTCACGACCGGAAATCGTATCGCGCACATACCCGTCACGCTTGTTGCCCGAATAGACGAGGCGAACACCAAGCTTGTCGTCCACCAGCGGCGCATTGAGCACGGCAGTCAGCGCCTGGTAGTTGTAATTGCCATATGTGCCGGACAACGAACCGGAAAGACCCTCGGAGAAGCTCGGATCGTTGGTTTCGATCAGGATGGCGCCGCCCGATGTGTTTCGGCCGAACAGGGTGCCCTGCGGCCCCTTGAGTGCCTGGAAGCTGCGCACATCGACCAGCGACGCATTCATGCCGTAGGCACGACCCCAGTATACGCCATCGACATAGGTGCCGACTGACGGATCGATTGTGCCCGAGACGTCGGTCTGCACCTGGCCGCGCATCTGGATAAGTACGGCCGAGTTGTTGATCTGCGCCGGCGAAAACTTGAGGCCTGGGGTCAACAGCGCGACTTCCGGAAGCGAACGGACGTTCTGCTGCTTCAGGGCTTCGCCGCTGTAGGCGGTGACCGCAACAGGGACCTTCTGGAGATTTTCACTGACACGGCGAGCCGTAACGACGATATCGCCAAGCCCCTGATCGGTTGCGCCTTGCGCAGGATCAGTTGGTCCTGTCTGCGCTGCGGCCTGTTGAGCAAGGCTGGCGCAAACCAGCGCCGCGAGCGACCCCGCGGCAGATAATAGCTGCTTATTCATCAAACCCCTCCCTTGGCTACGAGGTCCTTAGAAACGGGATCCTCGTCATTCATGCGTGGTACCATTCATGCGTGGTACTGATTTGCGCGACAGTAGGGCAACTTGACTTTTGGTCAAGGATGATTGCGAGGTCAAATCAAATGACGGCGCCGATAGCCTGGAGGTAGATGACACCCGGCATGCGGCCGGGATGGCCCATGGCGGCACGACATGGGGCGGGCTCCTGCGCCCTGCCTGCCGAGTTTATGTAATTTATACAGTTATACATGAAACGCCTAGAACCGGATAAATAGCCCAGAAATGGACCCTCGCCGTAACCCTTTTGCACCCGGTGCAGGTAGTCGTCCTCCCAAGCTTGCAGGCCGTGAGAGCACACTTGGGGAGGTGGCCGTTGCCGCTTGCGTGCTGCTCAGATGGCTGCCGTGGGGCGGGAAGCTCGACCATTCCGCACGCCCTGACACCCACACTTTCGCCACCAGTCTTGGGAGTTACGCTTTGTAACTCGGATCAATGCGGTCGAGCTTGCGCAGCATGGCCGGCCAGACCAGGTCATCACTGAACGCACGCAGGGCGTCCGGGCCCATCCGTTCGGTCATCGCGGCTATGACCTGTGGATCGGGCACGTGCAGCTCGCGACCGGCCGACATAGCCTTGATCTGGATCGTGCAGCAGGTCTCCAGCACCTGAATGCGGCTAAAAGCTTCAGCCACTGTGCGTCCCAGGGCCAAGGTGCCGTGGTTGCGCAGCAACATCATGTTCTTCGTGCCAAGATCCGCAGCCAGCCGCTCGCGCTCGTCCAGATCGTCAGCAATTCCTTCATATTCGTGAATCGCTATGTCGGGCGCAATCACCATGGCGCTCTGTTGATAGGGCAGTAGGCCACAGTCCAGCATCGACACCGCTACGCCGTCGCGGGTGTGGAGGTGGATGACGCATCCCGCATCGGCTCGCGCCATGTGCACCGCGCTGTGCACCACGAAACCGGCTTTATTGACTCCATATTCAGTTGGCTCGAGAATTTCTCCGGCAGCGTTGATCTTGACGAGACTCGAGGCGGTGACTTCCTCGAACAGCATCCCGAAAGAATTGATCAGGAACGCATCTTCTCCGGGAATAGCCGCCGAGATGTGCGTGGCGATCAGGTCGTCCCAACCGAAATGGGCGATCAGCCGATAGCAAGCGGCAAGGTCTCGCCGGATGGCCGCCTCCTCCGCTCGGGCTCCGGCAACAACCGATAATTGCGACACCCGGCTATCCATCTCGCTGCTCCTTGATTTCCACTCTGCGCCATCTTCAGCCCAACAGTGCCACCTGCACATCGCGCTGGCCGGTGTAGCTGTTACGGCCATGAAACACATAGAAATTGTCCAGCAGCATCAGATCGCCCGCCTGCCACGAAAAGGCAACTGCGATCGACTCCGCCAGCTCGTACATCGGCTTGAGTGGCTCAATCGCGATGGCTCCCCCATCACCGAAAGTCGTGGCATAGGGTGGCGGGGCTTCGGCGCTGTAAAGATGCTGGAACGCGGCGATCCGCTCCATCTGGCTGGGACTGTCAGTCCACGGATTGGGAGACTGGCTGAGAATGTGGTTGAACCAGATTTCCCGGCCGGTCCGCGGATGCGTGCTGAAGCCGCTGGCCGTATAGCCGACCGACAAGCTGCCATTCGGGGCCCACCGGCAATCTAGGCCCATAGCCCGGCAGGAAGCCTCAGCGGTCGCGCGGTGGGTCGTGGCAAATACGTCGTTCCAGATCAAATGGCCGGCATCGAGTTCGGCGTCTCCGCAGGACCAGTTGGGCGCGCGGAAATTGCGTACATAGCGCACTCCGCGCCGCTTCACCTCGTCTCGAAAGGCGCGGGGCAGCCCCTCATCGAAGCGCCGCACATCAGCGATCAGCGTCTCGCCGCCGGTGTCAGGGGCTAGGTTGCAGTAGAATGCCAGCTTGCTCGGAAAATGGGGGAGGTATGCCATTTCCTGATGGAACTGCAGCTTGAATTCGGGAGGGACCCGTGTCGCCTCGTAGGCCCTGCCGTGGATCGGGGCGCGCGGCGTGGCACCGCCGATATAGCCATACGGCAACTCGGGGTAGTGCTCGACCGCGCGGGAAAACACGTCTGTGTTGGCAAACGCAAATCCCCGCAGGACAACCGCACCGACATCGCACAGGAGCTCGTCGATCGTTTCCTGGCGTTCTCTCAGCCAGGCAATTGCCGCTTCCGGATCGCTGCCTAGATCGGCTCGGACAGGTGTGATGAACAGCGGCATCCCGAGTCCCGGCGCATAAGCCTCCAAATAGACTTCGGACCCGATGGGCTCGCTGCCTGGACTGCGCAACGACGGGGACGCTTTCACTGTCATGCTCTCCAAACCGTTATTGATGCTCTTATCACCGCCGTAAGCGGCCGCGACTAAAGCGAGATGACGACAGATATTATTCCGGAATCGTCAGTCGCCATGTCGGCACAAACCACGGCGCCGTCACGCTTCGATGTAGGGCGGCGGTGCCTTGAACACATCGCGATAAAACGCGCCTTCATCAACCACCTGACTGCCGTCGGCCGAAGTGAAGGTCGGGTGGGACGGTCGGAAGTTGATGAACTGCATTCCGCTCTTCCCGGTCTCGAACCCGTACAATACGTCCTTCGCAATCGCCAGCATCGTGCCGCGCCCACAGGTCCGCCGGCCGACGACCATTTCGCCGCTGGTCACCACGATGATCTCGTCCTGGGAGTGTGAGTGTAGCCCCAGCTTGTAATGGGGCAAATGATAGGTATTTTCGTGAAGCCACAGGGAACAGGTGGGACAGGCTGCATCGGCATAAATTGCCGCCCCTACGGCCGCTCCCGGCATGCACTCGCGCGTACGTTGCACGCGCCGGGCCGGCAATAGGTGGACATGCCCGCCGGACCGATTTGCCGGGGGAGCGCTGCGCCCGGCGTCGAACACGAGCAGCGTGGTATTTTCGGCCTGCGCATCGATCCTGGCGGACGAACCATGTTCAATGACCACGCAACTTCGCTCTTCCAGGACGGTGTTACCGACACTTGCCTCGCCCGCCCAGAGATAGACGATCTGCCCGCTGGCGACCTTGTTCCATTCGATTGCCGACCCGACAGACATGTGCCGAAAGCCACCTCGCAACGGGAATGCGTCGCCTACACCTTCGCGGATTTCCACAGGTCCGTGGCTGCGTTCACCCGGAGGAGAGTCAGCCCTCAGCGCCATTTGCGAAGGCAACACGAGCTGCACCTTGGCCATGTCCGCTCCTCGTTCCCGCTGCCTGCGTTCAGAACATTGGGCACAACTCACAGCGTCGTTTGGTAGAATGCGGCCGTGCCATTAGGGTAATCTTAGGCTGCGAGCCTCCGGAGTTGCAAGCTCCGATATGCGGCGGCTGTACGCATAGCCCCTGAGTTGCCGGCGCAATATTCCTCATCTCCCGGTGCCAGTCGAGAACGCGTCCGAAAAGCCCAGGCATTTCAAGACCTATGAGATCGGCTGCGTTTACATCGACAGCTGCCAATTGCGCCAGGGGGAGACAAGTTCGCATTGGTCTGACGGCACCCAGGCCATGCCTGACTGACGGAGTGATCATATCGCGTACCGCCGATGTGCAAGGACGGGTAAGATCGCCTTTTGCAAGGTTGCTGCAGATCGTCTCAGCCCGGCACTGGAAGCCCCAGATTCCCGCGCAAGGTGCTGGCCTCATACTCCGTCCGGAATAAACCGCGCTGCTGGAGTATCGGGACAACCCTGTCCACGAACACCTCCAGATCGCGCGGCAATATGTTGCCGGCAATCAGAAAGCCGTCAGCCGCACCGCATGTGAACCAATGTTCAAGGAGGTCGGCGATGTGTTCGGGCGGCCCGCAGGCGATCATGCTGGTCAGTCCACGCACCATCCGGATTGCAAGCTGGCGGATGGTCAGGCCGTCCTTCTCTGCCACCTTGCGCACCTGATTGAACAATGTTCGCGAGGCGTTGGTCATGGGGATGTCTCTCGGCAGCGGCCCGTCCAGCGGGAAAGATGACAGGTCTATGCCGCCAAGCGACATTTCCAGGTTCGCCACTGCAAACTCCACGTCGATGAGTTCATCGAGCTCCGCAAGCATCGCCCGCGCTTCTTCATGACTGTTACCGATAATCGGGATGAAATTGCATACCTGCTTGATGTCTGCAGGATCGCGGCCTAGAACAGTCGCCCTCGCCCGCACGTCGTCTATATATTCTTTCGCGGTCTCCGGATCTGGCGATATCGAAAAGACGAGGTCGGCTATTGATGCTGCCAAATCACGCCCCGGCCCGGAAGCGCCAGCCTGCACAATAATAGGACGCCCTTGCTTGGAGGGAGGAACCGAAAGGATGCCTTCGGCCTTCCGATATTTCCCTTCATATTTGAAACGGTGAATCTTGTTCATGTCGAACAACATGCCGGATTCCTTGTCGCCCAAGAACATGCCCGGCTCACTGGTTGCCCAATAACCTTGCACGATATCCGCGACCTCGCGGCCGATCTGATATCGTTCGTCATGCTCAGGAGCAGTATCGAGCCCAAGGTTACGCGCTTCGTCTTCGAGCCCGGATGTAACGAGATTCCAACCAGCGCGCCCCCCGCTGATGAGGTCGAGCCCGGCGATGTGACGCGCGATTTGATAGGGCGCATAGTAGGTCGACGACATGGTGGCGATCAAACCGAGATGTTCGGTAACCGCCGACAGCGCCGTCAGCATGGTCAGGGGGTCGACCTGGAAGGTGGTGAACGGCGTACGACACATCATGTTTCGCGGGAAATTCCGCACGCAGAGCTGGTCGGCGCTGAACATGAAGTCGAACTTTCCACGTTCTGATACCTGCGCCACGCGCTTGTAGAAGGTGAAGTCTATGCCCTGGTCGGCCTGGGCCTCTGGATGGCGCCAAGCTCCCCGATGCTGGCCTCCGGTATGAACGATCGTCGCCAGGATCATCTTTTTGCCGGATGTGGCGCTCATGGCTTCTCCTTCATTATCTCGCGCCGTGGCTGTTGTGCCAAAGCGATTGGCTCGCGCCTTATCCGTATCAGGGCCGGCTCCCACGACCTAATCTGTCCGTCGAACGAGCGACAGGCAAGATCCCAGCTGTGAGGCGAGAGTGTTAGGTGCCGACGATCCGTCAAGCATGTATCCTGTAACGGACTCGTTCACAGAAGCGGGAACGGGAGCTCACCTCCGAGACCATGTTCGATCCCCCCGCCCCGGCCGCTCTCACCTCGTGCTCCCCGCCTTCTCTGCTTCGGCATCAAGGCGCTCCAGCGTCGCAGCGCCGCCAAAGGAGCCGGGCCGTCCGCTCTACACCCTTTATCAGCACAGGCGGCGCACTCAATTCCAGTTGGCCATCTATCAACCGTGCATGACGGGGCGCTGGCGCTCCGATCAGGGCGGGGTCCAGACATAATTCAAAGTTGTGATGGATGATGCCCGCATCCTCATCGACCCGATAGGATCCAGCGTAAGCCATGTATCCCCTTGCGAGTACCCCCGCACTCGCATCATCCAGATCGCGCATCGTACCCCGTCTGGGCCGAGGCCGGCCCGACACCATCAGGTTCACGCTGACGATACCGTCAGCATAGACCAGCAGACCCGTGGCGTCCGTTCCCATGGGATAGCGCGTCACGTCGCCGTGCGTCGCGCTGTAGCTAACCAAACGCCACGCGCCGACGATCCGTTCGGCCAGAGCGCCCTTACCAGCAACAGGATCAGTTCCGGCCATGGGTACAGTCACGATCCAACGGCTCCACTTCCGAGGCCTGGCCGCTGGGGAAGAAGCCCTTGCTCATGGAAACCTCCTGTCATTCGATCTTGTCCGCATTCCGGACGACCAGGAGATGCGACTTCCGCACTCATTGCAGAAGTCTGTTTCTTTATAGATATACGTATTGAGAGCATAGCTCATGCGCTATGAGCTCAACCTGCTGCTCGCCCGAAGGATGCCGGGATTCGTGTTGACTCGCATATAGACATATGTCTACTTCATGAACATGGAGCAGGGTGCAACCGCCCCGGAAAGGGAGCGCTGGCTTTTCCCTGTAGGCCTGTGAAGATACGCGAGTGCTCTTTGGATGGCGCAACACGGCTATGTTTCGGGCCAAGTCTGATGGTTCTGATGCACAAGAAAAAATGCGGATGAACAAAACGGCATTCGTCTGCGTGTGGCCCTGACTGCCGGGGTGCTGAGTTTGATCAAGGATCACTAGCCCGGAGAGGCTGAGATCTGGAGGGTGTATGAAGGCTTATTTCCCGACGCGAATGCTGTCGATGGCGTCAGCCTTGAAATCCAATATGCCGACGCCGAAAAACGCGCGCGCCTAATGAACGGCACTTATAGACTTCTTTCCGCCGAGCTGGGGGGCGTGCCGCTGGCGCCGGGCGTCAGAAATTCAATCGCTACCTTCAATAAGCCAAACTCCAGGCTGTCGGCCGATTGGGAGTTCGATGATCGCGACTTGATCCATCCCACTCCCCGCTTCGGACACCAAGCCGGTGGCTTCGCCAAGACTGCTTCGCGCCCAGCCGATTCCTTTCCGCGTAGGTCGCGGGCAGTCAAGGATCATGACGTCGGGATCAAGACGTCCTGGGCGATTGCCAGGATAGCTGAGCGCACCAATCTCGCGTTTCTCTGGGCAAATTGCAAAAACATTTCGCGGCACTTCAGCTTCGGTACCGATCGCGTGGAATTGAGCACTATCGAAAACGGGGTAGAATCCGCTTGAGTGCCGAACCCTCCCTGCTCCCGGGAGAAGGCATGGCCACCGCCAGCCGGTCCCGGGTCCTCGTTCTCGGCAAGTGGTGGGTTCTCGCGCTGCTGGTAGTGGCCACGATAATCAACCTCATGGATCGGCAACTGCCGTTTATCATGGCAGAACCGATCAAGGCCGAATTCAAGCTGACAGATACTCAACTCGGAATGCTTGGCGGAATTGGCTTCTCTCTGGTCTATGCGCTCGCGGCGTTGCCCCTGGCTCGTTTGGCTGATGGCCGCTCCCGCCGCCTGGTTCTCGCCGGATCGATTTTGGTCTGGAGTCTATGCACGGCCGCTGGCGGCTTGGCGGCGACCTATTTGCAGCTACTGGTTTCACGTGCGGGTGTAGCCTTCGGCGAGGCTGGCGCCGCTCCCGCGACGCATTCACTGGTGGCCGATCTGTTCCCTCCGCGCCAGCGCGCTTTTGCGCTTGGCCTCACCTCTGCGGGCATATCGCTGGGCGTGCTCGTTGGCATGGCTGTGGGCGGATATGCACTGCAGTGGATGGATTGGCGAATGGTGTTGATGTTGGCTGGTCTGCCTGGTGCTGTATTGAGCCTGATCTTTGTCGCATTCGTGCAGGAGCCTCCCCGCCATGGCGCGCGAGAGAACGTGCCCCCGGCCTTGAGGTCGGCCTGTGCCCGGCTATGGCGACAGCGATCGTTCGTGTGGATGGTCGCGGCATGCATGCTCTGCACGTTTGCAGGCATAGGATCGTCCGCATTCGGCGCCAGCTTTTTCATGCGCGTGCATGGTAGTTCGCTGGCCGCCGCGGGGCTGATCGTTGGCGTCGCTGTCGGCTTGGCCGGCGCGCTCGGAGGAGTGCTCACGGGGTATCTGGCTGATCGGCTAAGCCTTCGCGATCGGCGCTGGGTGCTTTGGCTCGCGGCGATCAGCATGCTGCTGCGTACGCCCCTCTACATCGCAGCCTGGTTCGCGACTGACATGGCCACCGCCACCAGCCTGCTTGTCGCGTCCGGTGTTCTTACTGGAAGCTACCTACCGATGACCTATACTGCGACGCAGGCAATCGCAGACGCCAGGATGCGCGCCTTCGCTTCGGCGGTGACGCAATTGGCGGTAAACCTTCTGGGCGGCGTCGCCGGGCCGATTGTTGTCGGCATCATCAGCGATGCGCTCAATCCGCGCCTGGGCGTCATGTCGATCGCCTATGCATTGGCGATCACCGGGGCGACCGCGCTGATCGGCTCCATATGCTACTGGCATGCGTCGAAATTCTATCTAAGCGACATTGCCGACCATGATTTGAGAATAAGTGAATGACGAACATCATGATATAATCGAGATGCACTTGTAATTTTTAATATTTAACGGAAATTATTCAAATATAACTTTTGTGCTGCGTCATCATTTTTCAATAAATACTGGACTAGATCATGCACCCATATCAGCACGCATTGACGCACCCGGAGCGACTTGCTTTTGTGGTTGCCGATACGGGCGAAAAGCTCACGTACCGCCAGCTTGATGATCTGACAAATCAGGGGGCTCATCTGTTCCGCAAGCTCTCCCTACGGCCGGGCGACCGAATAGGCCTGCTGCTCAAAAATTGCGCCGCCTTCCCCGTGGCCTATTGGGCAGGCCAGCGGGCCGGTCTGATCGTCACGCTGATTTCAACGCATCTCAAGGCTTCGGAAGCGAGCTACATCCTCACCAACTGCCAAGCCAAATTGCTGATTACGTCCCCTGATGTGGGAGAGACGGCCGAGGTTCTGGCCCGTGATCACGAGCAGCTCGCGGCAGATTTGGAGCATGTCATCTCGATGGGGCCAGAGCCGCTGGCCGGAGCAATCTCTTGGGACGAAGCCACGTCGTCTCTCCCGGTCGCGCCGATCGCGGACCAGGTCTCGGGATATTACATGATCTATTCCAGCGGGACGACCGGCAGGCCGAAGGGTATCGTCCTGACGCACCAGCCCGGTCCGATCGAGCAGGAATCCAGCATCGAGGAGACATCGCGCCTGAGCCTCGGGAATCTGGAGCCGCTGGTGACATTCAATGCCGCGCCTCTCTATCACGGGGCCGCCCTCGTCTCCATGATCACAACTTTGCGGGCCGGCGGGACCGCGGTATTCCTGCGCAAGTTCGACGCCGTTGCCGCACTGCGGGCGATCGAACAGTGGCGCGTCACCTTCGCCCAGTTCGTGCCGACCATGTTCGTCAGGATGCTGGCGCTGCCCGACGCGGTGCGAGAAGCATTTGACCTTTCGCCTCTCAGACGGGTGCATCATGCTGCGGCGCCGTGCCCGATCTCGGTCAAGCGGCGCATGCTTGACTGGTTCGGGCCGATTATTCACGAATATTACAGCGGGACCGAGGCTAACGGGTTATGCTTCATCTCCCCCGAGGAATGGCTGCGTAAGCCCGGCTCGGTCGGGCGCGCGCTTCTGGGCGCAATTCACATCTGTGACGAGGACGGCGAGGAATTGCCCGCAGGTTCCGAGGGCTTGATATATTTCGAAAATGATCGCCCGTTCGAATATCTGAACGACCCGGAGCGCACGGCCGCAGCGCTTCATCCGCATCACCCCAGCTGGTCGACGATCGGAGATATTGGCCGGGTCGATGAGGACGGCTACCTGTTCCTGACGGACCGCAGGGATTTCACCATCATCTCTGGCGGGGTGAACATCTATCCCCGGGCCACGGAAGACGCCCTGATCCAGCATCCGGCTGTAGCGGATGTCGCGGTAATCGGTGTGCCGGACACGGAGTTCGGCGAGTCGGTGAAGGCGATCGTGGAACCGAAGGACTGGGCGGAGGCATCGCCAGAGCTGGAGCGTGCGCTCATCAATCATTGCCGTGCTCTTATTTCGCGCCTGAGCTGTCCGCGAAGCGTCGACTTCGTCCGCTCGCTGCCACGGTTGCCTACAGGCAAGCTCGCCAAGCACGAGCTGCGGAAGTCCTACAACGACGCCGAATCGGGCGCGCGATGAAGAGCGCCGTGCGCTCCGCCACGGAGCCAGGAGAGAGCGCACTCGGCCGGATGCCGCGCTCCCGTGTTCAGCTCCTGCGCGATCACTCGTGCCACGGCAAAGGCTCGAGCACATCTTTCACCACCTGTCGGGCGAAGTCGATATCTCGCCTGCCTCGTTCGAAAAGGCCCCGCGCATGACTGGTCACGACAAAAACGAACGGGAACATGAAGCGAGCGCAGCTGCCATATCAGGGACGCAGTCCGGTGCGGAATCGCCCAAGGGGATGGCGACGGGCGAAGACCATAACAAAATGGGTCGCCGAACAATGCTGACACGGCATATAGAGACCGGCGCTCTCCTGAAGTTTGCACGGGCCACAGGTGAGACTGGTCCGATGTTCACCGACGCCGAAGGCTCGCAATGGGAAAAGGAGCATCTGGTCGCGCCCCCCACATATGTGGCGACCTTCTGCGAAGTGCTTGGCGGGGTCTTCACCCAGCACCCGGAATACAACATGTTTCTCCATAGCGCAGATGCGGTAGTCAACTATGAACCGATCCGTCCTGGGGACACGATCACGGCGACAGCGGAACTGAGCGATGTCGTGCGCAAGCTTGGATCTCGCGGGCCGACCATCGTCCAACGAGGCATGGTCACTCTCACCAATCAGTATGGCCGGACGGTTTCCACCGTGGAAGTCGAGATGCGCAGTTTCAGCACACATGCCACGGGAAGCGGAAATGATTGAAGTCCGAACGCTCGATAGCTTCGCGCAGATCGCGCAAGGCATGAATCTACCTCCGCTCGACGTGACGATCACGCGCGCCGACCTCGTCCGCTATGCCGGTGCCTCCGATGATTATGTTGCGCAACACTGGGATCAGCAGATGATGCTCGAAGCGGGATTTGACGATGTGGTGGTGCATGGCTGGCTGTGCTTCGCGCATATGTGCCGTTGCGTGACAAACTGGGCCACACCAGCCGTCGCGACCATCGTCTCTTATCGCATCCGATATCTGCGTCCTCTTTACCCGGGCCAAATCACCTGCGGTGGCCTCGTCGAAGAGGTGGATGATGACAAAGCGCAACTCAGTTTATGGGCCCGTAATATGGCGGGCGAGAAGGTCACCATTGCGGACATGGTCCTGCGCCCGGTTCCCTAGAGAGACTTGCCTCGTGCGCCGTGCGCTCTTGCCCCCCTCACCCCTTCACGGAGACGACATGACATGAGTGAGGATGGACTTCCCCGCGGGCCGTTGACCGGCGTCCGGGTGGTGGAATTCGCCGGCATCGGTCCTGGACCTGTGGCCGCGATGCTGCTGTCGGACATGGGAGCGGAGGTCATCCGCATCGAACCGCCCCAACATGATCCGCAGATTTTATTCGACGTCACATTGCGCGGGCGCCCGTCGCTTGCGTTCGACCTCAAGCAAGAAGAAGATCTTGCGCGTTGTCTTGAAACGCTAAGATTTGCTGACATTCTGATCGAGGGCTTCCGGCCGGGGGTGATGGAACGGCTCGGGCTTGGGCCTGAGGTCGCTCTCCAGATCAATCCTCGCCTGATCTACGGCCGCATGACCGGTTGGGGCCAGGAAGGCCCGCGCGCCACGGATGCTGGTCACGATATAAACTACATCGCGATGACCGGAGCGCTGGCAGCAATGGGCGAAGCCGGGCACCCGCCCAGGCCGCCCTTGAACCTCGTTGGCGATTTCGGTGGCGGATCCTTGTATCTCGTGTTCGGTATCGTGGCCGCGTTGTACGAGCGGGAACGATCCGGGCTGGGACAGATTGTCGATGCCGCCATCGTCGACGGGACCAATTCGCTCATGGCGATGTTCCAGGGGTTGGCGGCTTCGATTCCCGGCGTGATGGCGCGCGAGCGGATACCGCTCGGCGGAGTGCTGCCCAATTACCGCTGCTACCAATGCGCCGATCAGCGCTATGTCGCCGTCGGCGCCATGGAGCCCCACTTCCACCGCGAACTGCTACGCCGGCTAGGACTGGACGAGGACCTGCCTTGCACGCCGGAACAGGCCGCTGAAGAGACTACCTGCCTCGAACGGGCTTTTGCCACCCGCACCCGTGACCAATGGGCCGAATGGTTCATCGGCTCCGATGCCTGTGTCTCCCCCGTGCTCGAACTGCATGAGGTTCCTTCTGATCCGCACATGGCGGCCCGTTCATCGCACGTGACGATCAACGGGGTAACGCACCCGGCCCCCGCGCCACGATTGTCACGAACGCCAGGAGCGATCCAGGGGCTTGCTCCGGCATCAGAGGAAGGAGGCGAGGAGAGGTTGGTACGATGGCGCCAAGCGGGCAGTCGCGATGGCGTCGCTTCCCTGCATGTGGAGCCATGAACAACGGGAAAACATGACATCCATACGATACGGCGCGCCTGGTGGCGGGCCGTGGTGATGCATTGCAGGGATCCTAAACAGTTGGAGTTAGACGGTATGTCTCAGGTCATGGAAGGCGTCCGAGTACTGGAACTGGCCGAATATGTGTTTGGGCCGGCCGCATGCGGGCTGTTGGCAGAATGGGGTGCGGATGTCATCAAGGTTGAGCATCCGATCCGCGGCGATGTCTATCGCTCGGTGCGGTGGATGGATGTGCCCGACGCAGCGATCCATCCCTTGTTCGAAGGCTGCAACCGGGGCAAGCGTAGCATCGGGCTGGACGTATCCGCTCCAGACGGCCACGCCTTGCTGATGGAGCTCGCAAAGACGGCCGACGTGTTCGTTACCAGCATGCTTCCGTCCACACGTCAGAAACTCCGGGTCGATGTGTCTGACTTGCGCGCGGCCAATCCGCGGATCATCTACGCGCGCGCATCGGCATATGGCGATGAGGGGCCGGGCCGTGACCTAAGTGGATTTGATGGCACCGTATTCTGGTCCTATAGCGGGATTGCCCACAGCCTGACGCCAGCCGAGTTCGATGTGCCCCTGCTTCTGAACACCGGCCCGCTGGGTGACTCCGTGAGTGCCATGAATCTGGCCGGAGGCATCTCGGCCGCCCTGTTTCACCGCGCGCAAACCGGCAAGGCGACCGAAGTCGATGTTTCGTTGTTGAGCAGCGCTTGCTGGTCTGCCTCGGGCGCGCTGAATTGCCTGGCCGCCGGAGGAACGCTGGCTCGTCAGCCGCTGCCTCGGTCGGGGGGGATGGCAGGCAACCCGATGGTCGGGTTCTATCGGACATCGGATCGGCGCGCGGTTTGCATCTTCGTATTACAGCCAAGCCTGCACTTGCGCAGTTTCCTGGAGCATCTTGGCCGGCCGGATCTTCTGCAGGATCCCAAGTACGAAAATATCGAACGCCTATTCGAAAACGCTGAAGAGGCGGCGTTCGAATTCGCGGCCGTTTTCGAAAAGCATCCGCTATCGTTCTGGCGGGATCGCCTGAAGACATTTTCGGGACAATGGGCTCCGGTCCAGACCCTCGAGGAAATCGTTGTGGACGAGCAAGCGCTCGCAAACGACCTCATGCTGGAGGTCGATGCCGAAGAGCTCAAACCGGTCGTCGGACGCGTAAGAGGACCGGTCAGGTTTGATCGCAGTTCGAGCCCTACACGCTCAGCGCCCGAGGCGTTCGAGCACACAGAGGCTCTGTTGCTTGACCTTGGAGTGGAGTGGGACCGAATTGCGGAACTCAAGGCGGCTAACGTCATCGCATGAGCGATGTCGGCAAAGAGAGATCTCATGCGCAAGCGCGTCTGCGGCCATGTCTTCGAGACGGCTGCGAGCCACGGGCTGGTCCTGACCGTTGGATTACCAGCGGTCGTGCCGGGGCCTTGCCGGGGGAGAATTCCGGTCGAGGCCTGACGGCGGAGCGGACCCGCGTGAACGGGGATCAACTGAGCTCATCCGCCAAATTGTCTGCGAAGGCGGGACCGATCCACAGATCAGATGATAATTTGCAATCTCGGTATTTCCGGTATTTCCCCTTGACAACGCAGTTGGTAGACGAAAGTCTACTCCATGAACAAAAAGGGCAGGGGCGATAATGGTGCAGAGGACTTCGTCCGGCGTTTTGGCATCTCCAACACTGCCGCGCCATCCACCACTGTAACGACTTGCGAAGCGACTTCGATCGACGCGGCAGAACGACGATGTCGAGTTCTGATGCTTCCACCGGCGTCTCAGGCCAGCTTCCGGTCGCTCCGCACACATAACGCGCCGAAAAATCGATACCTATCCTGACTGATGGGCGATCGAAGGCAAACACCACCAGTGACAATAATAATGGAGAGGAGACGCAACATGAACCGCTTGAAATTGCTAGCAAGTGCATCTGTTATACTTGTGGTTCCGACAGCTTCGGCCTTGGCGCAGGTCACCGCCACGCCGCAAGCGTCGAATGCGGCGGATTCGGGGAATACGGGACTGACAGACATCATTGTCACTGCGCAAAAGCGTAGTGAAAGATTGCAAAATGTTCCGGTAGCGGTGACCGCGTTGGCCGGGCAGGCGCTGCAGGACGGGAACATTACGGATACAAAGGCACTCAGCGTCGCAGTGCCGAGCCTCAATTTTACCCAGGCCGCGTCCTTCGCCCAGCCGTTCATTCGTGGCGTCGGTTCCCGTGGCAACACGTCCACCGATGAGCAGATTGTCCCGATCTACGTGGATGGCGTGTACCAGATCGGTATGACCGCCGGGCTCTTCAAACTGAACAGCATCGATCGCATCGAAGTGCTTAGGGGTCCTCAAGGTACGCTGTTTGGCCGAAACGCGGTAGGGGGTGCAATCAACATCGTAACCAGGGATCCTGACTTCGCGGCTCCAAAGGCGGAAATCGGCCTGGGATACGGCAGGTTCAATGACGTCAAGGTCGATTTCTACGGAAGCACTCCCCTGACGGAGAATCTGGCAGCCAACATCTCGGTGATGCGTCAAAAAGATCACGGATTTTCGCGCGACATTCTGAGAGGCACTCATGAGGCGGCCTCGCGCACCACTTCGGCGCGTGCCAAGCTCCTCTGGACACCGACGGAAGCGCTCACTGTAAAATTAATCGGCTTCTATGTGGGCGCCGGAGATGCCGCAGGCGTGGCGAGCTTCCCGCTTAATGGCAACACCGCCGCTCGCCGGGTCGACTCCACCGCCATCATCGGCAAAGACTACGCGCTGGCCAACAGCTTTTCTCCCTATGCAGACAGCAAGACCTATGGCGGATCGGCTCAATTGGATTATGACGCCGGCGCCGCGACCATATCGTCGCTGAGTAGCTACGCCTATTTCAGAAGCGAATTCGCCACGGATAACGATGCAACCGCATCGACCTCCGCCAGCCCTGCTGCCAACAGTCGGTTCCTGGGGGTTGATCAGCATTACACGTTCACACAAGAGTTGCGCGCTGCATCAAATGGTGACGGGCCATTCCACTGGCTGGTCGGCGGGTTTTATCTTCATGACATTCTCAAGAACCCAGCTGGATCATTCATCAATGTCCCCGGACTAAGTGTCACGAATCGAGGTACCACCGAATCCTTCGCATTGTTCGGCGAGGGGCAATATGATTTTACCACGAACCTTTCGGTAAAAGCCGGCCTTCGCTATTCGAAGGATATTCGCACGGTGAACACTCTCGACATTCTTGCTGGAAAGCGCGTCACCGACAAGCGGCACTGGGATGACATCTCACCTAGATTGACTATTGACTACAAGATTGCCAATGGTCAGCGAATTTACTTCACGTACAGCCAGGCGTTCAAGAGCGGTCTTATCATCGAGCCGGTAACGACGAGCTCCATCAATTTTGTCAACATAGTGGACCCCGAGAAACTGAAGTCGTACGAGATCGGTTTCAAAGGTGACCTTAGTTCAACGTTTCGCGCCAATCTTGCGGCATTCTATTATGATTACAAAAACGTACAGGTGACAGGGCAAGGCAATCTACCTTCCGGAGCGATTTTCAGTTTTCTGCAAAATGCAGCAAAGGAAGAAATTTACGGTATCGAGGCCGATTTTACCTATGTGCCAACTCGTGATCTGACGATGGGCCTAGCACTTTCCTGGTTGCATGCTCGCTACAAGGACTTCCCCAACGCCTCGATTCAGGTTCCCCGTCCGGACGGCCTCGGCAATATGGGCATAACCGTGGACGTTGCGGGGAACCAGGTTCAACGCGCGCCCACTTTCACCGCCGGGTTTAACAGTAGTTACGTGATCCCCACGGAAATTTTCGGCGGAAATCTGCGCTTGAGCGGCAATGTTGTCTATAGTTCGGGGTGGGCCTTCGACGTGATCGGCCGGGTGAAAACAGGGGAGTATGCCGATCTGAATGGGCGTATCGCCTGGACGAGTGCGGATAGCCACTACAGCGTGGCACTGTGGGGAAGCAACCTGACGAACAATCACCGGTTCGTTTCCGTGGCGGAGTCTAATGGCGCCGATCGTGCCAGCCTTGTTCGCCCGATCTCTTACGGTGTCGAGACGCGGTTCAAATTCTGACGCGAGTGCCGGATCAGGTCCGGTCCATTGATTGGCGGTATCGGACCACAGGATCGCCCGCGAGCGACAAACCGAGATCGCCATCAAGCTGGTCGAGGCCCGGCGGTACCCCCATGCCCTGGGCCTCGGGCCCGTGTCACCGCGTGGCGCGGGCAAAAAGGTGAAGTGGACCCGGTTCTGCTGGAGCTGGAGCACAGATTGAAACGGATACGGAAAGGTCAGAATATGGTTGTGGCAGCCGACAGCATCATGAATGCTCCAGATCGCCCCGTCGAACTGCATGGCCGAGTGTACGCACCACAACTCATGGCGACGGCTATGAACTTGGATGATGATCGGCCGCTACTTGCAACCGTCGGGCAATCGCCACTTTCCGTGAGGGCGGTGCGTGAACAGACGAGCCGCTATGTCCAGGCTTTGACCAAGTTGGGCATATCGAGGGGTGACAAGGTCGCGCTGCTCTCGTCCAACCGGCTTGAAGTCATTCATCTTATCAATGCCGTTGGAATTTTGGGCGCGCTCTCTGTCGCGCTTCATCCGCTGGGGGCGGTGAGTGATTACCTTTACGTGCTTGAGGACGCCGAGATATCCATCCTGCTGTTCGACCCCGACCATAAGCTCGAAGCGGCGCAGCAAATTTCTCGATTGTCACGGCGCCCGATCCGGCTGTTGAGTTTCGGACCAGGTCCCATCGGCGAAGACCTGTGCGCCATGGCGGATGCAGAGCAACCCTGCCCGTTGGAGGGCGTGAAGGTCGCCGGTAAGGATGTCCATCGGTTGAGCTACACGGGCGGAACCACCGGGCAGCCAAAAGGCATTGTGAGCAATTTCGACAGCTACAACGAAATGCTGGCTAGTCTCCTGTCGGATTGGGAATGGCCGCTGCCGCCCAGGGCACTCGTATGTGCGCCCTTGAGCCATATTGGCCAAGTGATGTTCATGCCTACGTTACTTAAGGGAGGCACTCTGTTCGTCCTGGCGGGCGGCTTCGACGCGGGCGCCGTCCTGCGCGCGATAGAGGACAACAGGATCAACTGTCTGCTGCTTGCGCCCACAATGATTTACGCCCTGCTCGACCACCCCGATATAGGCCGGTTTGACCTGACGAGCATTGAGACCATCTTCTACGGAGCATCCCTAATGTCTCCGACCAGGCTGAAAGAAGCGATCGAACGCTTCGGTATGGTATTCTCTCAGTTCTACGGCCAGGGCGAGGCGCCAATGGTCGTTACGCTTCTGCGCAAGGCGGACCATCGTCCCGACGATCTCAACCGCCTCGCTTCGTGCGGACGCCCGGGCCCGTGGGCCACTGTTGCGCTCCTTGACGACAGCTGCGAGCCGGTCGCGGAGGGGGAGCCGGGTGAAATCTGCGTTCGCGGGCCGATCGTCATGGACGGCTATCTCAACCGGCCGGAGGAGACCTCGGCCGCGTTCGAGGGAGGCTGGCTCCATACCGGAGACATCGCGGTCCGGGACGAACTGGGCTTCCTGCGCATCGTGGACCGTAAAAAGGATATGATCGTGTCAGGCGGGTTCAACATCTTTCCACGAGAGGTCGAAGATGCCCTGTCCACGCACCCGGCGGTCGCTCAGGTGGGAGTGATCGGCGTACCTGACCCGAAATGGGGCGAGGCAGTGAAGGCGTATATAGTGCTTCGTCCGAATATGCAGGCCAGCGAGGCCGAGCTGATCGCCCTTGTACGCGAGCGCAAAGGCCCGGTGCAGGCCCCCAAAACGGTCGAGTTCTTGCCATCATTGCCGCTAACCGCAGTGGGCAAGGTCGACAAGAAGGCGCTTCGGCAGCTCAAACGTGCAATGTAGCGCAATCAACAGCGTCGAAGGATTGCCACGCACCTCGCCAGTAGATCCCCGGGTCTCGTAAGGTCGGTTGATCGTGGGGCTGTTTCGATACTGACATGAAATGACCAGGATGAACTCCGCTTTCACGCAGTTCGCCGACGAATTGGCGCGCATCAGAGGCCGCGTGGATGGTGCATTTCGCACGGTTCGGCAGTCATTGGAGCTGTCGCATATCGACGTTGTGGTGCTTAACTCCGTCATCGGGGCATCGCATCCCCTCACGGTTCCCCAGATCAGCCGCAGCCTCGGTTATGCACGCCAGGTGATCCAGCGGGCGGCCGGGGGGCTGCTCGCGCGCGGGATAATCGCCATGCAGGACAATTCCGATCATAAGCGCGCTCGATTGCTGGTCGCGACGGACCCTGGCCGGGAACTCAAGGCGGAGTATGAAAGGCGCGCGCTCGCGCTCATGGATTCACTGAATCAGGGGCTGAAAGCCGGGGCTGTAGAAGAAGCCGCGCGCGGCCTGAATATGATCCGGATCACATTGGAGCGCAATTTGAGACGGGCTGGCGCTGACAAGGATTGATCAGCTCATCCCGGGGATGGTCGGAGGAACGTCGTGTTCAGGCGGCGGCGGGCGATCCTGTCGTTACGCCTCCGTCGCAACGTACGAGCGCCCCCGTGACGAAGCCGGACCCGGGTGAAGCCAGAAACAGGGCGGTACTGGCGATTTCCCCGGGTTGAGCAACGCGCCCCAGCGCGCCAGGCACGGTATGGCGCAGCTCCTCGGGCCATGCCTTGGCGATGTCGGTCAGAAACGGTCCGGCCGACAGAGTGTTCACCCGAACCTTCGGACCATATTCAAGCGCGAGGCTTGAGCTCATCGCATTCAGGGCCGCCTTCGCAGCCGCATAGGGCACAATTTCGGGCGACGGAAACAAAGCGGCAGTGGATGACACGTTGATTATGCTGCCGCCATCGCCATCAGCCATGCGCTTGCCAATCTGGGCGGCAAGACGGAAGGCGCCCTTGAAGTTAAGGTTGAGGACGCTGTCGAAGAGCTTTTCTGTTACCTCATGGCTAGGCGCTCGAGGGCTCATGCCGGCATTGTTGACGAGGATATCGATCTTGCCGAATTCCGCGTAGACGTGCTCGATCAGCGCGTCGATCTGATCCCATCGGCCGACATGCGCAGAATAGGCGAGCGCCCTGCGGCCCATCGCACGGACTTCTTCGCACGCCTCTTCGCACATCTCGATTTTGCGGCTGACGACGACGATGTCGGCGCCGTGCGATGCAAAGGCTCGGACGATCTCCCGGCCCAAGCCTCGACTACCGCCGGTTACCAGGGCGGTCAGACCAGTCAAGTCGAACAACGGGTCGATGGCCCCGGTCATGCTGACTGCCCCTGTTCAGCGAGCATGTCCAGTGGCTCGCATTCGCGCTTGAGGAAATCCATTATCCAGTCAAGCTTCGCTTGAAACTCAGGCTCAATAGCGAAATCGATCATCGCGGCCTCTCCTGGTAGTTGTTCAGCGTTCAGATTGTATCCACACCTGGTTCCAAGCCGCGATGAACGCGAACCGAAGCCCGATATCGTCGGACAGGCTACCTTGAAGCTGTCGAATTCGAGCGCTTTCAAGTGAACAGGGAATAGTCGGGGCACCGGATCGGTTCCCGTGGGGCGTTTCGGCCATCCGGCATCTTCTCGTCTAGGGATACTCTGACACAAAGGTGCCGATATGCCCCTTAATTTCTTTATAACACTCTTGGTGCTAAATTCCGCAGAGTCAACGGGATTACCGATGTGAGGCCAATCTGCTTCGACGCTGGCTCGAGGTTGCGACCACCCATTGGCGCTTGCTCATGCCACCCGCGACAGGTGCCCTTGAAAATAATCGCTAGACCGATGTCAAAGATATAAAGTTTTGCTGGCGCGCTCGATATGCAGTGACCTGCGCCGAAAGCCATATGCATGCTGCGGCGATGGTCGCATCAGGCATACCTTCCACGCTACGCCCTCAAGGAGCGCGGTGTCGCGCTGCTCAATCTGGAGGAAAACTCGACACCTCATCGGCCGCCGGCGAACTCGTGTTTCACGTGTTCGGTGCGATTGCGCATTTCGAGCGTCGTTTGACAGCTGAGCGCACGAAAGGACGGTATCGCCGCGGCGCGCGCCAAGGGAAAGCTTCCAGGGCGCCGCCCGCTCGATCCCGAGAAAGCCAAAGCAGCCCTGAGCCTGGTGGTGGCAAGCATGTCGCCGACCGATGCCGCGCGGCAGCTTGGTCTCGGTTGTGCGACGGTGTATCGCGAAATGGCTTTGGCCGGTATTCGGCGAGCAGGGTGATTTCGTTGTTTAGGCGGTTTGCCAAGGGACATTGGATGGACGAAAAGCGGATCATGGGTGTGCCCGGCGCCAGCCTCAGTTTCGAAGCACAGGCCGGCGAAATCTCGACAATATTCTTGCATGGCTTCGGCGGCGACATGCGGACCTGGGATATACTTTGGCCTCTGTTACCCTCTCAGCGAGGCTACATTCGTTATGACCTGCGAGGATTTGGCAATTCTGTCGCCTTGGACGGTGGCCCATTCCATCACGCCGACGACCTGTTGAACCTCATGGACGCTTTGCAGATCGATCGATGCGATCTTGTCGGGGTATCGATGGGCGGCAGTGTGGTGCTAAACCTCGCGCTTTCACATCCGGATCGGATTCGAAGCCTGAGCCTGCTGAGTTCCGGGCTGACAGCATGGGAATGGTCCGATGAATGGAGGATGCTCTGGCACCCCATCGTGATCGCCGCACGCGCCGGCGAAATGCAACGGGCGAAAAGCCTATGGCTGGCCCATCCGCTCTTCGACACCACTCGATCGTGCAGCGCGGCGGATGTACTTCGAGCGGAAGTCTCGCGCTTCTCTGGTGCTGCGTGGATAGATGATAATCAAGGGCCGGCGTTGCCAGATCTTGACCGTCTTCATACTCTCCGGCCACCCCTGCTGCTGCTAACGGGCGCTCACGATTATGCAGATTTCCGCCTTATCGCCAATATGATCGAAGCGTGCGTTCCTAATATAACTCGGCACGACGCCGAAGATCTCGGTCACCTCGTGCACCTTGAGGCCCCGCTTTGGTGCCGAGACATGCTGACCGCCTTCTGGCAAAATACATAAAGTGCACATCTTGTTCGCACTTAGCGCAATTCAGAGAACATCCGATGCGTTGACCTCCATTAGCGCAAGCAATCGCAGGACGGATCACCCGCGAATTCAGAGCGAGGCACTGGTTCGCCTGGGCGGATAGGACAATTAGGACAAATTCGCCCGCGGTAATGCTCTTACGATCTGCAAATACAATTTCAACTTGTCAGGAAATCTCCGAATCTGGCCCTATACGAGGGCGCACGGTCCGGAATATTCAGTTTGGCGATCCCGAAATCCGCGGCATCATATTTGTGCTTGTCTGCGCCAGTCGGCCGCTCTGCCGCTATGTGCCGCTTGAGGGTTTCTTCGTATTCCGGCGTGAATTCCAAACCGAAATTCTCGTAGATACGCCTCACCGTGCCTATCGGGTCCGTGCGAGTTTCCCTGAAAGCGACGTCGAAGATCCTACTGTCCACCTCAGGGCGCTGCCTGCTTTTTGTGGCCCTCTCCAGAGCCTCTTCAAAATGCAACAACACCTCTCGGCCGATGGTCGGCCCATCGGAAAGGGAAGAATCAGCGCCGTAACTCGCGCACCGCAGTGCCCAGATTAAGCTCGCCAGGGACGGGACGAACGAGGCCAGTTCCCTATGAGTCTGGACGATCATGGCGTCAGGATAGGCTTCGATCAACTCATCCAACATCAACAGATGAGGCGGCGCCTTCAGTAGCCACCTTCCGCGCGGGCCTTTCCACTGCAGTTGCTGGAGAACGCGCCGGTGTGTTTGGAATGTCCCCTCCGGACGGCCGAAGGTTATCCAATTCACATAATCCGGAACGCTATAGCTGCTCCAGAAGTTCGAGCTGACGAAATGCAGGTTGGTGAAGCAATTGCACTCCTGGGGCATCCGCGTGTCCCAGGGATGAATGGTGGCCAGTTCAGGAACCGCCTTCACCATGGCGTCGAACACGGCCTGCCTCTCGGCAATACGCGGGTCGGTGTCGAAGCTGGCGGTTTCCGGGGCGGGCCAGGGGTTGGCCGTTTCCCAATCCCGTGGCGCGCGCGTCGCCGGGTCGAGAGCAAGAAGTTCGTAAAGCCAGGTCGTGCCGCTTCGCGGAGCGCCCGTCACGATCATTGGCCGGACGATCTGCCCCTCCAGGACCTCAGAATGGCGATTGGCGTCATCCTGCAGCCGCAGCCGCGTGGCGAGGAGCGAGGTGGCCTCAGCCGCGAACGGCGCTCTCAACAAATTTGCCTCTGGCATCGCTTCGATGGCGTTGACCAGCCTGTCCAACCCCTCGCGGAACGTAAGGTCCGCACCCCAATCAGTCAGACCGGTCGTTTCCTCGGCCTCCGCATACAAGGCGGCCACATCCAACCTCTGAACACCGACCATATCCTCTCACCTTTTTCTTCATATCATAAGCGTGTGGCCCGGCCGCTCTGTGTTCTGATCTCGTCAACCGGCCTTCCAGGGCGCCGGGCAGGGCGGGCGCGATTTGAAATCCCTTATCTTCGTATCACGCCGCAACAGACGATCTTGGAATGTTCGCAAACATTTCCAATACTGCAGCACTCCGGCCCACGATTTCGGTGAACAGCCCGCTGTCTTCCCGCGTGTCGGCGTACAGGACCTTAAGTTCGTCGGAGTCATGGGCATAGGGCATGTCGATTCCCAGCTCCGCCATTTGCTTCGGATAATTTGCAAAGGTTGCTTCGTCGACAAGGTAGCCCAGGTGATGGAGCATGGTGCCGCCGTCGGACCGCAATGCCCCCTTGTAAAGGCCCGCATCCGCCGGATCCGGCTCGATCAATTCGATCATGACGGGACCTTGGTAACCTATCGCAACCCTCATCGGTACAGCCATCCCCTCGGGCGCGGGGAAGTCACGCGGGCTGAACTCGAAAAAGCCCGGAACGGCATAACGCGACCGCCACATCGCCATTGCCGCGTCGAGATTCCCGGTGACATAGCCAAGTTGAAAGAATTCCGCTCCGTCAACGACCGATGTTCTTTGCATAGTGATACTCTCCCATCTATCTAGCCGCCCGTGAATAGATCTCGCGGCAGCGTCAAGCGGCAGGCGCTAGGTCGGCCGTGCGATAGCTGGCGTTTCATGTCGGGGCGGGTAATCGCGTACCCGGGCTCGTCCGGCCCCTGGACATGGGCGGCGGGTCCGGGGATCCACGAGCGTTTGAAGATCGCCTCGACTTCGTCGGCATGCCAATCCGGATCGTAATACGGCTTCGGCGGGATGGCACGCGTGCCCAACCAGGCAAGTTCGTCCCTTTCGGGTGCGCTGAAGCCGTCGGTGCGAACGTTCACGGGCACTCTCCGTCAATTCCGCCAGATCTGTTCCGCGGGCGAACCGCATGCCTGACGATCGATACAAGGCATGACACACAGACACCATTATGGCAAGATTCATTCCTGAACGAATCAATGTGGCAGGTTAGCCGTGCGCTAGTCTCATTTCTGCAATATCGCATCAAATTGGTGTTTTTATAGATGCTTGCGAACTCGTTATATGGGGCATCCATTCACTGGCTGCGAGGCAAGATTCCATTCATCATGGAATGTTCTGCCGTTTCGATTCAGCGATGGGTATTGCCAAGTCTCAAGCGTCTGCTAAAAAATGATGGCGAGTCTCGCCATGCCTCGCCCGAGGCAGTGGCGAGAATGGCCTATGATCGAGCGCGTTGGGATCGCTGGCGACACCTGATGCGCCGAAAACTATCATGAGGTGCAGTGAACGTGGCGACAGCAGCGGCCGAGGTCGAAGACCGTGACAGCACCTCGACCCGGTTGGTGCTGCTGAATGCAGCCATCGATCTCCTTGTCGACCGGGGCTTCGGGGCCCTGACCACCACACGGCTTGCCGAGCACGCAGGTTTCACGCGCGGCGCGCTCCAGCACCATTTCGCATCGCGGGACGATCTTCTCGTTCAACTCTACAATTTCGCACTCAGCGCCGAACTCCCGCGCATCCCGGCGGAGGCCGCATCGCTGCAGCTCGACGAGCGCGTGGAGATCCTGATCTCATTCCTTGAAGAAAACGCCGCCAGCAGATGGCAGGCGGCCTCGATCGCCCTGATCAAAGGCATCGATAGTCGATCGCCCGTCGGGATAGCCATCAGACAGACGACCTACGACATGATTTCGCGCATTCACGCGAAAGTGAAGGATCTGTTTCCTGATATATCGTTATCGCCAGCGGAATGGGCGACACTGATCAGAAACCTTTCAGGAGAGATCTACGGTTCTTCACTATACATAGACTGGAAGCCGAAGGATGTTATTGACGTCGATACGATATCTTCCAAGGCATTAAGACGGAAAATTGCCAAGTTTTATTTTGAAACAATTTTAAAATAGTTACATTTATCTTCGGAGAGGGCAATGGGAACAAGCAATTTCCGGTGGGCGGCGCCGAGCGTTCGCTGGGGTTATGTTTGCATCGCGACCGGCACCAGGACGCAGGTCCTTGCCGCGCCCTGCCGACGCCGTCGCTCGGCTGTGTGCGTACGATGTTGCGCGAACCCGGGACCTGCGGCGTGAACCGCCACGAGCCCGTCCTGACGGGTCGAACCCAGATGAAGGCTGAATTGGGAGACATGGCATGGCGACTTTTGGCAGACGTGTCCGCCAGGCGCTGAAGATGATCGCCTTGCCCCCTACCCTCATCGGAGCCGCGCTCCAGCCGGTGATTGTGCCGGCTGCCCATGCTTCCACGGTCGAAAAGAGATACGCCAACCCTCTTCTCGGTCAAGCGCAGATCGAGATCGAACGCAGGGCGTTGAACATCCGTATGCGGCCGGAAGTGGTGAGCGCGCGCAATCGGGCGCTGGACCTTGTGAAGTCGCACGCGCTGGCCGACTCGGCGGAAAATGCCGCATGGGCGGCGCGGGACCTGGACAAGTGGGTGACGCAACTCATCGTCCAGGAACTGCTTCCCCTCTACCCGGGAAGCATCTTTTACGCTGTCGAGACCACCGGGCATTCCTGGCAGGGCGTCAGCTTTCCCGGCACCGCACTGGCCATCGACAACCCGGACAATATCTATCGACTGGCCGCGCTGAAGGGATCGACTGCCTACACGCTCAGGGGCAGGGTCACGCCGGCCAAGCCGTCGCTCCTCGTCTTCCAGCTTAGTCGCTATCCCCACGGCATCGGTTGGGCCGCAGCGGCGAGCGGCAATGACAATGCATCTTACGCCACCCTGACGAGCAACGGCCTGGAAACCGCGCCGGATGGCAGTTTCCAGATCACGATCGACCGGTCCGCGGCGCCCGGAAATCACATGCAGTTCCCCGACGACGGGGACTTCATGCTTTCGGTCAGGGATTCTCTGTCGAACTGGAAGCAGATTCCCGCGGAATTGAGCATGGTCGCGACCCCGTCGACCCGGCTCGCCGATGATCCGGACGAGGAAGTGGCCGCGCGCGTGGTGGATCACATGCCGGGCTTCGTATCCTTCCTCCTCGACTTCGTGGACAGTTACCACAGCCACCCCGCCGAAAACACACTAAGCGCACCCTATGGCCGGGAAGGCGGCTGGGGATTCGCCACCGCCTCGCGTTACCGCCTGGCCGATGATGAGGCGCTGCTGGTCACGATCACCGATGCCAACGCCAACTATTTCGGGATACAGACCACGGACGCCTGGATGGTGTCACCGCCCTCGACCGAGGCGATCATCAGCCGGAACAAGGCCCAGAGCGTGGCTGATGCCGATGGCACGCGGACGTTCATCGTCTCGCCACGCGATCCCGGGCGGGCCAACTGGGTGGGCACCGCCGGCCTTCATGAAGGCTGGATCGAGGTCCGGTGGCAGGGTGTGCCGCCACAGGCCGACAGCCGGAATCTTCTGCGCAGCATCCGTCTGGTCAAGCTTGCCGCTCTGGACAGTTCGGTCGCCAAGGATCTGCCGCGTGTGACTGCGGCGCAGCGGAGCGCGGAACTTGAAGAACGCAGGTCCCAGTGGCTGCTGCGAACGGTTGCCGTACGGCCGGGCGATAGTGGCAAGTCGGCGCGGTGAGGAGGGATTGAGATGCCGGAAGTGCGGCGCGGCGCGTCGATTGCCGAAAAATTCGATCTGCGCGGCCGGACCGCGATCGTCACCGGCGTGGGACCAGGCATTGGCGCACACGTCGCTGCCGCGTTGGCCGCGGCGGGGGCAAAGGTCGTGTGCTCGGCGCGATCCAGCGCCGTGATCACGCAGACTGCGGCGGACATTCGCGGCTCGGGCGGAGAGGCCCTGGCGATCACGGCGGATATCCTGGACCCCGAAGCCCGGGTTTCGCTGGTGAACCAGGCGCGGGCGGCGTTCGGCCCGATCCATATCCTTTTCAACAATGCTACCGCGGGCGCCATCGCGCCCGAGGCAGGGATCTGGGGAAACACCCCGGACGTATGGGATCGGGCGCTGGGCGCCAACATTACCGCCATTTTCCATCTCGCCGAACTCGTCCATCCCGACATGGAAGAGCACGGACAGGGGAGCATCATTACCGTCGGTAGCAGCGGCGGCTTCTCGGTCATCGGCAATTCGATTGCCTACAGTGTCGCCAAGGCGGGAACGGCGATGCTGACCCGCTATCTGGCCAAGGCGATGGCGCCGGCGACGCGGGTCAACATGATTTCGGTCGGCGCGATCACGCCGGACGGCGGCGAAAGCGAAGCCCTGAAGACCTTTTCGCAACCGGACCTCACGCGCCGTAATGCCATTCAGCGTTTCGGCCAAGCGGACGAGGTGGTCGGTGCCGCGTTGCTGCTGGCTTCGTCTGCCTCGTCCTACACGACCGGCAGCACCATTTTCGTCGATGGCGGAAGGATCGGCACGATGGGGTGAACGCGCCGCCCTGAAATCGATGCCGCAGTGGAGCGCGTGCGACGCCGGCCGCTAACTCCAGCGAGACGAGGACCTTATGTCGAGCAGTAGCGACTTTGCTTCAGGCCAGGAACCGACGGCCGAATGTTCCATCCTGACCCAGACCCCGGGGAGCCGGGTTTGGCAAAAACCATGCGTTCTGGATGCACGATGAGGCCATCGGCATCCAGATCAGTCGTCGAGTGTGCAATGGGAGAGTTTGATGTCGAAGTATCTGCGATTTGATGGAAAAGTCGCGCTTGTAACTGGCGGAGGCGTCGGGCTGGGGCGCGCTTACAGCCTGCTCTTGGCCGAACGTGGCGCAAAGGTCGTCGTAAACGGAAATTTCCGGGAATCAGGGGCCGGCCCGGAAATGGATGTCGCCGAAGAGATCCGATCGGCAGGGGGCGAGGCAATCGGTGTGAACGGCAGCATTTCAGAGGACAGCGTAGCCAGGCGCATAATTGAGCAGGCGATCGACACCTATGATCGCCTCGACATTCTGATCAACAATGCCGGTATCGGCGCGATGACGCCCCTTATCTTCGATGCTCCCGGCCCTGACACTGATAGATTGATCGAAAATCATCTGTATGGGCACCTGCGCATGGCCCGCGCCGCATTCCCGCATCTGGTGAAGTCCGGTGCAGGGCGGATCATCACGACCGGTTCGTCGGTGGCGCTGGGATGGGAAAGTCCGGCAGGATGGGATGGCAGTTACAGTGTGGCTAAGGCATCGCTTTTCGGAGCGACCAGGCAGATGGCGGGCGCCGGCGCGCGCCACGGCATCAAGGTCAACATGATCATGCCTTGGTCGGTGACGCCGCTGGTCGAGCGCAACATCGGACATACGCCGATCGGCCGGTGGATGTCGGCGAAGCTTCAGCCTGAGAAGGTCGCCGCGGTCGTTGCTTTTCTCGCGCACCAAAGCTGCCCGGTCACCGGGCAGTTCATTTCGGCAGCCGGGGGGCGCGTCGCGCGGATCGCTTTCGCCTCCCCGCCGGGCTACTTCAATCCCGATCTCTCCGTCGAGGATGTACGGGATAACTGGGCAGAGATTTTCGGCGACATCGACGAAGCTGGCAACATAACGGGATTTTTCGAAGTCGAGGGCCAGCCGACCGAGTTCGCCAAGATTAAGGAGTTGGTCGGTGAATAAGCTGGTGACAAAACGAAACGAAAGCGCGGTCCTGTCTGGCCGCGTCGCCATCGTAACCGGTGCGGCGTCCGGTATCGGTCGCGCCGTCGCTGAGCGGTACATACGCGAAGGCGCGATTGTGATCGCAGCCGATGTGAACGAGGCGGGACTGCAGCAGTTGGCCGAAACTGCAGGCCTTGGTGAGGAAAAGCTTATCGTGCTGCGCTGCGACGTGTCCGACGAGACTCAGATCGACGCAGTGATCCGGGTAGCCATGGATCGACACGGCCAGATAGACATCCTCGCCAACATCGCTCAGGGCGGCCTGGCAGACCACTGCTTCCTTGAGCAAACGACCACGCAAGCCGCGATGAGGAGCTACATTGGCGGCCCACTTCAGTCGATGCTCTTTATGCAGAAGTGCCTGCCGGTGATGCGCGAACGCCATTATGGCCGGATTATAAATGTCGCCTCTATTTCGGCATTGATGGGCAGTCCCGGCTTTGCTCCATATGAAATGGCTAAAGGAGCGATACAGGCCTTGACCCGCAATGCATCGCAGGAGTGGGCCGGTTATGGGATCAACACAAACTGCATTCTCCCGGTTGTAAGGACTCCGGCGTACGACCTTACTGAACAGGGACGTCAGGCGGCACAGGCGCTGGAGGATGCCATTCCAGTGAAACGGTTTGGCAGTCCGGCGGAAGATTGCGCGCCAACCTTCGTGTTCCTGGCCAGCGAAGAGGCAGGATATATAAACGGGCAGATGATCGGCGTCGATGGCGGCTTCCGACTATTCGCGTAAATCACCCAACATATTCCGACCGGTCGACAGGTCACCACGATCCGGTTTCGTCGGAAAATGACGCCGGTCTCGTTCCACTTGGCTGAATGCCCTCGCAGGAGAGTTTATGGCAATTGATGTTACGGGCGGATATTCGGAGGAATCGGACTATCCGCTGCTCGAGAGACCAACCAATCTCGAGATGCGCGAAAGCGTGTCCATGTGGATTTCCGATCGAGAAGGGCGCTTTGGCTTTCCGCGGATGGCGGTGGAGGCGGTCGCGGCCGACTGGGAAAATCGTGGGATAGAGGCAAACGTCACGTTCCCCTCAGGCCGCGTCCTGTCCGGGGCGGGTGGTTTTGGCGCGCAACCAGTCAAGCAGATGGACGGGCGTTCCGTTTCACTTGGCGGTGGCCCCCTGCGCTTTGAGGTCAAGGAGCCACTTCGCCATTGGATCATGAACTTTGACGGCACGATGTATGACCGGAATGTTGCGGATCAGATGCGCGGTTTGGACGGCGGCGGACCGCGCCGCGTCGTCATCGAGGTCGACGCGCGCATGGCGGCTCCGCCATGGAACCCGGGCGAGCGGGCCGAGCGAGCCGGCAATCGCGGTGCAGCGCTTGCGGTGGGAGGCGTCGGAGGACAGCGCCACGAACAGCTCTTCATATGCGTCGGCAGGCTATCGATCGAAGGAGAGCCGACCCAGCATTTTGAAGGAACCGGGCTGAGGATCCGCCGCACCGGCCTACGTTCGCTATCGGAATTTGTCGGACATTGCTGGATGTCCGCGCTGTTTCCCAGCGGGAAGGCCTTCGGCATGCTGGCCTTCCCGCCGCGGATATTCGGTGAAGAGCCGAGCTTCAGCGAGGCATTCATATTCGATGGGTCGAAAAAGCGATACGGCAAGGTTCGGGAAGCGCCGTGGCTCACGCATTTCGATCCGCACGGCGGCGCGTGCAATCTTTCGATCGAACTTGAGGATGGCGAGATCGTCAACATCGAGGGCGTGACACATGATTCACTTTTTCTCCCGGCTGACCGACCCATGCACGGCGACTGGAGTCTGGATGCTCCCTTGCCCATGCCGTTTCATCAGGGAGGGGCACTTTATCGGTGGGACGATGAGGAAACCTACGGGATGATCGAGCGATCCCTGCCGCGGGACCGTTGGAAGGACGCTTGATCCCGTCGTTGCCACCAAACCTCAGTCTGCGGATGAACCGGATTGATTTTCCTCGCCCCGCCGGGTCGCTCGAAACAGCACCGCTTCCAGCGCGGGCGTCATCAGGTGCTGTGAGAGCTTGTGGCAGGAGCGGCTGATATCAGACCAAAGGTGCTGTCAAAGACCTGCAACAAGCTGGCAAGGGCGAGCGCCGAACGGAGATGCTGGAGCTCTATGTGGAACGCGGGCGCGCTGGCGGCGCAAATTCCGGCGGAGGCCGCGCGAAGGCCAGTCAAAAATTCACGCCGATCGACGGCCATCACCAGTCGAGCCTAATGGCTACTTTTCCGAACCGGCCCCCGCGGGGCATCGTCGAATAAGCGCCGGCGACGTCATCGATGGCAAAGCTGCTATCGATGATGGGCGCGATACGGTGCGCGGCGATCACCTGCATGGCCGAGGTAAGATCAGCCGAGGAACCGGTGTTACTGCCCTGTAACCTCACGCTTTTCAGCAATAGAGGCATGAGATCCAGCTCAAGCTTTGAACCGCCTATAAAGCCGAGAGCGAACACAGAGCCGCCTTGCCGCACCGCGCCGATCGACTGCATCAGGGTTGTTCCTCCTGCGGTATCGATCACCAAGTCGGCGCCCGCCCTCTGTGTCATGTCAATCCCGATGTTCACGGCTGGGATCGATCTCCTTACCGACCGGCTGTGGGCTATGCTGCGCAGCTGAGGTGCGACGGTGCTGTCGTCACCCGGATCCGGGAGGAAGGCCTGAAGGCCGTCAAGATCCACACCGACGATACGCCTGTGCCGATGCTGGTGCCGGGCAAAGGCAAGACCGCACAAGCCAGGCTCTGGGCCTATATGGTCGACAACCGCGCCTGTGGTGAGGCGGCGCCGGCACTGGTGTGGTACAAGTTCTCACCCGACCGCAGCGGCATCCATCCGCAGACCGAGCTGAAGAGTTTTACCGGTCTCCCCCAGGCAGACGGCTACGCTGGTTACCAGAAGCTCTATGTTGGGGGCGGAATCCAGGAGGTGGCCTGCTGGGCGCATTTTCGGCGCAAGATATTCGAGAACCACCAGACCAGCCCGACGCCGCTGACCACCGACCTGCTGGAGCGGATCGCTGGTCTTTATCGGATCGAAGACGAAGTTCGCGGGCGGCCGCCCGATATTCGCCGATAGCATCGGAAGAAGAGAAGCGGGCCGCTGATCGACGAACTGTGCGCGGTGATCGATGATGCCTCATGCGGTAGCGGATCGAGGCGGCGTGGCGATGAGCGGCTTCGGCACGCAGCAGACCGGTCAGAATCTCGGGAGTAGTGCGCTGGCGCTGCACGCCGGTGGTCACCGCCTCGTCGAACGCGCCAGCCATCCACAGATGACAGCTCCCTGCCAGGAAATAGCGAGGTCACCAGCCACGTCGATTTCGACAGTTCCAGCGAAACGAAAATTGCGCCTAGATCGACCCGGATGGCGGCATGCGGCGAGATTGGTTCTGCTGACATGGCAAATCCTTTCAGAGAGGTTGGTAGCAAACCGACTCTGATCTCCCTCAGGCCGCTGCCCACCTCTCATCATGGGATCCTTTGACGATGCCCCTCGATGTCAAATGGCAGCCCCCACCGTCGCCGAACCTGTAAGCACTTGCCTTCCGCCAGATGATGTGACGACGCAATCCAGGTCCGCCCAGAGCGGCCCCGCCTCAGTCGTGTACGCGCGAGTAACTCTTGCGCTGATTGTCAACTCATCACCCAGCCAAACTGGTTCGGCGAACCTCACTTTGAGTTTTCGCAACAGGTCTGGTCCTGCCCACGAAGCCAGTGTCTGGCCTAGAATTCCAGCAGTGAAGAGTCCTTGCGCGAAAATGTTGTCAAATCCGCGAGAGCGCACAAACTCAGCATCGTAGTGGAATCGGTTGAAATCGCCGCCGGCGCCGGCGAAACGGATGAGATGCTCCTGCGTGATCGGACCGACACGGCGGTCGGGCATCGAAGACCCGACTTGTAGGTCCTCGATGCGCAGGCGCGGCGGAGTGGAATGTTCCTGGGCCACCGTACTAGCCTTTCCGCTCGATATTCGTTGTGCGGATTGTGCAAACAGGCAAGCCGTCGGCGGAACGAAATGCCGTTTCAAATTCGAGAAACCGAAGCGTTCCCTTTGCTGTTTCCTTGTCGTGGGCTCGCACGAACCTGTCGGTCGCGGTCAATTCCTCGCCGGATACGACGGGACGGTGGAACTCGAATTCGAGCCCTCCCTGAAGCATATGAGTGCGGTCCACCAGCCCGCGCGCGACCAGTCTGGCGCTGGGTGGCATATTGTCCGGACTGTAGCGGAATGCGCAGGTCGGCATAATTGCGGGCATCGGCAGCTCTGACGGGGACAAATCCTGGTCGGTTTCCGGACGCGCGGGATCGTCGTCGAGCAGCGCCAGCGCAAATTCGCGGCATTTTCCCCATTCGACCGGGAAGCGGAACGTTACCGGAGGGAGGTCCCACTGTTCGTCATCCATCGACAATTCCTCCTTGCTGTTCATGCCGTTCAATACCGGTGCGCGTTCAATTTCGACCGGCCCGAGCCCTGTTAGTGAGGGCGGAGGATCAGAAACCGGGCGACATCCCCCTCAGTCGGGGATGCACTGAAAGCCTTCGTTGAGCGTCCATTTGCCGTCGGTTCCCTTGAGCCATCCGAAAGATGCCGAAGTGCCGCCATCCACCGGCAAAACGATTCCCGTAATGTAGGACGCCAGATCGGAAGCGAGAAAAACTGCCGCTTCTCCGCATTCTTCTTCGATGCCTTCGCGGCCAAGTGGAATGACGCGTTCCCGGGCATTTATTTCTTCCGGTGTCCGCCGCCGCCACTGCGAGCGGTCGACTGGACCGGTACGATTTCCCATGGTGCCGGGCGACAAGGTGTGGTCGGGCGCAATGACATTGGTGCGAATATTGTGTTCGCCCAGCTCGAGCGCCATCGACTTTGTAAAATTCTCCACCCCGGCCTTGCAGGCCGCATATACGGCAAAAGTGGGTGCAGCACGGGATCCCTCGATACTGGTGACGTTGATAATCGCGCCTCCCTTGCCGCCTCGTATCATGATGGGAACAGCCGTGGCGGTCCCAATCAGCACGCTCATCAGGTTAAGGTCGATGTGGCGCTGCCAGCTGCGTCGGCTTTGCTCAAGAAATGGGCGACTTGTGCACCCCCCGGCATTATTGACCAGGATATCCAGCCTGCCAAATCGGCTGTCCGCGAGGTTTATCAGGTCGGTGAGCTGATCCGCATCCATGACGTCCATGGCGACACCAATTGCATTGCCACCTTCGTTCTTGATCGCTTGGGCAACCTCTTCTGCCCGCTCCGGAACAAGGTCTCCGGCTATCACGGCGGCGCCGGCACGGGCGAGGGATATCGCGATTCCGTGTCCGATGCCTCCGCCGGCGCCGGTCACGACAGCGACTTTGCTTTCAAGGGACAGCTTGGACACAAGCAATGGGTTGATCATGGGAACCTCTCGGAAAATGGATTGCGGGGCCTGGCTCTGATCGACAAGCTCCCCGCGTCGTTTCGGGAAGATCCCCCCCGGGTAAGAGGGGGGGATCGGAATTATTCATCCCTCGAAGGGTCCGGCTCCAAGTTGTTCGCGCACGGGCACGAACTCGGGTGCGGCAAGACCGGGGCGCAGCCAGCGTCCGCCGTCAATGACAAAGGTGAGGCCTGTCACATAAGCGGCATAGGGGGAACAGAGATAGGTTGCTGCCCACCCGAGTTCGTGGGTCTGGCCGACGCGCATTGCTGGGCAAGCTTTGGCTGCGCGATTTGCTGTCAGATGGCGCCGCAGCGTCTCGGAGGTGTCATCATGAGGGAAGGTTCCCGGGACCAGCGTGTTGACACGGATGTCCGAAGTCGCCCATTCGACTGCGAGCGAGCGGCTGAGATTGGTCACGCCCGCCTTGGCCGAAGCTGAAGGCGACGCGCCGGGGCCGCCGGTCCAGGCGTAGGACGCTCCGATGTTGAGAATGGCGCCGCCTTCTCCCGCGATCATCCGCCGGCGAGCGAATTCGCGCGAGCAGTTGAAAGTGCCATTGAGCACGATGTCGACCACAGTGCGCCAAGCGTTGACGCTGAGATCTTCAGCAGGACAGCCAAAATTACCGGCCGCATTGTTGATCAGCACGTCGACCGGACCAAGCTCGGCCTCAATGGCATCGAAGCACTTCGTAATCGCTTCACCATCGCGCACGTCTATCGCGAAACCCGCCGCGATACCGCCTTCACCCGTGATCGCCGCGACCCCCTTCGCCCGATGCTCCTCACCCCGGCTCAGGATCGCGATCTTTCCTCCAAGCCGCGCAAATTCAAGGCCCATCGCCTTGCCAAGACCCGTTCCCCCACCGGTGATCGCAATCACCTTGCCCTCAAATGTCCCCGGAGGAAGCATCGCACTCCCATATGCCGGCGCTGGTGATAATGGCATGTAGCTCTCCTCTAAGTGCTGGTTCTTTCATGTTCAGGCAGCCCCGCCCTGCACGGAGCTTCGGTCAGCGGCGCAGAAGCACTTCTGCTCAGTGGTCCTGCACGGAAGGCGCTTCAGGGTGCATGCTTGCTTCGCCTTTGCCGAAGGGGCCGTCCCGATGCTGCAATGCAGCCTTGATGCCCTCGTTCTTCGCGATATTGCTGAATTCGGCATAGGCAGGAGAAAGGTGCGCGCGCGCGTCGTTCTCGCCGGCCAGGCGCTGAAGGGTGCGCGCGCCCATCAACTCGAGGCCCATGTTGATCACGCGCTTATGGGCCGCGAGCAGGTCCGCAGGGACATTTGCTATCCGCTTGGCGATATAGTCGACCTCTGCACCGAGCAATTCGGTTGGGACCGATTTCATGACGAGACCGATTTGAGCGGCCTCATTGCCCCGCAGCGTGTCTCCGGTAAACAGCATGCGTTTTGCCCACTGCGGACCGACATGGTAAAGCCACATATTGTTTGCCGGAGAGCCCAAAGCGCGGGTGGCCGGGAATCCGATGCGGGCATCATCCGCTGCAATCAACATATCGCACATCAATGCAAGGTCGGTGCCGCCCGCCAAGCAGTTTCCGTGGATTTTACCGATCACCGGCTTGAACATATCGAAAATCTGTAGTCGGGGAGCGCTTCGCATTCGCAGCTGCCACGCGTCATCGTCATATGTTGATTGACCGCGATATTGTGAAGTGTCAAAGCCATAGGTCTGGTTCGGTGGCAAGTAGTCGCCGCCTGAACTTATGTCATATCCGGCGCAGAAATCCTTGCCAGCACCATCCAAGACGATACATCTGACATCGGTAAGGTCATCAGCCTCGATCATTGCCGCCTGCAATTCATCAAGCAATTGTTGGGTCAAGGCATTACGCTTGTCTGGCCGGTTCAACGTTATCCGCGCGACTCCGTCGCTGACATCAAACAATATGGTGTTGGTTTCGGAAAGCCATTTGCCCATCATCGAACTCCCTAATTCTCTTGGTTTGCAGACCCTTGGCACATTATTCTATCTACAGCTCGGCCATTGCGTCACAGAACGCCAGCCTGCAGCTGCTCGCGCAATTGAACTTTGTTGATCTTTCCGCTCGGTAACACCGGAAGTTCAGGAACAAAGTAGATACGCCGCGGAATTTTGTAGCCGGCGATCATCTTGCGGCTGTGCGCCTCGATCTCGGCTTGCGACAGATCTGGCCTCCGGGAAACGATCACGGCAGTCACCGCTTCGCCCCACTTCTCATCCTTTAATCCGATTACCGCGACTTCAACTACGTCGGGGTGCTCCGCAACAGCCGCTTCAACCTCGCGCGAGTATATGTTTTCGCCGCCAGAAATGATCACATCCTTCTTGCGGTCGAGCAGATGGAAATATCCTTCGTGGTCCATCATGCCGATGTCTCCGGTATGCAGCCAACCGCCCCTCAACGCGTCCAAAGTTGCAGCGCCGTTATTCCAGTAGCCGCGCATCACGCATTGCCCTTGGATGCAGATTTCTCCCTCTTCCCCAATCCCAACGGGACGGTCCATTTCATCGACGCACCGCATGCGGACACCCGCGTAAGGATGACCCACAGAGGCGAGCCGTCTTAAGTCATCGGCGTCTCCTGATGGGCGGTGGAGATCGATTGGCAATATCGTGCCCAATGCTTCGGTCTGGCCGTAAATCTGCGCGAATACCGGGCCGATGCGTTCAAGCCCTTGGCGCAACAGCGGCAGAGGCATCGGTGCGGCGGAGTAAAGTATCATCCGTAAGCTCGAAAGGTCGTGGCTGTCGAATGAGGGGGCTTCAAGCAGCATCTGGATCATCGTGGGGGCCATGTGCCCAACGGTAATATGGTGCGCGGAGATCGCATTTAGCGTTTCGAGAGGGCGAAATGCCCGATGCAGGTAAACCGCTCCACCCACCCAGTGCTGGGCCAACTGTATGTTCTTGGCTCCAATATGGTAAAGCGGCATGACCGCGAGTGTCCGGTCATCACATCCATTATTCATGTGAAGCGCCGTCATGTGGGCGGCCGCGATCTGGTTTGAATGCCCCAGCAGGCACCCTTTTGGACGTCCAGTCGTCCCGCTCGTATAGATCACGTAAGCAATATCGCCGCCGGTTGCCCGGAATGGCGGACCAGAGGCATCACCGTTGCTCACAACCGCTTCGAATGGCTCAGCCCAATCGGGACAATCCGGACCGATGGCGATGAAATGCTTTATGGTGCCGGGTTTTTGCCGGAGAGTGGTGACATAGTCGGAATATGCTGTCTCGAATATGAGGGCTGCGGGTGCGGAATCCGCTATGATATAATCCATTTCAGGCGGGGCGAGGCGATAGTTCACGGTGGCAAGGATGATCCCCGAAATCTCGGCCGCACCGTAAGCCTCAAGATATTCCATGCAGTTTTGCGCAAGAACGGCGAACCTGTCCTGGTGCCGAAGCCCGAGCTTGGCGAGACCCGATGCCAGCGAGCGGCACCGATCAGCAAATTGCGCATGAGTGAGTTGACGATCATCCGTAGCGACGGCCAGCCGGTTGGCGTACCAGAGCGCATTGTTCTCGATGGTTTCGCCCAGAGATCGATCGTTTATGCTCATAAATCCCAACTTTGCATCGCGAGAAAGGTCGCCTCGATAAGGTTCGCCGCCGGCGGCGCGGCGTTTGGCGACGCCAATTCTGAGTTTTGCATCGCGATGCGCTTTGCAATCAGGGATACCTACCTTAACCAATCAGCCAATTGTGTCGTCATCATGCCAGATTGCGAGAGCGTCGAGCGCCTCGATCTGGTCTCCATCGACACGCAGCGGATTGACTTCGAGTGCCGCCAGCTTCGGCCCCAGATCCATAGCCGCTGCCGCTATCGATTCGATGATCACGGCGAGCCGCTCGACATCGACTGGCTTGGCGCCACGATATCCATCAAGCAGCTTTGCAGCGCGAAGTGATCGCAGGGCTGTAGCGATTTCCTTCGACGACGCCCCGGCAAGCAGCAGCTGTACATCTTTCATCACCTCGACCCAGATTCCGCCGAGGCCGACCGCGAGCACCGGGCCCCACTGGGGATCGCGAGCAACGCCGACTACAAATTCGAGTGCAGGGGGACGCATCGGCGCAATCAGGGCGCCATCGATTCGCGCATCCGGCTTATAGGCGCGAGCGCGCTCGATAACGGTGCTCACAGCATGCTCCGCCTGATCCGGCGCGATGTTGAGCATGACGCCGCCAGCCTCTGTCTTATGCGGGATGTCCCGGGAGGCGATCTTGACCACCACCGGATTGCCAATTTGAGTCGCGACATTGGCGGCCATGCCGGGATCCTGAACCACTTCAAACGGTATGGTCGGGACGCCCTTGCTGCGGAGATAGCGCAATGTTTCAGGCTCAGAATTCGGACGGACTTCGCCGCCCACCTGGGGTCGGCGCAGAGCGTGGGGCTTGTTGTCCAAATGCCGTGACCAGCGGAAAACACGCGCAGCTGCATCGACAAAGGTGTTAAGTCCGCCTGTTACGTGCGGAAGTTCGGCATCAAGGATTGCCTGATCGCCGACTTCGGTCACCGGCGTTACTGCTTGGTTGATCATGACGCCGGGCACCCGAATTCTCTTGAATCCGCGGCCCAGGGCACGCAGCAGCTCGCCGCTTGCACCCACTTCCACCTTTGCCGGTAGTGGTTGAACAACGCCGATCATCGCGACATTCGGATCCTCGCCCACAATTGCCAGAGCTTCTTCGAACAAATGAGGTTTCGCGACGACGCCGCCGGTTACATCGAGTGGGTTTGTCGCCGTGCAGAAATCGGGAAGCGCTTCCGTCAGCCTCTCGATCGTCTTGGGCGCAAACGAAACAAGCTCGACACCCGCTGCCGACGCCGCATCGGCGACGATCTCGCACGCGCCGCCAGAAATCGAAAGCATTCCCAGGCCGCCTTTGCCAATCCGGCCGGTATGACCCGCAAGTGCGGCGGTCAGGACGGCGTCCTCGAGGGAATGCACACGGATTATGCCATAATGCTGGCAGACGGTATCAAAGACCGCGTCGTCGCCGACGAGCGCGCCGGTATGAGCAGCAGCGACCTGCGCGCTGAGCGGACTTGCGCCAACCTTGATCATCACGAGCGGCTTCGAATGCTGCTCAGCCAGTTCCGCCATCGCCACAAACCGCTCGGGATGGCGAACAGACTCGATGAAAAATGCGATCGCTCCTACTCGACCGTCTTTGATGATTTCGGGGGCGATCTCGGTGAAGTCGATGTCGGCCTCGTTGCCCGTCGCGACGATGTGGCTGAGGCCAATCCCCTGCTGGTGGGCAAAACGGGCCATGCCACTTGCGATGGCACCACTCTGGGAAATGATCGCGAGATTGCCAACCCGCAGCGGCACCTGGGATTTCATTGTGCACGCCGCCGCCCGGTCGAGATAATTGATAAAACCCAGGCAATTGGGCCCCATCATGCGTATGCCGTGCTCATGCATCTTGGCGAGAAGCGCGGCCTGTTTCGCTTTGCCCTCTGATCCAAGCTCGGCAAATCCGGAGGCGAGAACAACCGCATATCGGATCCCCGCTTGCGCGGCTTCTTCCACCTTCTCCATGATCCCGTCACCGGGAATTACGAACACCGCAATATCAACCTCGCCGGAGAGGTCCCGCATGTCCGTGATGGTGGGCCGGCCGTGGGCTTCGCCGGGGGTGCGCGATACAAGAAAAAGGCGATCGTCGAAGCCGATTAGCTTGCCCGCCGCATAAGCGGTTCGAGAGAAGGCTGATCGGTCACTAGCGCCAACGAGAACAACCCCCTTTGGCTTCAGCATTCCATCGAGCGAGGCACAGTTGGTGACGTGCATTGCATCAGCATCCATCAGATATTCTCTCCGAACTTGCATCGCCTGCGCTTTTACGCGGACCATCGACAGAGGACAGGGAGGCCAATCCCTGAGATCGGGATGAGGCGCGCTCACCGCGCTACGGCCGAGCCGAACGGCCATCGCCCCAGCAAGCGCACTGCAAGCCACTCAATCGATCTTGCCCTCAACCCTTGCACGTGTTGACTAGTCCGTCAAGTTTGCCTCAGATCGTCCCATGGCAGAAGTGCTTTGGGGTGGCCGGGGCGTTAGTGTTTCAGGGGCAGAGCGATAGGGAGTCATCTCACTTTGCTTGACAATAGTGTCAACTCATGAAACGAATAAGCTCCTAGGACAGAGGCGCGGGAAGGTTCGTATGCAGGATAGAGATTTGCTTGAGCGGACCGCGCGCGCAAATTCCGAACGGTTCACTTTCAATGATGACGGGTTCGCCATATCCCCAGGCCCGCTTTTTGATTCGGAAGAGATTGCGGCTATTGCCGAGCACGCGCATCAGGTGCTGAATGGTCAATATGAGACTGGCATACCGCCTCGGACCAACACTGGCGGTCCCGAGACGGACAGACACCCGCCCTATATCGAAGCGTCTATGGCTCATGATGCGGACAATGTCCTGGCCCGAGCGCTTCGCAACCCCAATATCGCGGAATGGGCGGCGAAGATTAGCGGCGCCAAACGTCTCAAGGTTTGGGGCGGATCTGTAATGAAAAAATACTCTGGCGGCGACACGAAAACCATTGTGGGCTGGCATCAGGACCAATTTTACCTTGACCGGATTTCAGTGGGTCCGTCGATCAATATTTGGGTCGCGCTAACCGACGTCTTTTCAGAAAGTGGGCCGGTTCGTTTCATCCCAAAATCACACCTTTGGGGGCGCCGATATGAAACGCGTTTCTTCGACTCCGATGTGGATAAGCAGAAGAGTGCCATAGAGGTTCCCGAAGGAGAGGTGTGGGAAGAGGTTGAGGCTGTTCTACCGGCGGGTTGGGCGTCCGCACACCATGCCGACGTTTTGCATGGGAGTGGCGCCAACTACAGCGGTGGCGAACGCCTGAACCTCCTGATCAACATCGGCATGGATGATTTTTCCATTTTACCGGATAATTACTTCGCATCTCGTGCTGGCGATGCCATTGCCACGCCGGTGATCTATCCGATTCCGCCATCGACCTGAAATCAGATCGTAGCTGTTATTGTGGCGCTTGAACTTTATTAGAGCGAGCCACTGATTTAAGCCTGTCGATAAACCTCGCTCATCGTGACGAGCGGATGGACAGGCTTCGCTGGAGAGCAAGTTGATGGGTTCGGCAGTGCAATCTGAAAAGGGCGACGGTGCTTCCGTTCCTTCTGATCCGCAAACCGATGCCGATGAGTTCGTCACGCGCATGCATATGCTGGTCCGCGACAAACTTGGTGGGCAGTTGGATGAAGCGTCGCTGGAGCGCTTGACTGGGGGCGCCAGCCAGGAAACCTGGGCGTTCGAGATGCTTTCTTCCTCGAAGGACAAGGTGCGGTTGATCCTACGCCGGGTGCCGACAGGTGTCGCCTTTGGCGACGTCGGCATCGGGCCCGAACGTGAGGCATGGCTGATCCAGCGGGCCGGCGCTGCCGGCGTTCCCGTGCCACCGATCGCCCGCGTGCTGGAAACAGATGACGGGCTGGGCAGAGGGTTCATCTCGGGCCGGATCGAAGGCGAGGCCCTCGCCTTTCGCATCAATCGAGACGAGCAATTCGCGGCGATACGGCCCCATCTTGCCGAGCAGTGCGGCAAGGTGCTTGCCGCCATCCACCAGATCGATCTGAGCGATGCGCCCGATCTGCCGCACCGGCCCGCGGCAGTGCAACTGCGTGACCTGCAGCAACTTCATCGCGGCGCCCCCGTTCGCAGCGCCACGTTCGAACTCGCCTTGCGCTGGCTGGAACGGAATCTTCCCAAGGACGAGGGAAACTACGGCCTGGTCCACGGGGATTTCCGCAACGGCAATCTGATTGTGGGCGCGGATGGTGTGCGCGCGGTATTGGATTGGGAGCTGGCCCATATCGGCGATCCCGTCGAAGACATCGCCTATATCAGCCTCAACAGCTGGCGGTTCGGCAATATCGACAAGACCGTCGGGGGGTTCGGCACGCTTG